>Ga0129310_1000320_pt1 | contig 63034 bp, 59 predicted proteins | sample Go1ome_2_FD_94433 | JGI IMG/M metagenome (GOLD analysis project Ga0129310, IMG submission 94433) | Western lowland gorrila individual fecal microbial communities from Wisconsin, USA - Go1022A metagenome | ecosystem: Host-associated > Mammals > Digestive system > Large intestine > Fecal | place...
TCAACCGCCAGCTTTCTGAAAAGACCTGCACATTGCTTCTCCATCATTGCGTTGCGTAATGTGATTTGTAGATGATTATAGCACGCCTGCTTTTAGAGTCAAGTGTTTTTATAAAGATTTTTTGTGTATACACTTTTTTTAGCAGATTTGTAACGTAGGTTACAGAGTATTGCTAAAAATATGTTTATGTGATAAAATGATTTTGACAACAGTGGTACAGGGTGGCGTTGCCTTCATTCTTAAAGAATGGAGGTGATGTCTATGGTATATTTTACATTCCAGGATCTTATGATTTTTGGTATGTTTATACTGGCATTGCTGACGTTCGTGTTTCAGAACCGTAAGTAAAATGCACATAGAAAAGCTGCCCCAATACTTTGACCGGTAAGGGCAGCTCTTCTGTTTCTTAGCGGGCAACCCACCTTGTGGGCGGTTGTCTTTTCTATTTATAATATAGCACACTGCCAGTTTTTTTGCAAGTTGTGCATATTTAACTTGCGTATTTTCGCTGTTCATGTTAAAGTAAGCATGTAAACAAAATAACGTAACCGCTAGGGGCGCAATTTGCTGAGAGGACTGATGTCCGACCCTTTGAACCTGAATCTGGTTAAAACCAGCGTAGGAAAGCGAGCAGATTTCTGCAAAAAGACAAATCAACCGCTTTCCGATAGGAAGGCGGTCTTTTAATTATAAGGAGGAAAAATTATGGCAACACAAATGCAATTAGCACGCCAAGGTGTGATTACCGAAGCAATGAAAATTGTAGCAGAGCAGGAGCATGTAACTGCGGAGTTTATTCGCGAAGGCGTAGCAAACGGTACTATTGCTATTCCCTGTAACATCAATCATAAAAATATTATCCCGCGTGGCGTAGGCACCGGCCTTACTGTAAAGGTTAACGCTAACATCGGTACTTCCAGCAGCTATCCTGATCCGGAACCGGAGCTGGCAAAGCTGCAGGCCGCTATTGACGCAGGTGCGGATTCTGTTATGGACCTTTCCACCGGCAACAATATCAGTGCCTCCCGTCAGGCAATTATTGCTGCATCTACCGTAATGGTTGGCACTGTGCCGATGTATCAGGTAACTGTAGAAACTATCAAAAAGCGCGGCGCAGTGGTTGAGATGACTAAGGAAGATATTTTCGATGTTATCCGCCAGCAGGCTGCAGATGGCGCCGACTTCATGACAATTCATTGCGGCATTAACAAAAATGTGCTGAAAGCACTCATTGACGAAGGCCGTGAGATGGACGTTGTCAGCCGCGGCGGCAGCTTTATTACCGGCTGGATGCTGCACAATGACGCAGAGAATCCGCTGTACGAATACTATGATGAAATTCTTGATATCTGTGCCGAATATGATGTAACTATCAGCCTTGGCGATGGCTTGCGTCCCGGCTGTATTGCTGATGCTACCGACAGAGCGCAGATTCAGGAGCTGCTGAACCTGGGCGAATTGACACAGCGCGCTTGGGATAAGGGTGTACAGGTTATGGTAGAAGGCCCCGGCCACGTGCCATACAATCAGATTGCTGCCAACATGCAACTGCAAAAACGCCTGTGCCACGGCGCACCGTTCTATGTGCTCGGACCTCTTGTAACAGACGTTGCTCCCGGCTATGACCATATTACCAGTGCTATCGGCGGTACTCTTGCTGCAGTAAGCGGTGCTAACTTCCTTTGCTACGTAACTCCGGCCGAGCATTTGGGCCTGCCTGATTTAAATGATGTACGTGAGGGCGTAATCGCTACCCGTATCGCTGCGCATGCCGCTGATTTGGCTAACGGCAACAAGCAGGCATGGGAGTGGGACCTGAAGATGGCAAGAGCACGTAAGGTTCTTGATTGGCCGGCTCAGCTTGATCTGGCTATCGACCCGGTAAAGGCTAAGGAATATCGCTGCCGCAAGAACAAATCCGATGATGAGGCTTGCTCCATGTGCGGCGATTACTGCGCTGTTAAAATTGTCGGTCAGTATCTCGAAGAGCATATGAGAAAGAATTAAATAAAATTGCTGATAATATTATAATCAATGTTTTTATAAGGATTTGAGAAACAAAATATAAGAGAACACCTATTGCGTTATATTTGCTTGGCGCAGGTTGCGGTGTTCTCTTTACTTTTCCTGATTAGCAAAATTGCACTAACTATGCTATAATATAGATAATTATAATATTTCTAGAGGTAACTGATGGACAAAAATATTTTAGAATATGTCGGTAAAAGCTTATATAAGATACATATTTTGAAGGAAATGAAGCGCTATGTTGTTTTCCGTGCGCGTTGCGCTATGCATAGCAGCTCGATTGAAGGGTTGCTGAAATTTTTTGATGCTAACAGCAATCGTCAGGCTTGGCTGCAGGGAGCACCTGCGCTTTTGGAACAGACTACCAGAGCGTTTTTTTATAAAGGCTCAACTTGGGATGAACGTGTAGAGCTGGTGCAAAATCATCTGATGATTATGGAAGAGCTGTTTAAGCCGGAGCTTATGGATAAATTATACAGCAAGGGAGAAAGGGTGCAGCTGTGGGAGGATTCCTACGATGACAGACCGCTGACGCTGCAGCTGTGGTTTCATGCCGGCCAACGCAAGGAAGGCTGCATGTCTCTGGCTTTATTCTATGAAGGCGAGCCTTTATACCAGATCATGTTTTGGCTGGCAAAAAATAAAACAGACGGCAAGAATGTTATTTATATCGGTGCGCTGCAGGGACCGCAGAACGGTAATGAACTGATTAAGGGCATGACGAAGGCTTTCTTCGGCTATCGTACCAAAAATCTTATGTTCTATGGTCTGCGCTGTTTTGCTAAGGCTATAGGCATTGAAAATATTTTCGCAGTTACTAATGACGGTTATTACGCTATGAACCATGTACGTGTAGACCGTAAGCTGAAGACTGATTTCGGTGCTTTCTGGCAGGAGTGTGAGGGTGTTATCTGTTCCGACCGCCGCTTCTACATTATGCCGACAGCGGAACACCGCAAATCTATGGAGGAGCTGAAGCCGTCCAAAAGAGCACAGCATCGTCGTCGCTTTGCCAAAATGGATGAAATGAAGGCCGCTGTTAAGGATGCAGTTGACAGCTATAAAAAATAAAAAAATTACTTGTTTGGTTTGGAATATAGGCACAAAAGCTGTTTGTAATATTATTTATAGTAACAAACTGTACAAATTTTACATTGGATAAAGCAGAGGTTCAGAAGAGAATCTCTGTTTTTTTTAGGTAAAACATGCTATAATGAAAATATATAGCTTTGATTGGAGGTAAGAAAATTGAAAAAACAGCTTGCAACTTTATTGTTGACCTTTATCTTTTGCTTTACTACAGTAATTCCCGGCTTTGCTGCTGATTCTGCTGTTCCTATGGCAGACAAAATCGGTGCTATGGAAAAAATGCTCTATGGCACGGAGCAGAGCGGTTCTTTGCTGCAGCGTATGGATAGTCTGGAAGATGATGTTTACGGAACTATTACCAGCGATGCTATTATAAACCGCGTTGACAATATGTACGATTATCTTGAGGGTACTCCTGATAACGGTGAAGCTTCCTTTGCTACTAAGCTGAACGTGGTAGAATGGAAAATGAACGAAAGCATGTCCGGCGGCGCTGCCAAAAACCGTATTGAAGCTACGGAAAAGCTGCTTTATGGCCAGAATCAGACCGGTTCTTTGAGCGGTCGTCTGGAAAGTCTGCTGAAGCTTGCTTCTTATACTGACGGAAATGTGCCTGTGCAGCAGGTTGTGCTTCCGAAGGATTCTGTTTTTAAAATTGCTTTTACCTCTGAGCTGAGCACTAAAATGAGCCGTAAGGGTGATGTAGTTCATTTTAAGGCAGCGGATAACCTGTATGTAAATGACGTACTGGTACTGCCGAAGGGGGCAACAGGTGTCGGTGAGGTGAAAAAGGTTGTTCAACCCGGTATTTTCGGTAAGGATGGCCGCATTGATATTGACTTTACCTGCATCTATGGTGTGGACGGAACCAAGATTCCCATTACTGTAGGCGAGCTTGCTAAACAAAAGGCTGAAAGCATTGCCGGTGCGGCAGGAGCTGCTATCGGCGGCATGATTATACTTGGTCCTGTGGGCCTGGTTGGCGGTGCCTTTGTCAAGGGCAATAGCGTAACTATTCCTGTTGGCTGTGAAACCTTTGTACAGACTGCCGAGGATACTTCTCTGCAGGGCGTTGTATATCAGGAATAAAATCGAAAATTATACGTGAAAAGCTCACTCTTTCGAGTGAGCTTTTGCTTTTTTTATGGTATAATGTTAAGTGGATTATTATGAAATTTTTTCTTCATCAATATAGAAAAAGGAGTTTTTTATATGCATAAGACTTTTATAGCTACAGCTTTGGCATTTGGAATGTGCCTGCCTGTTTATGCGGAACAGTTCAGCAACAGCAACAGCGAAAGCATGTTAAGCCCGACATCTGTTGAAGAACCTAATGCCGCAGTACCGCATCGTGAAAAGCTGGATACAGAAAAGCAGCAGGGGCTGCCGATTCGTCTGACCGGTGAACATGCCGAATACGATACTGTCAGCGGTGATTTTCATGCCGAGGGCAATATCAAGGTATCACAGAATGGTCAGGATATTTATACAACACAGGTCAAGGGCAATATGAAAACCGGCGATATCTGGCTGCTGGAGGGTGGCAAGTTGGTAGAAGGTGCCAGCGAAACACAGGCTGCCTGGGGCCATTATAATTTTAACAATAAAACCGGTGAAATGAAAAAATTGACCGGTAAGAACGGCAAAGATTTCTTTGCTGCGCCTCATGCCGAAATTTATCCTGATAAGATGGTTCTTGATGAGGGAGGTTCTACGAGCCGTTGTCCCGCAGTAAAGCATCCTAAATGTCTGGAAATCAAGGCGCAGACCTTTGAAATTTATCCTCATGATAAAATGGTAGCGCGTGACGTAAAGGTTTTTGTACGCGGCAAGCATATCTATTCCCGTGATTATTGGGAAAACAGCCTGACGGAAAAATCCAAGGAACGTATTCTGCCGCATATCGGCTTTAAGGACAGCGACAAGGGTACCTATGTCAATCTTTCGTATGAGCGTCCTTTAGGAGATAAAGATACAATTTATGCTGATTTGAATTATTACAGCAAGGCTGGCTATAAGCCTGTTTACGGTTTGGAGCATAACGAGCGCAACTTTAAGGTTACCTATGAAAACGGCTGGTATGAGGACGATGATGAATGGGTAGAGAAGCAGAACAATATCCGCTTTGACTATAAAAATCATCATATTGCACCAGGTCTTCCCTTGTCCTACAGTGCTTACTTTGAACGAGGTTTGTGGAAGAATGATGATAGCGGACGTAAGAGCTGGCATACAGAATACGGTGCCTTCCTTAACCATGACCGCATTTATCTGTTCAACAGCAAAAACACCTCTTTGGATTTGACAATAGGCAAGAAATGGACACGTGAGAGTGCAGAGGATACTTTGCAGTCTACCAATGTTTATTATGCAACCTTGGGACAGAAAATCAGTCCGAAGTGGAATACCTGGGTTGGCTATTATCGTGAAGATTTTACAACAGACGTATTTACCTACGATCAGCCTGATATGGCCAAAGAGCTGCGCAATGGTCTGCAATATATTATGGATGACAAGAACAGCTTTACCATCGTCAACCGTTATGATTTAGACCAAAAGGAAAATTACGAAACAAGATACAGCTGGACGCATAAGTTCTGCTGCTGGCAGCTTTCCTTGATTTATAAGCATAAGGATATTGATAGTAAAGACAGTGCTTTTGAAGCTAAGTTTGATTTTGTAAACTGGTAATGAGGTAGAAAATGAAAGAGATTATTAAGCAACGCTTTCTGGACCATCTGCAGGTGGCAAATGCTGTGATGAACAGCGAGATTCTGACACAGATTGAGCGTATTGCTGTAGAAGTAAAAAAGGCGCTGGCTGAAGGCAACAAGGTTTTATTCTGCGGCAATGGCGGCAGTGCCGCTGACAGTCAGCATTTGGCTGCCGAATTTGTCGGCCGCTTTCAAAAGGAACGTGCTGGTCTGCCTGCTATCGCACTGACGGTGGATACCTCCATTCTGACTGCTGTCGGCAACGATTACGGCTATGATAAGGTTTTCGTGCGTCAGGTGCAGGCACTCGCACGTCCCGGTGATGTGCTGGTAGGCATTTCTACTAGCGGCAACAGCGCTAATGTTGTGGAAGCTGTTGAGCTGGCCAAGAGCATGGGCGTTTTCTGCGTAGGCATGACGGCTGAGGGCGGCGGCAAAATGAAGCTGCTGTGCGACGAATGCATCGCTGTGCCGGCGAAGGTTACTGCCCGTGCGCAGGAAATGCATATTTTGATAGGCCACATTTTATGTGAGCTGGTGGATGGTGAATAATTTGGCTGATTTAGCTGTAACAACTTTTTTAGCAGAACAAATTAAGAATGTACGCATTGCTGTTATCGGCGATGTGATGCTGGACAGATACTTCCAGGGCGAGGTAAAACGCATTTCGCCAGAAGCACCTGTGCCGGTAACACGTATTACAAAGATAAATTCCGTGCTGGGTGGTGCAGCCAACGTTGCTGCCAATCTGGCGCATCTGGAATGTCAGGTTTTTATGGGCGGTGTGACAGGTGATGATGAAAACCGTCTGCTGCTGGAAAAGCTGATGGATGATGCAGGCATCAATCATCAGGGATTGGTGAAAAGCAAGCGCCGTAAGACTATTACCAAGTTGCGTGTTTTGGGCGGCAATCAGCAGATGCTGCGACTTGATTTTGAAGAAACCGGCGATTTATTCCCGGAAGAAATCATTGAGCTGCGTCATTGGCTGGCAGGATTGCTTGACGAAGGCCTGGATGGCATTATTGTTTCGGACTATGCCAAGGGTGTCTGTTCGGATGATTTTTGCCAATGGGTGATTGCTCAGGGCAAGGCTTATGATATACCGGTGCTGATTGATCCTAAGGGAGCAGACTGGTCCAAATATGATGGCTGTGATTTTATTACGCCTAATTTAAAGGAAATGTGTGAGGCTGCAGGCTGTCAGCGTGAAAACTCTGATGAAGCAGTTGTCAGCATGGCGCAGGCTGCGCGTGAAAAATTTCATATTAAAAATGTGGTTGTTACCCGCAGTGAGCGCGGCATGAGCCTGGTTAATGCTGAGCAGGTGCTGCACAGCCCTGCTACCGCCATTGAGGTGTTTGATGTTTCCGGTGCCGGTGATACGGTAGCGGCTACGCTTCTTGCCGGTGTTGCCGGCAAGCTTTCGCTGGCCGACGCTGTGTATATGGCGAACCGTGCTGCAGGCATTGTTGTAGCGAAGGTTGGCACTTATCCGGTGCACCGTGACGAGCTTTTGAAGGACCTGCTGACGGAGGAACGCAAGCAGGGACGCGGCTATCGCACGCTGAGCTGGCAGGAGATTGCTTCGTTGGCTGCAACCTGGAGAGCCTGCGGCGAAAAGATTGTTTTCACCAATGGTTGTTTTGATATCCTGCATGTTGGCCATGTAACCTATCTGGAGAAGGCGCGCAACCTTGGCAAGCATTTGATTGTCGGCTTGAATACGGACGCTTCCGTGCGTCGCCTGAAGGGTGAAACAAGACCTTTGGTGCATGAGCTGGACCGTGCGCGTGTGCTGGCTGCATTGGCCTGTGTAGATGCGGTGGTGCTGTTCGACCAGGATACGCCGACCGAGCTGATTGAAAAAATTCGTCCTGACATCCTCGTCAAGGGCGGCGATTACAAGCCTGAAGAGGTTGCCGGTCGTGAATACGCCGGTGAAGTGCGCATTATAGAATTTGAAGATGGTTATTCCACAACCGGTGTGGTGGAAAAAATTGCCAAAATGGTTAAGGAGGGCAAATTATGATTATCGTAACTGGTGGTGCCGGTTTTATCGGCAGTAATATTGTTAAAGGCTTAAATGACCGTGGTATTGATGACATTCTTGTTGTCGATAACCTGACCAACATGGTTAAATTTAAAAATATCCAAGGTCTGAAGGTTAAGGATTATATGGATAAGTATGCTTTCAAGGATGCTTTGAAGGCTGGCAAATTTAACCATGAGAAAATCGACGTTATTTTCCATGAGGGCGCTTGCTCCGATACTATGGAATATAACGGCAAATACATGATGGAAAATAACTTTGAGTATACCAAAAACGTGCTGCATTTCTGCCTCGACAGAAAGATTCAGATGATGTATGCTTCCTCCGCTTCCACCTATGGCAGCGGTGCTCATGGCTTCCGTGAAGAGCCTGCATGTGAGGAAGCGCTGAATGTTTATGCTTTCTCCAAGCTGTTCTTCGACAACTATCTGCGCCGTCTGCTGCCGCAGGCACAAAGCCAGGTAGTAGGCCTGCGTTATTTCAACGTATATGGTCCGCAGGAGAACCATAAGGGCAAAATGGCTTCCATGATTTACCAAATGTATAACCAATGGAAGGCAGAGCACAAGGTGCGCCTGTTTGGCGAATACGCTGGCTATGGCCCGGGCGAGCACACCCGTGACTTTGTTTATGTAAAGGACGTTGTTAAGGTAAACTTCTACTTCTGGGATCATCCGGAAATCAGCGGTATTTTTAACTGCGGTACCGGCCATGCGCATCAGTTCAATACTCTGGCTAAGGCTGTGCTGAACCACTTTGGCAGCGGCGAGCTGGAATATGTACCGTTCCCTGAGGTACTGAAGGGCAAATACCAGAGCTTTACCGAAGCAGATGACACCAACCTTTTGGCAGCAGGCTATGATGGAGGCTTTACTCCGATTGAAGAGGCTGCTGAGGAATATTGCCAGCTGCTTGACAAGACCGGCGGTTACTACGTTTATGAAGGCTAAGGCGGTATTTTTCGATAGGGACGGCGTGCTCAATGTTGATGTAGCCTATCTCTACCAAATTGAGGACCTGCGCTGGATTGACGGTGCACGCGAGGCTGTGGCGTATCTGACGCAGCTTGGCTATAAAATTTTTATTGTAACGAACCAAAGCGGTATTGCGCGCGGTTATTATACAGTAGAGCAGATGAATGAGCTGCATGCTTATATGCAGCGTGAAATTACTGCGGCAGGCGGTAAAATAGAAAAAATCTATTACTGCCCGCATCATCCCGAGGGCAGCGTGCCGGAATATACTGGTGTGTGCGACTGTCGCAAGCCCAAACCGGGAATGCTGCTGCGGGCGTTGGCAGAATATGATATCGACAAGGAGCAGAGCTTCCTCGTCGGTGACAGCAAGCGCGATGTGGAAGCAGCGGAGGCTGCCGGTGTAGAAGGTTATCTTTACACGGGCGGCAATCTGCTGGATTTCGTAAAAAATATTGTAAGCGAGAGATGATAATGGAGTATCGGAATATCCTGTTAATCAAAATGAGTTCTTTGGGTGATATCCTGCATACTTTGCCCTTTGCGGCAGCGCTGCGCAAGCGTTATCCCAAGGCCAAAATCACCTGGCTGGTACATCCGCAATTTGCCGGATTTGTGCCGGATCCGCCGGTGATTGATGAGGTGCTTTATTTTGATAAGGTAAAATTTAATAAGCTGGGCTTCAGTGATAAGCTGAAATATTTTTGCGAAATGCGCTCTTTGCTGCATAGCAAGCATTTTGACCTGGTGATAGATATGCAGGGCCTTTTCAAAAGTGCGGTAATGGCTGCCATTAGCGGCTGTGATAACCGCATCGGCTATTGCGAAATGCGCGAGGGCAGTGGCTTCATCAGCAAGGCGATTGGCGGCAGTCATAGCAAGGATCACGTTATCGAGCGTTATCTTGACGTGGCGCGTTATCTTGGTGCGAAGGTTGATTCGTTGGATGATGTGGAATTCCCGATGCCGGATTTAAGCAAGGAAACAGCTTCGGTGCAGCATAAGCTGCAGGAGGCCGGCTGGCAGGGCGGCGATTACGTTGTTATTGTTCCCGGTGCACGCTGGTGGACGAAGGAATGGCCGGTCGAGTATTATATCGAGCTGGCGAAAAAGCTTACGGCAGATGGTACTGCTGTAGTGCTGGCAGGCGGTCCGGATGATGCAGTCAAGGGGCAGAGGATTGCCGAAGGCGCAGCAAGCTCGCTGGTTATCGACTTGACGGGACAGACTAGCCTGCGTGAGCTGGCGGCGCTGATTAAGGGCTGCAGCTTCTATATCAGTGCGGATACCGGCCCGCTGCATTTTGCAGCGGCCCTGAAAAAGCCACTTGTGGCAATGTACGGCCCGACGAAGGCTGACCGCACCGGCCCATATGGCAGTAAAAATTCCACGGTATTGCTTTCACCGGCGAAGTGTGCAGGCTGCTTGAAGAAAAAATGTGATAACTGGCATTGTATGCATGATATAACGCCGGAAATGGTTTATAAAATTTATCAGGAAAAGGTGGCAGAGGGCTGATGGCACAAGCTGTAGAATTAAATGGCAAAAAAATATTGGTAACATTTTTGATGCATCTGGGAGACCTGACGCTGACCACGCCCTTTATCCATGCGCTGCGTAAGGCAGCACCGGATGCGCACATTACCTTTCTGGCGGATGAGAAGCTGAAGGATGTAGTGCTGCACAATCCGTATCTGGATGAGGTTATTACGATTGACAAGAAGGGCAAGGACAACAGCCTGCTGGCGTTGATGGCCTGCGCCCGCCGTCTGAGCAAGATGGACTTTGATGTGCTGATCAACCTGCATCCGAATGAGCGTTGCAGCTTTATTGATGCGTTTACCAAAGTGAAATTGCGTTGCGGTACAACACACACGCTGTTCAAGCTGCTTTGGGATGTGTTTACACCGCTTAACCGCAAAATCCATGCGGCAGATATGTATCTTGATGTGCTGACGCAGCTTGGCGTGCAAAAGCTGGAGCATAACGGTCTGGAGATTTTCCCGAGCGAAGAATATCAGCAGCATGCAGATGAATTCTGGCGCGAGCACGGCGTATTCGCTACAGATAAGCTGGTAGGCTTTAATATCGGCAGTGCTGTTGTTACTAAGCGCTGGGCGCCGGAGCGCTTTGCCAAGGTAGCAGATATTCTTGCGGAAAAGGGCTATAAGCCTGTATTCTTCGGCGGTACGATGGACGAAGAAATGGTGCAGGAGGCAGTCAGCTTCATGAAGACGACGCCTGTTGTAGCAACCGGCAGCTTCCGCATTGGCGAGCTGGCAGCGGCAATGCGCCGTTGCAGCCTGATTATTACGAACGACAGTGGTCCGATGCATGTTGCTATCAGCCAAAAGGTGCCTATCGTAGCAATGTACGGTCCGTCTAGTCCGAAGCTGTATGGTCCTTATACCAAGGATGCGACGATTGTGACAGCGTTGCCGCCCTGCCCTGGTTGTGCGGATGGAATGAAGCATAAGTGTGATGATATGCAATGTATGACACGTCTGACGGTGGAGCAGGTTGTGCAGGCCGCTGAGCAGATGCTGCAGCAAAAGGAGAAATAATTTTGAGTAAGCAAAGCATTATTACCGGAGAGGTTTTATTGCTGTGTGAAAGAGTGGAGATGGCGCAGTTTATGCACGCTTATCTCCGGCATTTATTTAAGCAGGGTATCAGCTTGCCTAACATGCAGATTGTAAATTATCAGAGTATCGATAAGTTAGACTTGCTGACTAAACGCCTTATACAGCTGGAAGGCAGAGAAATAGTGCAAAAAGCAGTATTCTTTGCCGACGCGGCTGATGAGCGCGAACGCCGAATGCAGAAATTTTTTGCGGTGCGTGACAATACTTTCTTTAGAGGAGTGGAGTATTGCACGCACTTTTTCTTTCCCGGCAAAAAAGCTACTAAACGTTGGCAAAAGGGTTATCTTGAGGATATGCTGCTGCTGTCGCTGCGGCAGGAAAGCTCGGAGTGCAGTGATTATTATAATCTGTATAATATGAGCGCGGAGTATCTGCAATCAGTAAATTGCTGCCGCGGGCGTGAGAACAGATTAGTGAATTATAGCAGGCATTTACTGTACACATATCTGGCGGGAACAGACAGGTATGTGGGCATGCGCTTGGGCGAGGCTGCGCTGGCAGGAGCCTTTGATTTGGAGCATCCGTGTTATGCTAGTCTTAAGGAATGCTTGCAAGGCTTAAACTAGAGCAGCAGAATGCTAGGTTATCAAAATTACTTAATTGATTTATTATATCGTGCTAAAGTGTTAGCTTTACAGGCTATCGTCCTTTCTGAATTTTGGAAAAGCAAGTAAATATGTTATAATTAACAAACAAACTAAAAAAGGGGGAGCAACATTTATGTTCGGAGAAATCATTGGAGCAATCAGCAATTTTATGTATAGTTATTTGCTGATCATCATGCTCATCGGTGTAGGCCTGTACTACACTCTGCGTACTCGTCTGGTGCAGGCGCGTATGTTTAAGGAAACTATTCGTGTTATTTTGGAGAAGCCTGTTGAATCCGGTGCGGTATCATCCTTCCAGGCTTTGATGGTATCTACTGCGTCCCGTGTAGGTACCGGTAATATTATCGGCATTTCCACAGCTATCTGCCTCGGCGGTTATGGTGCTGTGTTCTGGATGTGGGTTATTGCTGTTGTCGGCGGCGCTTCTGCTTTTATTGAAAGCACCCTGGCACAGATTTACAAGAAACGTGGTCCGCACGGCAGCTACGGCGGCCCCGCTTATTACATCGAAGCTGCTTTGGGCAGCCGCGGTCTGGCAGTGCTCTTTGCTGTGGCTTTGATTGTAACCTATGGTTGCGGCTTTAATATGCTGTGTTCTTATAATCTGCAATCCACCTTTGCTGCTCTGAGCTTCTATAATCCGGATACAACTCCCTGGATTATCGGCGCTGTAGAGGCTGTGCTCGTAGGCTATTGCCTGCTGGGCGGTGGCAAGCGCGTTATCAAAGCAACCTCTACTCTGGTTCCTTTGATGGGCGTTATCTACATTTCTGTAGCATTTATCCTTACTATTATGCATATCAACCTGGTTCCTGGCGTTGTAGGCAGAATTTTTGCTGAAGCATTTGACTTCACTGCAATTTTCGGCGGCTTTGCCGGCAGCTGCATGATGTTCGGTATCAAGCGCGGTTTGTACAGCAACGAAGCAGGTGTTGGTTCTGCGCCGAACGCTGCTGCTGCTGCTGACGTTTCTCACCCGGTTAAGCAAGGCCTGGTACAGATGCTGTCTGTATTTATTGATACTCTGCTGATCTGCACAGCTACCGCTTTCATGTGCCTGAGCTCCGGCATCGAGCCGACTAAAGAGCTTGCCGGTGCGCCCTATGTACAGGCAGCTTTGGCAGCAAGCATGGGCGATTATGCTAAGCTGTTTATCACTGTATCCATGGTACTGTTTGCCTTCACTACGCTGCTGGGCAACCTGTATTATGTAGATAATGCTTTTGCTTATGTTCTGAAGCATGTTCCGGGCAAAACCTTTACCCTGTGCTACCGCATTCTGGCTTGCGTGCTGATTTTTATCGGTGCGGGCTCCAGCATGGGTACAATGTGGGATCTGGCGGATGTTACCATGGGCTTCATGGCAATTATCAACTTGCCGGTTATCTGCATTCTTGGCGGTCCTGCTCTGCGTGCGCTGGATGATTACACTGAGCAGCGCAATGCCGGTAAGAATCCTGAGTTTAAGGCCAGCAAGATCGGTCTGACTCAAAAGCTGGATTACTGGCAGGATTAAAATTTGTCTCTTGGAGCTGTTACGAGATTTCGTAGTAGCTCTTTTTTTCTTGTAAAGTTAATTTGGATATAGGATTAGCTTCTCCTTAGGGAGATGTGGACGTCGGTATATAACAAAACTTCGGTGAAAACAACATCGCGATGCTATTTTCACCGAAGCTTTTGCGTTTAAATCAGATATACAGGGATATAGTAGGTTTGCTCAGTGATAGGTCTTATCTTATCGCAAGAATCAATAACTAAGCCAGTAGTAATGTTAAGATGATACTTATCCAGAACGCTAAAGTTTTTTGTTGCTTTTTTAGGTGCTATGCCCTGCTTTATTTCAATAGGACAGATGTTAGAACCATCAACATATAATAAATCAATTTCTTTTTGGTCAGTATCCCGATAATAGAACAGGAAATCCTTAGGTGTTTTACCATGAGCGTAAAAGTTTTTGACGAGTTCGCTGACAATATATGTTTCGTAAAATGCGCCGCTCATAGCGCATTTCTCCAACATTTCCGCATCAGGCCATTTGCAGAGATAAGCACAAAGGCCAGTATCTAAAAAATACATTTTAGGTGCTTTGATAATGCGGTTAGAAATGTTAGCCATATATGGTTGTAGCAGGTAAATAATACCAGAGGTTTCTAAGATGGAAATCCATTTTTTGCATGTTCTTACGTCTATGCCGACATTGCGGGCAATTTCGTCATAATGCAGCTCTTGCGCAGTTCTTAAAGCGACAATAGAAATAAAGTTTCTGAACTGCATTTCACTGGAAGCAGCAATAAGCTTACGGACATCTTTTTCGATATATGTATCGACATATGCTTTAAAATAAATATCTCGTTTAGAGATGCCGGTAAAAATATCTGGCATGCCGCCATTGAAAATGTCTTGATAAATTTCTCGCCTGGTTCTATAAGAAATTTTTTTGCTGCGTTCTAATGCTATTAATTTTTTGATATCAGCAGAAAACAAGTTATTAGGATATGCATATTTTTCTGCTTGGGAAAGAGAAAGCATTTCGATTACTCCACATCTGCCTGCAAGGGAATCGCTGATACCTTCTTGTAGCTCAAAACGGTTAGAGCCAGTCAAAATATACATAATTTGTCTTTTTTCGTTGTTACGCAGCCAGACCAAACGCTGCTCATCTATTTTTATTTTTATTTCATCCAGCAGATTAGGTGCTTTTTGAATTTCATCAATAATTACTGGCCAGCCATATTGTTCGAGAAACAAGCGTGGATTATTAATAGCTAGGGCGCGATCATCTGCGTCATCAAGAGTAACCATAGGAATTTTATCACCGAATAGCATATTAATTGTTGTTGATTTGCCGACCTGTCGTGGACCGTAGATGACTATGCAGGGGAAAGATGCTGCTGCATCGAGGATGGTTTGCTCAACATAGCGTTTGATATACATGACAGAGCCTCCTTTAGAAATATATAGAATGATAGCCGTTTATCATTATTGTAAGCTCATTATATAACAAAACTTCGGTGAAAACAACATCGCGATGCTATTTTCACCGAAGTTTTACTGTCAGTTGCGTGCTGTGGCATTTTTGACCTACCTATTATCGTATACTATGCTCATAAAGTTCCTTGAAAACTAAATAGCACAAAACATATTTAGTGAACTACTATTTTTGCCCTAGCCTGCTTGTTATAATGAATGCAAGAAGCAAGACAAATACTGAGTTGTTGGTAGAAGTTTTATATGTATGAGATAAGAGAGGGTGCAAAACATGAACTTAAAAAAAGCATTTCAATATCAAAAACAGATTGGCAAACTTATGACTGATATTGTTGGTGATGACTTGGAGATTATAAACACACCTGTTAACACTAAAACAACAGCAGCTGCTAATCCCAATAAGTTTCTAGTGAATAAGGAAGTTTATAAACGTAGCGAATTAAACTACCTTTTTCCTACGGAGCAGCAAATCTATAAGGATGAAGTAAAGGTATTAAAATCATATAATACCAAAGGTTATGCATTGCCAAAACTGATTGCTGTTTATAATTATTTGGCAGATTGCCGCAGACTTTTGGCGGAAGCGATTGCTAAAACTAAGCTTAGTTTAAAGATTGGTGCTAATGCTTACAGTTATGATGCAGCAGTTATTTATGCTAATGATTTGCGTAAGACGCTTACATTATACGATTGTATTGCAAATATGGGCGAAACGGAAAAGGACGAGGTTCAAAAGCTTGCCTTTAGCCGTAATAATGAGAAGCTGATAGCAGAATATACAGTAACGCATGTTAAAACGCCTATACTTGAAGCGGTACAGGCTGCTAAAACTGAATATGACCGTCTTTTAGAGCTGACGAGTGAGTTGAGCGATGCGATTGAAGCAGCTGCGCTCACAAGCAGGATAGATAACAAGGCTGTGCCTGCTTTCCCTGTTACTGCTGATCTTGATTATATTTACACACATCTGGAGAAGCTGCAAAATAAATAAACTTGTTTATACGTAGGCGTAATTTGTTTATGTCTGCAAGCAATTAAATATTGATAGTAAAGCTAACTGCAAACAGCTTTTGATTTATAGATTGCAACCATATTTCTTCCTAAATTATGGGAAACAAAGAAATTTTGGCTATATTAAGCTGTCTTGGCGGAGAGGTTAAGATACCTATGCTATGATTATTGGTCGTTAAAAGTGCAGAGCTAGGATAAAAATCGCAACTTGCTTGATGATATAATAAATATGCTAGATGCATAGTATTATACTGCCAAACACCAAGCGACTAAACACGATAATCGTTATTCGTAGTTACGTTAAGCGTAAATAGCTAATCTTTGGTTTACATGATATACAGAAGCTGTTTTGCAGAGGACTTTATTATAACTGCTGGACGTGGGATGGGCAAGTCATCCTGCGTCTGGCTTTTGTTATTTTGCGGATTGCGTTTTGTTTACCGAAAATAAGCAAACATTATACACGTTACATCGCGCCATTTTTGCCACAGCTGTTGCGCTAAAATGAAGCTATAAAAATTTATTGCAGAAAATAGCTCAAGGAGGTCGCGCAATGCTGATTAAAGGTTTAGGACGTGTAGAAGGAACGGTAGAAAATTTACAACCTGTAACATTGAAGCAACTTATTCCGCTAGATTTGCTTGATTCGTTTATAGGGATTTATTGGCACGTAGGCAAGGGTAAGTTTATCATTTATAAAGCTCCATTGCTTGATGCAAAGTATGCTGTGGTGGAGAGGGGGCAGGATTATGATGAGCAGAGCAATACAGATGATTTGCAGATAGATTATAATGTCTTTCACATGGATATTTGGTATGAAGATGTATTAAAAAAATATCCTGAGTTTACAGGTTGCGAGTTTGACTATCTTTCGCGTGGCAGAATACTTTACGAAGTGCAGCAGAAGAAGTTTGTGATTTATGGCTCTAAGAGGTTGTTAAATTCTGCAAAGGTAGTGGAATTTTTGGCGCGGGAGTTTATGCTGCCAAAAGGCGGATTTTTGGTTAATGATAAGATTTATAAGGATAAAGATGATGTGAGAAGTGTGGGAGATGGGGAGTGTGGGATTTATTCTTGAGAAAAGAGTACCTCCGCAAAATATAGAAGCAGAGCAGGCTGTATTGGGTGCAATGCTTATTGACTTGGAGCAGGATGCAGACATTGTTACTTTTCTTTATCGGGAGGATTATTATAAACCAGATACGGAGAACAAGCATACAGAGCTGATTATCGCCAAGCATCGTAATGGACCTGTTGATACGGTTAATTTGTTTTTCGATAAGAAGTGTACTAAATTTGTAGGATTTAGTAAAAGAGATGAAGCTTGTTAAATTAATAAAAGTGGAATGGTGGCAGGAGTTTCAGTTGATTGCGGAGAATATGTGAGTATCTTAGTTGTGATTGGAGGTTTTGAAGATGGCAAGAGCGATTTCTAAAGATTTTTTAGATGATTTGTTAACTGGTGAGTTGAAACCATTGTTAGATATGGTGCATATTGATGATACTTTGGATTTAGAGTTGCGTGGGAAATGCATCAATATTTATTATCGTGGTGGCAGCCTTTTTAGAATTACAGAAAAGGTGAGCAGAACGTATGAAATTTTTTTCGATTTAAATTATTGCGATACAGAGGCTTGGAGAAATACTGGGATTATAGTAATTTGTAACCCTACAATACAGCAAGCTGTCAAGGATATTCCGTATTATAAACAAGCGATGGACATGTGGCTTCATAAGAATCCTAAGTACGAAAGGGAATGTCAGCAGTTATTAGTGAGAGAAAACAATAACCAAGGAGATATTTCCAAATCGACAGACTATTATATACTTGATATTGAATATACAGATGATAGCGATAGAAATAAATCACGTTTTGACATTGTGGCGTTAAAATGGGAATCAAAGTCTTGGATTCGTAAAGATAATGGGAAATGTTCTGTTGTGCTGATGGAAATGAAATATGGAGACAATGCTTTGGATGGGGCTGCTGGTATAGAAAAACATCTTGAAGATTTTAAGAACTTTTTTGCCAAACCGTTAAGTGAGCGTCAAGCGATATATACGGACTGGGAAGAAGTATTTAAGCAAAAATGTAAGTTAGGTTTGGTTGATGGGCTTCAAGAGAAGCAATATGATGTAAAAATAAAATTCAATGAGCCGGAAAATGAGTCGGAAAATAAGCCTGAAGTAGCTTTGATTTTTGCGAACCATGACCCTGATAAAACGAAACTGGGAGATGTGTTATCTAAAATAGATTGTAATAATTACACGTTTAACATTTTGATTGCTAATGCGTCTAATGTCGGATATGGATTGTATGTTGATAAAATGCGTGATATTACCGAATATCAGGCATAAATAAAAGCAAGTATGAACTTCATTCGCTGCGGCTTAGTGCCGCAGCTTTTTTTCGTCAAAAACTAATTTCAGATATGGCATTTTTTGCCCTAACTGTTATTGTATGCTATGCTCATAAAGTTTCTTGAAAACTAATATTTAGTGAGCTGCTATTTTGGCCCTAGCCTGTTTGTTATAATGGATGTCAGAAGCATAAATAAACTGTTCACATGCAGGCGTGAGGTAGAGGGATTGCAGGAGTTTCAGTTGATGGTGGAGAATAAATAAGTAGTTTATTGCGTAAGGAGGTTTTGACGATGGCCAGAGCAATCAAAACAGAATTTGCCAAAGATTTAAAGATAGAAGGAATTTTAGAAGTTGCTAAATTAAAAGGTGTATTTGTCGTACCATTAAATAGTGGAAATAAAATTAGAGTATATTATAATGGTAAAAATCCTGTATCTGAAATAACAGAAATTGGTAGTCGTAGTGTAGGAAAATTGGATAGGATAAGGAATAAGATAAATGAATTGAAATTAAGTGATATGCCAACTGATGAAAAAACTTGCCAATATCAATTAGCTAATTCTCTAAATAATGATTGTACTTCGGAGTATAAGTGTTTGTGTACAGAGTATGCGATACCTGATCATTATAGAAAGAAAAATGCGATATGCTGTGGTAGACAAGATTTAGTAATAATTGACAAACGTGGAAATGTATTAATTTTAGAATGTAAATATCAAAATAAGAGTTTAGCAAATATCAAAAAACATGGAGAGGATTTTAACAAAATAAAAAATGAGATTATAAGTGAAGTGAGAGAAGATTTAGAGTGCCTACTTAAATCTCAAAAAGAATTAGGTATATACCTGGATGCTGATTGGTGCGGAGAGAAAATCAACAAAATTGAATGTGCATTTTTGTTTATAGATGTAAATCCGAAGAAAAAACCCAAAATATATCCTAGATACGATATGCGTGAAGATGATTGCATACGTGAAAATGACTGTCACAAGTTTAAAGAAATTTTAGCAGAAGCTTTTAGTAAAATGTAATATTCCTTCAAAGCTGCGGCTTAGTGCCGCAGCTTTTTTCTTACCCAAAAACAAGCATCAGCTATACCATTTTTACCATATCGCTTATCGTATACTATTCTCACAAAGTTCTTTGAAAACAGCATAGTTGATGTAACTACTAAAATGCTTTTTGTTAGGAAGGGTGGAGATAAAATGCAAAAGATAAATTTTCATAAAAATGATAATACAGAACAAAAATGTGAGCCTGATTATATCACAGCGCATGAATGTTCTATGTTTAACAGAAGACTGCTTGAACATGATAAAAGATGTGGATGTTTTCATTGCCTTAAAGTTTTTGACACTAAAGAGTTAGAATGGGTTGATTTTGACTTAACTGCACTGTGTCCATATTGTGGCCTAGATGCTGTTATAGGCGAGAGTGCAGGCTATCCATTGACAGAAGAGTTTTTGCAGAAGATGAGAGATTATTGGTTTAGCTACTAAGATACAATGATAGTTTGAGATAAATAATAGGGAGCGATAAGATGTCTACTAACATAGAATTTCTTCATGCCGACCAGATTGGCGGCTGCGTAACTTTGATTAGCACAGACACAACGAAGATTTGCATTGATTTTGGCGAGAATCTGCCGGGCAGCAAGCATAAAGAAGCGCTGGAGGTCGAAGGCCTGACTTATGGCGAGCAGCAATATGACGCAGTATTCTTCACACATTATCATGGTGACCATATCGGGCGGTTCGATAAAATACTGCCGGGGATTCCTCTGTACATGAGCCAGATGTGCCGCTATGCGCTGCTAAATATTTACCACGCTTTGGCGAAGCACGATGCGCAGTACAAGACGCAGATTGAAATTTTGGAAGACAAAACGCGTAATCATGTGCTCTGGCCTCAGCAGGTTGTGCAGGTTGGCGATATTAAAGTTACGCCTTACACCATCGACCATTCGGCAGAGGCGGCGATGCTGTTTCTGATTGAAACGCCGGATAAGCGTATTTTGCACATGGGCGATTTCCGCACGCATGGCTTTATGGGCGAGAAGCTTAAAAAGCTGCTGCTGCATTATGTATTGGGCTTGGGGCTGCGTTCTAAGCCGGTAGATATTCTGATTACTGAGGGCACAAATTTGACGCGCGAGGAGGGCGAGCTGCTGACGGAAGATGAACTTCTTACGCAGGCTTGTGCGTTGATGCGAGAGCATAAGCTGGTCTTTTGCATCTGTTCGTCGACGAATTTTATCCGTCTGCGCAATTTTTATCGTGCTGCACGGGATGCGCATAAAATTGTGCTGGCAAGCAGATATATGCTAGAGCAGGTGAAGAGTTATTATCAATATAAGCAGGATTTGTATGCTTATCTGAATAATTGCAAACAGGACAGGCAGGTCAGATTGCCGGGAATGTACAGCCTGCTGCTGGACAAGGAAGTGTTACAGGATAAATTGGCCTACAAGTTGCAGGAAAAGAAGCTGCGTGAACGTGGCGCGCTGATTTTTCTGAGCGGAACACAGGCTGCGGAGAAGCTGCAAAGGCTAGCGACGCAATATAGCGACCTGCAGCCGCTGGTAATTTATTCCCAATGGTCAGGCTATATTAAGGACAAAGGTGCAGAGTATTATAATGTGGAGTTGGCTGAGGCCTGTGCTGCCTGCAATACAGTGCAGCTGCATACGAGCGGGCACGCGTCAAAAGAGGTAGTGGAGGAGATTATCAGGTTGGTGAACCCACGCGAGTATGTGGCGATAATTCATTCAGAGCAGGCGGAAATCAGGTACAGACAGTATTGATTTTCTTAGCAGTTGCGTATATCATGAAAAATAGAGAATATCTACGCAGAGCGTTTCACTGGAAGTGAGGTTGATAGCATGGCAGAGCAGAACGCAAAATATCTTAACAAATGCCGCTTATTGCGCGTGTTTGAATATATGCAGAATACGGATGAGCAGCATCCGCTGAACATTACGCAGATTATTGCGAAGCTGCTGGAGGATGGTGTGTGCGATCATGAGCCGGACCGCAAGTCGATTATGCGCGATTTGCAGACTATTGAGGCGTGTGGTTACAAGTTGGAAGCCTGTGAAAACCATAACGATGGCAAGTATCTAAATTATGAGAATAAGCCGTTCGGGTGTGACCAGCTCAAGATGTTGGCAGACGCAGTTGCTTCAGCCCGCTTTTTGACAGCGGAGGATGCGAAAAAGCTCGTGAATAAGATTTTTCAGTTGGGTACACCTTCCGACAGGAAGTTCCTGAAGGAGGCTGTTATTTGTGATGCAAGTCTGAATGTGGCTCTAAGTAAGACGAAGTATAACTTTGATAAGATTATGGAGGCGATTAGGGATAAAAAGCAGATTAGCTTCCAATATAACGATAAGTTTGTGCCCAATCCCCAGCAGAAGGATTTGAGACATGAGGGAATGGAATATTTTGTGAGTCCGTATTACTTCGTGCCAATGAATGATGATTATTATGTCATTGGCTGCACGGGTGAGTACAAAAATTTCAGTCATTACCGCCTGTCGCGTATGGTAAATGTGCAGGTGCAGGGAAAAGCGGCGAAGAAGCTGACGGATAGCACAGATTACAAAATGCTTACGGATTCTGGCAAAAATATCCGTGATTATCTGCGTGAGCATATTAATATGCGTTATGGTGCGACGCAGCGGGTTAGTCTACACTGCAGGCAGAAATGCCGCCTTGATATTCTGGCAAGGTTTGGTAATAGGATTAACATGTACGACTGCCCGAATGATAAGGAATATTTTTCTACGAGCGTTGATGTGCAGTCTGACGCGGGCTTTTTGGGCTGGGTGGCAGGTTTTGGCGGCGATGTAATTATCGCTGGCCCAGACAGTGTACGCGAGTCGTATAGGGAATATTTGCAAAAGCAGCTTGAGCTGTATAACAGCTAAGCTAAATAAAGTTATCAATAGAGCATCGTTTGTACTGCGTTTTTGCAGTGCAGGCGGTGCTTTTTTGCTGTGGATAATTTGCGCTTTTACAAGCTTATAGCAATCACGCGTAGTGCTCCAATATGTTGCAGGCATTATTTCAGAAAATTTTTCTTTGCTACTAGCAGTATTTTCAGAATTAATGTAGAATAGATACGTAATAAAGCAATTTTTTGGTCAAGGTTGTTTTATGTCCTTTGCGAAGGAGGGAAAGACGATGATTTATAATTATTATCCTGGCTGTACGCTGTCAACGAAGGCGAAGCAGCTGGATATGGCAGCACGACGCTGTGCTGAGGTGCTGGGCTTTCCGCTGGTGGAGCTGCCGGAATGGCAGTGCTGCGGCGCGGTTTACCCGATGGCGCCTGATGCTATTGCCGAGCGTCTGAGTGCGGTGCGTGCGCTTGTGGCAGCGCGTGAAAACGGCGGCGTACTGGTGACGCTGTGCAGTGCGTGCTACCATGTCATCAAACGTGTGAACCACGATATGGCAACGAATGCAGAGATTCGCCAAAAGGTGAATAATTATCTGCAATTGGAGGAGCCTTATGCCGGTGAAACACGGGTTTTGCATTACCTGGAGGTTTTGCGTGATGAAATCGGTTGGGAAAAGCTGGCGCAGCTGGTGAGCCATCCTTTGAAGGAACGCAGGGTTGGCGCTTATTATGGCTGTTTGCTGCTCAGACCGGGAGCAGTTTTGGCCCTCGATGACGTAGAGAGTCCAACTGTTATGGAAGCCTTTATTAAAGCCTTGGGTGCAGAGCCGGTTATTTATAGCATGCGCAATGAATGCTGCGGCGGTTATCTGGCGCTGAAGGATAAGGCGCAGTGCGAAAAGCTCGTCAGCGATATTAAGAATAATGCTGCAAGCTGTGGTGCGCAGGAGCTGGTTACGGCCTGCCCGCTGTGTGCGTATAACCTGACGGCCAATGGTGCCGCAGGCAGCCTGCCGACGCGCTACTTTACGGAGCTTCTTGCTGAAGCACTTGGTGTTGCGGAGAGCGAAGGAGGTGCGGAATAATGGCTGTTGATGAAAAGCAATTGACAGAAGATATTTTGCGCCTTGCTGCTACCGACGTGCGTCGCTGCATGCAATGCGGCCGCTGCAGTGCTAACTGTCCCGAGGGTTTTAAGATGGACCTTCTTCCTCACCGCGTAATGTGGGACTTAAACAGTGGTCATGCGTCCGAGCTCTTGGAGGCTGACGCACCGTGGCAATGTCTGTCGTGCATGGCGTGCGAGGAGCGCTGCCCGCGCGGCGTGAGCCCGGCACGCGTTATGGAGGCTTTGCGCCTGCTGCAGATTCGTCAGCAGGGCAACAACAAGCTGCCTGCCGAAAGCGTAGAGCATTATCCAAGCGATATGCCGCAGCAGCTTTTGGTTGCAGCCTTTAGAAAATACAATAAATAGGGGGAAGCTACGTGCAAAAGATTGGTGTTTTTGTTTGTTGGTGTGGCAGCAACATCGCCGGCACGGTAGATGTTGCCCAGGTGGTAGAGGCAGTGCGCCAGATTCCGGACGTTGCCTATGCTATCGATTATAAATATATGTGCTCCGAGCAAGGCCAGGAGCTGATTCGCAAGGCTGTGGCTGATTATAAGCTGGACAGAATTGTTGTTTGCAGCTGCTCGCCGCGTATGCACGAGGCAACCTTTCGCAAATGTGCGGAGGGCGTTGGCATCAATCCCTACATGGTGGAGATTGCCAACATCCGTGAGCAGTGCTCCTGGGTGCTGAAGGATAAGGCCGAAGCGACAGCGAAGGCGATTAAATTAGCCAAGGCAGCAATTGCCAAGGTGCGCTTTAATGGAGCGCTGAAGCCCGGCGAAAGCCAGGTAGTGAAGCGTGCACTGGTTATCGGCGGCGGTATCGCCGGTATTCAGACGGCGCTGGATATTGCGGAAGCAGGCTACAAGGTAGATATTGTGGAGAAGGAGCCGACAATCGGCGGCCGCATGGCGCAGCTTGACAAAATCTTCCCTACACTCGACTGCTCTGCCTGCATTTTGACACCGAAGATGGTGGATGCGGCGAATCATGAAAATATTACGCTTTATACTTATAGCGAGGTAGAAAGCGTAAGCGGTTTTGTGGGTAATTTTGATGTGACAATCCGTAAAAAGGCACGCAGCGTGAAGGCTGATATGTGCAGCGGCTGCGGCATCTGTACCGAAAAATGTCCATCGCGCAAAACTCCGAGCGAATTCGATATGGGACTGAAGAATCGCGGCGCAATTTATATTCCCTTTGCGCAGGCCATTCCCAAAGTGCCTGTTATCGACCGTGAGGCCTGCATCAAGTTCAAGACCGGTAAGTGCGGTATCTGCTCCAAGCTCTGTCCTGCGGGAGCCATTGATTACACGCAGACCGATGAGCTGATTACGGAAAAATACGGCGCAATTGTACTAGCAACAGGCTTTAAAACGATTTCTCTCGACAAGTTCGGTGAATATGGCTACGGTGCCAGCAAGGATGTTATCACCTCGCTGGAGCTGGAGCGTCTGACGAACGCTGCAGGACCGACCGAAGGACATCTCGTTTGTCCGTCTACCGGCAAGGAGCCGAAGAAGGTCATCATCGTTTCCTGCGTAGGCTCGCGTGATGTGAGCGGCCGCGGCAAGAGCTACTGCAGCAAAATCTGCTGCATGTATAATGCCAAGCATGCGATGTATATTCGCGAAAAGTATCCTGATGTTGATGTAACTGTGTTTTATATAGATGTACGTACTCCGGGCAAGGGCTTTGACGAGTTCCAACGCCGTGCGGTGGAGGAATATGGCGTGCATTATGTACGCGGTCAAGTAGGCAAGGTTGTTGTTGACGGCGATGGCAGGCTGACAGTTTTTGTCAGCGATTTGAACAGCGGTCGCAAACTGATGCTGAATCCTGATTTAGTAGTACTGGCGACGGCTGTGCAGCCTTCTCCCGATGCACGCAAGCTGGCGACGATGCTGACTGCCAGCATTGATAACGATGACTTTTACGTAGAGGCGCACCCGAAGCTGCGTCCTGTTGAAAGTCCGACGGCAGGCATTTTCCTCAGCGGTATGTGCCAGGGACCGAAGGATATTCCGGAAACTGTTTCGCAGGCCGGTGCGGCGGCCGTTAAGGTTGTCGGCCTGCTGGCGAAGGATAAGCTGCTGACGAACCCCTGTACTGCGCAGTGCGATACAAGCATTTGCAGTGGTTGCTTGGCTTGCACGCATGTCTGCCCCTATGGTGCGATTACCGGCGAGAGCAAGCCGGTTATCACTAAGCTGGGCGTGCGCGAAACACGCACTGTTGCTGTGGTAAACAATGCGCTGTGCCAAGGCTGCGGTGCCTGCACAGTAGCCTGCCCCTGCGGTGCTATGGATTTACAGGGCTTTACTAATCAACAAATTCTGGCAGAGGTGGATGCATTATGCTAGAGAAGAAAAATTTTGAACCGAAAATCGTGGCCTTCTGCTGCAACTGGTGCAGCTACGCCGGTGCTGACGGTGCCGGAACGGCCCGCAAGCATTATCCTGCTAATATCAAAATCATCAAGGTTCCCTGCTCCTGCAGAGTGAATCCGCTCTTTATCCTGCGCGCGTTTCAGCGTGGTGCGGACGGTGTAATTATGTGCGGCTGTCACCCCGGCGACTGCCATTATTCTACCGGCAACTATTATGCACGCCGTCGTATGACTCTGCTGCTCAGTATGCTTGATTATCTTGGCGTGGCCGGTGAACGCTTCCGTGTGGAATGGGTTAGTGCGGCCGAGGGCGCACGTTTTGCACAGGTGATGAACGATTTTGCCGAGCATATTGCGGCATTGGGTGAGAATGTAAAGTTGAGGGATTTGCGATGCAAAAAATAGAAAAGCTGCTGCAGAAGCGTGCAGCCGAACTGTTGGCAGAGGGTACAGTAGAGCGTGTGCTGGCCTGGCATGCAGGCGAATTCTTTTACGATAACGCACCTGCTGCCGTAAGCAGTGCGGACGAGTGCGACAAGCTCGTTTATAATGAGTTCTGCCCTGCCAATCTCTGCAAATATTTAATTGAAACAAGCCATGCAGGCAAGAAGACAGCTGTTTTCTTAAAGCCTTGTGATACATATGGCGTGAACCAGCTGCTGAAGGATAACCGCATTAAGCGTGAGCTTGTGTATGCCATCGGCACACCCTGCAGCGGTATGCTGGATATCAAGAAGATTAAGGCTGCCGGTGCTAAGGGCATCATCAGCGTGAGCGTGGACGGTGATGAGGTCGTTGTCAACACCGCTTATGGCGAGAAGCGTCTGGCGAAGGCTGACGTGCTGCTGAACAAATGCCTGATGTGCAAGGGTGCTGCTTATAAAATTGCGGACGAGGAGCTGGCTGAGCCGTTGCCTGTACCGCAGTTTACCGGTGATAAGTTCGCCAAGGTCAAGGAGATTGAAGCGATGAGCGCGGAAGAGCGTTTTGCCTTCTGGCAAAGCGAGCTGTCCAAGTGCATCCGCTGCAATGCCTGCCGTGATATCTGCCCGGCGTGCAGCTGCGAGCAATGCATTTTTGATAAGCCCGATACTCCGGTAGCAGGCAAGGCTTATGCCGACGAGGTTGAGGAGCAGATGTATCATATCATCCGTGCCTTCCATGTTGCTGGTCGCTGCACCGGTTGCGGCGAATGTGCGCGCGTTTGCCCGCAGGGAATTCATTTGGAGCTGCTGAACATGAAGTTTATGAAGGATATCAACAGCTTCTTCGGTCAGTATCAGGCCGGAGCAGACAGCGAAACGCCTGCACCGCAGGTAAGCTTTAAGCAGAATGATCCCGAGGCCAACAGTGCGGTAGAAGGGAGGGAGCAGCATGTATAAGATAGCAAAGGATAATCTGCCAAAGTTATATGTAGCCCTGCAAAATATCGGTACACTGCTGCTGCCCTGCAAGAATAAGAGCGGTCATGCGGACTTCGCACCGTATCGCGAGGATGCGGAGATTGCGCTGGATGCACCGCTGACAAACCGCAGCGCGAAGGATGTGTTCTTCCCACAGGTAGAAAATCTGCTGACCTTTAAGACGAGCGGCAAGGAGCTGGCTTTGGAGCAGAATGTTCCGCCTGTTGGCGTGACGATTGTCATGGGCGTGCGTGCCTGCGATGCGCGCAGCTTTAAAATTTTAGATAAGGTGTTTTTAAAAGCGCCTGTTGATACATATTATAAGACAAGACGCGAGCAATGCGTGCTCATCGGCTTAGGCTGCAGTGCTCCCGAAGAAACCTGCTTCTGCCATGCCTTTGGCATTGACGCAGGCGCTCCGGAAACTGATGTGCAGACCTGGCTGGCAGGAGAGGAGCTTTGCTGGCAGGCTGTAACAGCTAATGGTGAGGAGCTGACAGCGAAGCTTGTCGATGGCGGTGTGCTGGTTGAGGCAGCTGCGGATGCTGCGGCAGCGGTCAGCGAGCAGCAGGAGCACACGCAAAAGATTTTGAGCGTACTGCCCTTGCATGATTTCAAGGTGAATGATGAGCTGACGAAGGATGAGCTGAAGGTCTTCCACAGTAAAATCTGGGAGCAGCTGGCTGCAGGCTGCCTGTCCTGCTGCACCTGCACCTATGTGTGCCCGACCTGTCATTGCTATGATATCCGTGATTATCAGGAGACAGAGGAACGTACGCAGCGTTATCGCTGCTGGGACAGCTGCATGGCGAAGGATTTTACGCTGATGGCGCATGGCAGTCCGCGTAAGACGAAGGTGGAGCGCTTCCGCCAGCGTTATATGCATAAGCTGGTGTATTTCCCGGAGAACAACGAAGGCGAATATGCTTGCGTCGGCTGCGGACGCTGCCTGCAGAAGTGTCCGGTGCAGCTGAATATTGTCAAGGTTGCCAAGGCCTTGGAAAAAGCGGAGGTGAAGCAGGATGTGTAATTGTCAGGATACCTTGATTCCGCAGATTGGCGTGGTGACGGATATCTGCACGGAAACAGCTGATGTAAAAACCTTCCGCGTGGAGAAAATCGGTGGCGGTAAGCTGTTTGAGCATCTGCCGGGACAATGTGCTATTCTTTCCGTTCCCGGTAAGGGTGAGGCGATTTTTTCCATTACCTCCTCTCCGACGAACGAAAAATATATGGAGTTCAGCATTAAACGTTGTGGCTCGATTACGAACTTTTTGCATTTTGATATTGAACCTGGTCAGCAGATAGCAGGGCGTGGACCTTACGGCAATCATTTTCCTGTTGAGGATAAATTGAAGGGCAAGGATTTGCTTTTTATCGCCGGCGGTATTGGTTTGGCGCCGCTGCGCAGTGTAATCAATTATATGCTGGATAAGCGTGACGATTACGGCAGCATTGATGTTGTTTACGGTGCGCGCAGTAAGGAAGATTTTGTGCGTTACGATGAGCTGACTAATGTGTGGCCGTCGCAAAAGGATACGCGTGTGCATCTGACGATTGACCGTGCGCAGGAGGGTTGGTCGGGCAATGTCGGCTTTGTGCCTAATTTTCTGAAGGACCTGAAGTTTACGCCGGATAAGACGGTGTTGCTGTGTGGTCCGCCGATTATGATTAAGCTGTGCTTGGCGGCGTTGATTGAGATGGGCTTTGAGAAGAAGCAGGTTTATACGACGCTGGAGCTGCGCATGAAGTGCGGCGTGGGCAAGTGTGGTCGTTGCAATATCGGCAAGAAGTATGTGTGTAAGGACGGGCCGGTGTTTACTTGCGATGAGCTTGATGAAATGCCGGACGAGTATTGATTATTCGCATACTAAAATTGCTATGCATGCCCCCTTTAGTCGCTAGCGCGACAGTCGCCCCAGGGCGCCCTCTCTTGCCCTACGGGCAATTCACCTTGTCCCCCGAGGGGGAACCAAGAATGTGCTAATGAAGTTTAACGAAAAAGCTATTAGTCTTGCCTGCCCCTTGGGGAAGGTGCCGAGCGTAGCGAGGCGGAAGGGGGCGTCACCCTAAATATATCGTTTATGTCAGACGCAATCTACGATATGTTTAGTGCTCGTATGGATATAGAATAACGAAACTGTTTCGTTTATAGCGGATTTTAGCTTTGTAATTCTGAAATACATTTTTTGGAGAAGAAAATATAAGGAGCAAAAATATGGAAGAAATGGTAACTGTTTACCTGCTGGGCAAAAAATACAGTGTCCCGGCAACCCTGACCATTATGGATGCCATGGAATATGCAGGCTTTAAGCTGGTGCGCGGCTGCGGCTGCCGCAGCGGCTTTTGCGGGGCCTGCGCAGTAATTTATCGTCTGAAGGGCAGCACGGAGCTGAAGGTTGTGCTTTCCTGCCAGACGAAGGTTGAGGAAGGCATGTGCGTTGGCAAGATTGATTCCTTCCCGCTCAACAAGCGCACCTTTAATATCGAAGAGATTAAGGCAAGCGATAATATTGTCGGTCAGCTGTATCCGGAAATTTTCAGCTGCATCGGCTGTAATGCCTGCACTAAGGGCTGTCCGCAGGGACTGAATGTTATGCAGTATATTGCTTACGCTCAGCGCGGCGAATACGAGAAAGCAGCACATGCTTCCTTCGACTGCGTTGGCTGCAACATTTGCGCATCCCGCTGCCCGGCACAAATCAGCCACAGCGCTGTCGGCCTGCTGTGCCGTCGCCTGACGGGCAAATATATTGCGCCGAAGTGCGAGCATCTGGCTCAGCGTGTTGCCGAAATTGAAAACGGCGATTATGTAACGCTGCTGGAAAAGCTCAAAAATATGCCTTTGGACGAAATCAAAGACCTGTATAACAAGCGTGAGATTGAAAAATAAGGAGGTGCGGCAAGGTGAGTGCATTTACTGAAGATATGTTAAAATCTATGGCTAAGGTTGAAGCTACCCGTGCCCAACGTCTGCATGCTTCTATCGAACGCTTTACGGCAGAGGAAAAGGACGAGCTGCTGAAGGAGTTCCATCCTGACTACAGCTCTAAGGGCTTCAAGGTGCTGGAGGTTGGCCCGAACAAGGGGCAGAAGGTGCCGGTAGAATTGGCACAGCTGCTGGAGGGTAAAAGCCGCCTGCAGGATGTAGAGCTTGATTTGGAAAAAGTGGACTATGACGTTGATGTTCTGGTTATCGGTGGCGGCGGCGCCGGTGCTTCCGCTGCGTTGGAAGCACATAACGGCGGTGCGAATGTCCTCGTAGTGACGAAGCTGCGTATGGGCGATGCCAACACCATGATGGCCGAGGGCGGTATTCAGGCTGCTGATAAGGGCAACGATTCCCCGGCGCAGCATTATCTGGATGCTTTTGGCGGCGGTCATTACAAAAATATTCCTGAGCTGCTGGAAGAGCTGGTAACCAACGGACCTTTGGCGATTGACTGGCTGAGCAAGCTGGGCGTTATGTTCGACAAGGAGCAGGACGGCACTATGGTAACAACGCATGGCGGCGGCACAAGCCGTAAGCGTATGCATGCCTGCGCCGATTACACCGGTGCTGAAATCATGCGCGTACTGCGTGACGAGGTGCAGAACCGCGGTATTCCGGTGCTGGAGTTTTCACCAGCAGTCGAGCTGCTGCTTGACGAGGAAGGCAAAACTGCCGGTGCGGTGCTGTGGGATTTTGATGCGCAGGAGTACAAGGTTGTACGCGCAAAATGCGTAATCATGGCAACCGGTGGTGCAGGACGCTTGCATTATCAGGGCTTCCCGACCTCTAACCATTATGGTGCGACTGCCGATGGTCTTGTTATGGCATATCGTGCCGGTGCGCCGTTGATTTATGCGGACGCAATTCAGTATCATCCGACGGGTGTTGCTTATCCGGCGCAGATTTATGGCGCGCTGGTTACCGAAAAGGTGCGCTCGATTGGTGCGCAGCTGGTAAACAGCGAGGGCGAAATCTTTATGCATCCGCTGGAAACTCGTGATGTGGCGGCTGCGTCTATCATCCGCGAATGTACTGCCCGCGGTAAGGGCGTAAAGGCTCTCGATGGCGTGGCGTTGTGGCTTGATACGCCGCTGATTGAAATGCTGCATGGCGAAGGCACGATTGCCAAACGTATTCCAGGTATGCTGCGCATGTATGCTAAGTTCGGCATTGATCTGCGCAAGGAGCCGATTTTGATCTATCCGACGCTGCATTACCAAAACGGCGGTATCCTGATTGATAAGGATGCGGAAACCAAGCTGCCGGGACTGTTTGTTGCCGGTGAAGCTGTTGGCGGCATTCACGGTACCAACCGTCTGATGGGCAACAGCCTGCTGGATATCATCGTCTTTGGCCGCATTGCCGGTACTAAGGCTGCTGAAGCAGCGAAGTCTGTTAAGCTGGGCAAGCTGAGCCTGGAGCATGTACGTCGCTACGCTGAGGAAGAAAAGGCTGCTGGCGTACAGGGCGAACTGTCGCCGAAGCTGCTGCCGGTTTATACTCATGGCAGAGATGTAAGGTAAAAACAGAAGACAAATAAAAAACATACAACGGCAAACTTCACAGTTTGTTCGTTGTATGTTTTTGTTTTATATGCTAAAATATGTTTTAAGACAACCGTGTTGCGGGCGCATCCAAGAAGCAAGTCCATAGGACGCTGCTGATTGGTATATGCGCGCCATGTGATAGTGTCCCAAGAGGCGTAGCCGATTGGATTGACACGAACCACTGCAGGGTGGCATTGCCGAAATTCTTCGGAATGGAGGTGATGTCTATGGTATATTTCAGTTTTCAGGACTTAATGTCTTTTGGAATTTTTATCGTAGCATTGCTGACGTTCATTTTCCAGAACAGAAAGTAATCTCGGACATAGAAAAACCGCCCCAAAACTTTGCAGGTTTGGCGGGGCGGCTTTCTAGCTAAACACCAACAGGCAACCCACCTTGTGGGCGGTTGTCTTCTTTATTTATAATATAACATGAAGCAGAGTTTTTTTCAAGGAATTACTTGTGAACTTTTGGTTGCGCGGCGTATTAGTAATGGTGCGCCGATTTTTTGTATATGATATAATGATAAGAAAACGAAAGGAGCATTCTTATGCAAAAACTTTTAGCGTTCTTCCTGGCGATGCTGCTTAGCGTCAGCATAATTGCCGGCTGCGGCAGTAACAGCCCTAAGACCAATGATAAACAGACAATCCAGACAACAACTGTTAATACAACCAAGAGCAACAATGGCCAGAACACTGCTGCCAACGTCAAGGCCAACAGCGGCAAAATCAAAATCAGCGAAAGTGCTGCCTATACCGACAAGGAGCACGTTGCTGCCTATATCAACGAATATAAGCGATTGCCGCACAACTATATTACGAAAAATGAAGCCAAAAAGCTGGGCTGGCAGACAAAAGGACCCCTCGACAAGGTTGCACCCGGCAAATCCATCGGCGGTGACCGCTACAGCAATTACGAGGGCAAGCTGCCGAAGAAAAACGGCCGTAACTGGAAGGAATGCGACATTGATTATGTGAAGGGCAATCGTAACGCGAAGCGCATCGTCTTTTCCAACGATGGCCTGATTTACTACACCGGCGATCACTACAAGTCCTTCAGCAAGCTTTACGGAAAATAAGGAGATTAACATGAGAACAATCACATTAGATCTTGAGCGCATGACATCCGTGCCTGCGCTGCATAAATATCTGTGCAGCGCGCTGGCATTGCCTGTGTACTATGGTGCCAATTTAGATGCTCTGTATGACTGCCTTACAGAAATTGCCGAGCCGACGCAGCTCATTGTGCCTGCTGATATTACCGACAATGAAAAGCTTGGCTGGTATGGCGAGCAGCTGTTGCAGGTTTTGCAGGACGCAGCGGAAGAAAACGAAAATTTACAGGTAACGGTGAAATAGCAATACGAAGGACGGGCCTTGGCGGTTCGTCCTTTTTACTTTTAACCGCAGGCGTGTTATAATTTTAGAGTGTAAATTTTTCACAGGGAGATAAGAAAAATGATTTTAAGTGCAGAGGATTTGTCGTACAGCTATGGCGACAGATTGTTGTTTGAAAATATTACATTTAACGTAGAAGAGGGCGACAAGTACGGTATTATCGGTGTCAACGGCACCGGTAAAAGTACCTTGCTGCGCATGATTGCCAATCACGAGGCCGGTGACGGCAAGCTGACGATTCCCGGCGGCGTGGTGATGGAATATCTGCCGCAGGATCCGCCGTTTGAGGCAGATGCAACTGTGTTGGAGCAGGTTTTTAAAGGCGATTCCCCGCTGATGGTGCTGTTGCGCGATTACGAAACTGCGGTGGAGCAGGCTGCAGCGGAGCCTGATAACAAAAAGCTGCAAAAGCATTTGCTGGATTTGCAGCAGCAGATGGATGATAAATATGCCTGGCAGCTGGAGAGTGAAGCAAAGGCAGTGCTTACGCAGCTTGGTATTACCAACCTGCAGCAGCAGATGGGCGAGCTGAGCGGCGGCCAGCGCAAGCGTGTGGCCTTGGCCGGTGTACTGGTGCGTCCTTCGGATCTGCTGATTTTGGACGAGCCTACCAACCATATGGATAACGCTACTGTTGCCTGGCTGGAGCAAAAGCTGCTGGCGCGCAAGGGCGCTTTGCTGATGGTAACCCATGACCGTTATTTCTTTGATCGTGTTGTTAATCGCACCTTGGAGATAGATGGCGGCAAGGGCTATGTTTACGTCGGCAACTACAGCCTCTTCCTGCAAAAGCGTGAGGAACGCCGCATTGCGGAGGCCTCTGCTGCGCAAAAGCTGCGTAACATCTACCGCCGCGAGCTGGCATGGATCAGCCGTGGCGCGGAAGCACGCCGTACTAAAAAGAAGGACCGCGTGGAGCGCTTTGCTCAGATTGAGGCGGAAGTGAAGAATGTGAAGACGGAAGCAAATCTGGAGATGTCCTCCGTCAGCAGTCGTCTTGGCAAAACAATCATCGAGCTGGAAGACATCGGCATGGTGTGGGACGGCAAGGATTATATCAAGGATTTCAGCTATATCCTGCTGCGTAATGACCGCATCGGTATCGTCGGTCCTAACGGCGCAGGCAAATCAACGCTGATGGATATCATCGCCGGCAAGCTGCAGCCTACGAGCGGCGAAATGCGCGTGGGCCAGACTGTGAAGATTGGCTATTTTGCACAGCACAGCGAGTTCCCGGACAGCAATATGCGTGTGCTGGAATATATCAAGGAAGCCAACAATTACATTGAAACGGCAGATGGTCAGCGCATCAGCGCGGCACAGATGCTGGAGCGCTTCCTCTTTCCGCCGGAGCTGCAATGGGTGCCGGTGTCCAAGCTCAGCGGTGGCGAAAAACGTCGCCTTTACCTGCTGCGTGTGCTGATGACGGCACCGAATGTGTTGCTTTTGGACGAACCGACAAATGACCTGGATATCCCGACACTTTCTGTTTTAGAGGATTATCTGGACAGCTTTGCCGGTGCGGTTATCGCCGTTTCCCATGACCGTTACTTCCTCGACCGCTTTGCGCAAAAGATTTTTGCGTTGGAGCAGGATGGCAGCATCAAGCCATATATCGGCGGTTACAGCGATTATGTAGAAGCATTGCAGGAGGAAAGCGCGCAGCAGGCGCAGCCTGTCAAGGCTAAGCCGGTGCCTGCGGCGAAGCCTGCCGAAGAGCCTGCGAAGAAGAAAATGACCTACGGCGAACGCCTGGAGCTGGAGCGTCTTGACCAGGAGATTGCGCGTAGTGAGGCAGAGCTGAAAATGCTGGGGGCGGAAATCAACCAATGCGGCAGTGACTTCACCCGCCTGGCAGATTTAACCAAGCAGCAGGAGGCTGTGCAGCAAAAGCTGGATGAGATGGTGGACCGTTGGGCTTATCTTTCCGAATTGGCAGAAGCAGAAGGCTGAGCTTGACAAGCAGGCTGCTTATTGTTAAAATTAAATTTGAAAAATTGTTGTGGATTTTTTCTGATTCAATAGTCATCTTTTCGCCACACGACTGTGTTTGCAGTCGTGTGGCTTTTGTTATATTAGAGAAAATGGGAGTAAGGATATGCTAAAAATTTTACACAAGGATTATAAGGATAAGGTTAAGCGTCTACTAAGCGTTATGCTGCCGATTATCGGTACGCAGATTGCGATTATGGGCATGAACTTTTTTGATGCCAGTATGTCCGGGCAGGCTGGCGATGCGGATTTGGCAGGCGCTGCCATCGGTGGTAATATCTGGATGCCGGTGCAGACCTGCTTTGCAGGCATTTTGCTGGCGGCGATGCCTTTGATTGCCAACCTGTTGGGTGCAGGCGAAAAGGAAAAAATCTCTACGGTAGTACGCCACGGCATGCTGTTGGCTGTAGCCTTTTCTGTGCTGATAATTGTTGGCGGTGTTATCTTTTTGCCGCCGTTTTTGCAGGGCATGGGCCTGGCACCGGAGGTTTATCACATTGCGCTGTGGTATATGGCCGGCCTGGGCATAGGTGTGTTGCCGTTCTTCCTAATTACGCCGCTGCGCAGTCTTGTTGATACACTTGGCTATACCAAGCTTTCGATGAAGATTTATCTTTTGGCGCTGCCTGTCAACGCCTTCCTGAACTATGTGCTGATTTTCGGCAAGCTGGGCTTGCCGCGCCTGGGCGGTATTGGCGCCGGTGTAGCAACGGGAATTACGTTTTGGCTGCTTTTGGTGATGTTCGCGGCGGTGGTTACGAAGCTGCAACCTTTCAAGCAGTACGATGTGTTGGGCTTTGTGCGCCCAGTAAAGCATCTGGTGGCAGAGTATCTGCGCATTGGCGTGCCTATGGGCGTGGCCATTTTTATGGAAACGAGCATCTTTGGCGTTGTGGCGCTGTTTATTGCCAAATTCGGTACAGAGGTTATCGCTGCGCATCAGGCGGCACTCAACTTCTCGTCGCTCATTTACATGTTCCCCATGAGCTTCTCGCTGGCGCTGACGATTGTGGTGGGCGTTGAATATGGTGCCAAAAACTTTCAGGGAGCGCGTGATTACACGGCGCTGGGCCTGGAGATGAGCCTTTTTATCGCTATGATTTACATGGCGCTGGAGCTGGTGGCGCGCGAGTATATCGCGCTTATTTATACAACGAATCCGCATGTTATTGAGCTGGTAAAGGTGTTTATTATCTACGCTTTGCTGTGGCAGGGAGGCGACGCCATCGCGGCGCCGATTCAGGGCATTTTGCGTGGCTATAAGGATGTTAACGCTACATTTTGGTGCAGTATGCTGGCCTATTGGGCAATTTGCCTGCCGGTGGGCCTGCTTTTGGATTACAAGTTCAATAATGGTGCCTTTGCTTATTGGCAGAGCCTGGATATCGGTGTAATCTGCAGTGCTGTTGTTTTGTCACTGCGTCTTGTTTTGCTGCAGCGCAGGATAAAAGAAGATGAAGAATGATTAAGGAGCGGCGTAAGCTGCTCCTTAATTTATGATTTAAAGTGTAGTTATACAATGGAAAAATGTGTGCGTATAATATTCGTTAGGGGAAATATCAAAATTACATTTTTCTTGACGAATGCCTAAAATTAAGCTTTTGACTCAAAATTAGCATTCTTCTAAATCGTAAGCAGATGTTAAGCGAAAAGTATGGTATAATTAGTTAGATTTGCATAAAATATGGGGAGATGAAAGCTTTATATGAATTCTTACGGAAGATTTTTTGAGAACCTGCAGCAGGATCTCAAGGCATTTATTTATTGGTGCTTGGTTTTTACGGTATTTCGTATAGCCTTTATTGCTATTTATAGCGGACAGCTCAACGGTGACTATAGTGATATTCCTATGGCTTTGCTGTTAGGACTGCGCTTAAGCTTAAAGACAGCAGGCATGATAGCTTTGATTGGCTTTGTGTTTGCAACCTTGCCGAAGATTATTTTGAAAAATTGGCCGGCAAACAAGCTGCGTTTTGGTTGGCATGCTGTGGCTTTAGTTTTCTTTGCTGTCTGCTTTATGACGCGCATACCGTATTACAAGATTTTTAATGCAGCCTTTAATATGATGCTGATAAATGGTGCGCATGATGATATATATGCGATATTTGTGACTGCGGTTAAAGAGTACCAGTTATTGTGGCGTTTTCCTTTAGCTCTGGTTTTGGGCATTGTTTTGGCATATGGTCTGCGTATATGGTTACGCAAGCTGCCTGCCAAATCCTTTGAAGCTGTAGAGCATAAAAAACTGGTAATTACATTGACATTGCCGGTGTTGGCTTGCTTATGGATTTTTGTACGTTTTGGGGGAGCTTTTACTTACTCTAATTCTGTAAACTGGCTTAGTGCTGCTCGCTTGAAATCTAATTTGCTGAACGAAGCTATTTTAGATGATGGACAAGCTCTTTATCGTGTGCGCGATATAAAGGCTAAAATGGATAAGGTTAATAATGTGCAAATGACTACTCAAGAATTGCGTGAGCAAATTTTTATTAGCGGTGGCAATAAAGATGCAGGCACAATAGACGAAGCCTTTAAGCACACTGTAAAACAGGCAAAATTAACTAAACAGCCGCACAATGTTTTTCTTATAGTGGGCGAAAGCTTTGGCGAATGGCCGTTTTTACCGAAGTTTAAAGATATTGGCGTTGTACCACAGATGCAAAAATTGAGGGCATCTGATAATTGCACATATATTTCCTCTATGCTGCCTATGGGAGATAATACTGTGCGTGCGGTAAATGGTCTTATTGCAGGCTTGCCAAATACTGGTATTTATGAAAATTATCAGCCGATGAGCTTTAAGCAACCATATGCAATGGGTATTGCTCAGATTATGAAGCAACTTGGCTACAAAACTGTTTTTTGGTATGGTGGGTATGCAACTTGGGAGGATATCAAAAATTTTGCTTTAGCGCAGGGCTTCGATGAATTTCATTGTGCTGATGAATTTGGCATAAAAACTGATAATGTTTGGGGTTGCGCAGACGAAGTTCTTTTCCAAAATACAGAAGAATATCTTAAGCAAGAACAAAAGAATGAAAAGGTTTTCCATACGGTTTTGACAATGAGTAACCATGCCCCCTATATTATTGATGTAGATAAACTTGGATTCCCGCGTGAAGCTGTGCGTGGAAAGTTGCCGATTGACATTGCTAGGGATGATAATACGCTGACCGAGTTAGGACATATCTGGTATGCTGATAAGACGATGGGAGAGTTTGTGGCGCAGGCTGAAAAGCAGTTGCCTGATAGCTTGTTTATTATTACTGGAGATCATATGGAACGTTTTACATTCGCGGTTGAACAGGATGCACGTATAATGATGTCTGTCCCCTGTATTGTTTATGGTCAGGGTGTACAGAAGGATTGGTTTAAAGAGAATGCGGTAGGCTGCCATATGCAGATTGCAGGAACTCTGGCAGAACTGCTTGCACCAGCAGGCTTTACGTATAGTGCTATGTTGCCAAGTATGTTTGAGAGCGATTTTGCATTCAATCATAGGTTGTTTGCGCAAAATGGCGAGATTAAAGAGCAGAAAAATATTGATGCGAAGTTGCAGAAAGAGATTAATGCTATGCGCAAGGTTGCGGCATGGAGAGTACAGAAGGGAAATGAGATTGAGTAAATAATTTTATGCGCAATGGCTCAGGCTGTTGCGCATTTTTCCTGCATTCAACCTGTAGGTATGGTATAATACAGTAAAGGAAATGCATATTACAGAAATACATTTTTGGGGAGTGCTTTTATGATAGAATTTTTTTTTAGAAAAGCAAAAATTAGTGGATCTACTGATGATAAGTTGTATTATGAATATAATCAGTGGGGTGCGGATAGTTTAGAATCCAATTGGTATGTGAGATTCCTTCGCTACCATTTTCCCCAAAATACAAAGAGGGTTAATTTTTTTGGACCATTAGGGAATCCATTTTTCATTCGTAATAATTTTGATGGTTGCAAGGTTTTTATTACCAACGAGGATGTTGAGCACAGATTTACTAAGTTAAATTTATATTTTGGGGATTATTGCTTGAAGTATGTTGATTTAGCATTGGGCTTTGGTGTACATAAAGATGATAAGTATTTACGTTTTCCTTATTGGCTTATAACTACATTTAAACCGGAAATGAATGAGGATGATATAGTAAAGAGAATTAGGGAGATAAATACCTGCAGTTATAAAAAAACATCCGATTGTGTTTTGATTAATAAACATGATAAAAAAGGTACGCGTGAGATGGTGTATAATGGTGTAAGGGATATATTAGATGTTAAGCTAGCTGGTAAATGGCATAATAATACCACAGATCTTTGGGATAGATTTAATAATGACAAGGAAGCATATTTAAGAACCTTTAAGTTCAATATTTGTGCTGAAAATGATAATACTGAGCATTATGTTACGGAGAAGATTTTTGATGCTTTTATTGCAGGCTGCATTCCTTTATATTATGGATCAAATAATAACCCGGAACCTGGCCTGATTAATAAGGATGCCGTAATATTTTGGGAAAAAGACTCTGAGAATGAAGCGAATAGAAAGCTGATTCGACGTTTGAAGGAAGACGAGAATTATTATAATGAGTTTATTAGCCAACCTAAGCTTTTGCCATATGCTGAGGAATATGTTGTTGAACGATTTGCTGCGTTAAAAGCTAAGTTTACAGAAATACTAGGGTAATATATAAGGTGCTTTATGGGAAAAACTAATAATCTTACAATAGTCATTTTGACGAAGAATGAAGAAAAGGACATTGTTGATGCGATTAAAAATGCGCAGAAGCTTACAGATAAAGTGCTCATAGTTGATTCTGGCAGTACAGATAAAACTGTTGCTTTGGCAGAAGCCAACAATGCTAAAGTGCTTTATCGTGCTTGGGATAATGATTTTGCAGCACAGCGTAATTTTGCGTTACAGTATGTAGACACTGATTGGATTTTATATCTGGATGCGGATGAACGCATGAATGATGAGCTTATAGCAAATATTGCTAAGGCAGCTAATAGTGATAAAAAAGCTATGTACAGGATTGAAAGACGCAACAGTGCTTTTGGCAGGGATTTTAAATATGGGGTGCTTGGACCTGATTCTGTTGTGCGTTTATTTCCGGCAACGGGTGTAATCTGGGAAGGCAAGGTGCATGAGCGTCCTGTTGGTGAGTTTCCTGAAAAAACGCTGAAGGGTTATCTTAAGCATTATACATATGCTTCTTTTGATGAATATTTGGAGAAGATGAATAAGTATGCCAGTATTGGCGCTGAGGATAGGAAACTTAGAGGGAAAAAATGTTCGGTGCTCAAGGATCTTATTTTTAGACCAGCATTTGCTTTTTTTAAGATGTATGTTTTGAAGGCAGGATTTTTAGAAGGCTGGATGGGCTTTGTACTGTGCCTTAATTATGCTAATTATACGCTGAACAAGTATGTGAAGCTGAAGATGATGGGAGATAATTGATATGCCGAGACTTTCTGTGATAGTACCTGTTTATAATGCAGAGAAGTATATTATAAAATGCCTTGATAGCATATTGAGTCAAACTTTTACGGATTTTGAGCTGCTTTTAGTTAATGATGGTTCTCCTGACAAATGTGGAGATATTTGCGACAAATATGCTAAGCTGGATAATCGTATTAAGGTTTTCCATAAAGAAAATGGTGGGGTTAGCAGTGCTAGGAATTTAGGCTTATCTGAAGCTCGAGGAGAATATATTGCTTTTATTGATCCAGATGACTATATTGATAGTAATATGTTTGAAGATACTATCGAGTATTTGCAAAACAATGATGGAGATATAGTTTGTTTTGAAGTGTGTGAAATAAAGGGAAGTAGAAATAAGATAGGTTATCATTTTGATTCTGATAAAATAATGACAGGTAGTGAAGCACTTAATTTTATTTTAGCAGATATTATTGATAATTCTCCATGTAATAAAATATATAAAAAAGAAGTATGGAATAATGTAAATTTCCCAGATGGACGTAGATATGAAGATGTAGCTACTATATATAGAACATTCGTACAAGCAGCTAATGTAGTATATTTAAAAAAAGCCTTATACTACTATATAAAGCATGAAGGCAGTGCTACAGCAGTGAATTTTGATTTTAAAAGAAGATATGAGTGCTTCACTGGCTATAAAGAAAGGTTAGATTTTGCTTTAAAGTTGAATCTTGATGCAGTCATGGCTTGCAGAAAGTTAGCGGTTGAGACGGCATTAGCTACGTTGACAGCTTTTTATGCTAAAGGGAATGATGAGTATCTCAAAGAAGCAGGCGAGATAAAAAAGTTTATAAGTGAAAATATTAAAGAATTACGAAATGTAAAATTAAAAACGAAGCATAGGTTTTTGTTGTTTAGCTTTGTGCATTGTCCAAGCTTACACAAAATATACGCTAAATTATCTGCTTTGAGCAAGAAGGTGAAATAATGAAGAAAATATTGGTGTTCGGGGAAAAGTATTTCCATTATACAGATAGCACTGTTTATGCATTAGAGCAGTTAGGATTTGAAGTAAAAGTAGTGTATATGCCTTTGCTGCAAAGCAAAGAGTTGTCTATCTGGGAGCATTTACAATATAAAATTAATAGAAATTCTTTCTGTCAAAAATATTATGAGCATAAGAAGCTGCAGATACAAAACGAAGTGTCAGAATATAAGCCGGACATCTTTTTTTCAATTAACGGAAATGCGTATTATGAGTTCATTGATAAGAACCTTATTATGATGCTTAGAGATATAAAATGTAAGAGCTATGTTTGGTATATGGATACTGTAAAGCGTTTTGAAAATATTGAACAAAACATAAGATTGTTTGATGAAGTATTATCTTTTGAACCAATGGACGTTGCTTATGTTAAGGAAAAATATGATAAAGAAGTAAGGTATTTACCTATAGGTGTTGCGGAGCAGCTGTTTTGTAAGAGCAGCAAAAGTGAAAAAAAATATGACGTTAGCTTTGTAGGTAATAGTACAGAAAATAGACTTGCTGTTTTGGATGAAGTAGCTAAATATTGTACTGCTAATAATAAAAGTATGATAGTTTTTGGACACTATTGGCATAATAAGCATTTTTGGCAAGCTTATTTTGCAAAAAGGAGCTTTGCTAGAAAGCATCCGTATTTAGTAAAATATGTGACTAACAGTTTTTTACATGATCAGGAGGTTGCAGAGCTATATAATACGTCAAGAATATCGCTTAATATACATATAGCACTACACAAGGGGATAAATCCGCGAACCTTTGAGGTACTTGGCAATGGTAATTTTGAGCTATGTGATTATCGCGAGGATGCTAAAAAGATAGGATTAATTGATGGAACTAATATAGTTATGTATAATAGTGCCGAAGAATGTGTAGAAAAAATAAAGTGTTATTTGAACAATGAAGAAGACTGCTTGAAAATTGCAAAGGCAGGAAAAGAGTTTGTAATGAAGAATTATACGATGAAGAAGCTTTTAGCCGATGTATTGAAAAAGGATGGTTTGGATGAGTGATAAGTTGGTAGAAAAATACGGAATAACAAATTTTGAAGCTAGCTTATGTGCTGTTATTAGAAAAATTATTGGTACTTCCAAATGTCCAAAATGGATTTATAAAAAATCAAAAAAGAAATATGGATGGGCCGATAATCTTGCAAGGTACTGGTGGAAAAAGTATAAAAATGTTGATATTGGTAGATATACATATGGATATAAATACTTAGATTATAGACATTTAGTGAGTATAGGTTCTTTCTGTTCTATTGCAGATGGTCAGACTGTTGTGCCTAATGATCATAGAATGGATTGGATTACGACTAGTCCGATAGCTTCATTGAAAGAGTTTGGTTTTGTTAATAGAGATTATATGAATGACTATATTTCAGAGGACGATCGAAAAATAGTCATTGGTAATGATGTTTGGATTGGAGCCAGATGTATAATTTTTGAGGGCGTTACAATAGGAGATGGTGCGGTTATTGCAGCGGGAAGTATAATAAGGAAGAATGTACCTCCGTATGCAGTTGTCGGAGGTGTTGATAGGATAATCAAATATCGTTTTAAGCAGGAAACCATTGATAAATTATTGAAGATGCAATGGTGGAATTGGGATGATGAGAAGATAAGGAAATTTTTAAATCATACTGTAGGCGGTGATAAAAATGAAATATGATTGTACTGTCGTTGTCGTAACATATAATAGTGATTCAAACAAATTATATAGTACTTTATTATCAATCATTAAACAAAAAAGTATTTCTATTCAGATAGTTATTTCTGACGATGGTTCCTTAAATTTTGAAAAAGAATCATTGGAAAAATGGTTTGAGAAAAATTCAGTACTTGATTATAAGATTGTTACTAGCGAGATTAACACAGGTACTGTGAAAAATGTTATTCGAGGTGTCAAAGCTGCTGATGCTGAAATAGTTAAATTAATTAGCCCAGGCGACTTGTTATATGATGAGTATGTCTTGTATAAAATGGTAAGTTTTATGAAAAAAGAGAATTTAAAACTTGCTTTTGGTAAGGGGGCATATTATAGTCAAGAAGATAACAATATAAGGTTATATGATTTTTGTAATCCTAAGGATTTAGAACCATATAAAGCAAAAAACAAATTGAAGATACAAAAAAACTATTTATTATATAGAGATTATGTACTTGGGGCATTGTTTTTAACTAATAAAATACTATATCTTAATTATTTAGCTAAAATAGATGGTTTAGTTAAATATGCAGAGGATTGCTCTGTCATAATGATGATTGCTGATGGGATTGAAATAGGTTTTCTTGATGAGTTTCTTATTTGGTATGAATATGGTAGTGGTATTTCAACTAATGGTTCTAAGGTTTGGGAAGAACGGATAAGAAATGATAATAATAATTGTTTTAAATTGTTATATAATGCAGGTGGTGCTTATAAAGATGTTTTTGCTTGGCATTTAGGAAATAGGAATCTGAAAACTTTTTGGTATAAATTACAATGTAAATTGCATAACAAAAAAGTGTCTATGAGAAAAACTAATTATATACAAGAAATGGATATAGAAAAACTTAGAAAACAATTAGAGGTGTAAGGGAGAATAGTTTATGCAAGTTATAAAATATGCATTTCAACAGCATGGTGACGAACGAGGTCAGCTTGTTGCGTTAGAAGAATTTAAGGACATACCGTTTAAAATTAAAAGAGTCTATTATATGTATGATACAGCACAGGGAGTTACTCGTGGTTATCATGCGCATAAGTCTTTGCAGCAGATTTTGATTTGTATTCATGGAAGCTGTAAAATTCGTTTAGATAATGGAAAAGAAAAGAAGGTTGTGCCATTAGAAAAGCCGTATGAAGGCTTATATGTATCTAATGCAGTGTGGAGAGAAATGTTTGATTTTTCTTCAGATGCAGTGTTAATGGTGCTTGCTTCCGAGCTTTATGATGAATCTGATTACATAAGAGATTATGATGAATTTTTGAAGTTTGTAAATAGCAAGGATGGTGTTAAAGAATGATGAATATTCCTTTTGCTTCTTTCGTGCCCATGCATGAAGAAATTAGAAAAGACTTGGATGCAGCCTTTAAGAAGGTAGTAGATAAAAGTTACTTCATTCAAGGAGAAGAGTGTGAGAAATTTGAAGAAGAATATGCTTCTTATTGTGGCACAAAATATTGTGTTGGCGTTGCTACTGGTTTGGATGCCATTTACTTAATTTTAAAGGCGTTAGATATTAATGCTGGAGATGAAGTGATAGTTCCGTCTAATACATACATTGCAACAGCTTTAGCAGTATCTTTTACTGGTGCAACACCTATTTTTGTAGAGCCGGTTATTGATACCTATAATATTGATGTTACGCGTATTGAAGAAAAGATTACCGAAAAAACTAAGGCTATTATTGCCGTACATTTACAAGGCAGAGCAGCTGATATGGACGCAATTAATGCCATTGCAAAAAAACATGAATTATATGTTTTGGAAGATGCTGCTCAAGCTCATGGCGCAAGATACAAAGGCCAAAGGGTTGGAGCATTGTCTGATGCAGCAGCATGGAGCTTTTATCCAGGCAAAAACCTTGGTGCGTTAGGCGATGGTGGCTGCATAACCACTAATAATAAACAAATTGCTGATAAAGTACGTGCCTTAGGTAATTATGGTTCTGATTATAAATATCATCATATTTATCAAGGAACAAATAGTCGCCTTGATGAAATGCAGGCAGCTTTTTTGCGTGTTAAATTACCGCATCTTGATAAATGGAATGAAGCTAGAAGAAAAATTGCAGAAGAATATTTATCTGGTATTACTAATCCATTAATTAAATTACCTTTAGCTACATCTGCGGATTATGAGCATATTTACCATGTGTTTGTTATTCGCTGTGATAGAAGAGATGAGTTAGAGAAGTATTTGAAGGATAATGGTATAGGTACAGTTAAGCATTATCCTGTTCCCATGCATTTACAGAAAGCTTATGAAGAGTTACATATCCAAGAAGGCGAATTACCTATTGCGGAGGAGATTAGCAAGACGGTTCTTAGCATACCGATGTATTACGGTATGACTGACGAAGAAGTTGCGTATGTTATTGATGCGTTGAATAAATTTATTTGATTACTTTGGGAGGAATTATAGAATGCGCAATTTGCGTTTAGAAGGAAAATATGTGTACCTTGAAGAAGTACAGCCTAAATATTTTCCTTATATTATTGAATGGCGTAATAATCCTGAAAACAACAGATTTTTGAATCAGCCGTTTAAATTGACAATGGAATTGCAGATAAAATGGTATGAAGAAAAATATCTTAATGATTTTAGCCAAGGACTTTTCGTTATGGTGGATAAGGCTAATGATGTTCCATTTGGTACATTGGGATGGACTGATTATGACCAAGATGCTAAAAGATGCATATCTGGAAGAGTTTTAGTTAATGATGAAAAATATAAAGTAAAAAAACAGTTCTTAGAAGCCACTATGTTGTATAATGATTTTTTATATTATAAATTAAAAGTCGAAAGGGTATATGCGCATATTGTTAAAGAAAATTATGCCTCAATTTCTTGGAGTAAGAATTGGGGATTTAAATTGAATAAGGAGTTAGTAATATATCCAAATGAACTATTAGTTCAAGGTATGCAACAAGATGAGTACAAAAGAAGCCTTGAAGAATATATGTCAATCAAAAATAGAGTTTTGAAAGTATTGAAAATATGAATGGAGGAATTATTATGGTTAAGTTATTAGATATTATTAATGAAATTAAGGAAGCTAAAGGAGAGAATCTCTTAACCTCATTAGATAAAGATATGAAGTTAAGAGATGATCTTGGCCTAGATTCTTTTGATTTAGCTTTATTGACAGCTAAAATTGAAGATGAATTTGATATTGATGTTTTTGAAGATGGCTTAATAGAAACTATTGGTGAAATTTTAATAAAGTTGGAGAAATGACTATGTTATTTTTTTATGATGAAAGCATGAAGTTGGAAGTTAGCTTTGAACAGTTTTACTCTGATTTAACCCAAAAAGCAAATATTTCTAAATATATCTACTCTAAAAACACATATGATGTAATATTAGAGATTGCTGCTGCTATCATTTACGGTAGAGAAGTTATTCTGTTAGATGGTGACTTTAGTGAAGTTGAGTTGCATAATCTTGGAATTTCCAAAGATGATTTGGCAATGACTTGGATAATAAGTCCACGGTTATCTAAAATTAATCATTTAAATTTTAATAATTTGATTATTGCTAATAACGAAAAAGCTAGAATCGGCATTTTTACTTCTGGTACTACTGGTAAGCCTAAATGCTTTTATCATACATTAAAAAACTTACTCCGCAATATTAAGATTAGCGAAAATCATGCAGGTGACATATGGGCATTAGCTTATAGCATAACCCATTTTGCTGGTATTCAAGTTCTTTTACAAGCGTTATTAAATCACAATACAATAATTGATGTATTTGGCGCTAATTCTATCATAGCTGATCGACTATTAAAAAACTATAGATGTAATTGTATTTCTTCAACACCAACTTTTTTTAGAAATTATCTGTTTTCGACTAATACTATCAATGAAAGAATAAAAACAGTAACTTTTGGTGGAGAAAAGTTCAATGCTCAATTGATGAATGAAGCTAAAAAAAAATTCCCTCATGCTAAGATACGAAATATATATGCTTCTACAGAAGTAGGTAGCATTTTATCTGGTAATGGAGAAAATTTTATTATTCCTATAGCTTTTAAAGATAAGATTAAGGTATCTGCGGAAAATCATTTACTTTTGCATGCTTCTTTATTGGATAATATAGAATTCGATGGAGATTGGTATGATACTAAAGATATTGTTTCCGTTAACGAAGACGGTTCATTTAAATTTCTAAGTAGAAATACTGATTTCGTTAATGTTGGAGGATATAAAGTAAATCTGCTTGAAATTGAAGAAGAAATACTCAAAGTTGATGGAGTAATAGATGTTGTTGTATATGGTCGAGATAATAGCGTAATTGGTAAGATTCTTGTTGCGGATATACTTATTATTGATAATAATAAAGAAGCAGAAGTAAAAAAGAATATAAATATGTATTTGAGAGAAAACTTACAGACTTTTAAAGTACCCAGAATAATTAATGTTGTAAAAGAACTTAAAAAAAATAGAACAGGTAAGAAGGTGAGATAATGAAATGGATTATTATAACTGGTGATAGTGGTGGATTAGGGAGCGCTATTACTAAAGTAATTCTTGAGCAAGGTGTATATGGAGTTATAGGCATTAGTAGAAAAAAAAATGATAAAGTCATTTTTCTTGAAGAAAATTTCACTAATTACAAGCATATAAATTATGACTTAGGTGATATAGAGGGAATAAAGGATTTATATAAGAAGAAAATTAAACCTATAGGACAATTATATGGCTTAGTTAATAATTCTGCCATGGCATATGATGATATTGTTACTAATGCTGCTGTAGATAAATTAGTAGCGATGTTTAATATTAACGTAATAGCTTCGATTATGCTTACAAAATATACCATTAGAGATATGTTGCTCAATGGCGTAAAAGGTAGCTTGGTTCATATATCATCAGTTTCTGCGCATACTGGTTATAAAGGGCTATCTATGTATGCGGCAACCAAGGGTGCTATGGAGGCATTTTCAAAGAATGTTGCACGCGAATGGGGGCCATTGGGCATTAGATCTAATGTTGTTGCTCCTGGATTTATGGAAACAAATATTAGTTCTAAATTAACAGACGAACAAAAAAACAAAATCTACCAACGTACTTCTTTGAAAAAAGCAACCAATATTGACAGTGTTGCTAAGACAGTTTATTTTTTATTGAGCGACGAAGCTAAATCTATTACTGGAACTGTCGTTAATATAGATAATGGAACTGTATAATATAGTGTGTATAAAACTAGGATTTAGGAATAACTAAACAAAGATACAGTTATTGATATAGCATATTAGGAGATAGATATTATGAAAGGTATTATTCTTGCCGGAGGTTCCGGCACACGTTTATATCCAATTACCATGGTAACAAGCAAGCAGCTGTTGCCTATTTATGACAAGCCGATGATTTTTTATCCGATGTCTACATTGATGCTTGCAGGAATTAAAGATATCCTTATTATTTCTACACCGCAGGACCTGCCAAATTTTGAACGTCTTCTTGGCGATGGCAGCAAGTATGGCATCAAGCTGAGCTATAAGGTGCAGCCTTCTCCCGATGGACTGGCACAGGCATTCATCTTAGGCGAAGAATTCATTGCCGGTGACAAGTGTGCAATGATTTTAGGCGATAACATTTTTTATGGTGCAGGTATGACTCAACATCTGAAAAAGGCTGTTGCTAATGCTGAAGGCGCAACTGTTTTCGGTTACTATGTTAATGATCCTGAACGCTTTGGTGTTGTTGAGTTTGATGCTGAGGGTAAGGCTATTTCCTTGGAAGAAAAGCCTGCTCAACCAAAGAGCAATTACGCAGTAACCGGACTGTATTTTTACGATGAAAAGGTTTGTGAGTATGCAAAAAGCTTGAAGCCTTCTGCACGTGGCGAATTGGAAATTACCGATTTAAACAGAATCTATCTGGAAGATGACAAGCTTTCTGTAGTAACCTTAGGTCGTGGATATGCTTGGCTTGATACCGGTACTGTAGCAAGTCTTAATGAAGCTTCAGACTTTGTAAAAGCAGTACAGGAAAACGCAGGTATTCCTATTGCGGTTCTGGAAGAGATTGCTTATCTGCATGGTTGGATTACGAAAGACCAGCTTTTGGATGCAGCAAAGATGTATGGTAAATCTCCTTATGGCCAGTATCTGCAAAAGGTCGCTGATGGCAAAATTATATACTAAGGATAGTGAAAAATAATGAAATTTGAAAAGACCAAATTAGAAGGCGTTGTTATTATTACGCCAGACGTTTTTTGTGATCCCAGAGGCTTTTTTATGGAAAGCTGGAGCCAGAAGAAAATGGAAGAGGCTGGGCTGTTCTATAATTTCGTCCAGGATAATCATTCATTGAGCACTGTAAAAGGCACATTGCGTGGCATTCATTTCCAAAAGGGCGATAAATCACAGGCTAAGCTTGTACGCTGCGTGCGTGGTGCTGTTCTTGATGTAGCGGTTGATTTGCGCCATGAAAGTCCAACCTATAAGCAATGGATAGCAGTAGAGCTGAGTGTTGAGAATAAAAAGCAGCTTATGATTCCGCGAGGCTTTGGTCATGGGTTTGTAACCTTAACCGATGAAGTAGAATTTTTATATAAAGCAGATAATTATTATGCACCTGAAGCTGATGGCGGTATTCGTTGGAATGATCCGGAGATTGGTGTTGAATGGGGCATTGATAATCCTATTCTTTCTGCGAAGGATGAAAAAAATCCGTTCTTGAGTGAATTAGGTGAAGTATTTTAAAGCCTGGACTGTTTAGGTGAAAGGATGTTGCTCTATGCCTAATTGTTGTAATGCTGTTGAGCATATGTATGATGAACGTAATAAAATTATTATTATTGGGTTAACTGGGAGAACTGGTTCTGGTTGTAGTACAGTGGCTAAAATTTTAGCTACGGATAATGTTGATAATTTAGATTTGCAAACTCCTATAGCTCACGGATATTCAGACATTGATGCTAGGAAAACGTATATTCTTGATAAATATATAAGGCAGTCAGAGAAATGGATGCCGTTTAGAAAAATAGATGTTAGTGCTTTGATTTTATTGAGTGTTTTTCAAGAAGGGAAGATGGCATTAGTACAGTATATTAAAAATATACAATTAATAGACAATAAAATAGCATTACGCATTTTTGGCCCTGAATCTATTTCTATTGCTTTGGATAGCTTAGATGATATTTTTGAGGATGTGCAAAGAATCACAACTGAAGAAATAGATAGTAATCATATAGATGTGAATTTCTATACTCTTTCAATCATAAAATATCGGAATAGATTCAGAAGCTTGCTAGAACAATATCAATGTTATGTTATAGAAAAGACAAATAGACATAGCCATACACATAGAAAGTACAATATGTATACATATCTTATGCAATTATTCGCTAATAATTTGCGTGCATCTGGTAACCCGTTTAAAGAAAAATTTGAACCACGTAAGTATACGCTAATCCCTGAAAAAATAAGTAAGATTATAGACACCTTAAAGAATGAGACCGCTGAAGGAAAAGCAGTGCGTATTTGTATTGATGCTATAAGAAATCCGTATGAAGCAATATATTTAAGAGATAAATATAAAGCATTTTATCTTTTTTCTATTAATACTGATGAAGATAGTAGATTGCGTCGCTTATCAAATTTAACTAAAGATGAAATTGATAATTTAGATAAAGTCGAGTACGGAAATGAAATAGATACTCCAGAAAAAACATTTTATCATCAAAATATTCAAGGCTGCATAGAAATAGCTAATATACACATACATAATAAAGATGTGTCTAATAATAAATATTATGAGTTAACCAGACAGATTGTTAGGTATTTAGCGTTGATACAACATCCAGGTTTGGTAACACCAACTTCTATTGAACGCTGTATGCAGATAGCGTATAACGCAAAGTTAAATTCTGGGTGCTTGTCTAGACAGGTTGGGGCTGTCGTTACTAGAAAAGATTTTTCTGTTCAATCCGTGGGCTGGAATGATGTTCCTAAGGGGCAGGTTGCTTGTAATTTAAGGGATGTTCATGATTTTTGCGTTAATAAAGATGAAACTATGCATAGCAGATATGAATTAGAAAACAAAGATTTCTTGATGGCTATGATGACTATTGATAAAGAACTGACTGAAGCAAAAAAATCTAATGCTGATGTTGATTTTTGCACACCATATTGTTTTAAGGATATATATCAAGGATTAACAGGTGAGAAGAATCAGGTACATACTCGAGCGTTACATGCTGAAGAAAATGCTTTTTTACAGATTTCTAAGTATGGTGGAACTGGAGTTGAAGGAGGATATTTATTTACTACAGCTAGTCCTTGTGAACTATGTTCAAAAAAAGCATATCAGCTTGGTATAAGTAAGATTTTCTATATTGATCCATATCCTGGTATTTCTAAAGAACATATTCTGTCTTTTGGTAATAATGTTAATAAAAATCCACAGATGGTACTTTTTCAAGGTGCTGTAGGAGAATCATATATTGAACTCTATAGACCAAGAATAGCTTTGAAGGATGAAGCAGAAATGCGTACTGGTATCAAAATAAAAAAAGTTGTAAAAAATATATCACATATTGAAGACTTAGATTTTAAAGACATAGAATACAAGAATTCTAGTGTAGAACTAAAATTTAAGTCAAGAACTGATATTGAAACTAAACGCGTACTTGAATTCATTCCTAAAAAAACAGGTTTGAACTGTATTTATAAGACTTTTGAATGGACTGAGAGTTCTTTTGATAGTATTAAGCTAGTTGAAGAAGAATCTAGTGAAGGACTAAAAATGGAAGTTGTTAAAACTGACTCTCCGGCTTGTTACAAAATAGATTTTCATGATGCTAAATCTAGTGAAGAAGGTTACTTTTATTCACTAATAATTAAAGCTAAAGATGAAAAGAAAACTATGGAACAAACAGTTGAACATCTCGTTCGACATAAAACTGATATGCTGGAGTTGAAATTAATTTTTCCTGTAGATCTTATAGACACGGTATACTCTGTAGTATATGCAGATTTTCAAGGCAATGTTGAATGTAAAAGAGAGAATGTATCTTTAGTTGAAAAAGAAGACAATCAGGCCGATAGTATGTGTAGAGTTTATAAAAAAGATGGATTTTATACTGTTCATGAAATAATTAAAAATCCTTGTGTTAATTATAAATATGCACTTGAATGGAAATTTAAAAAAAACTAAAAAGAAAGAGAGGGGAATAGATGAAGGTTTTTGTAACAGGTGTTGGTGGCCAGCTTGGCTATGATGTAATGAATGAATTAACTAAGCGCAATTTTGAGGCCATAGGCAGCGACGTTTTGACAAAAGAAAATATTGCTTTACCCTATGAATATATTCAATTAGATATAACTGACAAAGAGGCTGTGGAGAATGTAATAAATTCTGTTCAGCCTGATGCAGTTATCCATTGTGCTGCCTGGACTGCAGTTGATGCTGCCGAAGAAGAGCAAAACAAAGCAAAAGTGTTTGCTATTAATGTAGATGGTACAAGAAATATAGTGGAAGCATGTAAAAAGTGTGATTGCAAAATGATTTATATTAGTACTGACTATGTCTTCAATGGTCAGGGAGAAGAGCCATGGCAAGCAGACTACAAAGATTATGAACCGTTGAATGTTTATGGAGAAAGCAAGCTGCAGGGTGAATTAGCGGTAGCAGAACTATTGGGGAAATATTTTATTGTACGTATTGCTTGGGCATTTGGTAAAAATGGTAATAACTTTATCAAAACGATGCTCAATGTTGGCAAAAAATATGATACTTTAAGAGTAGTTAACGACCAGATTGGTACACCTACATACACCTTTGACTTAGCGCGCTTATTAGTTGATATGATAGAAACTGATAAATATGGTTATTATCATGCAACTAATGAAGGTGGCTATATATCCTGGTATGATTTCGCTTGCGAAATTTTTAAGCAGGCTAGATATGCAACTAATGTTATTCCTGTAACTACTGAAGAATATGGCTTAAGTAAAGCGCAAAGACCTTTTAATAGCAGATTAGATAAGAGTAAGTTAATTAGTAAAAATTTTAATCCATTGCCTGAGTGGAAGGATGCTTTAGCAAGATATTTAAAAGAAATCGAGGTATAAATACATGAACATTATCGTAACTGGTGGCGCCGGCTTTATTGGCAGCAACTTTATCTTTCATATGCTGAAAAAATATCCAGCTTATCACATTATTTGTCTGGATAAGCTGACCTATGCAGGCAATCTTTCGACGTTAGAGCCTGTAATGGATAATCCTAACTTCCGCTTTGACAAAGCTGATATCTGCGACAGAGCAGCAGTGAATAAGCTTTTTGAAGAAGAAAACCCTGATATTGTGGTAAATTTTGCTGCTGAGTCACATGTTGACCGTTCTATTGAAGATCCCGGCATCTTTTTGCAGACGAACATCATGGGCACGGCAACACTGATGGATGCCTGCCGTAAGTATGGTATAAAACGCTATCATCAGGTTTCTACAGATGAGGTTTATGGCGATTTGCCTCTCGACAGACCTGACATGTTCTTTACGGAAGAAACGCCGATTCATACAAGCAGTCCGTACTCTTCCTCTAAAGCTGGCGCAGACCTGCTCGTCATGGCATATCACAGAACATATGGCCTGCCTGTGACCATTTCTCGCTGCAGTAATAACTATGGACCGTATCATTTTCCAGAAAAGCTGATTCCGCTGATGATTGCTAATGCTTTAGCAGATAAAGAGTTACCTGTGTATGGCGAAGGCTTGAATGTGCGCGATTGGCTGTATGTTGAGGATCACTGCAAGGCTATAGATTTAATTATTCATAAAGGCAGAGTTGGCGAGGTTTATAATATCGGCGGTCATAACGAGATGCGCAATATTGATATCGTAAAGCTGATTTGCAAAGAATTAGGCAAGCCGGAGAGCCTGATTACGCATGTAACCGACCGTAAAGGTCATGATATGCGTTATGCAATTGATCCTACTAAGATTCATAATGAACTGGGTTGGCTGCCGGAAACTAAGTTTGCTGATGGCATTAAAAAGACCATTAAATGGTATCTTGAGAACCAAAAGTGGTGGCAGGATATCATTAATGGCGAGTATCAGAATTATTATGAGAAGATGTATGGGAATAGGTAAAGACATAAAAGTTAATGAGGTTGATTTATGATTATAAATTAGAATATATTTATAATCATGAATTTAGGAGAATAACAATGAAAACAGCACTTATTACCGGTATCACCGGTCAGGACGGCTCTTACTTAGCCGAATTTTTATTAGAAAAAGGATATGAGGTACACGGTATTACTCGCCGTGCGTCTATCAGCAACACTGCCCGCATTGATCATCTGCTGGAAAAAAATGCTATCACTCTGCATGATGGCGATTTGAGCGATTCTTCTTCTCTCATTCGCATCATCAGCATTGTGAAGCCTGACGAAATTTATAACCTTGCAGCGCAAAGCCATGTACAGGTTTCCTTTGACGTGCCGGAATACTCCGGAGATGTTGATGCACTTGGCGTACTGCGTATTTTAGAAGCAGTGCGCATTTTGGGTATGACAAAAACCTGCCGTATCTATCAGGCATCTACCAGCGAGTTGTATGGCAAGGTAGAAGAAGTACCGCAGAGCGAAACAACTCCCTTCCATCCGTACAGCCCTTATGCTGTCGCAAAACAGTATGGCTTTTGGATTACCAAGGAATATCGCGAAGCTTATGGCATGTTTGCTGTCAATGGCATTCTTTTCAACCATGAATCTGAACGCCGTGGCGAAAATTTTGTAACACGCAAAATTACGCTGGCAGTAGGACGCATTGCCTGTGGCCTGCAGGATCATCTTGAGCTTGGCAACATGGACTCCCTGCGTGATTGGGGTTATGCAAAGGATTATGTAGAGTGCATGTGGATGATTTTACAGCATGATACACCTGAAGATTTTGTCATTGCAACCGGTGAACAGCACACTGTACGTGACTTTACCGAAAAGGCCTTTAAACAGGTTGGCATTGAAATCCGTTGGGAAGGCAAGGGCATTGATGAAAAAGGCTATGATGCCCAAACTGGTAAAATGCTTGTCTGCGTAAATCCGCAGTGGTTCCGTCCTACAGATGTAGACAACTTGTGGGGCAATCCGACGAAAGCAAAAACTGTGCTTGGTTGGAATCCGCAAAAAACCTCTTACGAAGAGCTAATTGCCATTATGACCAAGCATGATTATGAGCTGGCAAAACGTGAAGCTGACTTAAAAAAGGTTCAGTAAGTTTAGAAGGGAAGTCTTTCATAATGATGGAAAAAAATGCCAAAATCTATGTTGCAGGCCATCGTGGAATGGTTGGCTCGGCTATTGTACGCGAACTGGAGCGTCAGGGTTATACAAATATTATCACCCGTACTCATAAGGAGCTTGACCTGTGCAGGCAGGATGCAGTTGAAAAGTTTTTTGCTGAAGAAAAGCCGGAATATGTATTTCTGGCTGCAGCAAAGGTTGGCGGTATTGTTGCAAATAGCGAAGCATTGGCAGATTTCATGTATGAAAATATGATTCTGGAAATGAATGTAATTCACAGTGCCTGGAAGAATGGCTGCAAAAAGTTGGAGTTTTTAGGTTCTTCCTGCATTTATCCACGTATGGCACCGCAGCCAATGAAAGAAAGCTGTCTGCTGACTAGTGAACTGGAAAAGACCAACGAAGCCTATGCATTGGCAAAAATCAGCGGCTTGAAATACTGCGAGTTTTTGAATAAGCAGTATGGAACAGACTATATCTCTCTTATGCCGACAAACCTTTATGGTCCTAACGATAACTATCATCCGACACATAGCCATGTACTGCCTGCGTTGATTCGTCGTTTTCATGAAGCAAAGGAGCAGGAGTTGCCGTTCGTAACCTGCTGGGGCGATGGTTCTCCGTTGCGCGAATTCCTGTATGTTGATGATTTGGCTAACCTGTGCGTGTTCTTGATGAACAACTACAGTGGCGATGAAACCGTCAATGCTGGTACTGGTAAGGAGCTTACGATAAAGGAGCTGACAGAACTTGTTGCCAAGGTTGTTGGTTACACAGGAGAAATTCATTGGGATACCAGTAAGCCAAATGGCACACCGCGCAAGCTACTTGACGTAAGTAAGGCAGAAAAGCTGGGCTGGAAATATAAAACTGAGCTGGAAGATGGTATTCGTTTAGCATATCATGACTTCCTGACCAATGAAATGCGTGCGGAACGCTAAAAATTTAAGACCGCGTGTCCGACAGGAACGCGGCCTTTTCTATAGATAAGGAGAAGCAGATTATGAACATAGTATTATTATCTGGTGGCAGTGGCAAAAGACTGTGGCCGCTGTCGAATGATATCCGTTCTAAGCAGTTTATTAAGATTTTCAAGAATGCTGATGGTTCGCATAATTCTATGCTGCAAAGGGTTTATGAGCAGATTAAGAGTGTTGATAGTGAAGCAAAAATTACGATTGCAACCTCTAAAAGCCAGGTATCGTCAATTTGCAATCAATTAGCAGACAACGTAAGTATTTCTGTTGAACCATGTCGTCGTGATACCTTCCCTGCTATTGCGTTGGCAGCGTGCTATTTGCATGATGTGCTGCATGTGCCTGCTAATGAAGCTGTAGTGGTTTCTCCTATTGATCCATATGTAGATGACAGCTATTTTGCTGCCTTTGAAAAGCTGGCAGCGTTGGCACAGCGACCGGAAAATAATCTGGTGTTGATGGGAATTGAACCGACCTACCCAAGTGAAAAATATGGTTATATAATTCCTGAAGGTAAGAAAGCAATAAGTACTGTAAGCATGTTCAAGGAAAAGCCGGATGCCAAAACTGCAGAAGAGTACATTAAGCAGGGAGCCTTATGGAATGGTGGTGTCTTTGCCTTTAAGCTTCAATATCTGTTAGCTAAGGCACATGAGCTTATAGAGTTTGACGATTACTATGACCTTTACAATAAATATGATACATTGACTAAAATAAGCTTTGACTATGCTGTTGTTGAAAAGGAACCAAGGATTACTGTTATGCGTTATGTAGGACAATGGAAAGACCTTGGTACCTGGAATACGCTTACAGAAGCTATGGATGAGCAGGTTATTGGTAAAGGTGTTTTAAATGAAAAATGCGCTAATGTACATGTTATAAACGAGCTGGATATTCCTATTCTCTGCATGGGCTTGCAGAATGTTGTTGTTGCAGCTGGTCCTGATGGTATTTTGGTATCGGACAAAGGACAGTCAAGCTATATTAAGCCGTTTGTAGATAATATTATTCAGCCAGTAATGTATGCCGAAAAGTCCTGGGGTAGCTATCAGGTTATAGACATGGAAAAAGAAAGCCTGACCATTCGTATAACGCTGAAGGCTGGTAGTAAAATGAACTATCATAGCCATGAGCATCGCGATGAGGTGTGGACTGTTATCCAAGGCAGTGGACATACTATTGTAGACGGCATGAAGCAGGAGGTTCACGCTGGAGATGTGATTACTATAGCAGCAGGCTGCAGACATACTATTATGGCAGACACAGAACTGAAAATTATCGAGGTTCAGCTTGGTAAGGAGATAAGCGTAAATGACAAGCAAAAATATGAGCTTGAATAATAAACCGTTTCTGCTCAAGCCTATAGGCAAGGATTATCTTTGGGGTGGCAAACGATTGAATGATGACTTCTCCAAAGACGTTCCGATGCAGCCATTGGCAGAAACGTGGGAGTGTTCTACACATCATGATGGTACGAGTATAGTGGATAGTGGTGAATTTAAAGGCTTGTCTTTAGCAGATGTTTTGAGTCGTAACCCAGGTTTTTTAGGCAAGCATTATGCATATTTAGGTGAACTGCCTATTTTAATCAAGCTTATTGATGCTAAAAAGGATTTATCTGTTCAAGTTCATCCGGATGATGAATATGCTTTTAAGCATGAAAACGGACAGCGTGGCAAGACTGAAATGTGGTATGTGCTTGATGCTAGTCGCAATGCGCAGCTTGTATATGGCTTCAGCCATGATATAGAAAAAAGTGTTTTGGCAAAAAGCTTGCAGGATGGTACAGTAGAAAAATATTTGCAAAAGATACCGGTACACCGCGATGATATTTTCTTTATAAAACCTGGCACCGTTCATGCGATTGGTGCTGGAGCACTGATAGCTGAGATTCAGGAAAGCTCTAATTTAACGTATCGATTGTTTGATTATAACCGTGTTGATAAAAATGGCAAGAAGCGCGAGCTGCACATAGAAAAAGCTTTAGCTGTTGTTGATATTCATGGAAGCGCACAGCCGAAGCAGCCAATGCGTGTGCTGAAGTATAGGAGAGGCTTTGCGTCGGAAATGTTGTGCCGCTGTAAATACTATCAGGTAGAGCGAGTTCTAGTAAATACGGAGCGCTGTCGTGAAATGGCAACATTGACAAGTAATGGTGATTCCTTTCAGGTGTTGCTTTGTACGAATGGCTGTGGAATAATGATGTTTGGTGAAGGCGAAGTATTAAATATTTTTAAAGGTGACTGCATATTCTTGCCGGCAAATTCTATTGATGTTAAGCTGCATGGAGAGCTGCAGATGCTGTTGGTACGAGGGTGATTTGTTATCGATTAGGTAAAAATATATTTTTACGATAACCTGAATGTGTCATGCTCGTAATTTAAAACTTGAAGTACTTATAAAGTACGTTTTAACTTTTTCTTGGGGGCGTTCTTATTAACATTATCGTAACCGGCGGTGCCGGATTTATCGGAAGCAACTTCATATTTCACATGCTGGTAAATCATTCGGAATACCGTATATCTGCCTTGACAAGCTGACCTATGTTGGGAATATATTTCTACGTTAGCACATGTAATGAATAAGCTTGACTTTCGCTTTGTACAGGCAGATATCTGCGACAGAGAAGCTGTAGACAAGCTTTTTGAGGAAGAGCGTCCAAATATAGTGGTGAACTTTGCTGCAGAATCACATGTAGACCACAGCATTGAAAATTCCGGCATTTTCTTGCAAACTAACATAATTGGTGCTGCAACCTTGTTGGATGCTTCCCGTAAATACGGCATTAAGCGTTATCATCAGATATCTACAGATGAGGTGTATGGAGATTTAACGCTTTCTGCAGAGAACAAGATTTTTATAGAAGAAACTTCAATTAGGCCGAGTTCGCTTTTATGCATTTGAAAATAAAGGGAGTGTTTTTTATGTTAACAAAATCTGATAAATATTGTAGTAGTGCTATAACAGCATTTGCTTTGCTATCTTATGTTTCCATTGCTGCAGGAAATGTGATGCTGGGTATAGCAACATTATGCTTTATCTTTTATATGTTAAAGAACAGAAAAGCAATGCATATAATAGACAAAAAATATTATCTTGCTATTGCTGTTTTCATGTTTACAATGTTTGTTTCTGCACTTGCTAGTGGAGATATTGCTAAAGGCTTAAAGGTGTGGAGCGATTTATGGCTATGGCGTTTGATGCCATTTTTTATTGTTACCTTTGCAATAAAAGAAGCAAGGACTGCTAAAAAAATATTAGTCTTTTCAATTATTGGTATTACTGTTGGCGCATTGTATTTGATATATCAAGGACTTGTGGACCATGTTCGTGCTGCCGGTTTTTTTGGGCATCCTATGACTTTTGCAGGTTATTTTTGCATATATCTGCCCATACTTTTTATAAGTTTTCTAGAAAAAAATATATCCGGCAGATGGCAATGGTTAGCAGGCGGGTTGTTTATTGTAAATTCTGCTGCGTTGATATTTAACTCAACAAGAGGAGCTTGGTTGGCAGTCGCTTTGGTAGTTTTGGTAACATTAATATATTATATCTTAAAATGCAACAAATTAGCTATTTTAAGCTTGGTAGTGTTAATTGCTGTTGGCGCAAGCTTGAGCTTCTATCAACCATTTGTCAAACGCCTTGCCACAATTACAGATACACATTATCAGTCGAATACTGAGCGTATTTTGATATGGCACAGTGCGTTTAATATGTTTAAAGATCATCCTATAACCGGTGTTGGTTTAGGACAGTATAAAGATAATTATCAGCATAAGTATATTTCTCCTAAGGCAAAAGAACCTAAGCTTAGTCATGCACACAATAATTTTATGCAAATGCTTGCTGAGAACGGCATTATTGGGTTCGCTGGCTTTCTTATATTGATTTCTTGCTTTATATTTTATTCCTTTAGCCGCTTCTGCCAAGGCAATAATCCTTATGCTTTAATGATGTGCGTTTCCAGTCTGGCTTTAGTTTTGCAGGGACTTACAGAATATAACTTTGGTAATTCTGCTGTTATGAAAAGCTTTTGGCTTGTGCAGGGATGTTTGTTGGTATTGAGTAAAGAATGGAAGAAATGAGAGATGTCCACTATAATGCCCAATATTCCAATTACTGTTTTAGGTATTACAATAAATACTGTTAAAATTAGCCAATATAACTATTTCTTGAAAAGATAAAATTCCTTGGAGGTCCTTCTTATTAACATTATCGTAACCGGCGGTGCCGGATTTATCGGAAGCAACTTCATATTTCATATGCTGGCAAAGCATCCGGAATACCGTATTATCTGCCTTGACAAGCTGACCTATGCAGGCAATCTTGCTACGTTAGAGTCTGTAATGAAGAATTCTAACTTTCGCTTTGTGCAGGCAGATATCTGTGACAGAGAAGTGGTAGACAGGCTTTTTGAGGAAGAACATCCTGATATTGTGGTGAACTTTGCTGCAGAATCACATGTAGACCGCAGCATTGAAAATCCAGAAATTTTCTTGCAGACTAACATCATGGGCACGGCAACCTTGATGGATGCTTGCCGTAAATACGGCATCAGGCGTTATCATCAGATATCTACAGATGAGGTGTATGGAGATTTAACGCTTTCTGTAGATGCTAAGCCTTTTACTGAACAAGCCTTAATTCGGCCGAGCTCTCCTTACAGCAGCTCTAAGGCAAGTGCAGATTTGCTTGTTATGGCTTATCACAGAACCTATGGCTTGCCGGTTTCGATTTCGCGCTGCAGTAATAACTATGGCCCGTATCAGTTTCCGGAGAAGCTGATTCCGTTGATGCTAGTGAATGCTTTGGCAGATAAACCGCTGCCGGTGTACGGAGAAGGCTTGAATGTACGCGATTGGCTGTATGTCGAGGATCACTGCAAGGCTATTGATTTGATTATCCATAAAGGCAGCGCAGGCGAGGTATATAATATCGGCGGTAATAATGAGATGCGCAATATTGATATCGTAAAGCTGATTTGCAAGGAGCTTGGCAAACCGGAGAGCCTGATTACGTATGTAACTGACCGCAAAGGTCATGATATGCGTTACGCAATTGATCCGAATAAGATACATAATGAGCTTGGCTGGCTTCCGGAAACAAAGTTTGCCGATGGCATTAAAAAGACCATTAAATGGTATCTTGAGAACCAGAAGTGGTGGAAGGATATCATTAATGGCGAGTATCAGCATTATTATGAGAAGATGTATGGGAATAGATAAGAAAAACGAGGTCAGCGCTGCTGACCTCGTTTGCACTATATAGACATAAGATTTTTAATGTATTCAGCCTTACCTTCAGCTCTGCCGTTGTTAATGCCAGCTTCATAAATTTGCTTGCTGAATTTATCCATAGTTGTAAGGCCCTCCCTGCTAATATTACATTAGCAAAATTAAGTAGCAGCTTAAATAACATGCAAAGGAAGGCTGCACTCGTATAAATATTCCGGTGCAATATCAATTTCATCGCTCCAAGCTATGGAACCGCAATCAGCCTTAGCTGTCAGGAAAAAATTGAGATTATTCAATGGCTTGTAGATTGCTTTGGCAAGAAGTGGGCGAGCATCAAAAAGCTTCTTTTCTCCGCTGGCAAAGGTTAGAATCAGCGTATAATCCTTTTGCGGTTGTACGTTGGTAACTATCCATATTGGCGTTTTCATCATAGTGGTCACTCCTTAGGTACTGCTCAATTACTACCGACATGAGCCGATAGGCACTGCTTATTTTGTTGTAAATGTGAAGCTAAGTATAAAGAAAAAGACAGATTTGGACTAGCTCAAGTAAAGAATGTAATAGCAAAACCATAAAATGTAATAATTCTTAATCAAGCACAAAAATTGGACTAGGTCGACACAACCACAATTAATAGACTAATGCAAAAATATTCCGCTCTTAATTATTTAAACATCAAAAGGTTTAACTTATAATACTTGACTCTGTTGACAGTAGTAATTAGCAAATGTTCCCTAGGCATTGACTCAAGGCGTATTTTTATAGTTTTTTGAGATTTGTCCGTCAGTTTTACCAGTTGAGCCATCGGAACACCTTGACCATAAAACAAAGCTGCCTGCAAGAGAATGTAGTAAATATTTTGCAGTAAATCATCATTACTGATAAATTTATCAACTTTAGCTCTGTATGTTTCCAACTGAGCTTCTTTGCGTTGAAGTACTGCAATTGTATCATTAAAAGTAGATAACAAGAGTTGCATAAAGCCAGTGACAAACGGAGTCATATCGCCTCTGTTTCTTTCGCTGTCAGCTTCCTTAAAAAGAGCGTAATAAGTTGCACGATTTTTCTTTATAAAAATAGATAACCTTAATGAAGCTAATGGGTGGAAGTGTTTAGATAGAAAATAAGAGGTAATAAATCTATCCGTTCTGCCATTACCA
>Ga0129310_1000321_pt1 | contig 62891 bp, 61 predicted proteins | sample Go1ome_2_FD_94433 | JGI IMG/M metagenome (GOLD analysis project Ga0129310, IMG submission 94433) | Western lowland gorrila individual fecal microbial communities from Wisconsin, USA - Go1022A metagenome | ecosystem: Host-associated > Mammals > Digestive system > Large intestine > Fecal | place...
AGCGTGTTAAAACATCTGCGTGAGATACAGGAACGCAACAAGCAGAAACCTACGCAAAAACAGCGTAAGAAATCCATTGATAGAGATAGCAGATAGGCATTAAAAAACCGCCGTTATGGCGTTTGAGGTGACCCCAAAAAGTTAGACTTTTATTGCGTAACAGATTTTGATATCTGTTACGCATTTTTTTATGCAGCCAAGAGACGAAGTCTGTATTGGACAGGACTTAGCCATCCCAGTTTCTCTTTAATTCTTTGTTCATTATAATACTTTATATATCGCTCTATTTCTGATTTTAATTCCTCATAACTGTAATAAACAACACCATAATAGATTTCCTGTTTAAGTAATCCAAAGAAGTTTTCCATGATTGAGTTATCAAGACAGTTCCCTTTTCTAGACATACTTTGAAATATTCGTTCTTCTTTTAACCTGTGTGAGTATGCTTTCATCTGGTAAGCCCAGCCTTGATCAGAATGAAACGTTCTTCTGTATGGACAGTCTGAAGTGATTTCAATAGCTTTTTCCAAAGCATCCATTACATTCTTGGCAGAAGGTTTAGTATCTATCCCATAACTGAGTATTTCTCCATTACACATATCCATAAAAGGATCCAGGTAAAGCTTGTGCATTGTCATGTGACCTTTAGCATCAATCTCATAGTACTTAAACTCTGTAGTATCAGTAGTAATCTTTTGATGAGGGATATGCGTATTAAAGCGTCTTTTTATACGATTAGGCGCTACCGTACCAACTTTACCCTTATAAGAACTGTATTTCCTGTTTTTTCGGGTATAGGATGTCACCTGTAATCCAAGTTTTTGAACTATTCTCTGGACTTTCTTTTTGTTGATGGTATATCCTTGATTTCGAAGTTCTCCAAGTATTCTACGATATCCATAATCTTTATTATCAGTACGAATTTCTTGAATTTTTTCTTCGATTTCTCTGTCAGGATTTTCTCTATCAAATCTCTTTTGCCAATACATATATGTTGCTTTTGGCATACCAGTATACGAGAGAAGGTCTTTTAGTCTAAACTCTCCCCGGAGGCTGTTGATGACGAGCGCCGTTCTCTCATTTTTGCCTCGTCCTCTAAACGCAGCCTCCTCAGTTCTTTTAAAAAAGCGTTCTCTATTCTTAACTTAAGGAGTTCATCCTCTAATTCCTTTACATGTTCAGCACTGGTATCAACAACTCTTTCTTCAATTTCCTGAGGTTTTGGGGATTCCTTAGATTTATCCAATGTTCTCGTCCGACCTTTCTTACGAGATTTCAAAGCCTCTGGACCAGCAACACGAAAACGGCTAACCCATACTGTAATAATGCTTGGATTAGTTATGCCTTCTTTAATAGCCAGCTCCTGATATGAAATCTCATTTGATAGATAAAACTCTACCACAGAAAGTTTCTTTTCGAAAGAATACTTTTCATGTTGTCGAGACCTCATTAAGCCTTCATCGCCAAAGGACTGGTAGTTATTGACCCATTTTTGTATATCTTTTTTATGTGGACCATAGACGGATGAAAGATACTTGTAGCCTCCTTCACCTCTTAAATAGGCATCAACAATTTTTTTCTTAAACTCGTAGCTGTACTTAGCCATAAAAATACCGACCTCCAATCGTTAGATTTTTAGGTCTAACTTTTGGGGGTCGGTACACTTAGTGCGTAGGCGGTATTTTTATAGGTTTATTTCTATGGAGATACTGCGAAAAGGTATCTCCTATTTTTTATGCCTGTGTGGTGGAATGGAATACACAGCGGTCTTAGAAATCGTGGCGGAAGCATGAGAGTTCAAGTCTCTCCACAGGTACTATGTGCAAGCATACTGGGTATGCTTGCAATCCTTGCTTCGCAAGTATTGGTTATGCTTTGCATAACGCATCCTCGCGTTGCTCGGACTGTCGATTACTGCGTAATCGATAGCTGATATGTGCGTATATCCGAATTGGTATAGGAGCTGCACTAAGGATGCAGTCGGGAAACCGGTGGAGGTTCGAGTCCTCTTACGCACACTATGCAGGACTGGTGGAATTGGTATACACGGCAGCTTCAAATACTGCAGGCGAAAGCCATAAGGGTTCAAATCCCTTGTCCTGTATATATGCCCTCGTAGCGCAATCGGAAGAGGCAATAGGTTTAAGCCCTATAAAGTGTGAGTTCGAATCTCACCGAGGGTACTTTATAAGAAAAAGGAAGGAAGTGAGAAAGATGGTTACAGTAAATATGGTGGCAACTGGAGCTAACATCAAAAATATGATGAAGGCTCGTAATATAAAAGTAAAAGATGTCCAGGCAGTATGCGGATTTGGTACTCCACAAGCTATTTTTAAATGGATGCGTGGTGACTGCATGCCTACTATAGATAATATGATCATCATAGCTGACATGTTTGGCTGCAAGATGGATGATATTGTTGTTGTGGACAGATAAAATGGCGGATTCGTCTAAATGGTCAGGATAGGAGACTCTCAATCTCCTGATGTCGGGTTCGAATCCCACATCCGTCAATATATTTGGTCCCATCGAATAAATGGCTAGTTCACCGGGCTTTCAATCCGGAAATGCTGGGTTCGAGTCCCGCTGGGATCACTGTGGCTTTCGTACAATGGTCAGTACCTCAGATTGTGGATCTGAAGATATGGGTTCGATTCCCATAGGTCACACTTATATAAATAGAAGAAACACATGCCGTATGTCCGGGTGGTGAGGGAGCTGTCTTGAAAACAGTTGGCCTGAAAAGGCTTGCAGGTTCAAATCCTGTGTACGGCGTTTATAGGTGGATGAGCAGAATTGGTATTGCAGCGGACTGTAAATCCGTGGCTTCGGCACTGGGGGTTCAAGTCCCTCTCCACCTACTATATGCCTGTATAATCTGGAAGAGTATCAAAAGAATAGATAGTCTATAAAAAATAAATAGACATATATTGCATCTTATGGCATAAATATACTCATAAGATGCAATATATGTCTATTTAATTTGCAGGTGATTATATAGGAATAATATATTAGAAATAAGTGATCGTTTGAAACAATATAGAATTAATTATCCTATGACGCAGAGGGATAGTAAAAAGAGCGAGAAGAGAGCTTTTGTTTGGGGGGATGAAAAGTGATAAATGAGCAAAAATAGTCGAGATTTTAAAAGAAATTTTTTGTTAATATTCGCTCATAAGGAGATGAGCTAATGAATGAGCAAAGAGATGCAGTAAGAGTGATGCAGGATTATATAAGTGAACATCTTTCAGAGGATATCACGATAGAAGATCTGGCGAAAAGTTCTTCATTTTCACCTGGGTATGCAAGGAAACTTTTTGAGAAGCATCTGGGCATGACACCGGCGGTTTATATCAGGCGCCTAAAACTGTCGAAGTCAGCTCTTAGACTTAGGGATGAAAAAGTATCAGTTCTCGATGTTGCGCTGGACATGGGATTCGGAAGTGTAGATGGATACCAGCGGGCATTTAGACGCGAGTATGGTTGTAATCCCAAAGAGTATGCTCTTTGTCCGATTCCCTTATGGCTCTTCACACCTTATCTGATAATGAATGAAGAAAGGAAAATGAGCGAGATGAGTGAAATAAGAAATGTATTTATTCAGGTTATTGAGAAACCAGCTAGGAAAGTTATCATCAAAAGAGGTATTAAGGCTGACGAATATTTCAGCTACTGTGAGGAAGTAGGCTGCGATGTTTGGGGACTTCTAACAAGTATCAAGTCTATAAGCGGTGAGCCTGTATGTATGTGGCTTCCGGAGAATATGAGAAAACCAGTGACAAATGTATACGTTCAGGGTGTGGAAGTCGAAGAGGATTATGATGGACTTGTTCCTGAAGGCTTTGAAGTGATTGAGCTTCCAGCTGCGACTTTTCTTCTGTTCAGAGGTGAACCATTTGCAGATGAAGATTATGTAGCTGCAATTAATGAGATATGGGATGCTGAGAAGAAGTATAATCCTGAATTCATAGGATACAAATGGGATGAATCTAATCCTAGAATCCAGCTTGAACCACGAGGCGAGAGAGGTTACATCGAACTTGTACCTGTAAAGAAGAATAAATAAAGAGAAAATATTGTAAACAATTAAGATTCATTTAAAGACTTTTTAAAAGATTTAGGTTATATATATACCAAGTGGTCAATTTCTTGAGAAACTGACTTCTTGGTATATTTCTTTGTGAAAAGAAATTATTTATTACGAGAAGAGGAAAATAAAAATGAACTTTGGTTTTTCATACATTGGACTTATCTTTATAGCTATGCTGCTTATTCCTAATATAATCTGGACAAAGCATAAGCCAGATGGGTATGACGAGTATAGTAAAAATGAGAATAAAGTTCTTCTTATATTCGAAAGAATAGGTGAGGCTCTTGTTATGACACTGCTCCTTATCTTTAAGGACTGTAATATAAGACCTCGGTCTCTCTGGAGTGGATGGCTGATTCTTACATTTGTCTTTATGATTATGTATGAAATGTATTGGGCAAGATATTTTAAGAGTGAGAAGCAAATGGAGGATATGTATTCTTCCTTTGCGGGCTTCCCAGTTGCAGGTGCATCGCTCCCGGTTTTCGCCGCCCTTTCGCTAGGTATATATGCAAGTAATATATTTATTATCATAAGTGTGATAATTCTTGGAATAGGACATATTGGAATCCATCTTGCTCATAGAAAAGAAGTGATGGGTAGAGAAGAAAAAACAAATGAAAAAGTAACTGAAAAATCAAATGGAAAAATAAAGAAAGGAAGAAGAGTAGTTCGCGTTATTAAAACCATTCTTTTGGCTCCTGTATGCTTGGTTGTTCTGCTGATAATCGGAATAATCGCTGTAAGAAATTATAACTTCTTCGCGTGCTACATCGATACAAGTAAGGGCGTTGATGAAAGCGAGTATGTTGAGATAAATGGACAGGAGCAGTTTATTACGATCAGGGGAAGAGACACTTCGAATCCTGTAATCCTATATCTCCATGGAGGACCGGGCTCTCCGGACAGTTCCATGACTTATACATTTACCAATGAACTTATTGATGATTATACTGTGGTATGCTGGGACCAGCGAGGATGCGGAAGAACATATGTAAGAAATGAAAGTTTAGATAAAGAAAATGAGACAGTGACATTTGATCAGGCACTTGCTGATGTAGATGCCCTTACGCAGTATCTGAAGGAAAGATTTAACCAAGATAAGATAGTAATTATGGGACATTCCTATGGCTCGGTGCTTGGTAGCACTTATGCTTATGAGTATCCGGAAAATGTTGAAGCATTTATTGGAATTGGTCAGTTTGTGAGCTTCGAGTCATCTACAGAATATGAATATATAGATGCTCTTGAAAAGGCAAATGCAGCAGGCGATGACACTACGAAGCTTACAGAAGCATATGAAAAGTTTCTTCGAGAGAAGACAGCAGAATCTGCTGGTGAAATGACTACATATGCGTCACCTTATCATAAGGCAACCCGCGAAAAGAGCACAATTCTTGCAGCACTAGTTTCTCCAACTCTATCTAGTGAAGATGTATTATGGTATAAAAATGTGACTAGTTACGATACATTTATAAAATACTGTGGTAACCTCATGGATTATCTAATGACAGTAAATCTTAGAGAGTCCCAGCCTCATTACGAAGTACCTGTATATTTCATATCTGGTGAATGTGACTGGAACTGTGCCGCACCTGATATGGTGGATTATGCCCAGATGGTTGGTGCAAAGTACGACCTTATAGAGGGTTGCGGTCACTATGTTCATAATGATGCTCCTGAAGAGTTTTCAAAGCTTGTGAAGGAGTATCTTACATCGGTTGATACGTTACCTGAATCTGAGATAGAGCAGGAAGAATCTGAAGTGACCGTAGATGTTAATAGAGATACTACTGAAGAAACCACTCAGGATGTAGCATCTGAAAATGATGCTCGAGCAGAAGAGACTAAGTTTGAGATGGTTCGTGGCGGCTCTTATATTATTCCAGAGGGCTTTGATAACATTTCCAGAGAGAACTATGCACTTCACTATGTTCAGGAGTGGAAAAACACAGATCTCGATATGTATATAATGGTAACAGATGCCATACAGGCGGATATTCCGATGAGCCTGGATGAGGAGTATGAGCAGACGGTAAGTAGTTATAGTGATCCATCCTTGCTGCCGCTGAACATTAAAGAAGAGAGTGGATACCTTATCTCCGGAGTTGATGAGAGTGGCCTTATCACGTATCAGAAGGTGAAAACTCTTAATGATAGATACGTAAGTATATATATTACTTATCCATCTTCAAATAGTGATAAATGCAATAAGATTGTCGAAGATTTTGTAGCGAACTTTATATATGAATAAGCAAGTGCCGCCATCAATAGATGGTGGCATTTTATATGAAAAGAAATGGTGCGCAAAAAAAGTGGTTGACAAATTATATTGTGCACAATATAATTTGGACAAAGGTAAGAAAAGTATTCGAGGTGACGATATGGGAAAAACATACGAACAACTATTATTAAAGAATCAGCTTTGCTTCCCACTATACGCGTGTGGACGCAAGATTGTGGCAAGCTATACACCATATCTAAAACCGCTGGGACTTACCTATACCCAGTACATTGTGCTAATGGTGTTATGGGAGAAGAAGACAACTAGTGTTGGTCAGCTTGGTGAGACACTGCACCTGGATGCAGGAACACTGACACCGCTTCTTAAGAGACTAGAGCAGGCGGGATATGTTACAAGAGAACGCTCTAAGGAAGACGAGCGAATAACAGTTGTAACTCTTACATCAGATGGAGAGAAGCTGAAAGAAAAGTGTAAGGATATTCCAGGAAAGCTGGCATCAGAGGGTTCACCTCTTAGTGAGAAGGATGCCAAGGAACTATATAGATTACTCTATCTGTTCCTAGACGGAGAGTAACAGATAGACAGGTTGTACAAATGTTGTATTAGGAGGTACACATATGAGTTCAGTTTATGATTTTACAGTTAAGGACAGAGATGGATCAGAGAAGAGTCTTAAGGATTATGAGGGAAAGGTTTTACTTATCGTAAATACAGCAACAGGTTGTGGATTCACACCTCATTATGATCCGATGGAGGCTATGTACAAGGAGCTTAAGGATAAGGGATTTGAGATTCTTGACTTCCCTTGCAATCAGTTTGCAGGTCAGGCTCCAGAGTCAGATGATAAGATAAATGAGTTCTGCACCATGAAGTTTGGAACAGAGTTCCCTAGATTTGCAAAGATTGAAGTAAATGGTGATGATGCTCTTCCGCTCTTCGCATACCTTGCTACAGAGAAGCCATTTGCAGGTTTTGGTAAAGGCATTAAGAATGCAGCGCTTGAGAAGTTTGCAAATGCCAACAACAAGAAGTATGGAGATAAGGCTTATATCAAATGGAACTTCACAAAGTTCCTTATAGATAGAAAGGGAAATGTTATAGCACGTTTTGAGCCTACAGAAGATATGGAAGAGGTTAAGAAAGCTGTTATAGCAGCTCTATAAAATGTCTATATAATTAAGGGGTTATAAAAGAAGGCTGTCGATTCGTTCGGCAGTCTTTTTTTGCGTTAAGATAAGGGTTCACATAGTAATTAGATATATATTAACAAAAATAACTATAATTAAAATATAATATTGACATTTTATCTACATTAGTATAATATAAGTGCGGTTAGAGAATACTAATCAAAGAAAAAGAGTGTTTATCAAGGAGTTTAAATTATGAATCTAAATGATGCAGAACTTGGAAAAGAATACATCATCGCGGACGTTATAACGGATGGCGATGAGGAGATGGAAAGTTTTCTGTTCTCTCTGGGTTGTTACAGCGGAGAGAAGATAACTGTCGTTGACAAGAAGCGTAATCTGGTTGTTTCGATAAAGGATGCTAGATATAACATAGATCCTGAACTCGGTGCTGCAATCCAGATTAACCCATAGATTTCATTTTAAACATTTCAAAGGAGGAGTAACCATGAGAATCGCGTTAACGGGTAATCCTAACAGTGGTAAAACCACAATGTATAACGCCCTGACTGGACGCAAGGAGAAGATTGGTAACTGGGCTGGTGTTACCGTGGACAAGAAAGAGAGTCCAATCAAGAAGAATTATGTAGATGGAGATGAGAAATTAATTGCAGTTGACCTTCCTGGAGCATATTCGATGTCCCCATTTACATCAGAAGAGAGTATTACCAGTAGCTATGTTAAGCATGAAAATCCTGATGCAATCATCAATATTGTTGATGCTACAAACTTAAGCCGAAGCTTGTTCTTTACTACACAGCTTCTGGAGCTTGGAATCCCTGTTGTTGTCGCGCTGAACAAGAGTGATGTTAATGACAAGAAGGGAAATAAGATAGATGCTGAGAAGCTTTCTGCAAAGCTTGGATGTCCAGTTGTAAGAACGGTATCCACATCAGATGAGGGTCTGAAGGAAGTCGTTAAGGTTGCTTCTTCGCTTAAGGGTAAGGGTCAAAAAGCTCCTTACACAGAAGGTAAGATTGATCTTACAAGTAAAGAAGAAGTTGAAAAAGCAGATAGAGCTAGATTCGATTATGTTAATACTATAGTAAAAGAAGTTGAGGTTAGAAAGACATTTACAAAGGATAGAAATGTAGGCGATGTTATAGATAAGATCGTAACAAATCCTTTCCTTGGTCTCCTCATATTTGCAGGTATTATGTGGGTTGTGTTCTATGTATCTCAGACTACTGTTGGTACATGGGTTGCAGATATATTAGTAGGTTGGATAGAGACTTTCCAGGGCTGGGTTGGAGATAAGATGGCCGACGCAAATCCACTTGCATATGCTCTCCTGGTTGATGGTGTAATTGGTGGTGTTGGTGCGGTAGTTGGTTTCCTCCCACTCGTTATGGTAATGTACTTCCTTATCGCTCTCCTTGAGGACTGCGGATATATGTCAAGAGCAACAGTTGTTCTTGATCCTATCTTCAAGAGAGTTGGTCTATCAGGTAAGTCTGTTATCCCTATGATCATTGGTACAGGTTGTGGTATTCCAGCTATCATGGCATGCCGTACAATCCGTAACCAGAGAGAGAAGAGAGCAACCGCAATGCTTGCAACATTTATGCCTTGTGGTGCTAAGCTTCCAGTTATTGCACTCTTTGCAGGTGCATTTTTCCCAGAATCCAAATGGGTAAGCTGGGTTGCATACATGGTTGGTATCGCACTGGTACTTCTTGGTGCACTTCTCATAAAGGCAATCACAGCAGCTAAGTTTAGAAAGTCATTCTTTATTATAGAACTTCCAGAATACAAGGTTCCAAGTCTTAAGTATGCATTTTTCTCAATGCTTGAGCGTGGTAAGGCATACATCATCAAGGCTGGTACAATCATCCTTGTATGTAACACTGTAGTTCAGATAATGCAGAGCTTCAACTGGAGCTTCCAGGCTGTTGAAGAAGGAGCAGAAGATACATCTATACTTGCTTCTGTAGCAGGACCTTTCGCAGTTCTTCTTGTTCCTATCGTTGGTGTCGCAGCTTGGCAGCTCGCAGCAGCTGCTATAACAGGATTTATAGCTAAGGAAAATGTTGTTGGTACTATCGCAACGGTATACGCAATCACTAACCTTGTTGATCCTGATGAGCTGGAGCTTATTGGCGAAGGAAATGCAGTTGCAGTAGCTATGGGCATCACAAAGGTAGCTGCTCTTGCATACCTGATGTTCAACCTCTATACACCACCTTGCTTCGCAGCACTTGGTGCCATGAACTCTGAGATGCAGAGCAAGAAATGGTTATGGGGTGCTATAGGTTTGCAGCTTGGAACAGGCTACACAGTTGGTTTCCTCGTTTACCAGATAGGAACACTTATCACAACTGGTGCTCTTGGCGCTGGATTTGTTGGAGGACTTATATTCGAGATTGTATTTGCAGCAATCCTTATCGGAATTATATATCATAACAACAAGGCTGTCGCTGTAGAATACAAGCTAGCATAATTTAATTAATTTGGTATATCTCCTGCTTGCAGGATTTATATGTGATAAACTCCTTTGATTGAGAATCGTCATGCTGAATAGGCATGGCGATTCTTTCATTTTGGAGAAAATTACTTTTTTAATCTTGATCGATTTTAGATATTGATAGATTTATGATATTGATAGATTTGGCGAGCGTCTGAAGTTTTCGGCCCAATTCAGATGAATTTCGCTAACTTCTGATGGTATCGGATGATTTCTGATAGATTCGGCCCAGTTCAGATGGTATCGGATGATTTCTGATAGATTCGGCCCAATCCAGATGAATGTCACTAATTTCAGATGATTGCTGCCCAATTCAGATGAATGTAACTGATTTCAGATGATTTCCGCTGACTTCTGATGGCTTCGGCTATACGCCAAGATATAAGCGAGGAGTCACCCGTTAGAACTGTTTAACAGGTGAAAATCGATACTGGAAGTCGGTTCTGTAGGATCATTTCGGCTATATCAAACATTTTAAGAAAGGAGTCACCCGTAGAATCGGGTTGAACGGGTGACTGCAGATTGAAAAATGATATATATGCCGAATTAGCAAGTTCTAGTTTGAAAAACTTGAAAAAATAAGTCAAAATTTAAGACAAACGGGTGACTGCGTTCTCGTAATTTGCATATATGCCGAAATACTTTGCGTAGTGAATAAAATTACTTTGCGTAGTGAATAAAATTACTTGACGTAGTGAATAAAATTACTTGGCGTAGTGAATAAAATTACTTTGCATAGTGAACAAAATTACTTTGTGTAGTGAACATATTATCCAGCGAGCATTATTTATAAAGGATTTTCAAAGAATATACAAAGAATATATAAAGGACTTACAAAGGATTTATAAAGGATATATGTTGGTGAATAAGATCAGGGATTTATGTTGGCGAATTAGACCACATTTATTATAATAAACATGACATACAGTTGTCATGTTAGCTTTGCTATGATACCAACATAGGATTTCAATATAACTACGAAATGCTATATGGCTAGAGGCGCGAAGCATAAGAAGGGAAGTTATATGAAATGAAAATAGATAGGCTTATCGGAATACTTTCTGTGCTTTTGCAGGAAGAAAAAACAACGGCACCTGAACTTGCAGAACGTTTTGAAGTATCGCGAAGAACTATTAATCGTGATATAGAAGCTCTGTGCAAAGCAGGAATACCTATACAGACGGCACAGGGAATAGGTGGTGGAATCAGCATTATGGAAGGATATCGGATGGACAGGACTATCCTTACTTCTAAGGATATGCAGGTGATTCTCGCGGGACTTAGGAGTCTGGATAGTGTAAGTGGAAGCAGCTACTACGGACAGTTGATGGAGAAGATTCAGTCGGGTTCTTCGGATTTTGTAAGTGGCAGAGATTCCATTTTAATTGATCTATCATCCTGGTATAAGGGGACTCTTGCGCCGAAGATTGAAATGATACAAGATGCCATCGAAAATCGGAAATACCTCAGATTTAAGTATTATGCTCCATCAGGCGAAAGTAAGAGGACGATAGAACCCTATTTTATCATTTATAAATGGACTAGCTGGTATGTGTATGGATGGTGCCTGAAGAGAAAAGATTTCAGACTCTTTAAGCTGAATCGAATGGATAAGCCAGTGGTGTTAGAAGATACTTTTGAATGTAGGAATGTTCCTGCACCCGAATTATCTTCTGATTCAAAAGCTCCCCATAATATAGTGCTTAAAGCACTTTTTGATGCGGATATGAAATGGCGTCTGGTTGAGGAGTTCGGTCCGGACTGTTACAAAGTGGCGGAGGATGGAAGACTTCTTCTGGTCGAGGCCTATTACGATCTGGACAATCTTGTGATGTGGCTTCTTACCTTCGGTAACAAAGTTGAAGTTCTGGAACCACCGGAAGTGCGGGAGAAACTTCGTGCCATCGCTGAATCTATCAGCAGCCTGTACAAGTAGTGTTAATCGGTCTTGGAGTAAGACAAGTAGACAAGAGGACAAGTAGATAAGAGGATAAGTAGATAAGTGGAAAAGGAGATATAAAATGAGTGAAATTGAAAGATATGATGTAAATGAACAGTGGGCACATTCAGGAATTATAAGAGCCGGAGATTTCTGTTTTTTGGGATACTGCGCAGGAAATCCTGGAGGAACTATAGAAGAGCAGATTAACGCGGCTTTTGATCAGATGGAAGAGAGACTTGCCATGGTCGGGCTTACACTTGAAAATGTAGTTCAGATGGACTGCCTCTTTAGAGATGTTTGGAACATTCCAGTTATGGAGAAGATTATTAAAGAACGCTTCAATGGGAAGTATCCGGTACGTAAATCCATCCAGACTGAGTTTGCTCATGTGGGTGGACCGGAAGGACTTCTCTTTCAGGTGGATGGAGTAGCGTACTGTGGATGATGAACTACCGGATTCAAAGAAAGATAAGTAAAGTCAGGAAAGAAACATGCTAACAATCACAAAGAAGCAGGCCACTCAGTTTATTCTCGCCAAGCAGGGACTGATGGGTTCATACAGATTTGTCGGAAAAGACGGCGCATACAGCTATGTCCGTCAGGCGGGATGTATACAGTATGATCCTGTAGATGTCTGCGGAAAGAATGCAGAGCTGACACTTCAGTCAAGAGTTAAGGGCTTTAAAAAATCGATGTTAAGAGAGCTTCTCTATGAGGATAGAAAGCTTATCGACTATGTAGATAAGGAACTATCTATATGGCCGACGGAGGATTGGCCTTACTTTTCTTCGTATAGAAAACTCAGCCTTGAGACGGGCGATACCTTCGAAGGATTGAAGGAGCTTAAGGAAAAAGCTATCGCATATATCAGAGAGAACGGTCCTGTATGCAGCGATACTCTTCCGATAGAAGGAGAGATATATTGGCACTCTTCAATGCACTGGAGCGGCAACTGGGATAAGAAGTCACAGGCTGCGAGATCAGTGTTGGAGCAGCTTTATACAGATGGAGAGCTTATAATTCATCATAAGAACGGTAGCAGGAAATATTATGACCTTGCAGAGCGGCATATTGCAAAGGATATTCTGGAAGGAAATAATCCGTGTCAGGATGAGATGGAATACCTTGCATGGAGAGTTCTTCGAAGGATTGGGGCTGTCGGACTCATTTGGGATAAGAATAGCACTGCATTTCTTGGAATATATCTTAAGGCAGAAATGAGGAAAAAAGTCTTAGCCAAGCTGATGGAGGATAAGGCTATCTCCATGTGCTATGTGGAAGGAGTAAAGGTCCCATTTTATTACCGGGCAGAGGATGAGGGGCTGATGCAGGAAGTGCTTGAAGAAAGTGTGGACCTGAAGGCTCGAATGGCATTTATAGCACCGCTTGACCCTATGATGTGGGACAAGGAACTAATATATGCACTTTGGGATTTCAGATATTCGTGGGAGATCTATACACCAAAGACTAAGCGAAAATACGGGTATTATACGTTGCCTATCATATATGGTGACCGGTTCGTCGGACGTATCGAAACTGCTGCGGATCGTAAGGCTGGAATCCTATCGGTAAAGGGATTATGGTGGGAGACAGGTATCCGTCATACAAAGAAGATGGATGCAGCACTTATGCGGACGCTTAAGACATTTGCAAAGTTCAATGATTGTAGTGAAATTGAAATGTGTATTGAGGGATAAGAGATGCATTTTGTAGATGCTAAGGGAATACTTACCAGCAAAAATGGAATAAATGGAATGAACATATATCGAGGGTGCAGCCATGGGTGCATATACTGTGACAGCAGAAGCAAATGCTATCAGTTCACGCATCCCTTCGAGGATATAGAGGTAAAGCAGAATGCCCCGGAGCTTCTTGAGAAAGCACTTAGATCCAAGAGGAAAAAATGTATGATTGGAACAGGAGCGATGTCTGATCCATATATGCATTGTGAAGAAAAACTTGGGATGACAAGGAAGTGCCTCGAAATTATAAGGGATTATGAATTTGGTCTTGCAATCCAGACAAAGTCCGACAGGATAATGAGAGACATTGCTCTTCTCGACGAGATTAATCAAAAGGCAAAATGTGTGGTCCAGATAACTCTTACTACTTATGATGATGACCTATGCCAGATTCTGGAGCCGAATGTATGTAACACCAAGCGCCGCATCGAGGTCCTCGAAGAAATGCAGAAAAGAGGCATACCAACGATTGTATGGCTTACACCAATCCTGCCCTTTATAAATGACACTGAAGAAAATGTTACTTCTATTCTGGAGGAATGCGCGCGTGTGGATGTGAAGGGGATCATTGATTTTGGAATGGGACTTACACTTCGTGAAGGCGATAGAGAGTATTACTATGCAGCGCTGGATAAACATTTTCCGGGCATGAAGCAGAGATACATTCAGAGGTATGGAAATGCATATGAACTTCCAAGCCCGAATGCGAAAGTGTTGCAGGGGATTCTACGCAGAATATGTAAAGAAAATGGAATGCTTTCAAATCCGTATGAATGCTTTAAATATTTGAATGAGCTTCCGGATAAGTATCAGCAGATGAGTTTGTTTGACATATAGATATAGTAAATCGAAGGGAACAGTTATGTCAGAAAAGAGGAAATTCACATTATGAAATATGAATGGATTGAAGAATATCTGATGAAGAAAGCAGGTGTGACAAAGGATATTCAGGAGCAGTGGAACTGGGTACGTTTTCACGTTGGAGAGAAACTTTTTGCAGCGATTTGCAGGGATGATGAGAGCGACGAACCGATTTATATAACACTAAAACTTGAGCCGGTTGAAGGTGAATTTTACAGAAAAGAATATGAGGATATCATTCCAGGATATTACATGAATAAGGTTCATTGGAATTCGGTGAAGGCTGATGGAAATGTACCTGATGATGTTGTGAAGGATTTGCTGGACAGGGCATATACAGTAGTTTTTGAAAGTCTCAGTAAGAAGAAGCAAAGAGAGATTCTTGAAGAGGCAAATTAGTTTAGTTTTCTAAGAATCGGTATGTTAGATTTTGAATGAATTATTCGATGATGAAAAAAAGTGAAAGCTAGAGGTAGGTTAATTATGGAATACATCAGAGTTACAAAAGAAAATCTTGAGAAAGAACACATTTGCTGTGCCATAACAAATAATAAGGATGTGCAGGTTTCGTCGAAGAAGGCCTGGCTTAGTGACAGATTTGAAGAAGGACTTGTATTCTTAAAAAGTGCGGAGCGGGGAAAATGTTTTATAGAATATATTCCTGCGGAATATGCTTGGGTTCCGATAGAGGCAGAGGGTTATATGTATATCGATTGTCTGTGGGTATCCGGTTCCTTAAAGGGACATGGGTATTCTACGGAACTTCTCTCGGCATGTATCGAGGACAGTAAGGAAAAAGGGAAGAAAGGGCTTTGCATATTATCGGCAGCAAAGAAGAGACCATTTCTCTCTGATCCGAAGTTCCTTACATATAAAGGCTTTAAAGTTGCTGACGAGGCAGATAATGGTGTGAGGCTGATGTATCTTCAGTTTGATGAGGATGATAAGATTGGCTCAGAAGCTTCTGATAATATAGATACGGATTTACCACATTTTAAGGAATGTGCGAAGCACCCTCATATAGACGAACAGGGATATGTACTGTATTATACTAATCAGTGTCCTTTCAATGCGAAGTATGTTCCGATACTTGAAGAAACGGCTAAGTCGAATGGCATCGCATTTAAGGCGGTAAAGCTAGATAGTAGAGAGGCGGCACAAAATGCGCCGACACCGATAACGAACTACGCTCTGTTCCATGATGGGGAATATGTCACAAACGAACAGATGAATGATAAGAAATTCATGAAGCTGGTAAACAGTTAATGTTCATAAGCAAGGCAGATATCAAATGAGATTTGCATAAGGGATATTGATTTGCTAAGTGAAGAATAAATCACGGAGGACTATATAGTGGTAAGAGAAGTAAAAAAAGAGGATTTGAATGAATTGCTGGAATTATATACATTCCTGCATGAGGATAGAATTCCGGAACCGAGTGAGCATCTTTCTGATGTGTGGAATATGATCATAGAAGACATGAATCATCATTTAATTGTAAATGAAATAGGCGGAAAGATTATATCCTCCTGTGTGTGCGTGATTATTCCGAATCTGACGCGAAATGTAAGACCTTATGCATTTGTTGAAAATGTGGTAACTCATGGGGACTATAGAGGAAAAGGATATGCCACGGAGTGTTTGGACTACGCAAAAAAGATCGCCGAGAAGGAAAACTGTTATAAGATGATGCTGCTAACCGGATCAAAGAAGCCAGAGACACTTAGGTTTTATGAAAATGCAGGATATAACAGTGGCGACAAGACGGCATTTATACAATGGATAGACATGGAGAAATAAAGGGGGATTTACGGATGAAGAAATGGTATGACGAAGAATATGAATTTACTGTAGAAGTGATAGGATTTCTGCATGGAGATAAGACGGAAAGATATTGCCGTAATGGAGAAGAGATAGGTGATATCTATAAATGTACCTATGGATGTCCCGTAAACCAGGATGGATACGGAATCTGTTCGAAAGTGATGATGATGTTATATCCGATAATGGAAGCTGTGAGGAGCGGCGGTGATCTGGAAAACATCGGAGGCGACGGAAAGTATACAAAAACAGTTGTATGTCCAGACGGTTGTGTTATGTTCAGACTGACAGCTAAACCACTTGGAAATGAGAACTTCCACAAGGGTGGATTCTGGGACTATCCGGACGAAACTGTTTAACGAGTGGGGGTAAAAGGAATGCTTCGTGATGAAATATTAAATGAACTATATAAAAAGCAGGATATAAAATACAGAGATTTTCAGGGAAAGCTCATTCCACCTAAAACAGTGGATGATATGATAGGAGTTAGAACCCCGGAGCTTAGAAAATATGCAAAGGAGCTTCTGAAAAGAGAAGATATCGGAGAGTTTCTTGAGATTCTTCCCCATGAATATTTCGATGAGAATCAGCTGCATGCATTTATCATTTCCGGAATTAAAGACTATGATAAATGTATGGCTGAGGTCGATAAGTTCTTACCATTTGTGGATAACTGGGCGACTTGTGACCAACTTTCTCCAAAAGTATTTAAGAAGCACCACGCTGAACTTTTAAAGCAGATAAAGAAATGGATTAAATCAAAGGAAACCTATACAGTTCGTTTTGGTATCGGAATGTTGATGGAGCATTTTCTTGATGAAGATTTTGATATAAAGTATCCGGAAATGGTAGCGAAGATCCGTTCGGATGAGTACTACATAAATATGATGATAGCCTGGTACTTTGCCACAGCTCTTGCTAAACAGTATGATGCGTGTCTGCCATTCATTGAAAAAAAGAAACTGGATAAATGGACTCATAATAAAGCTATCCAGAAATCTGTGGAGAGTAATCGTATAACTCCGGAGCAAAAGGAATATCTAAAAACTCTCAAAATAAAGTAGATTAAAGTATAGATTTTAGGATTGTTATAGATTGCTATAATAAGTTTAAAAAAGAGTTATAGATACGGGGCTTATAGTTTTCATGAGGAGTGCTTGGAATGGAAAGGCCAGAGTTTGATAGCATCAAGGATTTTGAAGAATTTAATAAGTATTATTGGTATCGTGAGGAACTGATCAAGATATGTAAGGCGCATGGGCTTAAGGCTGATGGCAGTAAGATTGAATTATATAAAGTGATAGAAGCTTATTTTGCTGGAGAGAAGATACTGCCACAGAGTAAGAATTCTAAGAAAACGAGAACCAGTCGGAAGAAGGTTGTGACGGAGCTTACACTGGATACTGGACTTATAGAATGCGGATTTACATTTGGCCCGAGATTCAGGGATTTTTTCTCTAAGCAGACAGGGGAAGAAAGATTCAAGTTCAATGTGGATATGGTGGCAACTGCAAAGGCAGTTAAGGAAACGAGTGATGAGTCATTTACATTAGGTGATCTGCTGGATATTTATTACGGAAAGAAAACCTATGCAAAGTATGATAAATCGATGCTTCAGTGGAATAAGTTTGTACATGATTTCTGTGCAGATGAAGCGACTTTAATTTTTGACGAACGACTTAAGGCTGCTGCGGCTCTATGGAAAATAGTGAGAGAGTCTGATAAGCCCAAAGAGTATTCGCATGAATTGTTTGAGAAATATAAAGAAGATATAATTTAGGAGACTGAAATATGATAGCTATAAATTCAACAGAATTTGCAAGAAATAGCACGAGCAATGCTGTCTATCCTCTTTCGATAGCGGAAGGTTTTCAGGATGGAAATGTAATCTTTTCTGATGACTCCAAGGCTGCTTTGTTCTGGCATTACTGTGGCTTTGCGTATTTATCAGGTAGCGTAGAGGAATCATTTCTTGAGAAGATATATCAGGAATATTTTGAGAAAACGCTAGATAGAAGATTTGTACTCATAACAGATAATTCGAAGGTGATAGACTTCTTCTCCAATAAAGATGATATTGTTACCGACAAAAGAGTAGAGTATCGTTTTGGAGATTTTCTGCAAAGTTCTCCGGAATGTAAATACAAAGTAGAGCCAATATCTGCAAATAATTATGACAGGATTCATGGAAATATTGTTCCTACATTTTCCTGGTCGAGTAAAGAACATTTCCTCAAAAATGGATTTGGATTTGTTGCACTTGATGTAGACAAAGTTATAGCAGTTGCATTTTCGGCTGCAGTTAGTTCGGATGAGGTGGATATAGGTGTTGAGACAGATGAAAACTACCGGCATCAGGGACTGGCGAAGGTGGTTGCTGACAGAATGTGTCGAGAGATAATATCTCAGGGGAAGAAACCGGTTTGGGCGCATGCTATAGCAAATGAAGGTTCAAAATATACTGCACTTGGTGTTGGCTTCCTTGAAGACAGAGTAAATACAGTAATTAGAAAAAAATGAAAGCTGGAGAAAAAACTTGAAGGGAATACTTAACAGAAATCAGATAAAATATATAGCAATCATAGCGATGATAATTGATCATATAGCGTGGACCTTTGTGCCAATCACATCTGTCTTGGGACAGGTGATGCATGTGATTGGAAGACTAACAGGTCCTACTATGGCATTTATGATTGCCGAAGGTTATGTTCATACAAGGGATGTTAAGAAGTATGCAGTACGTCTTGGTATCTTTGCACTTATATCATGGCCACCTTTTAGTCTCTTTGAAAATGGTGTGTGGCCTTCATTAAGTCTTAGTGTAATATATCCCTTGTTCTTAGGCCTTATTGCAGTATGGATGTGGGATAAGTCTGAGGCTAGCAAAGGTTCTAAGATTGCTGCGTTAGTAGGACTTTGTATTTTATCGATAGTAGGAGACTGGGCATTCATGGATGTGCTGTGGGTATTCTTCTTCTATATTTATCGAGATAGACCTAAGGCTAAGTGGATTGCATTTTCTATAGTTGCACTCTTTGAAGTTGGATTTAGTCAGCTGATGTCGATTACAACGGGACATCCTTTTAGGCAGGCTTTCCAGTGGGGAGTCTTTCTGGTTATTCCGATTCTTTCGTACTGTTACAATGGAGAACCTGGCAGTAAGAAGCCATTCCATAAATGGTTTTTCTATATATTCTATCCAGGACATTTATTGATTCTATATATTCTAAAATGCATTTTTCTAAAATGATAATAAGCTATGTTATGGCATTATTCTGAGAGATAGAACAACAGCAAAATTTGGGCAAAACAGAATAAACTGCCTTGACCTTTCCCTTACGGCAAAGTTTATACTAAGCAAAACTAAGTCTTTTTGGAGGTCAAAATGAAGCAGGAACAGATTAAGAGAATGGAAGAAGCCATTGCAGCAGACTATAAAAATATGGTTGGAATGGTGATAGTTAAAGATGGCGAAACAGACTATGAGAATTACTATAACGGCTGCACTGCCGATTCTCGTATACATGTTTTTTCAGTGACGAAAAGTATTGTATCTATACTAATTGGAATAGCCCTTGATAAAGGTCTGATTAAAAGTATAGAGGATAAAGTCCTGGATTATTATCCTGATTATACTGTTAAAAGAGGAGAGAAAACTCTTCCGAATATTAGAATCAAAGATATACTCACAATGACTGTGCCATATAAGTATAAGTTTAATCCTTATACAAAGTATTTTACTAGCATGGACTGGGTAAAGTTTTCTCTTGATAAAATGGGTGGAAGAGGAAAGATAGGAGAGTTTAGATATGCTCCAATCATTGGACCGGATGTTCTGTCGGGAATCCTAGTGAAGGCAACTGGACAGTCGGTGCTGGAGTTCGCAAAGGAGAATCTTTTCGAACCTTTAGATATAAACATAGAGAAGAATATTACATTTGATAGCAAAGAAGAACAGATGGAGTTCTACAAGTCTACTGATATGAACGGCTGGGTTGCTGATCCGCAGGGCGTAAATACGGCAGGCTGGGGACTGACCATATCACCGGTTGATATGGCGAAGATAGGACAGCTTTTCTTGAATAAAGGAAAGTATAACGGCAGACAGATCGTATCAGAAAAATGGGTTGAAGAGAGTACTACAGAACATAGCAGATGGAAAAAGTTGAATCTTCCATATGGATATTTATGGTGGGTTGGAGAAAAGGGCGGCTATGCAGCTATGGGAGATGGTGGTAATATTATCTATGTAAATCCTGATAAGAATCTGGTGGTTGCAATCACATCACTTTTCTATCCTAGAGCAAAAGATAGAATAGACTTTATAGAGACATTCATTTTATAATGCAAAGTGTGAATAGTGACGAAGGAGTTTTGTATGTTATCGATTGGAGAATTTTCGAATATATGCAAGGTCTCTACAAAGACTCTTAGGTATTATGCGGAAATAGGGCTTTTGGAACCAAGTGAAGTGAATCCGGAAAATGGATATCGCTATTACTCCATAGATCAGCTGGAGAAAATGCTTTTCATCAGCAGACTGAAGTCATATTCATTTTCATTGGATGAAATTAAAGAAATAGTGGAAGCTGATGCTGAGAAGAGCGATAAGCTATATACCGCATTTCTTAGGAAAAAACATGAAATTGAAAAGCATCTTGAGTGTTATAATCAGATTCTTAATCAGCTGGATACGGATTTAAATGCGATAGAACAAGGTGAATCTATAATGTCATATATGGATGATATAGATGTACATCTGGTGGATGTTCCAAAGATGTGTATACTTTTTGTGAGAAAATCGGTTCAGCAGGAAGACTTTCCTATGGAGTATTCAAAGTGTTACGAGAAGCTGTTTAAGAGGATAGCCACAACGCGTCTCACTATGTGCGGCGCCCCTATGGTTCTGTTCCATAGTGCAGAATTTACACCAGCCGGTATGGATACTGAGTTTGCAATTCCGGTAAAGGAATATGTGACGGGCACGAGAGATTTTACTCCGGGTCTTTGCCTTAAGACAGTTGTGAATGGACCTTATACGGATCTTACTTCGGTTTATGCGAAGCAGACGGAGTGGGCTGAAAAAGAAGGGTATAAATCAAATGGTCCACTATTCGAAGTATACGTGACAGATCCATCTCAGGTTGCAAATGAAATGGAGAATATTACCGAGGTTTACTATCCGGTCAAGAAAAATTAAAAGTAAATGTGAAAGTTTAGGAGAACAGTAATATGCTAGATATTCTAATAGTGGAAGACAATAAGGAAATAGGTGGCCTTCTGGAAACTTTTCTTAGAAATGAAAACTATGTAGTTTCTGTAGCAGATAGTGGAGAAAAGGCAATAAAGCTTTTCGAAACATATGGAGCTAAACTTGTAATACTTGATCTTATGCTTCCAGGGATAGATGGCTTTGCGGTTTGTTCGAAGATTCGTGAGACATCGAATGCTCACATCCTGATTGCCAGTGCTAAGACTGAGAAGGATGATAAATTAAAGGGACTTAATCTTGGAGCAGACGACTATATAGAAAAACCTTATGATATAGACATTTTGATTGCAAAGATAAATGGAATATTTAAGCGTAAATATGCACAGGAAGTAATAGTGGAAGATAATCTGACACTTAATACGGTAACTGAAAGTCTTCAGGTGGATGGCAAAGATGTTGTTGTAACAACAAAAGAGTTTGAACTTTTGAAACTTCTTATAGAGAACAAAGGTGTTACTTTAAAGAAAGAATATCTTTTTAGCACCATTTGGGGAAGTGACAGCGAATCAGAGATTCAGACACTGACAGTCCATATTAAATGGCTACGTGAAAAGATAGAAGAAGATCCAAAGAAACCAAAGCATATCCTTACTGTATGGGGAGTAGGTTACAGATTTGAATAGATTTAGAAAAGCGGCAACAATAATCATAATCACAGAGGTTCTGATAATTATAGTTTTAAATGTCATTTATTTATCTTTCATACGAGATTCTGGGAAGTACTATCGCGTGGAAACAGAACGAGTGGTACGAATGTTGGAGGGTGATTCCTCACTTAGAGAGAATCCGGAAGGTGTGGATATAAGTGGATTTAGCACTATTATAAGAGTCAGTCATTTTAACTCGTCGGAAATATGTAATAATGATTATGTTGTGGAAGAAGTAGATGGAACTCCATATAGAATAGAATATAAAGCTGATAAAAATAGTACAGCATTTCTTCTAATGAATATAGGAATGGCGGCCGGACTGCTTCTGACTGTAGGAGTTTTTATCTATATAGGAATGAAGGTTATAAAGCCATTTGATAAAATGTCATCTCTTACTCAGGAGCTTGCAAAGGGCAATCTTTCGGCTCCAATCAAAGAAGAAAGAAGCCGATTCTTTGGTAAGTTCCTTTGGGGAATGGATATGCTCCGTGAAAATCTGGAAGACAGTAAGACTAAGAATCTGGAGTATCAAAAAGAAAAGAAGACCATGCTTCTTTCACTATCTCACGATATTAAAACTCCGCTATCCGCTATTCAGCTTTATTCTAAGGCACTTTCAGAAGGACTTTATGATACAGAAGAGAAGAAGCAGGAAGCCCTAGCTGGAATACTTTCAAAGACTGAAGAAATCCGAGGATATGTTGATGAGATATATAATCTCTCACGTGAGGATTTCATGGAACTATCTGTAAATGTAGGCGAAGTTTATCTGAAGGAAGTTATGGAGGGTATCACTGCATATTATAAAGATAAGCTTAGTGTAATCCATACAGAGTTTGAAATAGGTGAATATGATAATGCGCTCCTGTCAGCCGATAAGGATAGACTTGTTGAGTCTCTTCAGAATCTTATGGAAAATGCTATCAAATATGGCGATGGTCGTAAGATCAGCATTTCCTTCAGCGAAGAAGAAGATTGTAAGTTGATTACTGTGGAGAATACGGGATGCACCTTAGAAGAAGGAGAGATTAATAATATCTTTGATTCTTTCTACAGAGGAAGTAACACGGCAAATATTCAGGGAAATGGCCTTGGGTTATATATAGTAAAACAATTAATGACCAAGATGGACGGAGATGTCTTTGCAGAAAAAGAAGATGATATCTTCAAGGTGACATTAGTTGTGAGAAAGGCGTGAGTTCATGCGAGTGCATGAACTCTTTTTTTCTGTTTAATGATTGTTTAATAATTTAAGTTGTATTATTCACCCATAAGATGAAAAAATGTATTTACCATATGGCCGATGGTATATAAATGCATATGTAAATTACGAATATCTGGAAAGGATGAAAATAATGTTTCTAAAGATTTTAAAGAAGGATCTGAAGAGAAGTAAGACAATGAATATCATACTTTTTCTCTTTATTATTCTGGCAAGCGTTTTTGTGGCAAGCGGTCTTAACAATGTAATATCAGTTATAAATGGCATGAATTACTTTCTTGAACAGGCTGTGGGTGATAATAATGATTTATTTATACTTGTAAATGCCGGAAAAGATGATTCCAAGATGAGAAAGGTTTTGGATGAAGTAAAGGCGATTGATAGTTATGAGGTAGATTCATTTTTTGGATATGATGAATATGTAAGATCTGAAAACGGTAAGAAGTTTGACTGGAGCGGAATAATCATGATTGAATCTCCGGAAAGTACATACATAAAGCTCTTTGATAAAGAGAATAATGCTATAACCAAGATTCCTGAAGGACATATCTATCTATCAAAGAAGTTTATGAATAAGTTTAATGTAGAGGATGGAGATAAGATATACCTTAAACTTGGTAAAGAAGATAAGGAATATATAGTTGACGGACCGCTTAAAGATGCATTCCTTGGATCAGAGATAACAGGCGGTTACAGATTCTTCATGAATGATGCTGATGCAAAGCAGTATTTTGATTCTGCAGAAGCAGAGAAAAAGATGAGTCAGTGTGTTTATATTAAGTCTTCCGATATAGAGGCGATTAATAGTGAAATCGGAGATTTGGAAGGTAACGAGGGTACTTATCCTGCAAGTATGGTGACGCTTACAAGGATAGTTGAACTCATGGTGGCATTTATAATAGTAATACTCAGCATTTGTCTCATTATAGTATCATTTGTTGTCCTTAAGTTTTCTATAGGATTTACAATTCAGGATGACTTTAGGGAAATCGGAGTTATGAAGGCTATCGGAATAAGGAACTTTAAAATCAGAACTCTGTATCTTGTAAAATATGTTGCTATGGCTCTTATGGGTGCCCTTATCGGATTCTTTATCAGTTTTCCTTTCGGAGGACTTCTTCTTAAAAGTGTTTCTGAAAATATGGTTCTTGGTAATTCATATGGAAATGCAGTTAATATCATAGGCGCTGCTTTAGTATTTACTATCATTTTATGGATGGCATTTGTTTCTACAGGTAAGGTAAAGAAGATGACTCCTGTGGATGCAATAAGGAGTGGAGAGACCGGAGAGCGATTCGAAAAGAAGAGAGGACTCAGGATCAGCAAGAGCCATTCGAGGAACTTTTCATATCTTTCCTGGAATGACATTATCAGCAGTCCAAGGAGATATATAAATATCATTATTTCATTTGGAATATGTACATTGTTCCTGCTGGTGTTATCCAACTTTACGGCAACACTTGACAGTCCTTCGTTTGCCCCTATTATGAGTCATCCTTCAGACTTATATCTTGATAAGGAAGATTTGGGGGTTTTGGACATGGAATCTCTTATCGATAAGTATCCGGATGAACTTGAGGGTTCTGACATAAGAGATAGGAATGTACTTCCGGTAGATTACTTCTCACAGTTTGAACATGGCAAGGAAATATATGAGGATTATCTAAAACTGGTTGAAGAGAGGCTACGTGAAGAAGGGATGCCAGCGAAGGTATTTAACGATACGATATTCACATATCCTTTTACATTTAATGGAAAAGATTATAGTTATTCATTTATTCAGGTTGTAGGTGACAGATACGGTGATTATAAAATGATAGAGGGAAGTGCTCCCGAAAATAAGAATGAGATAGCGATTACAAAATCAGTGGAAGAAAGCTTTGGACTCAAAATAGGTGATACGATAGAGATAGACTTTGACGGGACTAAAGAGAAATGCACTGTTACAGGAATGTTTCAATGTATGAATAAAATGGGAAATCTTATCAGATTATATGATGATGCGCCAACATCTCTTACTCATTATTCAGGAAGTATAAATATACAGATAGCATTTACAGATAATCCATCCTGGGAAGAAATACAAAGCAGAAAGGCAAAAGTAAAGGATATATTTAACAGTAATAAGGTTGAGGATAGACGTGAGTTTGCCATAAATAACATGGGGGCTTTAGATGCTATGAAGGCAGTAGAACTGCTGCTAATGGCAGTAACTGTTATAGTAGTTGTCTTAGTTACAATAATGATGGAAAGAAGCTTTATATCAAAGGAAACTAAGCAGATAGCTATACTTAAGGCTATGGGCTTCAGGGATATGGAAGTGATCAAATGGCATGTGATGAGATTTGGAATACTAACCGTGATTGCAGCAGTAATTGCAATGGCACTTTCCATTCCGATAACTAATCTTGCAGGAGGCGCAATCTTCAAAATGATGGGAGCATCCTCAGTAGATTGGGTTCATAACATTTCCAGTCTCGCAAAATATCCGGCAATACTACTAGCAGTAACTGTTGTAATTGCCTGGATTACAGCCCTATACACAGGAAGCGTAAAAGCAAGAGACACAGCATCGATTGAATAAAAAGGAGAATAAAGATATGTCAACAGTATTAGAAGTTAAGGATTTATGCAAAACATATGTAACAGATAAAAGACAGAATAATGTACTTAAGAATGTGAGTTTTAAAGTTGAGGAGGGCGAGATGGTTGCTATTATGGGACCATCTGCTTCAGGAAAGTCAACACTCCTCTACAGTGTATCAGGCATGGATAATGCCACCAGCGGAACAGTTCTTTTCAAAGGAAAGGATATCACTAAGCTTAAGAAGAATGAGCTTTCGGATGTAAGACTTGATGAGATGGGCTTCATCTTTCAGCAGATGTTTATGATGAAGAATCTGACAATTCTCGACAACATTCTTCTTCCGGGACTTCAGAGCAAGAAGCTTAAGAGATCTCGTAAAGAGGTTACTCAGTTTGGTGAGGACCTAATGAGAAAGCTGGGTATCATCGAAGCTGCTGATAATGACATCAACGAAGTATCAGGTGGACAGCTTCAGCGTGCATGCATTTGCAGAAGTCTTATCAATAAGCCATCAGTAGTTTTCGCAGATGAACCAACGGGAGCCCTCAACCGCGCTAACTCAAATGAAGTTATGAATGAGCTTGCGAAGATTAACAAGGAAGGAACAACCATCATGATGGTAACTCACGACTCTAAAGTAGCAGCAAAATGTTCACGTGTCCTTTATATTGTAGATGGAAATATCAAGGGTGAATATTATAACGATACTTCTAAGAATGATAAGGAAAGAGAAAGGGCTCTCAATAACTGGCTTATGGACCTGGGCTGGTAAAAGATTATTACCGTTCACAACAAAAAATATACGTTTAATGACAGTAATCTAACAAAATCATTTATTAGCTGTATTATTTATATGCTATATGAAAGGCAGATAAATAAATGGAAAAAGAGAGGGCTAAGAAAGAAGATTATGGCAGATAATACAGTTAAAAATGATGAAAAGAAGGCGAAGGAAAAGAAAAAACAATCTACCGTTAAAAAAGTATTTTTGATTATACTTGGCGCAATATTAGTTCTTATCGCAGTCGATATATGCATAACTGAAATAGATGCCCGTAGGATTCCGCATCATTATGCATCTGCAGAAGAGGGTAAGAATCTTTTGCTGGCACAAACAGACTATTATGATGGCTTCACACAGAATGATATTGATTATAGAATGAAAAAAAGTGGCGCAACAAAAGAGGAATTACTTAAAGCAAGTACAGACGAGATTAGAGATTTTAATATAATTGAAAAATACTTAATGGATCGTGTCATTGCCAAAATGGCTAGAAAACTAAGCAGGAATGGTTATGAGCTTCCTCATTTGGAAGAGATAACTTATATTAAGACTGATATGAGCGTAGAAGGCGGTCACAGCGGATATACCCATGGAAATGAGATTTATTTGAATACTGTGAATATGGATATTGGTATTATACCTTTGATGGGTGAGTATTTTGAGCATTTAATGTGGCATGAACTTAGTCACTGCCTTACAAGGAATAACCCTGAATATAGAGCCCAAACTTACTCTTTAATTAATTTTTCTATCGCTGATTCTGATTTTGAAATGCCTCCTTGTGTGAGCGATAAGTATTTTCATAATCCAGATGTAGAACATCATGATGCTTATGCTACGTTTATGATTGATGGTAAGGAAACTGATTGCTATCTACTGTGGATTTGTCCCGAGGGCTATGCTAAAGCTAATGATGTAGCTGGGTTTAATACGGAGACGGTTCTTGTTCCAATTGACGGAACTGATACATATTACACGATGGATCAGGCGACAAACGTTGATGAGGTATTTGGAACCAATACGAATTATCTTACAGATCCGGAAGAATGCATGGCAGATAATTTTGCAGATGCTATGCAATATGGCATAAAGGGTCCAAATGGTCAGGGATATCCTAATCCTAAGATTATCGAAGGCATTATCGATATTCTCAGTAAATGATTCTTTCCCAAATCTTAAAGTTTAACATTTGAAAAAAGTTTAGGTTGAAATGATTGTAGGAACGCCGTCGATAGTATATGTCACGGCGTTCTTTCCATTTTTATGATTATGCATAAGTTTAAGCAAGATACCAAGGCGCTTTAATACTTCGTCCCCCCATTTATATACTGTTTGAATTTTATTAATTTTTCCGGAAATGTAAAATTCAAATAAAAAAATGTTTGAAGATATTACAATTATTCTATGTTATCATTATCCTCAAAAGTGGTTATTAACTTTTGAATCGAAAAGAAATATATATTGTGAAGGAGAAGAATAATGAATATTGATCAGGAGCAGTTGATTATTAGGAATGCAATAAGTGATGATGCTAGACAAATTGCAGAAATAATAGTTGAAGATTGGAAAATCGCATATAAGGGTATTATAGACAATGATTATCTGGATTCCTTGAGCGTGGAAGAGCGATATCAAAGAGAATTACAACGATATCAGTTATATAGGGTAGCAGAGATAAATGGGGAGATACTTGGACTCGCATGGAATGAGATTGCTGACAATGAAGATTCAGATTGTGAAATCATTGCCTTGTATATAAAATCTGGGAAAAGAAAAAGTGGAATAGGTAGGGCTATTTTTCATGATTCGGTTGAGAATTTTAAGGCAGCAGGTAAGTCTAAAATGATAATATGGTGCCTTAAGGAGAATTATGAAGCTAGGAAGTTTTATGAGAAAATGGGAGGAGTGGAATACAAATCCGGAACTCATAAATGGGGAAATCGGGATTATGATATGATTTCTTATATATATAATTTGTAAAGGTTATTCCGAGCGTAACTGCCGAAAGTTCTAGAAGTCGCAAATAATTATACTATTGGTCCAATGACAACAAATAGATAAGTGATGTATGATTTCAATATTATAAAGCTTAGGGGGATATGCTGATGAAAAATGAAATAGTTTTATTTTCTGATGGAGATATAAGTGTTGAAGTAGAGATAAATCCTGAACAGGAGACTGTCTGGTTGACTCAGAAACAGATGGGATTATTGTTTGAGGTTAAACAAGCTACACTTAGTGAACATATCAACAATATTCTTAATTCGGGTGAACTGGATGAAACTTCTATCGGTTTTTCCGATAAAAGTTCTGGAGGTAGAAAACCTAAAGTTTATAACCTGGATATGATACTATCAGTGGGATATAGAGTTAATTCAAAACGAGGTATCGCCTTTAGGAGATGGGCAAATAGAGTCCTTAAAGATTATGTTGTTCAGGGATATGCTATAAACGAAAAGCGTTTAAAAGCTCTTGAGAGAACAGTTGATATTCAAACTAAAATGCTTGCAGATGCTTTGAATGTTGAAGAGTCTGATATCTTACAAGCTGTTAATCAGTATACAGATGCATTATTATTACTCGATCAATATGATCATCAAGTAGTTCCAAAACCGGATGGTTCAGAACCAATTTATAGAATTACATATGAAGAGTGCTGTCAGATGGTTGATGCTATGAGAGATTCTTTCCAGACTGATGTTTTTGGTTTGGAGAAAGAAAAAGGTAAAGTTGAAGGTATCATTGCTGCAGTTTATCAAAGTGCATTTGGAGAGGATGCTTATCCTACGTTAGAGGAGAAAGCTGCAAATCTTCTGTATTTCATGATAAAGGATCATCCATATGCAGATGGATGTAAGCGAATAGCAGCTTCTCTGTTTCTTGAATTCCTTGGAAAAAACAATGCACTTATCAGGGATGGTAAAAAAGTAATCAGTGATGGTGCTCTAGTAGCTATAACATTAATGATAGCAGAATCAAGGCCGGAAGAAAAAGATATAATGGTTGCGTTGGTTATGAATTTTCTGACTTTGTAGCAAAGGGAAAGCTAATATGAATGCAAGAGAATTTTTGGAAATATTACATGTGGCTGAGAGGCTTAAAGATACACCACGGCACTGTACTACGAGCAAAAGAAGGGTAGAAAGTGTTGCTGAGCATAGTTGGAGAGTATCACTTATGGCATTTCTTCTTAAGGACGAGTTCCCTGATGTTGATACTGATAAAGTAGTTTGTATGTGTTTAATTCATGATCTTGGAGAATGCTTTACGGGAGATATTCCAGCATTCGTTAAAACAGATAGCGACAGAAAAACTGAAGATGAGCTGCTTGGCGAGTGGGTGAAGAGCCTTCCTGAAGAAGTGTCAAAGTCTATGGCGGAACTATATGATGAAATGGAGAAACAGGAAACTCTTGAGGCGAAGCTGTATAAAGCTCTGGATAAACTCGAGGCTCTTATTCAACATAATGAATCACCTATAGACACCTGGTCTGAGAATGAATATGAATTAAATAAGACTTATGCATTTAATGTGGTTGATCATTCTGAATGGTTGCAGGAACTTAGGCAGGAAATTCTTAAAGATACACTTGAAAAAATCGAGATGGAAAAGCCGGATAGTAAGGAACTGCTTGATAATATAGAAAAGATTCATTCGACTGAAATGGGTATAGAGAGAATAAAGAAAAATCTAAGGCTCGATGAAGTGGATGTTATTGAATGGTGCAAGGAAAAGTTAAATGATCCAAATGCTGTTATAGAAAGACAAGGGAAAAACTGGTATGTGAGAATCGATGGCTGCGAGATTACTGTAAATGCGAAGAGTTATACGATAATCACGGCTCATAGAGGTAAGTAATTATGATAAAAGTACTGTTCGTCTTCTGGGGCAGTACAGATTAGGAGACATCTAAACAGGAGGGCTTATGAACAGATTTGTTTTTGGAAAACCAATGAATTTGAAAAAAGAGGATGCTTACTAGATGACTGATAGATATAAAAAAATCAAAATTATACGACTACTTTATGTCTTAATTATATTTGTGTTTTCGCCGGTATTTAGCCTAATTGTAGAATTAATAGGTTTAGGGAAAAAGTATATTATTTTTCTTATTGATTTAAGAATATATTATATTCCGGATATAGTTTTTTTAGTACTAACAGTTCAATATATTATCTTTTTGAAAATGGATAAGCCTCCTAAAAGAGAATATATTATATTCTGGGTTCTCTTAGTTATTAATATTCTTGGGTTAATTCTACTAGATATACTATTTAGTGCGGCGATGGGAATATAAAAAAGGAAGATACAATTAAAAAGATACAGCAGAAGGTTATCGCAGTAAGATCCTTTCTTATTTCATGTGGCATATCTTCAGAATCGAAGATATTGTGGCACATACTCTGATCTGTGGAAATGTGAAGGACTTATAAGTAAGGATGAAATGTTTGAGAAAGTAAAAAAGCTATTTGGTTTATAATAGATTGAAGTGATTTAAAATGGGTAAGAAAAAGGTTGAACATGTGGTGTTTGATGGAATGAGAAAGATAAAAAAGAAAGTCAATATCAACCAATATAACACGCAAACAAAAATGAAAATAATGGGACAGACGGATAAGCAGAGTGTCCAGCGACATCCGTTTCCCCCACTTTATGATAAGGATTCCAAGGTTCTGATACTAGGGAGTTTTCCATCTGTTAAATCCAGAGAAATGAAGTTTTTCTATGGCCATCCGCAAAACAGATTCTGGAAGGTAATCGCAAGTATTTTTGATCAGGAGAATCCGACTTCAATTGAAGAAAAGAAGAAATTGATTCTCGATAATAATCTTGCGCTTTGGGATGTGATTGCTGAATGTGAAATATCAGGTTCATCTGATGCAAGCATTAAAAATGCAAAAGCTAATGATTTAAGTGAGATCATAAAAAATTCAAAGATTCAGAAGATAATCGTAAATGGGAAAACAGCTGAACGACTGTATATCAAGTATATTGAACCGGTGACGGGGATAAAAGCAGTGGTGCTTCCATCCACTAGTCCGGCAAATGCAGCGTGGAGTTTGGAAAGACTTATAGATGTATGGGAGTTTGGTATTAAAAATTGAGGAGTGGGATAGTCTGATAAAATGTTATTACGAACACTAAGAAAAGAAGAAACTGAAGTATTAAAAGATTTTTTGTATGAGGCTATTTTTATTCCGGAAGGAGTTGAACCACCGGATAGATCTATAATAGAACAGCCCGAACTTTCCATTTATTATGATGATTTTGGAAGTGGCAATGCCGACAATTGTATAGTGGCTGAAGATAATGGGAAAGTTATCGGAGCTGTATGGACTCGTATCATGAATGATTATGGTCATGTTGATAATGAAACTCCATCTTTTGCTATATCGCTATATAAGGAATATCGTGGGGAGGGAATAGGCACTGAACTTATGAGAAAAATGATCTCACTTTTGAAAGAGCAGGGATATAAGAAAGCTTCACTCGCAGTACAGAAAGCGAATTATGCTGTGAAAATGTATAAGAAAGTCGGATTTAAAATTATAGATGAAAATAGTGAAGAATATATCATGGTATGTGATTTAACGTGATGGATTACTTCAGAATTATTTACTAGAGGTGACACAGATTATGATAAAATTTCTTGTTTTTGGTGATTTACACTATGATGAAGTGACCGATGGAGACAGGCGAATAGAAGAAATACTAGAAAATGCTCAAAAGCGGGATTTGGATTTTATTGTTTCGCTAGGAGATTTATGCAGTCCTATAAATGAAAACCATAAGGTGTTGGAGCGATTTATGTCGTTAGATATACCATTTTATAGTGTTATCGGAAATCATGAAACAGACAATTGTAAGTTAAATGAAATATTAGATTTTTATTCCTTAGAAAATCCTTACTATTCTGTAGTTTGTGAAGGATACAAACTGATTTTTCTAAACACGTGCTATTTGCTAAGTGACGGGAAAGAGGAAATATTTTATAAAAAAAATTTTAAGAGCGGACATGCTCTATATCCAATTGTTCCGGCAGAAGAGATACGCTGGTTACAAGAAGAATTAAATGATGATGATAAGAAGTGCATTATTTTTTCGCATCATAGTTTTATAAATGATTTCCCTAAGAGGGGAATATATAATCGTGATGATATTCGTAAGAACTTTGAGGCAAAGCAGGTTCTACTTTGCTTGAATGGTCATGATCATGGGGATGATTATTCTATTGTAGATGGAATACCATATATGACGGTGAATTCGGCAAATTATGCGTGGCTAGGCAGTCAGATCGAAAGCTCAAAAGAACTGCAGGAAAAATATTCTTATTTGCAAGGCATGCTTCAATATAAACAAGCAATGAGTGCATATATTGAAATTGATGACGACGAGATAAGAATAAATGGCATGGATGGAGAATATTTATCAGTTACTCCGGATGATATAGGACTATATGAATACAGGTGGAATGGAGTGTCAATCAGACCTCGAATTAGTTCTCATTTAATTAAGTAGTAAAACGTTGGGGTGATAAAAATGAGCAAGGAAAAAAGATTTAAACATAAACTAAATATGCTGGACCCCGGGACAAAGATGCTTAAATGGATTGGAATTAGAGCTGAAGCAGAGCAGATTTAGAAAGGCTTAAGAAGCTAGATACAGAGATATGAGTTATGATAAAAGTATTATTCGTCTGCCACGGCAGGATAGAAAGCTATTATCATTAAGCCTCATGAATACTTTATTTGTGGGATGGGGAGACAATGATTTGCACCTCGTTTGCACCTTTTGAAAAAGTAGAATAATAAATAATAAATTATGAGTCCAGACCTAAGTAAGTAACATATATCGGTATAAAGAAAATGCTGGTGTATGTTACTTTTTTATTTGAATAATATTCAAATTCATTTGTTGACAATGCACTAGGTTATGTATATTATGAAAGAGGATATATTGGCAGTAAATGAGGTTTACTGCCGTAATATCATAATGAGGAGAATGTTATATGGATGTAGAAGTATATTTGAATAGAATACCTGAAGCGGAAGTATTTGATCGATCGTATATTAATGGAATTATTGAAGAAAGTGGTAAAACTACATCTGCAAATATACTAAATCATACTATAGAAAAACTAATAAAAGAAGGGCTTATTATCAGGATAGGAAGAAATAAGTATAAGAAAGCTGATGGAAAGAAATGTTATACATATGATTATTCTGAATTATCTATGAAGATAGCAGAGTGTTTAGCTAAAGAGCATCCATATATGGATTTCCGGATATTTGAGATGATACAGCTTAATAAATTCATTAATCATCAGATAGCACATAATACAGTGTTTGTTTCTGTAGAAGATGGTCTTGAAGAATATGTCTTTTCAACATTGAGAGCTAAATATTCTGGAAATCTGATGGTGAATCCAAACATAGATGATTTTTACAGGTATAGAATTGAGGATATGATAGTTATAAATAAGCTGCCAACAGAAAGTCTTAAAGGGAAGAATTGTTTTTGGAATACAAGACTAGAAAAAATACTTGTAGATATAGTGACTGACAAACTTATGATATCAATGATACCAGAAAGCGAATATGCAAATATTTATGAAGATGCATTTGGAAAATATGTTATTGAATATAGTGCATTGAAGAGATATGCAAATAGACGTGGGGCATTGGAAAAGCTTAGAAATGCGATTAAAGAATATACGGATATAAAACCAGAGGATATAGGTATATGATAAAAAGAGAAACGTTCGAAGAAGCCCATATAAAAGAATTACAACAAATGAGTAGAAGAGATCCTCAGCTTATAGAGCGTTCGCTCTATAAGCTGAGGAAAATAGCTAATGATAAAAGTACTATTCGTATGCCACGGCAGGACACACTAATCACATGGCAAACTTTGTAAACACGGGACTATTTACGGCATACTACAGCAGACACACTGGATATTACTACGATAGAGGCTACGATGTGGTTCTGTTCGCTAATTTCGGGCATGTGGAGTGCGTAGTATTGATGTTAAGGAAAAATACATAAAGCCGACAAGAGTGTTTGAACTGGAAGATGGTGTCGGCATTTATAGAAACAGGAGAAGATGAAGATGTGTACAGCAGCAACTTATTATGCAAAGGATCATTATTTCGGACGCAATCTGGATCTGGAATTTTCTTATCACGAAGAGATTACTATTGTGCCAAGAAACTATCCCTTTATCTTTCGCAAATGCGAGGGCATCAATCATCATTATGCAATGATTGGGACAGCGTTTGTTGTGGAGGGATATCCGCTCTTCTATGATGCCGTAAATGAGAAAGGCCTTGGAATTGCTGGATTAAATTTTCCCGGGAACGCTGCTTATAAGGCAGAAGTTCCGGATGCGGACAATGTAGCACCATTTGAATTCATACCATGGATCCTCAGTCGCTGTGCCGATGTCGATGAGGCAAAGACACTTATTTCCCGGATGAATCTGGTAAATATAAGTTTTAGCCCGGAGCTTCCGTTAACGCCTTTGCATTGGATGATTGCGGATAAAAAAAGAACGATTGTAGTTGAACCTCTAAAAGATGGCATCAGAGTATACGATGATCCGGTGGGGGTCATGACCAACAATCCAACCTTTGATCAGCAGATGTTTCATCTCAGCAATTATATGCATTTGTCAAATAAACCTGTGACAAATACTTTCGCCAAGGGTCTGGAGATTACGGAATACAGCCGTGGAATGGGCGCGATGGGAATGCCCGGTGATCTTTCCTCTGCCTCAAGGTTTGTGAAGGCTGCGTTTACCTGCATGAATTCAGTTTCCGGCAATTCGGAGGAGGAAAGCGTAAGCCAGTTTTTCCACATTCTGGGGTCCGTAGAGCAACAAAGAGGCTGTGTTTGTCTAGGCGAAGGAAAATATGAGATAACCGTCTATTCTTCCTGTTGTAACATGGATCGGGGAATTTACTATTACAGAACATATGAGAATTCTCAGATTACAGCCGTAGATATGCACAAAGAGGCAACAGACGGAGAAGCATTGATTCGGTATCCGATGATCAAAGAACAGCAGATACGATATCAAAACTGAAATCAAGATATATTTCAGTTTATAGATTTGCGTTGATTTACACCCCGTTTACACCTTTAGAAAAGTAAAATAAATAATTATGAGTCCAGACCTAAGTAACATATATCGGCAAAAAGAAAATGTCGGTGTATGTTACTTTTTTGTCGAAAAAGTATTCGGATTATTATGTTATACAGTGTTGGTTTTATATGATTGAAAATTGATTTTCGGCGCTAATGCGCTTATAATAATCTAGGAGTTGTTTACGTTATAATAGGAGAAAAATCATGGACTATATGACGGTGCAAGAAACCGCAAAAAAATGGAATCTTTCCGTGAGAAGAATTCAAACAATGTGCAATGAAGGCTTGATTGAGGGTGTTATAAAGTTTGGTCATTCATGGGCAATCCCTGCTGATGCTGAAAAGCCCGTTGATAAACGCGTAAAATCCGGTAAATACATTAAATCCAAATAATTGGACAGCTATTTTTGATGAAATGTTGCAAATAGAATTTTTTTATCATTGATTAAGTACATATATGCAAAAAAGGTATAGGTGGAAATTATATGGAGATAGCAGATGTTATGGAACTCCTTTATAAAGGAGAAAAAGTAGATGTTGAATGTAAAGAGTCTGATAGTACTCTTACCAAGTCTGTATGGGATACATATTCATCTTTTGCGAATACTAATGGAGGATATATATTTCTAGGGATTAAAGAAAATAAGAAAAAGAAATTACCTGAAGAACGATTTGAAATTCAAGGAATAAAGAATCCGGATGTTCAGATTAAATCTTTTTGGGATACCATTAATAGCGATAAGGTAAATAAAAATATCATGAAGGATGAAGATGTTCAGGTGGTCATAATTCCAGATTCGGAATTAGTTATTATCGCTATTCGTGTGCCTCGTGCGGAATATAATAATAGACCGATTTTTATAAACGGAAATCCTTATAAGGGAACATTTAAGCGAAATCATGAGGGTGACTATCATGCTACCGAAGATGAAGTAAATGCTATGTTGCGTGATCAGAAGTCCGAAGGAAATGATGGCATGGTTTTGGAGCATTATGGTTTGGATGATGTTGATGCAGATACCATTAGCCATTACAGAACCATGTTTCAAAATAATAATCCTGATCATGTTTGGAACCAATATGATAACAAGCAGTTCTTAACGATGCTGGGTGGCTACAAAAAGGATCGCAGTAACGGGATTGAAGGTCTTACTATTGCAGGACTACTTATGTTTGGCAAAGGTGTCTCTATAAGAGATGCGTTTTCCAATCTGATGATGGATTATAGAGATGAAAGCCATGCAACAGCAGATATGCGGTGGTCTGATCGTGTTACATATGATGGCACCTGGGAAAATAATCTATTTAATTTCTTTATGAAGGTTTCGCCCAAACTAACAGCCGATTTAAAGAAGCCGTTTGTTTTGGAAAATCAGCAGCGTATCGATGATACACCTATACACAAGGCTGTTAGAGAGGCTTTCGTAAATATGATAATTCATTCAGACTATTTGTTAGATTCTGGAACTCTCAAAATAATCAAAAAGCAAGATGAATACATATTTACTAATCCGGGAAGTTTGAAACTATCGGTTGAAGAGATTTTCAAAGGTGGAAATTCAAAATCTCGTAACCCTAATATGCAGTTAATGTTAAGAATGGTTGGATTTGGTGATAATGCCGGATCAGGTATTCCTACGATACTTAATGCATGGAAACAAGTAGATTGGGTTGAACCAGATTTATGTGAAGATACACATTTAAACCAAGTAACCCTTACACTGAAAACATTGGCTAACTGGACCGAGTCAGTTGATGAATTGCGGGATAGTATTGAGTATCTGCCAAGCATATCTGAAAATAGTGCAGCAGCAATGAGAAATGCGTTGTCTATTTATAATCTGGGGATTTCACCTGAAGTGCGTGCAAATTTGACCCAAGTTGCTAATGTTATTTCTACTGCTTTGAAGAATTATAATAAGTTGGACCTTTCAGGACTGAATGAATTTGTCATAAGATTCGCTGAGCTAAGTGAAATGATGCAACCCATTAGTGAAAATACAAGGAACTTGGCTGAATTAATATCAGAAGCATTAGAGTCAAGTATTGAATCAGCGAATAAATCAGCGAATAAATCGGCGGAAAAATCAGCGAATAAATCAGCGGAAAAATCATCAGATAAAAGTGATGAAAATGTAGGAAATCTCACAAAACGTCAAGCACAGATATTATCTTTGATGGAAGAGGGAAAGGAATATACTACGGAAAGTATCGCTGCAATTATAGAATTGAAAGGTCCAAGGACTCGACAATTAATGAATGAACTTGTTAAATTAGGAAAAATAGAGAGTATTGGGACAACCAAAGATCGCAGATATAAAATAATACCACAATAAATTAGTGTTCTAGGAGGTATACAGATGACATCAAATCAAATTGTTGAAGCGGTTGAAAATTATGTTCGTGATGAAAATGCAAAGTATGCACTTTTTGTAGAAGGAAAGCCTGTAGGAGTGGTTGAGGCAAAGAAAACTGAATTAGGAGAGAAAATCACGACAGTAGAAGAGCAGTCATCAAGATATGCAAATAGCAAATTTAAGTGGATTCAACAGGAATATGAGATTAGATTTGCATATGAGGCTACGGATAAGTTAATTCGTTTTACAGATTATAAAGATATTAAGTATCGTTCTAGAACTGTATTCTCTTTTTTTAGACCGGAGACATTAAGAAGGCTTATTTTATATTCATGTGAATTTTGAAGATGCAAAAGATGAGATGGAGAGACTATCTTCAATAAAAGCCATCTAGTTAAAGTATTGTTTCACAACGTAAAAGTCGAGGTGCACGCGAATGGGATTTGCACCTTTTTATGCACCTTTTGTCGGCAAAAAATATGCTGATATTTGCCAATATCTGCAAAAATACGTGTTGTAAATCTGTTGTACAAGCCTTTATAAATCAAGGAAAATCGAGGAAAATTGCTAATGATAAAAGTACTATTTGTATGCCACGGCAACATTTGCCGTTCGCCGATGGCTGAGTTTGTTTTTAAGGATATGGTTAAGAAGAGAGGACTTGAACATGAGTTTTATATAGAGTCCCGAGCTACGCATACTGATGAGATATGGAATGGACAGGGGAGTCCGGTTTATCCACCGGCAAAGGCAAAGCTTGCAGAGGTAGGAATATCCTGCACAGGAAAACATGCCCAGCTTCTTGCAAAATCCGATTATAAGGACTACGATTACATAATTGGTATGGATAGTGAAAATCGAAGATGGATGCCTAGAATCTTAGGTGGAGATCCGGAAGAGAAGATATCATTACTTCTGGATTTTACAGATCATCCACGAAGCGTCGCTGATCCATGGTATACAGGGAACTTTGAAGCAACCTATAACGATGTTGTAGAAGGCTGCACAGCATTCCTGGAATATTTAAAAAGCGAGGGGATATTATGAATCAGATTTTTAATGATGCATCTCAGGTGATAAATGAGGTGATAGAGAAAGCTAATCTGAAGGAAGGTCAGCTTTTTGTTATAGGATGTTCTTCAAGTGAGACTATGGGTGAACATATGGGAACCTCATCAAGTAAAGATGCAGCAGAGGCTATATATAAAGCGGTCGTAAGTGAACTTCTATCTAGAGGAATTCGAGTTGCAGTTCAGTGTTGTGAACATCTTAATCGTGCGCTTGTTGTAGAGAGAGAGACTGCTGAACTATACGGCTTTGAACAGGTAAATGTTATTCCTCAGCCTCACGCTGGTGGTGCATTTGCTGTCGAAGCATATGCTAACTTTAAAGATCCTGTAGTGGTTGAAAGTATAGAAGCGAAAGCTGATGCGGGAATAGATATTGGTGGTGTCATGGTAGGAATGCATATCCATCCGGTTGTTGTTCCGCTAAGATTGGAGAACAGAAATATTGGTAAAGCAATTGTTGTAGCAGCAAGAAGACGCCCGAAATATGTTGGTGGCGTAAGAGCTGTATATAATGATGCTTTGGAGTAAAGAACAAAGAATAGATATATGTTACACGAGAATAAAGAAGAAAAAGAATATGTGATACTCGTCGCGGTTGATACAGATAGTGATGACGATTCTATCAGTGGAGTTCAGGCTTCGCTTGATGAGTTGGAGGAGCTTGCTGAGACAGCTGGAGCTGAGGTTGTTGGACGTATGGTTCAGAAGCTGCCAAGTTTTAATTCATCCACATATATCGGAAGTGGTAAGATTGAAGAGTTGGCATACATGATTCTTGACCGTGGTGCTACGGGAATAATTACTGATGATGAACTTAGTCCAGCTCAAATGTATAACCTAGGTAAAGCTCTTGATACAAAAGTTATGGATAGAACGATGGTCATACTGGATATCTTTGCGGCGCATGCAAGGACTGCCGAAGGCAAGCTTCAGGTTGAGCTTGCACAGCTTCAGTACAGATTGTCAAGGCTTACTGGCAAGGGAATCTCTATGTCTCGACTTGGTGGTGGTATTGGTACCAGAGGACCGGGTGAGAAGAAGCTTGAGCAGGATAGACGAGTTATCAGAAACCGAGTTGCACAGCTTCGACGTGAGCTGACTGATGTTGTAGCGCACCGAGAACTTACGCGAAAGGGTAGGGAGTCGGGAAGTGTTCCTGTATTTGCGATAGTGGGTTACACAAATGTAGGTAAATCCACTTTGTTAAATGCACTCACTGGCGCTGACATTTTGGCTGAAAATAAGCTTTTTGCAACTCTTGACACGACGACAAGAGCATATGAGTATTCGAGAGCTACAGGTAAACAGAAGGTTCTTCTTACAGATACGGTTGGTTTTATCAGAAAATTACCACACAATCTTATCGATGCCTTTAGAAGTACCCTTGAAGAGGTATGCTACGCCGATTATATAATTCACGTGGTTGATGCTTCGAGCGAGAATCGAAGGGGTGAGATGAAGGTGGTTTACGAGACGCTTGATATGCTTCTAAGTGGCAGAGGTTCTTCTGGAAGAAGAAATGATGATGGCAACGATAATAGTGTTAAGAAGATTATCACGATATATAACAAGATAGATAAGCTTACGAATCCAGATGATAGATTAGGGCTTCTGGATAAGAGAGCTAGTCAGGTTCTTCAAGTATCTGCAAAGAAACGTATTCATTTGGAGGATATTAGTGAGGCTATAGATTCTCTGCTTCGAGAGGATAGAGAATATGTCGAAACTACTATAAGTTATAAAGATATGTCGCTTCTGGCTGAGATAAAGTCGCGTGGTGAGATTCTTGAGGAGAAATATCAGGAAGATGGGGTGTGGATAAAGGCATACATTCCGCGTCAGATAAATATTTATCATTGAAAGGAAACTTCTTGACAGACATTTATCAAGATGCTATTATATTCTAGCGTCTTAAAGACGTAGCTGTAAATCAGTTTATGCCGCAATAGGCTTAGACTTGGTAGACATATTCAGCTTGGAGATGTACTCAAGTGGCTGAAGAGGTGCCCCTGCTAAGGGTATAGGTCGTTAATAGCGGCGCGAGGGTTCAAATCCCTCCATCTCCGATTTATTCCTCGATAGCTCAATGGTAGAGCATTCGGCTGTTAACCGAAGGGTTGTTGGTTCGAGCCCAACTCGGGGAGCTTGACAATAATGCTTTGTTTGTAACGATCGGAACGCTGTGTTCTGCCTTACAACTTGCTTCGCAAGTTTCCAGCCAGAACAGCAGCTTCGGAGCATCGTTTTCCTTCGGAAAAGATGCTCGGATACCGATTTGCAAGCAAATCGTTATCTGTGGCGACATAGCCAAGTGGTAAGGCGTGGGACTGCAACTCCCTGATCGCTGGTTCGAATCCTGCTGTCGCCTCTTAAGAGCTTTTGGTTTTACCAAGAGCTCTTTTTTTTGCGTTATTCATTATTTGTCCTCTTTTTGATATAATGAGGTAAGATTTAGTTTTATTGATGAATGAAGGGATTATATTATGGGTATTGGAAGCAGTCGTAGGTTCTATGAGTCAGAAGTAGCACCAATGATTCGAAAGAAGTTTCCTGAATATGAAGGAAGGATTGCGGTTGGAATCTGTGGCGAGGGTTCGGATTGCTTTGGCTATGATGATTTCATTTCCAGGGACCATGACTTCGGAACGGGCGTATGCTTGTGGCTTACAGATGATGATATGCGGAGTATAGGAAGTGAGTTAAATGCTGAGTATGAATATCTGGTAGATCAACATCCTGGAAATAAGCTGACGGAGCGGCTTCGTGCAAGACGTGGATGTATGACTATTAGTGGGTTTTACTCGAAGATTCTTGGAACTGAGCTTAACGCAAGTGCTACAAGTATATCTGATGATGAATGGAATCGTATTGATTATGCTTGTCTTGCTACAGCGGTAAATGGGACTGTTTTTCGAGATGATCTAGGCGTGTTTACTTCATTTCGAAGACTTCTTCTGGATTATTATCCGGATAATGTCTGGCGGATAAGACTCGCAAATGAACTTCATAAATACGCAGCTAGTCTTCAGGTTAATTATGCACGCTGTATGTGCAGGGGGGACTGGGTTGCGGCGAGACTTTGTCATATGCAGGGACTGGAGGCGGCGATGCAGCTTTACTTCTTGCTGAAGCGACAGTATCCTCCTTATTATAAATGGACTTTCAGGCGACTTGAGGAGATTGATAGGGAGAGTGTTGATTCTTCGAAGGTTTACGGAGGTTTCTCCACTCTTATTAAGAAGCTGGCGGATGAGCCTGGTGATAAGAGTGCGTGGGAGGGAATCAAGTATTCTCCGAATTATATAAATCTTTCGGATCCGATGATTGTTCTCGCGGAAAGAATCGCTGGGTGTCTGGTGGATATGATGAATAAAAATGGTCTCACGGACAGGACAAATCCTTATCTTGAGATCTATGTAGATGAAATCTTAAAAACACGGTGACAGCATTGCTGAAACCGTGTTTTGTTTATGAAAAGTAAGAAGCTATGTAGTCCAGAAACTCTGGATAGGATTTACGGATACACATTACATCATCTATCTCTATCTTTGTTTTTAAGATAGTAGCTAGAAGTATCGCACTCATCGCCATTCTGTGATCATTGTAGGAGGATAGTTTGATAGGACTATCATTTCTTGCCTCCCCAGGGTTGTAGCGATATACAGTCAGTGTATCTTCATCTTCGTCTGTTCTTACACCAACAGCAGCCAGCTGCTCTCTTATAGCAGCAACTCTGTCGGATTCTTTAATTCTCAGTCTGTTTATTCCGGTAAATGTTATATCGTCGAAGACAAATGGAGCGACCATTGCCATATATGGAGCGATGTCGGGACTGTTAGTGATATCCCATGTTACGCCGCTCTTTAGCTTAGTACCATTATCTACTTCATCTGCAAGTTTAAGGAAGTCGGTGATTACTCTATCGCCTTGTTCTGAATTAAAGTTTAGGTTTGTGACCTTAATATCAGAGAATCTCTGAAGACATAGGAGAAATGCACCATTTGACCAGTCTCCTTCGACGGCGAAGTCAGGAAGCTTTCCCTTTGATGCAACTGCTTCGTAACCGCCTGGTTTTACGTAATATACATTTCCTTCATGTTTTGCTGTACAACCATACTTTTCAAGAACATCCTGAGTCAGCTGGATGTAAGGCGCTGATGTTATATTTCCTACTACCTTTATATTACAAGGCTCGTTGAAAAGTGTAAGAGCCATAAGGAGTCCTGAGATATATTGCGAGGATACGCTTCCGTCGATAACATATTCGCCAGGTGTCATCTCTCCACTAAGAATGATTGAACGAGTCTCTGGATGCTTTGCAAAGTTGAAATTATGAGGCATCATAGCATCTGCGAGTTCCTTAATTGGTCGATCGAAGAGACGACCTGTGGTTTGGAAACAGAGTTCTGTGATTCCGTGGTGCTCACGACCTTTTCCAAGAAGAAGTGCGGCTGCCACTGGAATCATAAATCTAAGTGTTGAACCGCTTTCGTTGCAAGGAATATATAGAGTTCTTCTTCGTCCAACATTTTCAGGTTTTGTCCCCATTTCATTTTCTAGTATGGTGTTATGAAGAATCTGAAGTATTATCTTCGTTGCACGAACGTCTTCGCCATCATTTGCCAGAATCTGGAGATTTGAGTGGTCTCCACATAGAAAACGGATAATCAGTTCTCTATGATATATGGATTTAGATGGCGGAGCATCTATAGTAAAGTTAAATGTTTTATTTTCACAATTAATTATCATTAATACATCCTTTTCTAACCGTGAATTAGTAACCTTACGCATTATAGCATCAGGGCTCGTTACTTGACAAGAAATATAATTGACACATTAAGTTGACGGGCTTGTCAAAGATAAATGACTTGACGGAGTGTCAAAAACGTTTGACAAAGTGTATTTCATTTGATAAACTCATGAATCATATTCTTAAAAAGGGGAGATTAAGGCTATGTCAAACTTAGTAGTGGAGGCACTGAAGTCAGGGGATTACTCAGACCAGGTGCTGAGGGACGCTCTTCAGCTAAAGGGTGAAGAGCAGCAGGAGCTTTTTGCAGCTGCCCGTGAATTCAGATTAAAGTTTTATCCAGATAACAGGGCGCAAGCACGAAGCGTAATTGAGATCAGTAACATTTGCAGACAGAGATGTCTTTACTGCTCGATAGGTGGTAAGGACCAGCAGTTCAACTATTCCTTGGATGCAACGCAAATGGAAATGCTGATGGACTATCTTTATAAGGATGGTCGAAGAGTTGTGCTTCTTCAGTCAGGAGAGAATCCAAGCGAGAAGTTTATTCGCGAGGTTGAAGCGGCAGTTAAGATCATTAAGGATAGATATAATGATCTTCGGATTATCTTATGTATGGGTGATCTCACTAGAGAGCAGTATCAGAGACTTTATGATGCGGGTGCATCGGACTATGTTATCAAGTTTGAGGCTTCAAATGAGGAGCTTTTCAACAAATGCAAGCCAAATGATAATTTAGAGAATAGACTGAAATGTATTGAGGATCTGGCGGATATAGGCTACAGAGTCGGATCTGGAAATATCGTTGGCCTTCCTGGACAGACTCTAGATGATCTTGTGTCTGATATCAAACTTGTACATGATCTGCCACTTGGAATGAATAGTACTACGATATTTATTCCGGCAGAAAACTCTGGATTTGCAAATGAACCAGCTGGTGATCCAAATCTAACACTTAATATGATGGCAATCATGAGAATCATGAATCCATCAAGGCTCATGCCTACAACAAGTTCTCTTGAGAAGATGATTGAAGATGGTCAGTATCTTGGCCTTATGGCTGGCGCAAATACTGTTACCATACATGATGGTACGCCGGAAGAACTTCAGGAATATTTCCCGATATATTCTACTCATCGCGTCCGTCCACAGATAGATCATTTTAGAGATATACTTAGTAGAGCCGATATGACAGCAGATATAGTGTAAAAAAAATGAGTCACTTTTTACGTCCGACGTAAAAGTGACTCATTTTGAATTAGCTTTGATTTTTAATTAAAAGTTTGTTGGACCCTGTGGTGTCTGATCGTCACCAGGCTGCTGAGCGAAGTACTGATTGAAGTCCTGAGGAGTCTGAGGAGCCTGAGGCTGTCCCATTCCTGCCTGCTGATCCATACCAGGACCGCCTGTAATCTGTCCAAATCCCTCTCCACCAAAGTTCTGAGGTGGCTGTGGAGCTGCTTTCTTTCCTTTTAAAACTGTAAGGATGATAAGAACTGCATCTATTATAAGAGCTATAATACCGACAGCAAGAAGTGGTTTAGCCTGATTAAAGTTTCTGATCTGGATATAATATTCCTTACCATACTGAGAGATCTCATCATCTGTGAAACCACCGCTACTCATGAAATCCTTGAAGTAGCCAGCGTCTTCTTTGTCCATACCAACGATCTTACCTTTTACATGAACAGAAGTAGTTGTATCTTCAATCTTACCATCCATCATGTCGTAAGTTTCATTTGTCTGAGTATCCATAGTTGCAATCATGTTCTTGTCAGTAATCTGAATACCCATGTAAGATTCTTCACCTACTGGAATTACATATCTATAATATGTACTCTCAGTTACACCATTTCTCTTGTTTTCTACTGTTTCAAAGATACCAAAGTTATAGTAGATATCGCCTTCTACGATAGCGCCTTTTTCAATCTGATCATCTGATATAGTGGCCAGATCAATTGGGGTTTTCTTTGAATCGGCAAGCTCTATAATACCAAAGATTGTACAGAGTACACCGACTACGAGAAAGATAGCGATTACTTTAAAAAAGCCAGATCTAAAAATGTTTTTCATGTTTCTTTTTCCTCCGTGGATAATATTGCTTTATATAAGTGTTAATTAAGTACGTTATCTGTTGCATTCTGAGAATAAGTAGGTACTTGACTGCTGAGAAATGCATTTCTTCTTTCATCAACTGCTGAAATCATAGAGCTGTAGTTGCCCTTGTCAGTCGCATTTGCGAGGTCATCATTGTATCCTGTGAAGAAGTAAGGTGCCCTGCGATACATTTCATCAAGTATCTGATGACCTATGGCGTCATCCTTGATGCTAACCATATTTTTCTTATGATTGCGGTCCCACATTGTAAATGAATATGACTTCGTTGTGCCAGATGGGATACCGTAGGTAGTGTGCTTGGTAGTTGTGATCATTACATATGCCCAGATAAGAGAGTCATAAGGCATAACTATGGTACCCGGAAATGCATAGAACAGCACGTGCTTATCTCCGATGTAAGCATTTCCGATACGAGTTGCGTATGCCATATCTCGTTCTAGAACATCTTCTAGTACTCCATGCTGAGCCATAGATTTTTTAATTGCTCTCTTATATCCACCAGTGATGAAATTAAATATAAGAACTGCTCCGCAAATGAAGAAAACAAGAGACAATATAGAATAGAATATATTATTATCCCCCTCGTCATTAACAAGAAGACTCATTGGGGTTACCATATAGAAGTTATAGTATGTAAATGTGTAATCATCAAGATTTGCGCCGCCTGCTTCAAAGAAATCTTCGAAGTATCTTCTCTCGGTAGCTGACATTTCTTTTAAGTAGCCCTTTCCAGAGAGATAGATAGGTGGAAGTTCAGTTTCGATTCCATCTAAATAGTCATAGGTTCCATCAGATATCTTATCAGCGATATCAGTTTTATTATTACGTACATAGAAACCCATGTATTCGCCGTCGTTAGTAGATGTTACGTAGTAGCGACCATCATCATCAGAGGCGTAGTAGTCATATAGTATGTTGTTGTCGCAGGTGAACCATTTGCCGTCAGCATACTGGCTGCTTGGGGTTTCAAAAAGGTCAGGTGCACTTACGAAGACATACCTAAAGAGTTTATTGTTAATTCCCCAGAATAAAACAAGTCCGAGAAGCAAGAAGAATAGTCCGCCAAGAATATATATCTTAAATGCAGATTTTTTAATTTCCTTATATATTTTTTCCATATGTTTCCCCAATAAATACTTATTTCTTCACGCTGACATAGTAAAACTAATCAGACAGAGCCTATTTTAGCAGAAATGAACTATTCCGTGCAACATAAATAATGATATAATCGACATAAATGTATATGGGAGGGGATATCATGAACGATAAGAGAGATTATGAACTATTTGCGGCGGCTCTTTCTCTCGCGGCTGTAAGGCATGGAGGCCAGACTAGAAAAGATAAAGTGACTCCATATATTTATCATCCTATAGCGGTGGCAGGTTTAGTCAGGGATGCAGGATATGATCTACGTTATCAGACGGTAGCTGTGCTACATGATGTTCTCGAAGATACAGAAACGGATGAAGAAGAGCTTGTAGTCTTTGGTGAGGATATACTGGAGGCTGTAAAACTGCTTACACGTCTGGAAGGTGCTGATGAAGCAAAGTATGTTGCGAAGATTCTTCAGAATCCGATTGCAAGAGTGGTCAAAAATGCAGATAAAATATGTAATCTCTGGGATGCAATGTATGAAGGTACTCCAGGGGAGAAGCGGACTAAGAAAGTCCGTTCCTTTGCCGAGAAGTATATAAAGAAGTCGGAAGACTTCTATAAAGGTAGATTTTCTAAGGCTTTAGATGATTCGATAGAGCGGGCACACATCCTACTTAGCGAGGATATAGTGTCTGAGAGACAGTACCCAAGTTATTCTAGAGAAGAAATGACATTTTAATCCTTAGTTTTTTATAGAGTAATCATTTGAATAGGCATTTCGTATGTCATCAAATGAATTATACTGCTCTGACAGACAGAACTCCTTAGACCAGGTCATATAGTAGGCCCAAGGAATATGAGTTTCTGAGAGTTTCTGAATATCTGGGATGTAGCCAACTTCGGTAATAGCAGGAACCTTCTTGGTTGTAGTATTTGCAATCAGTTCCTCGTACTTATCTGCGTAGTCAGTGTATTCCTTTGAACCAAGGTATATATCCCAACCTATAACATCCACATATTCATCGCCTGGATATGATTCTTTAGTTGGTGCACTCCAAACCCAGAGAAGATTGTCCAGGTGATATTTATTTACAAAAAGGTCATACATAAGAAGGTACATTTCCTTTGTGACGGCTCCACCCTGTGCGCCCCACCAGAACCACTGGCCCTCAGCCTCGTGAAAAGGTCTCCAGAGAATTGGAATGTCTCTTTCTTTAAAGACAAGCAGCTCTTTAGCAATTTTTTCAAGATCAGAGTAAAATGCTTCGCGTTCAGGAGTTCCTTCTATTAATACCTTTCTGGCATCAAAATCAGTATTCTTCATATAAAATGCTTTGTCTCTTCCTCCAAGAGGTGAAAACCAGTGGAAGCAGAAGCAGAGAATAGAGTCAGTAGTCTCTGCGATTCTTAAAGCAGTCTTAAGCGTATCCCTGTTTTCATAAACTTCAGTGAGACACTCTTCACTAGCATCATCATAGTTGATATTTGGGCTGTAGGATAACATTTCGAATCCAACTACCTTAGGGTAGTGGCCAGTAAGATCATGGATTAGTTGGTACTCCTCCATGGGATTAGTTTGAGTGTGCTGTCCAGTGAGGATAGACTTTCCTGCAGCATCTGCAAGATAACCAAGAAGCGCTTTAGCCTTCTCAGTAGCGTTTTTGTTGACAGGGGTAATGTCGTAATTCATATTGTTCTCCATGTAAGTAAGTGTATAAAAAACATTGGATATTATAACACAAAACTCTTGGTAATAATAGAAGAAGACGGTATAATGGTAAAGACTGGTTACTATTTGCGGGATATCATAAATATATGTAATCGGCCGTGACTGCTTGCAGTCAAAGGCAGATTACATATATTTATGATAATTACTGCGAAGCAGGAATCTCAAAATCATGAGGGAGGTGTCTGCGAAGCAGACAGTAGAGCGCGGGTAGCGCGGACGTCCCGAATGGATTTTGAGAATACCGCAAATATTACGAGACTGCTTGCAGTCAGAGGTAGATTACATATATTTATGATAGTGACTGCGAAGCAATCTATATACATTTTAAGGAGAAGGGGTATGAGATTTAGACCATGTATTGATATTCATGATGGAAAGGTGAAGCAGATAGTTGGCGGAACGCTTTCCGATGAGCTTGGAGCAGAGACAAACTTTGTGTCTGAACATGGGGCAGGATATTTTGGAAGACTCTATAGAAATTGTGATGTTCCAGGCGGACACATAATACTACTGAATAAGGCTGGAACTCCAGAGTATCTAGAAGATATTAGAGCAGCATCTGAAGCTATGAAGGAATACCCAGGCGGCTTCATGATAGGCGGTGGAGTAACCGTTGAAAATGCCAAGGAATATCTAGAGCTTGGGGCATCTCACGTTATAGTCACTTCTTATGTATTCCGTGATGGACTTATCGATTATAAGAGGCTTGAGCAACTTGTAGAAGAGATAGGAAAGGAACATTTGGTTTTAGACCTATCCTGCAGAAGAAGACTCAACTCTGCCGGAACATATTCCTATTATATAGTAACAGACAGGTGGCAGAAGTTTACTGATACACACCTGAATCATAAGACGCTGGATCTTCTGAGTAGATTCTGCGATGAGTATCTAATTCATGCCGTAGATGTAGAAGGAAAGAAATGCGGTGTAGACAAGGATCTTCTTAAGATGCTTGGTGAATGGAAGGGAAACTCTCCTATTACTTATGCAGGAGGCGTTTCAAGCTTTGAAGATATGGATCTTATACGTGATCTAGGCCAAGGCAAGGTTGATGTAACTATAGGAAGTGCTTTATCTATCTTCGGAGGAGATATGGACTTCCAGCAGGTAGTTAATTACAGCAAGTAGGAGTTTGTATGAGAAAGTTTAAGAAAAGCATAGCTATGGTTCTTGCAACAATGATGTGTGTTTCTATGGTGGCTTGTGGAAATGCTACGCCTGTCGAAGAGCCTGTTGATGGTGACGGTTATGACAAGACCGAAAGTACTCAGTCCGACGCCGATAATTCAGAGGACAGTAGTTCAGGAACAGATGCATCAAGTTCTATAGCTAGTTCTCTCAAAGGTACAGGTCCTGCAACTAAGGAAGATGCATTTAGTGTAGAAGGTGGAGCAGACAGCGCTCAGCTGAAAGATGGGGATGTACTTGTTGATATCAACTTCGATGATAATGATGTGGACGGCTTCATGTCCTACACAAATGGCGGTACATTTGACCTGAAGGCTGAAGAGGGTCAACTTGTAGCTACTATAAAGAATTGTGGCGGTCTCGATTATGCTAACCAGATATATTGGAATGGTTTTGGACTTAGTGAAAACTGTGTCTATACTTATAGCTTCGATATATCTAGTGATATAGAACGCAAGGTGGAGTATCGCCTTCAGATTAATGGTGGTGATTACCATGCATATCAGGGAGAGAAGATAGATGTTGGCCCAGAGGTTACAAACTTCAGTGTGGATTTTGAGATGACGGAGGAGTCTGATCCGGCGCCTCGTATCGTATTTAATATGGGTAAGATGGAAGATATGTCCTCAGATCCAGGCGAGCATAATATATATATCGATAATATCAAGCTTGAAGTAAAGGATGCATCAAGTGCAATCGAAGTGTCTGCGCTTCCAACCTATGTAAATGTAGCTGTTAACCAAATGGGTTATAAGCCAGAGGATAAGAAGTTTGCGGTTGTGAAGACAGCTACGACTGGCGACGAAGAGTTCATAGTTTGTGATGCTTCAACCAATGAGACTGTATATGCAGGAAAACTTGGGGAAGTGATTCACGATTATGGTGCAGATATAGATGTAAGACAGGCAGATTTCAGCGACTTTGCTGAGGAAGGTGAATATTACATTTATACTGAGGAAGGCGCAAGTTATTCATTTGGAATATATGATAATCCATATTCTGACATATACCGCGATACTGTGCTAATGCTCTATAGACAGAGATGTGGAATCGCTGTGGAGAGTGGTGGCGTGTTTGATCATCCAGAATGTCATACTGGAAATGCTACGATTTACGGAGATACGAGTGGCAAGACAGTTGATGTTAGTGGTGGTTGGCATGACGCGGGTGACTACGGAAGATATACAGTATCTACAGCGAAGACTATAGCTGATCTTCTGAACAGCTATCAGGATTTTGGCGTAGAGGATGATGAAATGGGTATACCAGAAAGTGGAAATGGTATTCCAGATATACTTGACGAAGCACGCGTGGGTCTCGACTGGATGCTCAAGATGCAGGATCCAGAGACAGGCGGTGTATACCATAAGGTTACATGTGCTGTATTCCCAGAGACAATAGCTCCTGATGAAGAGACAGACGAACTTATCTTAGCGCCGATTTCTGTAACAGCAACTGCTGATTTTGCGGCGTGTCTAGCTAAGGCAAGTGTTATGTATAAAGATATCGACGCAGACTTTTCGACTGAGGCATTGGCTGCTGCTGAGAAGGCCTGGGACTATTTATCAGGGCTTGATTCTTTTAAGGGATATAAGAATCCGAAGGAGATTGTTACAGGAGAATATCCTGATGATAAGACTCTGGATGAGAGATACTGGGCTGCAGTAGAGCTCTATCTTGCAGGCTACGAAGATGCAAAGGATTTCGTCGAGAAGACAGATGCAAATGATATAAATGAGGGACTTGGTTGGGCTGATGTTGCACTATATGCAAATTATGATCTCGCTCTTTCTGATGATGCAGAGCTTGCTGCAAAGGGTAAAGAGCAGATTGTTTCAAATGCTGATGTGCTCCTTGATCAGTCTACAAGAACAGGCTACTTCCTTGGATTTGGAAGTAACTTCTTCTGGGGAAGTAACATGAATGTTGCTAATCAGGGTGAGCTTCTCTATATGGCTGAGAAGGTTACAGGGGACGCGGCATACGGAGAACTTGCTAAGCATCAGCTAGATTATCTTCTGGGAACAAATGCACTTGGCTATTGTTTCGTAACAGGTTATGGTACATTTTCACCAGAAAATCCTCATCATAGACCTTCACAGGTGGCGGGACAGGCTGCTAGCGGAATGCTGGTCGGTGGACCTAACAAGAATCTTGAGGATCCTTATGCTATAGCAGTTCTTACAGAAGAGAGTCCTGCAACAAGCTATGTAGATAATGTACAGAGCTACTCTACAAATGAGGTTGCTATTTACTGGAATTCACCTCTTATCTATCTTCTTGCTGCAGAGCAGTAAGTAATCAAACTAATCAAAATATACAATTAGGAAAAATATAAATGGACAGCGAAGTAGTGGTAACTGAAACAAAAGAAAAGGAAGACCGCAAGGAAAGCGGTAATGTGATTGGAAGATTTTGGAGTCGTAACTGGTCGTGGATTATATCCACGGCCGTTGCGGCTGTATTTATGCTGGTGATCATGAAGATACTCAAGGTAGCTCCATTTGGAACATACGGCTTTACCTTGGTAGATAGCATACATCAGTATGTACCATTTTTCAGCGATTATCAGGATAAACTGAAGACAAGTGGAAATCTTTTCTACACTTGGGATGTTGGAATGGGACAGAACTTTCAGTCTCTTCTTCTATATTATATGGCATCTCCGCTGAACCTGATTATTGCATTTGTTTCACGAAGACATATCATGACGGTTATGTCCTGTCTTATCTCACTTAAGATGGCTATATCCGCTGGAACCTTTAGCTTCTTCCTTTCTAGAAGAAAGGGAAAATGCACCAACAACATGATGATAGTTGCGCTTGGCCTTGCATATGGTCTAAACAACTACATGTGCGGATATATGTGGAATCTGATGTGGCTGGATTCTATAATGGTTCTTCCTCTTATCATACTTGGATACGAGAGACTGATTAAGAAGAAGGATCCAAGACTTTATACGCTTGCACTTTTCTATAGCTTGTATTGCAATTATTATATTTCATTTATTATATGCATATTCTTAGTTCTGTGGTTCCTTACGACAGGTCATATGGATGTTCGTAAGTTCTTCTTCGATGGACTTAGATTTGCAGGGGCATCAATCCTTGCGGCTATGATGTCTGGACTGACACTTCTTATATCATACTTAGGTATTATGAAGACTGCTTCAGCTGGAGCAGATATACCACAGTGGAGCTGGTATCAGAACTTCTTTGAACTTATAAAGAATCAGTTCTTCCTCACAAAGCCGATCAATATGAATACATTTGATGGACCTGCTAACCTTTACTGCGGAACTCTGTGTATAGTGATGCTATTCATTTATGTATTTTCCAACAAGATTAATATATGGGAAAAACTTGGCAAGATCGTTCTGATAGCTATCTTCCTAGTCAGCATGAATCAGGAACTGCTCAACTTTATATGGCATGGATTCCATAATCAGTACGGAATACCAAATCGTTTCTCATTCCTTTATATCTTTACGCTTCTGGTGATTTGTTACGACATGACAGTAAGGCTAAGAAAGACACATATGGCAGCAGTTATCCTAGGCGTGGTGCTGTCAGTTGCATATCTTTTCACTTGCTACTTTACTGTTGGTTTCTCAGATATCAAGTCCGTTAATTACTTCCTGGCGGCTTCAGTATTCTTGATGGTAATCTATGGAGCGCTGTTAATTCTTAGAAAAATCAACTTCATTTCAGTAAAGATTAATACAATCTTCTTAGGACTGCTTCTTATACTTGAGATTATCACAAATGCAGCTGTAGGTCTGACTTCCAGAACTCCGGCTAGTGGCGAGTTCTATCTTCAGTATACTGAGGAAATGGAGGAATCCACCGCCAAGATTAAAGAACAGGCGGATTCGAAGGACCTGAAGTTCTACCGCGAAGAGATAATAGATCCAATACTTCTTGATGAGAATACTTATAACAACATGAAGAGTGTTGGTACATTTTGCTCAACTGTCCGTGGTGATATGGTGACAGTGATGAATTATATGGGCTTCTACACTGGAGCTAATGAGTTCATCTACATGGGTGCGACTCCTGTGACAAATGATCTCTTCGGGGTGAGATATATCTATGTAAGAAATGATAAATACTTCCCTGAATCAGATGACCTCGTGCCGGTTCTCACAACCGACGATATGGTGGTTTATGAAAATACTTCTGCTATGCCGATAGCTTATGGAGTTAATTCAGAAGTTCTGACACTTTGGGGCTATAAGAATTATGATGTGGCGACTGTGCTGAATAGCTTTGCTCAGTGTGCTACTAATGAAACTTATAATATATTTGAGCCAGTGTATCCAATCTTTGGAGTGACAGGTTCTGAATGCGATGCAACCTTTAGTTCAGAGAATCCTACCACCATAAACTTCAGCAATGCCAATTCTGATGATATGTATGTAAATGCTAGCTTCGAGGTTAAAGAGGACGGCAGATACTATATTAATATCAGAGCTAATTACATAAATGAGATAACATATTCTCTAAATGGTGAAGAGAAGACTGCTGACAGATATCAGACTCAGATGCTGGATCTGGGTGATCTAAAGGAAGGGGATGTGGTTCATTTCAAGATTGCTTTTTCATCTAGTCATTCCACTGATGGAACTATCACAGTTTATACAGCGAAGCTTGATCCAAATGCGCTTACGACATTTAGGGCAAATCTTATAAAGAGGCAGATGAATGTTTCTGAAGTAAGAGATGGATATGTTAAGGGTGATATTCTTCTAGATGATAATCAGATTATCTTCACATCTATTCCATATGACGAGGGATGGACGGTTTATCTGGATGGCAAGAAGGTAGAACCCGTCAAGGTTGGCGATGCATTTCTGGGAATCAAAGCCGGCGAGGGACAGCATACAGTAGAAATGAAATACGTCTCGGAAGGATTCTTCCCTGGTCTGATACTGAGCATCATAGGTTGGCTGGTTTTTGCTACGTTATGCATATATATATCATTGAAAAAAAGAACAAAAAAAAGTATAATCAAATAAGGTGTGATATTGGGGGCAAGGTCACATATATAATTGTATAATGAGGTGTTGATATGGAAAAGTTAAGGAAAATGGAGCCTAAGAAATTAGCGCTTATTACGGCTCTCATAGTGGCAGTTTTAGGTGCTATCGGAGTGCTGTTTTCAGGCCAAATGATGGTTGTCGGCATTATAGTTGTAGTGCTTCAGGTGGCTATCGTATTCTTCATATTAAATACCGGTTCGGAGCAGGCACAGGAGAAGACGCAGAGTGATAAGTACAGGAAGCTCTTCAAGAATCTGCCAATCGGTTTTGCTCAGGCAAAGATCATTATCGATCCTGCAGGAGATGTTATCGGATATCAGCTAGAAGATGCTAACAATACATTTGGTTCATACTTCAATCTCGATAGAGAAGAGTTTGTCGGCAAGGTATTGGGCGACAGCCATATCGAGGTTCTTCAGGATATCAATGCCTGGTTTAAGGCTTATAATACTTCGGGTACCAAGGAAGGCGACCTGATGGACGTAGAGATAACTATGGAGAAGCTTGGCAAGGTCTTCAACACAGTTATGTATAAGTCCGAAGCCGACTATATTAATATGGTAGTTATCGATGTGACTGAGCAGAAGGAGACAGAGGCAAAGCTCTCCAGAGCCATCACAGAGGCAAATGCAGCTTACAAGACTCAGGCAGAGTTCCTTGCAAATATGAGTCACGAGATTCGTACTCCTATCAACGGAATTCTGGGTATGATTCAGCTTACACTTATGGCTGATGATCTTCAGGCTGATTATAGAGATAACCTTATTACAGCCAAGAATTGTGCAGATAACCTGCTTCGTCTGATCAACGATATCCTTGATATCAGTAAGCTTGAAGCTGGTAAGTACAAGATTAAGGAAGAAATATGTGATATCAAGAGCGCTATTGAAGAGACAGTTGCAGCTCACGTTCCTTCAGCAGATGGAAAGAATATATCACTTGATCTATCATTTGGTAATAACATGCCTAAGCTTGTCCGTGCAGATGGACAGCGTATCCAGCAGGTACTTAACTGTATGCTTTCAAATGCTATCAAGTTTACTTCCGATGGTGGAGTAAGAGTTAAGATAGCTGCACTTGATGATACAGATGAAATGATAAGACTCCGTATTGCAGTTGCTGATACTGGTATCGGTATCTCAGATTCTGATATGAGCAAACTCTTCGTCAGATTCTCACAGGTAGATGGTTCAGATACACGTAAGTACGGTGGTTCAGGACTTGGACTTGTTATCTCTAAGCAGATAACTGAGCTGATGAATGGTACTATCTCAGTTCAGAGTAAGGAAGGCATAGGTTCAACATTTATCGCAGAGATTCCTGTAAAGGTTGTTAAGGCAGCCGAGGTTGAAGCTGAAGAAATCAAGAAGGAAGATCCTGCAGTTTACTCAATCAACAACGCAAATGGCAAGAATGCCCGTATCCTTGTTGCAGAGGATGAGCCAGTTAACCAGCAGGTTATCGGAAAGCTCCTTGGTATGGCAGGCTTCTCTTACGATATAGCTGAAAATGGAGAAAAGGCCGTTGAGCTTTATAAGGAGAAGACTTACGACGCTGCACTCTTCGATGTACAGATGCCTGTTATGGACGGTATTGCTGCTACTCAGGAGATTCGTAAGATCGAGCAGGAGAATAGAAAGCCAAGACTTCCTATCATCGCTGTAACAGCTAGAGCAATGTTCGGTGATAAGGAACGTATCATGCAGAACCAGCTTGATGATTATATCGCAAAGCCATATAACCTCAACACAGTAGTTGATACACTTAATAAGTATATTGATGGCGATGACGATAAGGATAAAAAGGAAGCTGATACAGATAAGTAAAGCTATGAATATGACAGGGGATAGTTCTCATATGAGAGCTATCCTCTTTTTTGTTTGTCCTATCACAGTGACATCGTTCATTTGATTAACATAAAGTAGTTTACACTTTGCTGCGTGCCCACTTTTCGTTCGTCTTTTTTCACAAACTCCATTGTCTATATTGCCATTTCAAAAAGATTTAAGGGATTATTCGTCCCGCTAAGCCCCTCAAAACAGTCATAAATAGTCACGTATGCGCAAAAACAGGCGCCCAGAAACCGAGCATTTTGGTCTTCATTTCACTGATAGACCGCTAAAATGGGAGGTTTCTCTTTTTTTGGTGAACTAAAATGCAACTATTTGTTGCGCAACATAAGTGGGCATTTGTGCCGTGGTTGACTCCTGACTTTGATGATAACCTATGAGTCAATCACCTCGGGAAAGGAGGTAGAAAATGAGGACCTACAAAGTAGGGTTATGTGATGCAGACCTGGATTACTGCGGTGCTCTTATGGATTACATTAATGCACACAGAGATATGGGTATGACGGTTACTTTGTTCACGGGGATGGATGAGGTTCGTGAATATCTGGAAGTTCAAGATCTGGATCTAATAGTTTCAAGTGACAATAGTTTGTTTTCAGATACCGACGATGGCAGTTTTTATATGGATGTAAAGGCGTGTTATCTCACAGATTACCGCCAGACGCCTGGAGGATGGCAGATCGATAAGAATAGATATCCATCTATTTATAAATATCAGAGAGTAGAACTCATTTGCGCAGAAATCAGGGCTCTTATATCAGAGAAGAAGGATGTAAGGGAGTTACATAGTATATATGCTGTCTATTCACCTCTTGGTCGGTGTGGGAAGACTCGGCTAGCAAAGGCACTTGTACAAGATGACGGGGTGAGAGGCGGATTATATGTATCAGCTCAGGATTTTGGCGAAGATCCTGACATGATAGATAACAATTTACTTTATTTACTTAAATCCGGATCACCTGAACTTGAAGAAGCCTTGTCTTCTGAGATTCATTTGGAGAATGGTTTCCATAGTTTATGCATATCGCCCATTTACATGGACATGCGTGATGTAACCGTCGACGATATGGAGAGACTGAAGGCCAGCCTTCTCAAGCCAGGAAAATATACAACGCTAGTTTTTGATCTTGGTAGTGCGGTGCTCAGTGATATGAGGATTTTATCTGGGTTTGACAAGATATATATGCCGACACTTTCTGACGATGTCTCCATAAGAAAGATATCAGTCTTTGAAAAAATGCTGAAGGATATGGGGCTCAGAAGTCTTATGACAAAGATTCAGAAGGTTTATATACCTGATGTGGATGAGAATAGTTCGGAAATGGAAAGAGTCCTGTGGAAGATCAAAGGACAGGATGAAGAGGAGTATTAACTCATGGAGGAGACGCTTAAGTTACATATTAAGAATGCGGTGATGGATGGCATAGATCTGTCGGGGGAGATAAGAGACGAAGATATCAGCCAGTTGATTGATAGCTGCATCGCTGAAGTATCCGATTCTTATATACCACTCAAGGAAAAGATGGAGCTGAAAAGCGAGATATTTAATTCCATAAGAAGACTGGATGTCTTGTCGGAGCTACTGGAGGACGACAGCATCACAGAAATTATGATAAATGGTCCTGAGAATATATTCTTCGAAAGGCACGGAAGTATCTATAGGTCTGAGAAGCATTTTGAAGATGGCGACAGACTTATGAGCGTTATACAGCAGATAGTTGGAGAAGCCAATCGTATGGTAAATGAAACTTCTCCAATAGTCGATTTGATACTAAATGACGGCTCGAGAGTAAATGTTGTCTTGAAGGGTATATCTGTAGACGGCTCTGCAGTGACTATCCGAAAGTTTCCTAAGGAAATTATGGGAATGGAGAAACTGGTAGAGCTTGGGGCTATAGACAGCAACACGGCGAGCTTTCTGGGGCTGCTTGTAAGGAGTGGATATAACATTTTCATTTCCGGTGGAACGGGAGCGGGTAAGACAACATTTTTAAATGCTTTATCCGAATATATCCCAGGAGATGAGAGAGTCGTAACGATAGAAGATTCTGCCGAACTTAAGATCAGAGGAGTTAAGAATCTTGTGAGGCTTGAGGCGCGAAATGCAAATGTTGAAGGCCGGAACATGATAACTATTCGCGACTTAATAAAGTGCAGCCTCCGTATGCGTCCGGACAGAATCATAGTTGGCGAGGTCAGAGACGCGGCGGCAATAGACATGCTGCAGGCTATGAACACAGGCCATGACGGCAGCCTCTCAACGGGGCATGCTAATTCAGCGCATGAAATGATGATGAGACTTGAGTCGATGGTGCTTATGGGAGCGGAGTTGCCGCTGAAGGCAGTGAGACAACAGATTGCTTCTGCTATAGACATCATAGTTCATCTGGGAAGACTTAGAGATAAGTCGAGAAAAGTTTTGGAAATCAGGGAGGTGATAGGTGTGAAGAATGATGAAATTATCACAAATGAAATCTATCGATTTGAGGAAGATGATTCAAGCAGTGATGTTGTTACAGGAGATCTTAAGAAGATAAATGATCTTAAAAATGTGAATAAGTTAATAAATGCAGGACTGATTGGAGTCTATAGAGATGGGGGTTACTAATGAAGGATGTGAGGGAGAGACTAGTTGCGATAGGAATATCTGCTGCGGTGTCACTTGCGGTTGTATATATATATTTCGCAAATCTCTGGGGAGTCATCCCTGCATCACTTGCAGGCGTATATATCTATAAGGTTCTGATAGAGAACATGAAGAGAAAAAAGAGACAGAGAATCCTTGGACAGTTTAAAGCGATGCTAATTGCAATGCAGAGTGCACTTGAAGCAGGTAACTCTATGGAAAGGTCTCTTAGAGAAGCTGGTGAGGAAATGAGACAGCTATATGGAGATAAATCGAGGATTGTTAGAGAACTCGTACTTATAGATAAAAAACTGAAATTAAATATATCTCTGGAAGAAGCTCTTATGGAGTTTGCGGACAGAGTTGATATAAAAGAAATCTGTGATTTCGTGGAAGTGATTTCAGCGGTTAAAAAGACTGGAGGAAATGCAATAAAGATAATAAAGGATACTGTAAACAGGATAGTTGAGGTAATAGAACTGGGTGCTGAGCTAGAAGTTATGGTTGTTATAAAAATTATATCGTAAATGAAGGATACGAAATAACAGAAAATGGAGATGGGACAGGTCATCTGATTCTTAGAAGTGATTATGAAGATTTATATGAATATGATAAAGAGTACTCTAGCCAAGAAGAATTAGAAGAATTAATGTTCCAGGAATGCATTAGTGGTACAGAAGCAATAATAGATGCTGCTATTGAAAATGCTACTGATGTTATCCATATGAATGAGGGTAAGACAAGTGTTAAAGATTTTAGGGACAAGCTTAATTATTTAGTCAGTGCATTAAGTGATATCGTTTTCCAACTAAAATATGTTGATTATGAAATTGCGCAAAAGATGCAACAAGGAGAGAGAGCATGAATATAGATGATATGGCTGATCTTATAGACGTTTATAACGCAGTACAAGAATTAGGGGCTATTGTTGCTGAGGTCTATGAAGCATCTGTACATGGACTGTTTACAGATAGTATATATGGGAGATTGCTTAAGGTTGAAAGGATACTATTTCGTAATAGCGTTCCGGAGATGGAGTTTGAAGCGGATGTTGATTTTCCTATAGGACAGTTTGTGTTATCAAACAAGTGCTATTCATCAAATGATAAAGCATTGGTGCTCTTGGGTTATAAAAGGAAAAATCAAATTCCCGACAAAAGTCCGACAGAATAAAAACAAATTACCGATGTTCGCTGTGATGAACGTCCGACATTAAAAATCTAAGATACGTGTATGCACAAATTACAACAGCATATACGGTTATCGGTTACATTTAGAGATACTTCCGTCCAGTCACAGTCCGTGTAGGATAGTGCATTTAAAAGGGACCTATCGCAGGCAATGAGGGCGGCTCGGTGAGAACCACGGAGAGTTTAGAAACTATGATGTCATATTGACAGGTCGATAATACCCCTGGATGGAAGAGCCATCAAGAACTGTAAGGGAAGCGTGGCAAATATTACAGTAAATTAATGCCTAAATTTTAACTATGAAAACTATGTAGCAGGGTAGGCTATCTATCCTGCTATATCCTTTTATAGCTAAAATAGCTATTAATCCAGATGGTGTGCGACATCTGTAATAAAGCTGAAGGGGAGTGATCAAGAATGTAACAAGAGGTGCAGCCGGAAGGCTGTTTTTTTAATGTCGTTATGAAGAAAGGAAAGAATATGAACTTAGTAGTATTAACAGGAAATCTCACAAGAGATCCAGTAGTCAAGCGAGTAGCCAAGAAGGATACGGGAGAAATATTGGTGGTTGCAAGATATGGATTTGCAGTGGATAGAGAGCTTAGTAAGCAGATGAAGGAAGAAAATCCTGACATACAGACTGCGGATTTTGTTTCGGTAGTTGTTTTCGGATCAAGAGCAGAGTTTGCAGAACAGTACCTGAAGCAGGGAACAAGAATTGTTCTAAAGGGAAAGCTGCGGAGTGGTAACTACATCAATAAATATAATCAGAGAGTATTTACAACTGAAGTGCTTGGCGAAAGACAGGAGTTTGCTGAAAGCAAGAAAGAAGAAAAGAAGAGGGAAGACGAAGAAATAGATACATTCGCTATCTTTTCACCAGAAGATTATGAAATATTTGATGGATAGAAAAAGGAGGAAATGATGGTAACTAATAGGATGAAGAAGTTACGAATATTTGTATCGCTTCTTCTAGTATTTTGTATGTTCTTATCATATCTGCCAGTACGGGCAGAAGAAGATAATTCGGAATATACCGGAATAGAAGCAGAAGAAGTAACGGATGAAAGTACTACAGAAGAAAAAACGGATAGTGCTAAAGAGAAGCAAAAAGATAAAGCAACAGACACTGATGCGACAGTAACTGAGGAAAAAGATTCAGAAGAAACGGAAGAAGATTCTGCTGAGGAGATTGAGGAGGAACCTATCGAGATTGGTGGAGATGGAGAGGCACTTGTGTTTTCAGCAGCACCTGCTGTTAAATCAAGAAGCCTTAGATCAACATCTTCAGGTACAGTAAACTTATCAAAAGGCAGAGATATATATTATCCTTCAAACCTTGGAAATTATTATACCAGCTTTTACACAATCGACGGAAAGGTGGCATATTGCCTCGAATCAGCTAATGCAGGACCAAGTAGTGGCAGTTATGCCAAAAGCGTTCTGGAGGGCAATGTGAGGCTTCAGAAAGCCCTTTATTATGGCTATGGTGGTACAGCTGATATGACAGATTATTATATGGGGCAGTTTGATGAGGATTTACGATATATTTTTACTCATCTTGCGGCAAGCTATTTTTATATCGGCATGGAAGGATTCCATGGATGTACGCAATATGATCTTGAAATATGCGGAGTATGGGGATGGATAGAATACCTTGACAGCCTTCCTGCACCACCTGATCCTACTATGTATCTCTCTACATCAAGTCTTAAAGCTTATGTATCAAGTAAGGGAGATAAAATCAATGGTTTGCGAGGTATTTATATGTCTTTTTCACCCAATCAGCAACTGTCTTTATTCGATTCATTTCATTTCCAATCTGAGCGCAAACAACGTATGTTAGAAAACTCCTGGGCAA
>Ga0129310_1000329_pt1 | contig 61646 bp, 53 predicted proteins | sample Go1ome_2_FD_94433 | JGI IMG/M metagenome (GOLD analysis project Ga0129310, IMG submission 94433) | Western lowland gorrila individual fecal microbial communities from Wisconsin, USA - Go1022A metagenome | ecosystem: Host-associated > Mammals > Digestive system > Large intestine > Fecal | place...
CTGCCTCTGCACCGACAGGATAAACGGTGCTGTCCAGAAGATAGCCCTCGGAGGGGCTGATCTCACGAATCGTCCAGTCGTCGCCGCAGACATAATAGCCGGTGGTGAACTGGCCGTTCTCGTTGGTGTAGTAGGTATCCACAAGCTGATCGCCCTTATAGATGCCGTAGGCGGCACCGGCAAGAGAAGCATCACCCTGCGCCGTTCTGGTTTCGCAGTCGCTCTTGGTGACGGTGACATTGAATTTCTTGAGGATGTTGGAAAAGCTCTTATTGGTTACACTGTTCCATTCCACTGCGGCGCTCTGGCTGTTGGGAACCACATAGCGAATAGCGGTGTCCATCTCCTCCAGTGTGTAGCCGGTGCCGATGAGCACATCCTTAAAAGTCGCAACACCGTTTTCATCGGTAACAGCAAATTCATCCACGGGCAGACCGCTGAGAGATGTTCCAAAAAGGTGGAACTTCACCCCCTGGTTCAGTCCGTCCTCGGAGGTCTTGGTCACGGTCAGATCACCGCGGCGGAGTACATTGTTGAAGGAAACCGTCGCCGTCTGCCCAGCAAGCACGGTGACACGGTGGCTTTCCTGGGGCACATACTTGTCATAGCTCTGCTCAGTGACGGTATAGGTGCCGGGCATCAGATTGTCGATGCGAATTTCACCGTTCCGGTCGGTGGTAACGGCCTGATTGACGCCCTCGCCGGTGATGGTGAAGGTAATGCCGTCCACCCTGCCGTCCTCGCTGGTCTTGATGATTTTAGCGCCGCCATAGGCTGACCTTCAGCTTGAGAAACGCTCTTACAGGGTCGCTGACGGAGGCCGTATAGGTGATGGTATCCTGAACGCCGCCGTTGGGGCCGTACTTATAGTCCGTCCAAACAAGAACGCCGCAGCGGGAAGCGCTTCGACTTGCGGAGATCGTCACATTGCCGCTGGGAGCCGTATCGGTGGTGATAGTGAGTGTGTTGCCCGACACGCTGAAATGAAAGCCCGTCTCACTGGCAGAGAAGGTAAACTGTGACAGCACGTGGTTGGTATCCGTGAGCTCGGCAATGTACTGACTGCCGTCCCACGCAAGCTCAATGGTCTTTGCGCCGCCGCTGCTTCTGCTCATAAAGCTCGGGCAAACGGCGTGGCTCTGCACGCTGGACTCGATGCTGTCGTAATAGTCCATGATTCGGCTATACAGCGGATGATTGGGGGAAACCAGCGACAGGATCTCGTCATAGCCGCCGGTGCTCACATGGTCAAAGTCCGCATCGCGCTCGCCCACAACCGTTTCCCAAACGAGCAGCTGGGTAGCGAAGGCGTGGGCCAGCTTATCCGCATCGGAATCGTTCTGCGATCTCCACGAGGTGGAAAGGTTGCCCTGATAGCCATACTGCATGATACGGCCCAGCAGCAGCTTAATATCGTCCGGCTCGATGGTGTTGTTGTACTGGCTGGGATAGTTATCCCAGAAATCCTCACCGAAGCCGTGATAGGTATCGCCGACATTTCGGGAAAGGCCAGGCTCGATGCAGTAGCACACCTTCCCGTCAAAGGAATCCATGCAGTGCAGGGTAGTATAGTTGCTGGAGCATGTTGCCCAGCCGTTCATATAGCTTTTCGCGGAGTGTCCCCATGCGTCCTCGGAGTAAATCTGAGCAGCGTCCCCGTCACGGGGGAAAGAAATCATATAGGACTCCGCTGTTTCGCTTGCGGCGAAGGCTGTGGTCGTGCCAAAGCCTGCAAGCATGGTGAATGCCATAAGGACTGCAAGCAGCCCCGACATTCCTCTTTTGAAAATCTTCTTCATTCGTTCTGTCCTCCTTCAAGGCATGAAAAAAGCACCGTGTTTCCACGATGCTCATTTCGGTGTATTGATTTGTTGATGCTTATGCGTACCCGATATAGATCAGGTAGCTGCCTGTGCCGATGCACTCGTACCAGATCCAGGCAGCAGTTATCTCCCCATCCTTCGCATATCTGTTCAGGCGTGAGTTAATGTCTCGCTCCAGGTAGATGCAGGTCGGCTTCGCGGTGATCGGATTGTCCCAGCAATCGGTTGCTGAGCTATCCAAGGTCAGCCCCAAGCTCACCGCCGTGCTTTTTGCGTAGGAAATCCAGCAGTCGATATCAAATGTGGGCTCGGGCTCCGAAGTCGGTTCCGGCTCGGTTATCGCAGGAATGGATGGTTCCTCTGTGGGGTTCTCTGTTTCCACCGGCTCCTCCGGAAGCACGGGCGGCTGCTTGGTTTCCTCCGATGCCGGTGCATTCGATTCAGTGGGTCCGCTTGCCGGCTCAGAAGAAACAGCAGAGCCGCTTTCGTGCTTGTCCTCATTTGATATGCAAACTGCTGGATCGGCGGCTTCTGTCGGTGCTTTGGCGGGAGCGCTTGAATCTGTGGATACCGGCTCAAAGGAAGTAGGCGTTTCTTCCTGTGGCGTTGGAGCTTTCGGTGTGTTTCCTGCTGTTTGCCCTTGCAATGGCTCTGCGGCACATCCGGAAAGCAATACGGAAAGCAGGAGCGCGCACAACATGAGATTCTTTTTCATGGGATGACCTCCAATGACTGTTTTTTCTCATATTGTACGAATGCACTTGGTTTTCTTCAATTGTGCCGCCTGTATATTTTCCTTTTGAGCTGGTATTGCCGGTAAATGAGGGGGGAGAGTGTGAGAGGGGGAACAGCGCTGGCGCAGCGTCAAAAGGGTAGACTGCCCCCTTGGTGAAGAACCTATCTTGCGTCATTCCGACTTTTCTGCCTTTCCTGATACCGGTGATAATATTCCAGCGCTTTCAGAATATACTCACCGGTTTTTTCGTAAGGAACGCTGGCAGGGATAAACCTTCTGGCCTCGGCGTACTTGATGTTGATCTTCTCCCTCTGGTTCGGCTTTTCCTCGCTCATAATCGACTCGATGACCTCGTTGGTCAGCTTCCCGTCCTGGGAGAACCGCTTCAGCTTGATGGCCTGGGCAAGGGACGGCGTGGCATCTGCGTAGGCGATTTGCTCCAGCAGGGCGCGCTGTTCCTCTTTTTGCAGGTACGAAAGCTCCACCGCCGGTCTGAACGCAATGCGTCCCTCATCAACCAAATCCAGAAGCTCCGGAATAAGCTCGGTAAGGCGAATATAGCGGAAGATAGTATTTTTGCTTTCTCCCACTTCCGCAGCCATTTCGTCTGAGGATTTTGTTCCAAAAGAATTGTTCCCCAATGGGGAATAATTATCTTGAGCTGGTCTGCCTGCTTGTCTCTTCATGGCCTCCAAGCGCATCTTGTACGAAAAAGCTTTTTCACTCGGCAGGATCACAGAACGCTGCAGGTTCGATTCCACCATCAGGATGATGGCCTCATCACGGGTCAGCTCCCGCACCTCGGCCTTCACGGTATCAAACCCGGCAAGCTCGCAGGCTTTCTTTCTGCGATGCCCCGATACGATCTCGTACCGCCCGTCTTCCTTCGGTCGGAGCGTGACAGGTGTGATGATCCCGCGCTCCTTGATGCTCTGGACAAGCTGATCCATGTCCTCATCCAGCTTCACCTTGAAGGGATGGTCAGGGAAATCGTCGATCTCCGAGAGGGGGATATCATAAATGCGTGGGAGTTTATTTTCCTTTCGCTCCGCGTCATTCATGAAAAGCTCATCGTACCCGGTCAGGCCCAGATCGATTTTTTGCACGCTCTTCAAGCTCTGTCACCTCCTTTGTGAGTGCCTCATACGCTGCTGCGACCTTGCCGTTCCTGTCATGGGAGAAGATGCTTTCTCCGGAAAGACTGCACTCCGCAGCTCTTACCGAAAAAGGAATTTCGGAACGGAATACGCGGATGTTCTCTCCCACGGTGGAGCGGAGCGAGGAAATAATCGCCTTGGCGTTGTTGGTGCGGTTATCCACCATCGTCAGCAAAATGCCGTCAATCTTCAGTCTTGGATTGATCTGCCGCTTGATCTTTGAAATGGAGCGCAGAAGCAGGTTAAGACCTTTGGTTGACAGGAAGTTCGGCTGAGACGGGATAATCACACTGTCTGCCGCAACCAGCGCATTGACCGTCATCATACCCAGCGAGGGCATACAGTCAATCAGAATATAGTCGTAGCTCTTTCTCATGCCGTCGATGGCGTTCTTCAGAACATACTCGCGGCTCATGACATTGAACAGGCCCGTTTCCATACCGGAGAGCTCAATGTTCGAGGGGAGCAAATCCACACCCTCCTGGTGCCGGATAATTGCACCCTCTGCAAACGGCTCATCATCAATGACCGACTGCATAAGGGACGACAGCGATACATCCAGCTCGTCGGGGTTCTTTATGCCGAGGCTCACGGTTAAGCTGCCCTGCGGATCTGCATCCACCAGTAGGACCCGTTTGCCGGAGCTTGCAAGTCCCACACCGAGATTGACTGTGGTCGTCGTCTTGCCGACGCCGCCCTTCTGATTCGTGATGGCGATCACCTTACAGTTTTCCATGGGGTTTCCTCCTTTCTCTGAATTTGAATCATTTCTGATCCACGAAAGCCTCAAAATACCTTTTGGGGCTTTCGTCGCTGCATTTCATTTTTCCTCGAACCCTAAATGCAGAAAAGGAAGTCATCAGACGCCCGATAGCGAATCGGGTCCATGGGAATCTCACCCCCGCCGGGTACTCCGCCGGTTCCGTAGAAAAGTATCATTATACCCTAAGCCTGTCGTGGCCGTATCCGTAGCTGCCAGATATTTCAGAATGGTTTCGGGGTCGCTCTCCACCTTTTGTCCCGCTGATACCGTTAGCGGCAGGTGGGTCTTGGCGTACCTTCATTTGGCTGTTGGCTCAAGGAATGTATCTGATGAATGTATATGAAATTTTCAAGGTTCCCGGAAGGCTTTTCGCCTTCTCACTTTCTCTTTGCCGAATTTTTTTGCGAGATTCCCACACTTTTTCAAAAAAATTTTTTGTGTCGGTTCCAGAAAACAAAAAAGCGCCCACTGCACCTGTTTAGTAGGCGTAGTGAGCGCAAAAAATAAGACCCGGTGATTTCTCACCGAGTCTCATATCTGAATATATAGTTTTCAAAAAAACAGCCCCGCAGAATCACTTCTGCGAGGCTGAAATTCAATCGCACATTTTTCTCGGCATCCGTGGTGCACCCTTGGTGTAAATTGGTGTACGGATTGGTGTACGAGAGGCTTTTTTAACCCGATCAGGGGGACAATCAATAGAGCTTTGCGCCTGCCGGAATGTGAGGATCGACCATCAGCAGATGGAGCTTTTCTTCGCCGTTTTCGTGATGCACGGCAGAGATGAGCATACCGCAGGAATCGATACCCATCATCGCTCTCGGAGGCAGATTGGTGATGGCGATGCAGGTCTTTCCAACCAGCTCTTCCGGCTCATAATACTCGTGAATACCACTCAAAATGACCCGATCTACGCCGGTTCCGTCGTCCAAAACGAACTTTAAGAGCTTTTTGGACTTCTTCACGGCTTCGCATTCCTTAACCTTCACGGCACGGAAATCGCTCTTGGAGAAGGTGTCAAAATCCACCTGATCCTGGAACAGCGGCTCGATCTCCACATTGGAAAAATCAATTTTTTCTTCGACGATAGGAGCCGCTTCAACGGACTTTTCTTCCGCCTTGGTCTCGGCCTTTTCGTTCTTATCCTTGTCCAAAGGTTTCATTGTGGGGATTCTAAGTTGGCATCCTTGGATGTCTCTAAAAGGTTATAAAACCCTTACTTTATAGGATGTCTTACTTAGTCATTTGGTGTAACCCTCAATAGCTTTCGTAAAACTCTCAACATAGTTGGTGTAAAAGTGGTGTAGTGGCTGGTGTAGTAAAATCAAATGGCAATACCGAGATTACCACTCAACCGCACACCTGCATCAGCTTTTGCCTGCTGGGTTACTTCCGCGTAAATCTGCATCGTGGTTTTAATGTCTGCGTGTCCCATAAGCTCTTGAATCAGCTTAATGTTTGTCTCGACTTCACAAAGGCGAGTACAATAAGTATGGCGCAGATTGTGGCAAGAGAACGGGGGCAGGAGCTGAACTTCACGCTTTTCCTTTTCGGCAAGGTCAAGTTCATGCTCGTTGTAATCACGGATAATCCGTGCAATCGCCCGATTTACAGCCTGAGGATTCTGGACACTCCCAAAACGGTTTAGGAATACAAAATCATTCAGTCCGGCAATTTGGAACTGGCAAGTCATTTCAAGTTCATCTTGATGAGCCTTTTCCTTCAATAGTGCTTCTCGTACCTCGTCAATTAAAGGAATTACCCGTTCACCAGCTTTTGTCTTTGGTGTTGAAAGAGTAAAGTAGCACTTTCCGGCTTGATCTTGATGATAAACCAGATTGTGCCGGATAGTGATGGTTTCGTTCTCAAAATCCACATCTTCCCAGCACAGCCCGATTGCTTCCGAAATGCGGCATCCTGTTCCCAACAGAAATACGAAAAGGGGAAGCCAGTGCAAATACTTCGGCGTATTCTTGATGAACGAAAGAAATGCTGCTTGCTGCGGACGAGTTAAAGCGTGCCTTTTCGGTGTTTCGTAGTGGTATGCAGCCTTTATAGACGCATATACACCGTCCGTGGGATTACCCCTAATGTACTCATCATCAACCGCAACGGCAAAGACTTGATGGAGAACATTGTTGATGGTATCAAGAGTGTTAATTGCCATTTTGTTGTTGCGCAAAATGTCTCCGTAGAAATGACGAATATCGGATTTGCGGACATCCTTAATCTTCATCTCACCAATCGTATCTTTAATAAAGCGATTGTACATATACACATAATTGGTGAGCGTATGTTCCTTAATTCCAATCTTATCTTTACGCCACAGCGTAAACATATCATTGACCGTCACATTGCTCTCAACAGCACGAATACCATCAGCGAGATCATGCTTTATTTTGTCTTCCTTATCGCGCAACCCCTCCAGCGTTGCATCATAAACCGTGTGGCGCTTTCCATTGCGGGCAGTCCAACGGAACATATAGAGTCCATCGTTCTTGCGCTGAACCTCACCATCTTTGAGAACACGACCACGACTATCTTTTCTTCTTGCTACAGACATAGTAGTTACTCCTTTCAAAAAAGGAGCCTTACACAATGAAGTATACCACCATGTAAGGCTCCTGTCTATTGCTTATTTTGTCAGATTGAATACGCCTTATCGGTGTACTTGTCAAGCTCACGGCGCTTAATCAGCCGCTTTGCGCCGTTCCACAGAACAAACTGGCAGTTTTCGTCATTGGACATTGCGCGCAATTTGGTAATTCCTATGCCCGAATAGGCAGCGGCTTCTTCCAGCGTCAGATTGCTTTTTTCCCAGATAGGGACTTCATTTGCATTACGCATATTATATGCACCTCCGTTGTTGTGCAAGGCGTTTCGGTTCCTGCCTTGTGGCTTCCCAGTACCCCGCTGCGGAGGTGGTGTCAATAAGACCGTGGAATATCGCAGCATTTGTGCGAGAATATGCCGCGAAAGCCATTGATACCATCTCCGCAACGGAGTAGACTGGGACACAAGGTCAGGTCACTCCGTCACAGCTTATAATCAGTTTGAATCCTTTACGTCATCGAACGGAATATCCGTTTCGACCCACTTTTCAAGCCCTTTACAGTTGGCTTGTGTAAAAGTGTACTTTCGACCCCCGGTTCCGTTCTGTGCAGCCGTATATGAGATTCCGTCATACCGATACAGGTCATCGGCGTACTGTTTTACAGCCCTCGCAATCGCTCGTGGTTCTCCGAGGGAGTGTCCAATGTAGGAAGTTTGTTCCGCCAAGCGACTAAGATCGCTCATCGTGCCATGCCACGTTCCCTTACCCAGCGCAACAGCTTCCTTGATGGTCTTAACTACATCGTCTGCGGTATATAGGTTCTTGCGGAAGCTGTTCTCAATCTCTTCCGCATCGCCTTGAAATTCCCAAAGGTGGGTATCCTTGTTGAATTTAAGCGAATATGCAGCCTCGACCACATCACGGCCAGAAATGTACATATTGGTTGTACCTTCCATACGCTCATTGCGAAGCAAAACAATATTCGTATCAGCCGCACCGGGCAAACCCGTGGTTCCACTAATGCAGTTGAACGGGTCGCCTTCGTCACGCTTCTTTGCGGTGTGATGAATCACAAGCAAGCAAAGATGGTGACGATCAGCGAAGCTCTTGAGCTTTCCGCCATCACGGGAGTCGATCATGTAGCTGTAGTCGCTGCCACTTGATGCGCCGCGAATCTTCTGGAAAGTGTCAATCACAATCAACTTACAGTCGGGATGGTCTTTAAGAAAGCCTTCCAGCGCATCAAACAGACCGTTATCCATGTCGGGAGCGTCCATTACAAAGAAAAGGTTCTTGGCTACCAGATTGTCATGTTTGACTTCTGTAAGCCGCTTCTTAATGCGTCCTTTGCTATCTTCAAGGCACAGGTAGAGGACTTGGCTTTGCACAGTAGAAAAACCCAAGAAAGGCTTTCCAGTGGCAACAGAGCAGCACAAGTCCATTGAGAGGAACGACTTACCATACTTTGGCGGTCCTGCCAGAACCGTAAGCCCTTCTGCTAACAAAGATTGGACGATAAACTGCGGCGGTTCGATGTACTCATTCAAGATGCTCTCTGCGGAGAAGCACTCAAATTTAGTAGTGGACATAGTGGCAATAGAAGTGGAATTTACAGATTGGTCTTCCGAAGAAGATTTCCAGTACGGAGTGCTGTCAATCAGTTTCAGAACTTTCGGCAGCATCCCATCTCCGAAGCGCTGCAAGTAGTCACTGATGTCGGCGTGTTCGGGGATGTCCGGCCAAAGTGCCTGTAAATCAATCAGCTTTACGGATTCAGCGACCTTAGATACGGCAGCCGCTTCGTCTTGCGCAAATGCCTTGCCGACCTCATCGTTATCTTGGAAGATCACGACCTTCTTCTTGGCAAACCATTTAACAGCTTCCTGCGGGAACTTATTATGTCCAGCACCATCCGGACCGCTTACTGCAACAAGTCCATGCTTACGAAGCGTTTCGACATCCTTTTCGCCTTCCGCAATATATACGGTATCGCCATCACGCACGTTTTTGAGGTTCGGGAGTCCATAAAGGTAAAGCTCACCTTTAACACGCCCGCTGATGAAGCCGCCTTTTCCGTTCCTTCTGCGCCATCTAGTGGTATGTTTTCCACTATCATCATAACCACGCACTTTTTCTGCGAGATACTTACCGTCTATTGTATAGTAAGGGTAGGCGACATTAGACTTTTTAGGGGGCAGAGCTTCCCTTGGGGGATGATCTTCCATTCCAAGAGAAGCCAAAATTGCATTGCGGGAGCAGCCTGCATGGCATTTAACGATGACAGGCTTCCCGTCTTCGCCATCCTTCCATGACAGGCTGGGATTCTTGTCATCATGCGCGGGGCAACGCCCGCTCCACCATTCGCCGTGCTGCTTTGCACCATCAATGTGCTGGGCAAATTCGGATGCGAGAGTTGGAGTAATCATTGGCCTGCACCCCCTTTCGTTGGATGCGCCGCTTCATCCAGCGGTTCTGTATTGCGGTTGTTGTGGAGCAGGTCACATATACAGTCCTTCAACGGCTCGCTGCCGGAGTACATAACATTGACGCTGTAGCCATGCTCGTGGTAGTCCGCAATCGCAGCGGACACAATGTCACTGTCAGCCTGTCCGATGCTGTGCGGTACAAAGATGGTGACATATTTGCTGGTAACAGGCTGGCGTCCCTTGTACATTTCACGGGTCACCTCATACTCCTGCATCAGCAGTTGCATCCCATCGTCCTCATTCTTGATTTTGAGGGGAATGTTGGTAAATTCAGAAATTTTCATGTAATGTCACAAAAATCCGGCGCCAGATTTCCGTGTTCCTTCCTGTAGATTTCCAGTAGCTATCTGGTATCTCCAGTATAGGACAGTTTTTGATGTGACGCTATTTTTCGAGTCGCTATTAAAAGTTTCGTTTTGGAAAACCCCAATTAAAGGTTTCGTTTTGGAATGAAACGCAAAAAAACAGACTCGTAGTTGAGCTGTCACGCTTCTTCTACGAGTCTTTCGATATGATATTGCCTGATAATTACTCGCCGTATCCTAAATTGCAGAGGTCAATATAGTTGAGGAAGGCTTCACACAAGCGGTCAAATGCAGGGCCTTCGATGTTTGACACCTGCTCTCCATTATAGATCACTTTCGTGTCTTTGATGGGGTCTTTATCCAGCGTTACCAAATGGAAGCGAGGTTCCAATTCTTCCCTTTCGATTTTCTGACCGTTGCTTTCAAAGTAGGCTGTAGCATCACATTCATAGCCATCATTTTCGGCAGTCCGACTTAGATTTGTAACTGCCCAATTTACGGTTGCCCACGCATCATCGCAAGTGTTATAAATCTCCCAGCGCACATCAGGGCATTTCTTGCTGCAATCATCAGCATATGAAAGCGTAGAGTAACAGAAGCCGCCATAGTTCTCTTTAATCCAATCAATCGCTGGATTAGAGATTTTATAAACGGATGTCACGTCATCTAAGCCGTCATCGGGAAAGCGCCAGTGTCTATCGTAATGCCGAAAAACCACTTCATTACCCTTGTAGATATTTACAGCGGTATTGCACATAAAGTCCATCATAACGTCACCCGTGTATTCGCCAGCGCTAAAGTAGATTGTGCCGCCGAGATAGTCACCAGCGATTTTCTGGGTGACATCCAATTCAACGTATACACGCTCTCCCAGAAATTCCAAAGTGCCCTTGGCATCGGATTTATTGTGGCAGAAGCGATCTTCGTAGGTGTTGTCGTTGCGGGTGCGCATTTCGAAGTTAATAACGTTGCATCTCATAATTTGTTCTCCTTGTATGAACGCCCCTTTCCCGGTGTCGGGGCGGTTGGTTTTGTTTGTAGCTACAGTCTTATTATACCGCAGGTCGAAATTGCCAGCTATTTTTAGAGCCGCTATTAAAAGTGTAGTTTTGGAAAACCTCAATTAAAAGTTTCGTTTTGGAAAAAGGTGCAAAAAAAGACTCGTAAACAAGCCCTTACGGTTCATTTACGAGTCTTCATTACTGAACTAGTCTTCTTTTTCAGCATCCTTATCATCGGGGCAGTCTGGCGGATTTAACCGACAAATAGAATCTTTCCGATACGCCTTGATCTTTTTATATCCATAGTACCCCGCATAGCATAATGCCGCTCCGCCGAGTATGATGAGAGCAACGCAGCCCGCCTTCTTCAAATTTGCAATCTTCTTAGCTGAAAGCTCTGCGGCTTCTTTTGCGGCCTTTTCTGCGGCGGCAGTCCTTGCAAGTTCTTCGAGGTGCTGGCGTTGTAATAGCTCCTTCTCCGCAACCCGTGCAGCGGCTTTAGCTGCGCGTTCTGTTGCCATTTCACTACGAACCTGCGCAATCAATTCATCTGTAATGTTTAGGACACCCTTGATGCTTTCATCGTATGTACGTTCAGACCAATAGCGGTTGTATTGTGCCGAACCACCACATCCACGATGAAAGTGCTTAGTTGCACCGTATAAATCGCCTAATTCTGTCAAGTAGTAATCACCGGGTTCTCCGGCAAGGATACCCTTTTTTACAAGAACACGGTTCATTTCTGCTGCGGTCAATCCATATTGCTGCCCAAGGTTTCTTGCTGAAACGCCCATTTTAGTCCTCCTTCTTAGAACTCTGTGCTTTGCAAAAAGTTAAAACTGCATTTTTAATAAATGGTACGGATTCTTTCCCACATTGCGCTGTTAAATTTTCTATGACCTCTTGTTCGGAGAGTAAGCCAAGCACGCATTCTTTAAAAATTTCCATTCTATTTGCAATAGGGAATGTGTCAAATTCAGCCCGCTCATCGTTAGATAGTCCCTGCAAAATACAATTCAGATACGACTCATAGGCCAGCTTAATGTTGTCCCGAACGATCTCCGAATCCACTCCTTTAGATACGAGTGCTCCAACTGCCGAAAGTCTAAGCCAAAATGCTACAGATGCTTGTACAACTTCGCCATCACCGTCCTTACCAGATACAATGTCGATGGTTTCTTCAAGCATAGTTTTAAAACTTATCTGAGCAAATGTTTTATTTAGGTCAACTTTATATAGTCTTTTAGATACTTCTGGTGGCAATCCAGCAAAGTCTTTAAGAGTCTGGAAATAATTTATCATGCCATCAATTCTGGCTCGCTTGGCCTTGAGCTTTTCAATGGCTTCCGCTAGGATTCCGGGAAGTTCGTCCTGCTTGGCGGTCAACAGTGGTTTAATCTCCGCGCGTTTGTAGCCAGCTTCCACAAAAATCTGTATTGTCATTAACATTTGAATACTCTCGCCATCATACAGCCAATAGCCGCCTTCGGTTTTGGCTGTTGGCTTCAGAAGTCCTATGTCATTGTATTGCTGCAAGGTTTTCCTCGTTACGCCAACTATTTTACAGACTTCACTTAATCTTTTCATCGGCATCACCTCTGTATCTTGATTATAAAGCTGCTCCCAAGGTGCAAGTCAAGCAATTTTCAAAAAGTTCATAGCTTATTAACAAAGATCCCCGCGGAAGGTCAAAAACAACCAAGCCACGGGGATGAAGGGGTATTTAGATTTCTTTGTATTCGGGAAGCTGTGCAATCAGTTCTTGGGTTTTAAGGGAGACGGAGATAATAGACAGGAGCAGGTCAAAGACATACTTGCCGCCTGCGTAGGTGTTGGGGTCATTGACGATGCCGCTGGCCTTGTCTGTCGTGACGGCGTACTGCTCAACAATCCACTCAATAGCAGACTTGCCGTTGACGATATAATCATAGGCCGCAGCCGGAATATCACGGATAGTGATATAGGGGTTGTACTCGATGATGCTCTTGTCCTTGCCTTTTCCGAAGCGCATTTGGGTAACTGTATAGTCTTCTTTTTGTTTATCTACCGTGACCCCTACGCTTTCAGCCGAAGCAGGAACTTCATAATTGATATGTAGCTCTGCCAACGCTCTACCAATACGTGCATAGTCATTAAAATGTGCAAGCATCGGCACACGAGTAACATCTTTACTTAAATCATCCGCATATTTATCAATAAATGCAGGAGCATTTAGTACAGCATAAATGTAATAAAAGATGTCTTCCTTTGTAACCTTACTGCCATATATCTCACTGTATTTGTGCAAGATTGCATCGGAAATAGCATATCGCTTATGCCATTTAACAGTTGGACGTTCTGCTTCTCCAAACATTGACATCTGCCCATCATCTGTTAGGGTTTCCTTCTCATAAATATATAGTGGGAAGGAATTTGCGTGTTGCTCCAAATCATAATCTTGGATAACATTTGTCATCAAAGCAGAAAAACGGCGCTTTGACTTACCCGGAATTGCAATCACATAGTTCTCCGAATCTGTTTCTGGGAAAAGTCGTTCCCATTTAGACGGAGACTCTATCAGCTTGGGAGCCGCGAAGCAATATTCCTTACAGAATGGTCGGTGCATTACAATCTTACGCACTCCCTCTGTTGATAAAGGTTCATCCTTACAGAACGCATTAAACAAGCCTCTAGACCAACTAATTTTGCTTGCATCCATGCTTCTGTTATTATTATAGAATGTTTCCCTAGCACGTTGGTTTTCTGCCAAACTGTTTTGTGAAATCAATTCCTCAAAAAGATTACGGCAGCGAGCCTGCTCTTCGTTAAAGAAACGAACCATATTTTCCGCGTTTTGCGATTTTGCATCGAAGCTATACAGCCAAACATCACGGCTTGTAACCATTCCTGTAGCGAAGTTATCCGAGAAGTAACTAATTTCACTTCCTTTTCTCCGCTCACCTATAGCCAAGAAATTCATGTAATTAGGATTTCGAAGATTTATCCAGTCGCCATTTGCATCCGGCGTAATAATCTTCCACCCAATATGTTCGATGCTACCATAATTTTTAATTATATCCAATTTTTGCTGTCTAGACAAATAGTCACCAATATCATAGTAACGGATATAGCCGTCTTTTTTGGCACCTTTTTTCTTAAGCAAAATTGTAATCGCAACTGGTGTCCGAGACCCAGACCCGAAAATTTTTCCGCCTTCTTTTCGAGACTTCTCGCCCTGTGTACGCTGGTCTCCGCGCAGATTAAAGCAATAAACAGAATTAAATTCTTCCACCAAGCTCATACGCAAACCCGATAATGTAGGTGCGTCGATAAACTGACCATTCGTAACGAATCCGATAATTCCGTTCTCTCCGATTCTATCTGTTGCCCATCTAAATGCTTTTATATAAGAATCGTACAAGCTCCTTCGCAATGCCGCAGAAGATTTTGCGGCATAGGTTTCGGCTACCGCTCTATCCAAATTAGGATAAGACACGTTCTGATTATTGTCATTTCCATTCTTTTGCCCAACCGAGTACGGTGGATTACCTATAACTACTTGAATTGGGGTCTGCATCTGTTTGGTTGCTCGATCTGCATTGGGCTGGAAAATGCTTGTGTCTGCTTCGCCCTCACGGGTTCCTGCTCGCTCTGCCAGTTCAAATGTATCCGTCAGAACGATGCCCTCAAACGGGACATAGTTCTCACTTTGGCTTAACTCGTGGTAGGTTTCCTCGATATTGACTGCCGCAATGTAGTAAGCCAGCAAGACAATTTCGTTGCAATGGATTTCACTTGTGTACTTGTACAGAAGGTCTTCCGGCTTGATGATACCGCTACGCAGCAAGCGAACGATAAAGGTTCCTGTCCCGGTAAATGGGTCTAGGACATGAACGCCCATATCGCTTATACTATGCCCAAAGCGCTGCTGCATCACATACTCAACCGACCGGATGATAAAATCAACTACTTCCACCGGGGTATAGACGATGCCCAACCGCTCCGTCTCCTTTGGAAGTGCATTTTTAAAGAACTGCTCGTACAGCTCGATGATGATTTTCTGCTTACCTTCGGCATTGTCGATGCCCTTGGCGCGTTCCTGCACACTGGCGTAGAATTTATCAAGAGTTTCCTGCTCTTTTTCAAGGGCGTTGTCATGCAGCACATCCAGCATATTCTGCATAATACAGGACACTGGATTGCTTTGCAAGAAGCTGTAATTTTCAAAGAGCGCGTCAAAGACGGGCTTCGTGATAAGATGCTCTGCCAACATCTCTATTGCATCTTCCTTGTCAATGCTGGGGTTCAGACTGTGGCGCAGACCATCGAGGAACGCTTCAAACTGCGGTGCAATCTCCGGCTGCTCAATCAGCACCTTAATTTCGGCAATATGGCGGGCGGCGATCTCTGCAATGTCCTTCGCCCAAGTTTCCCAATACTGACGGCTGCCGCACTTCTTTACAATTTTGGCGTAAATGTTGTCCTTCCACTGGTTCAGCTCGGTCATATCAAAGGCAAGCTGAGAGCCATCATAGCCGTTGCCATTACCGTTGATGCCGTTGGTGTTGCCGTCTTCATCAAAGCCTGTAACACCAATAATAGAAATGTTGTCAGGCTTATTCTTGTTCAGTTCGATACGGTTGATGGTGTTATTAAAGCGGTCATCGTGCGCACGGAGAGCTTGCAGCACATCCCACACAATGCGGTACTTTTCGTTGTTGGCAAGGGCAACTTCCGGCTCCACGCCAGCAGGAATACCAATCGGCAGGATAATGTAGCCGTACTTCTTGCCCTCGCTCTTGCGCATAACACGACCCACGGACTGAATAATATCCACAATAGACTTGCGCGGGTTGAGGAACATAACCGCATCCAGCGCCGGGACATCCACACCTTCCGACAGGCAACGGGCGTTAGAAAGGACACGGCAGGTGTCTTCCCCTGCGTCCTGCTTCAGCCAGTCGATGCGGTTCTTGCGTTCAAGGGCATTGGTTTTGCCGTCAACGTGCTTCAATTCAACGGTCTGGTTGTTGCCATCACTGGTGTTGATTTTGTACAGTGCTTGGATTTCCTCGAACATCGCCACAAACTTTTTGCTCTGGTCGATGGTCTGGGTAAAGGCAACCGCGCGGCGCATCGGCTGCGGGTCGTTGGCAAAATAGTCATCCTCACCGGGGAAATGGGTCTTTTTGGCAAGACCATTCATACAGCCCACAATCTTGACGGCATCATCAAGCGTCAATTCGTTGTTGGCATCCGTCAACTGCTTTTGCAGGGAACGGCTGACAAAATCCTCATCAACTGCCAGAACGATAACCTTATAATCGGAAAGCAAGCCCTGCGAGACGGCATCGGAGAAGCTAAGGCGGTAGAACTCCGGGCCGTAGATGGATTCATCATCCATCGAGCAAAGAAGGGCACTGTTATCCTTAGCCTTCTGCTTGCTGCCGTCCGCATAAATGCGCGGGGTTGCGGTCATGTATAGGCGTTTTGCCGCGCTGATATACTCGTTATCGTGGACGCGGACGAAGTTGCTGTCATCCTCGCCAGCAAGGGTTACGCCTGTAGTGCGGTGGGCTTCATCACAGATAACAAGGTCAAATGCTACGCCCGTCTTCTGCTGGAAATCATGCACAACATTGATGCTCTGGTAAGTAGAGAAGAACAGCTGTAAGGTATTGCTGTCGCAATCGGAGAACTGCCGGATAAGGGTATCCACATCTGTGGTTGCCGGAACCATTGTATCAATGATTTCGTCTTCTGTAATTTTGCTGGCCTTGGGGTCGCTGCAAATGCCATATACGGTATACGGATAGGCACACTGTGCCGCCCATTCGGAAAGAGTCTGATTGAGCAAGCTAATAGACGGAACAAGCACAAGTACATTGCCATTGCCCTGCGTCAGCCCCTCGGCAATCTTTAGGCCGGTCAAGGTCTTACCTGTGCCGCAAGCCATAATCAGCTTGCCACGGTCATGCTCAGTAAAGCCTGAAAGTACACTTTTAATCGCTTCGCGCTGGTGCGGGCGCGGTTGCTTCTTGGGAGCCTGCTTCATGCTCTCGATAGAATCCAGCGTAAAGCTGTCCCAATCAATGCCGGAGTCTCGCAAATCCTTCAAGCGGATGCGGTTCACAGGCGGGCGCTGCCCGATAATGGTATTTTCTGCCGTGCTGCTCCATTTGTCTGTAGTAGAGACAATCAAGCGCTGCTGAAAATAGACGGGAACGCCATCAATATAGAAGGGCTTGCCGGACGCAGACAGGAAGGTGTCCACATCGGACTTCTGCACGGCATGGGTTTCTTCGTAGAACTTGACCTGCACAGCGCAATAGCCCTCGTCCTCGCCACGGATGTGCGCAACGAGATCAATGCCCAAATCGTGCTGATTGCCATTATAGGGGAACTCTGTCCACAGCCAGACCTTATCATAGACGCGGCTATAAAGCGGGCTGACAAGAAGGAACTGCTTGATAAGGCGCTCCATCATTGTGCCTTGGTTGCTTTTACTGGTGCTGGCAGCGCGAAGCTGTGCAAGGATTTTATCAAATCCATCCATCGGTGTAACCTCTGTTTTTGTTGGTGTAGGGGGTTCTTGGTCATCACGGACGAAAGTATCTTCCGGGATTTCTCTTGGAATCATAAGCTCGTGCATCATTACCAATGCGTCATAAAACTCCTTGAGGGGAATGGAAAAATTGCTGTAAGTGATAAGCTCTGGCGTAATGGCTTTCGGTGCATGACTCTGGAAAGAACTCAATGCACACATTTTATGAGCTATGAAAGCTTCCGCTATAGTGTCTCCTTTTGACGACACTGCCTGTTTATCTTGCTGTTCTTGGATGCGGCGATTATTAACCCTATCCATAACGCCATACATAACATGGCCGTACAGGTAATCCCAGCCCGCAGTCCGCGCAGCATAAGCGCCCTCTTTGCCGTTACGATTGAGATTAGTTATTGCATAAGGTACAAATTGAAGAAGTTCCTCATACTCTTTACGTGTTTTTGAGATAGTTTTCAACTGACCTCGAAGGGGAATGAAGCCAAGAATTTCTTTGCGGTATGCTTCTAACTGTGGTTGAAGTGCCTTCATCGGTAGCAGATCATCTTTGTTCTCTGCCACCCAGTTATCAAATTCGTCTTTTGCATCTTTAATATCCCTGCTATCGTACATGGATAAGATGTCACTATAAAGAAACTGCACTTTTTCGAGAGCAGGGCAAGCATTATAGCAATCCCGCATCCGCTCCGCATTTTGTTTCCACGATTCTGCACTACCATAAAGCAAATCGCTCTTGAGTGTTAGCAATAACTGCCCGATGTCCGGGTTAGCCTTCCGTTCATCTTCAAGAACTTGGTCGGTAGCTTCACGCACATGGTTTAGAACATCACACCGTTCCACGACAATTTTTGTCGTAGATGGGAAGATTCTTTTGCACTCTTTTGCAGCAACATCATCCAAATAAATGAATACTGTAGAGACTTTTGCTATATTGGGTATGCTATCAAAAAACGCTTTCTTTTTAGCTGCATCATGCCACGGGAAAAATCCGATAAAGGTCTGGTTTTCTTCATCAACACACAAGCAGTACGCCGCCTTTTTCCCCGCGTTTATCTTTTTTCCTGCGCTATCTGTTGCCGTATCATTAAAAGTCAGAGTGTATAATCCAAGGCTTTTAGGCTGTGGAACCTTCCGAGGTTTGCTATCCCTGTACTCGACTTGTTCTTTGTACCATGCAAAAACTTCTTTCTTACTAACAGAAAACTTATTGGCAAGTTCGGTCAAGTCAGATTGAACAGATACTTCCCTTATATACTTTTCCAAGGCTGGCGTATAATGCTTATTTCCATCACGGAGATCGCTTAGTGTATCTCGGTAAGGCTTATTACAATATCCGCACTTATTTTTATAGAGTTCAATCTGGAGTTTTGCCGGGACATAGCGGCGCATTCCTGCATATTCACCGCTTATTGTGCGGCAATGGGAAAGCTCACTCTCATTCTTTTCATAGATAATATTTTTTGTTGACGCATTATTTCGGACTCTTTGGCAATAGGGACACACCGATTTATCCTTAGCGACCTTGTATTCGCCTTCTTCCTCGGTACTATCTTTAAACTCCGCATGATAGACACGGTATCCGCAGGGGGTGAGTCCAAGCTCATTTCCCAATTTTGCGGAATATGAGATTTTGTTATGGGTGCTATCCTCTACTTCAACAGTAACGGTAGCATCATTTTGGGGCAAATGCAAAAACGAACATCCACGAGCCATATTAGTCCCCCCGATATGTATATATATTTTATTATATATCGAACCATCCAAAAAGTCTATTAAAAAGATTCCTTAATCGTAAGTCCGCGAAGGCGGACGCATTGCGCATGATTGACTCTGTTAGGCGCGTCCGAAGCGTCGCAGACACTTTCTATGCAGACGGTTTAAGTAAGCTGTCAGTATCAAAATTAGGCTGTCTCGATATAATAGCAAAAGTGCTTGCTTTTGTATGACAAAGTGGGTATATTGAGAGTATCAAATATGACGCTCCTTAGAGGTGATACAAAATGCAAACCTATGGGTACTGCCGGATTTCCACCCCGGCGCAGAACATTGACAGGCAGGTGCGCAACATCCGGGCTGCATATCCTGACGCGCATATCGTGCAGGAAGTCTACACAGGGACGAAGTACCAAGGCCGCAAAGAATTAGACAAGCTCCTGCGCATCGTGGAGCCGGGAGATACCATCGTATTCGACAGTGTTTCCCGCATGAGTCGCAACGCTGACGAGGGCTGCCAACTATACGAGGATTTATTCGCCCGCCAAATTAAACTACACTTTTTAAAAGAGCCGCACATCGACACTGAAACTTATCGCCAGACCATCCAGCGGCAAATCAGCACACGGCTGGAAACCGGGAGCGCCGCTACGGACAGCTTTGTTTCTGCCGTCATTGATGCGCTGAACCAGTATACAGTTGCGTTGGCGAAAGAACAAATCCGGCTTGCGTTCGGACAGGCACAGAAAGAAGTCGATGATCTCCACCAGCGCACAAGGGAAGGAATGCTCACGGCCAAGCTGAACGGCAAGCAAATCGGCCAGATGGTGGGGCACAAGCTAACGGTAAAGAAAGCCGCTCCCTGCAAAGAGCAAATCAAAAAATATAGTAAAGACTTTGATGGAACACTTTCTGATACCGAGTGCATTAAGCTGATAGGGATAGCCCGAAACACTTACTACAAGTACAAGAGAGAAATCCGCGAAGACAAACTAAACGAGTAAAAGAAGGGGCTGCACTGTGTTGTAGAAAACACAATGCAGCCCCTATTTCTGTGTGTCGCTAAGAAAATAGCGGTAGACTTGGATGCAGCCTATAAACGGGAACCTGTGTCAATCATCAACATTCGTCAATGCAGCGATGATGTTAGTTTCCAATTCTTGCTGCTGCGATGCTGTAAGGTTATCGGATGTACGCACCAGAACCGTTCCAACAATTTTATGAGAACCAGAAGCAAAAACTCCTCCGTCAAACGTGGCAAGATAGTCCTCTCGTTTGGTCGCATCGTCTACGTTAGCATATACTTCAATGCTTCCGCCACAGTCTGTCCCTTTTTCGATTACAGTGGTTCCATATACAGAATTTTGGTCAACAAGTTCACTGGAGAAGTATACCTGTGCCGTATATCCACCCGCCTTGTTTAATTTCCCGTTGGGGTCGTTATCCTCTGTGACCGCAGAAATATCTATGATTCCGGGAACTTTCTGTAAGCATTGAATGACATAGGCCTCATCAGGCGCATCAACAAGCGCATACTGCTTGATGCTTTTTTCCAGAGCTTCTTGTGCAGAGGACAACTCTGCAATCACCGCGCTATAATCAATGGCATTTAGCTGTTCGGCGGCCTCGTTAATTTCCTCTGCGGTTGAAGGCATTTCCGGTACATTAACTTTTGAAGCCTTTGCAGCAGAAACAGCAGACTCTAAAGCCGGATACAAATTTTCGTCAAGTGCGGGAGCTTTTTCAACAATCAGAGTTTCAGCTTCAGAAATGGCTGCGTCCATTTCAGAGTTTTTAGCTGCTGCGGAGTCACTTGCTGTTTTAAAGCTGTTTATCGCATCAATCATGGCTTGGCATGTAGCCACTCGATCTGCGGTGTCCTTATAACTTTCATAACCATCAATGCCCAGATACATGTCGAGTGCAGAAGCGTAGTCTCCGGCATCTTGATACTCAACACCTTTTTTATAGTCTGTACTCTTACATCCAGTAAGAAGTACACAAGATATGCCCACGAGCAAAAACAGTGCGGCTACTTTTCTTTTCATACTATATTCCTCCAAATTGTACAACATACAACCACTATTATCATTATACGCCACTTTTTATATAAATTGAAGAACAAAATTGATAAAATGTGTACCCATTTTACAGTAGTAGCTCTTAATCGTAATAGTGATATTTTTCTTCTGCTGTATGAATAACCGTTGATACCGTTGATAACCGTTGATGGCTGTTGTTATCCATGACACAAGCTACTTTGCACCAACTGCAAGCGCGGCACTCGTCATGCGTTCCACATTCGGGATAGCAAATATCCGGCTCAAACGGACAGGAATAAAAATCATAGCACATAGTAGTTACCTCTTTGAAAGTGTACTTATAAAAATGTGGTCTACTCTCACTCGACCTTAATCTCTGTCGGATGCTTTATTCCGCTACAACCATCTTTTCCATACAGTCCCCGCAGATTATGTTGATTGCCTTGGTAGCTCGGCAACTGTTTTTGCACACAGGGCAGATATATTTGCGGGTGCTGGTGGGCTTTTTTGTTCTGGTTGCTGTCCCTGCGCCGCCTTTGGGGAGTGTCCCCAAAATATCCAGAAGGTTCACGCCCTCGACCATTTGTAGGTCTTGCCAACCTTGAGCGGCGATGAAGTCCAGCAGTTCCAAATTGGGGCTTGTGATAGTCCAGCCATATTTGGGGTGCTTCTCGATCTCTAAGCCGTGGGCTTCTGCCATTGCCTTAAACCGCTTGTTATGGTATGTATTGCCGGAACCGCTCGTGTCTTTGATGGGGAGCGGGTTCCCGTTTTCGTCCTTCTCCGGGTTGCTATATCCAACGGCACAAGCTAAGTGTGCCATCTCATGGAGTAAGGTGCTACAGGTCTGCTCTATAGGGCGGTTCAATGTCGCGCTGCTGATATTGATTTCATAGCGCCGTTCATCTCCCGCTTGCCAAACCTTGCCGCAGGTAAAGTGTCCGTAAGCGCCAACGGTCTTTTTAAGGCTTATAACCACTTCCGGCAACTGTCCACCATAAAAGTGATTGTTCAGAAGGCGGAACATCTTTTCCAACTGCCCGGCTACACGACTTGTCTTGATGGTCTGTTTCATATGGTTTCTGTCCTTTCGTCTTTAAAAGTTTACTTTTAACCCCGTGGGGTGCTTTGCATTGCCCCCAACCGGCGAAAAGAAAGAATAACGCCCTCGCACCGTGTCAATGAAACCGTGGAATAATTGCAAAGCATTTATGCCGCGAAAGTTCGTTGACTAAGGTAAGAGGGCGTATATGATGATTTGAGCGGTTGGAGCAATCCCTCGTTCCCGCCGCAGCGACAATACCTCCTAAAATTCTAATTGTTGCGACCATATCAACGATTATCAACGGTATCAACGGTTCGCAACACAGCGAAGAATATCGAAATATGAGAAAAATACATTTTGTATATATTGACTTTATGTATTACACACTGTATAATACTATATAGAGAAGAATTACATCCCGTACACAAAGGAGTACACCAATGAAACGTTTTTTTAAGTCTGACCGTGAAAGTGACGCACTCATCGAAAAAGTCACCAAACTTTACGGTCTTAAAATTGGGGAGTTCATCAACATGGCAATCAAAAATGAATTGTACCCTGTGACAGACCCCTTCCGAACAGAAGCCGCTTTTCTGCTTCAGTCTCACACGGATGGGAAACTTGACGCATGGGTAATCAAGCAATCCATGTCTCGCGGAATCCGTGCGCTAAGTTCCCGCCCCGCCAGAAACGCCGAGCATTTGCAGGGCTTTTTCGCACATTACCATTTTGACGAGAGTACAAAAAATTGCACTATAGTTGAGGGAGATGCCCTGTGGGAACCTTCCGCAATGATCTACAGCACCATCGGTAAAAAGGCACCGATGGACGGCTTCGGCAAAATGGATGGCTCACATTTGGTAGACGAGATTTTTGCACATTGGGATGCCCTTTGGGGCAAAGCGGCAACCTATGACGTACTGGCAACGCTCGCCTATCGGTGCGAACCGTGTAAGCCGTTCGATTGGTTTGACGGAATTTCCTTTTTAAGCGACATTGAGCGTGACGCACTGGCTCAATGGAGTGGCGGAACGAACCGCAGCGAATAAGACCAATCGCCTTTGCGTTAGTAAGGCGTAGGTCGATGCAAAGGGCGGCGTGAATGAACTGCGCTAAATGTGCAGAACATCGCGCCGCCGCTCTTATAGGGGCAGGAACGGCCACAAGGCGTTCCGTTGGGGGTCGCAGCCCCCGGCTGACGGCAAGCTGGCTTGTCGGCAGTGGGAGTCCAGAGGGTCACGCCCTTTGGCAAGGTAAGCCCGCAAGGGCGGTGGGAGCTTCCGCAGAAGCTGCCATACCTTGTATGACGCAGCAGATGGAGCCTAAATGCGCTGCCTACTTATGCAGCACATTTTAAGGCGTAATCGGATGGGGCATCGTCCCCGTAGGTAGGAAGGTGAGATTATGATGGCGAGTGTGAAGAAGTTTACTGCGGGCGCAGTCCGCAATCAGCTTCGCCACAACCGGCGAGAAATCGAACACTCCGGGAACCCGGATATTGACCCGTCTCGGCAGGGACAGGACTATGTTCTGTCCCCCGACAGGGGCATAAGTGAGTACGACTATTACAAAGAGCGCTTGAGCCAGCTCTATGTATATGGTCGGGATGACGTTAAAGTAATGGCGGGCTGGATAGTGACCGCCCCGCAAGACTTAGCGCCGGAACGGTATGATGACTTTTTCTGTGCGACCTACGACTTCCTTGCAGATCGCTATGGTGAGGAAAATGTCATTCAGGCCATCGTCCATGATGACGAGGGCGGTCAACCGCACTTACACTTTTGCTTCATTCCAGTTGTGGAAGACAAAAAACACGATGAGGGGTACAAAGTGTGCGCGAACGAGGTCTTAGACCGCCGTGAATTGCGCAATTTTCACCCCGACTTGCAAAAGTACCTCAATGCAAACGGGCTGGAAGACGCTCATGTTATGACAGGCGTTACCCGCGCACAGGGCGGAAACCGCACTGTTGCTCAACTCAAAGCAGCACGTGAGGAAGAATATCAGCAGGAAGAACACCCTGCACTGTACTTTGGCGAGTCTTCCGGGCCGGAACTTCATTTTTGAGGTGCGGCTATGGATGACTTCATACTACTTGTAAACTGCTATTTGTACGGTATAATAATTATTATGCTGGCTGTTCTGTTGCTGCTGGTATATGTTCGGGGACAGATAAGCCACACATTTACAAGCCCGTTTGAACACAAAGACATCAAATACCAATGCTCCAAGCTGGCAAAGGGTGTTGTCTTTGGTAAGAGGTTTGGCCTGACCGCGTATTCTCCAGAACAGGATGAAGGACATATAGTTGTTATGGGGCCGTCTGGAACAGGCAAAACCAGTGCATTACTTATCCCCACGCTGCGCAGTTGGCAAGGTACAGCATTGGTCGTGGATATATCCGGCGATATATCCGCCAATGTAGATACCCCCAACAAAATCGTCTTCGACCCCACAAGCTCTAGCTGTATCCCGTATGATGTGTTTGCATCAATCGACACTGTAACGGACGAAACGGAGCGCTTAGAGCGTTTGGAACAGCTTGCCTACTTGCTGCTACCCGATAAGGCAAACGATAGTGAAGCTGGCGTTTTCTTCACAACGAACGGCAGGAAGATGATAACCGCAGCGTTGATCTGCTACTACGGCATGGGATGGGACTTTATTGCCATCTGCGAGCATTTCCTGTCGCATGACTGGCGCTCTCTTTTGAATGATATAGCCAAGCAGCAGAACGCAACCGCCAATATGTACATAAGCAGCTTTGCGGGAGCCAGCGAACAAAATACTGCTGGCTGCAAGCAATCTGCGGATGATGCTTTGAAGCTATTTGCGGTGAATCCCAAAATTAAAAATGCACTTAGAAAACCCGCCAGCTATGAGCAATCCATCAGCCCCGCAACCCTCGAAACCAACAGCATTTATGTCTATCTACCTGACGAGAAGTTGAAAATCTACGGTGACTTGATGCGTATAATAACCGCACAGTCAATGGAGTATTTCTCTTCCAGACCGCCAGAACATAAACAAATGATCCTGTTCTGTCTGGACGAATTTGCATCTTTTGGAAAATTACAAATTACCGAAGCATTGCGCAAACTCCGCAAGCGGCATATACGCATAATGGTTCTGACTCAATCCCTTGCGGATTTGGATATTATTTACGGGAAAGACGAACGAAAGGCCATGCTTGGAAATTTCAAGTTTACCGTGCTTTTGGGTTGCAAAGATACTGAAACACAGGAATATTTCTCAAAGATGATAGGGGAAAAGAGTTCACTTATAAATAGTGATAATGATATTAAGCCTAAGCCTATCATCAAACCCGCAGAGCTTGCCCATTTAGGGCAGGAGCTTTTTGTTATCTGTGATTATGGCTCCATACGTCTAAAGAAGAACTTCTACTTCAAATAAAAAATGGCTACCCCATGAAAGGGTAGCCATTCGTATTGTATTATGCCAAATGATAGGGTAGTGTTACACGGGTCGGACGATACGGTACTTGCGCGGCCTTATGCGTCTTTCCGGCCTGCTCAAATTGCGCAATCTTCTTCTGGAGTTCCTCGTTGCTCATTTTCTTGATTTCTTCGGGGATAACGCAGCGGTCATCTTCATAATACTCTTTCATATCATCTCACCTCACAGTAATCAATGTCGTAGGATTGCTTAATTTTATCTAAGGCAGCTAACTGTGCCTCTTTATCAGTATACCCGATTCGGAGAAAATTTTCTACATACAATTTGTACAAATATTCCGGGACTTCCTGTGCGGATGCGTAAATATAGACCGAACCATCGTGACAAATTACGATGCTCACAGCGTATTTATGCCGGAAGGCCGAATTGAAATCTGCAATGCTCGGCGGCATACTGTTCGGATGCGTGTGCATTGCAATCAGGTTTACAACGCCATCAATGGCGCGGGCAACAGCCGTTGTGTAGCCGATTTGTTCTTCGGTTGTCTCGTCCAAGACGCTGGCAAGGACAGCACCACTTGCACCATCGAACCAGTACATATCTTCAAACAATGTCCCGCTGCGGTGCAGCAGCATTTCTTTGGCTTTGCTGTACAGGATGCGGCTGACGGCTGCATTGTCTATAATACTATCAAATTTACGGCGGTACTCTCCACCGCTGATATAACTGCTGTCAACCGTGGTTTCTTTATTTCGCCCATAGCGCTGAAACTCTAAAATCATCCTATCACCTAATTTTATTGTAGAGGTTTTTTGCCAAACTGTCAAGTTCACCGTATACAAAAAGCCCTCAAGCGGGTCAGGCTTGGGGGCTTAGGACTATTTGCAGGGCGTTTTTACACCACTATTTGTAAGGCTCCTTTATATAAAATAGGAAAAGTTGGTGTAGTAGTGGTGTAATGGTGTCAGAAATTCGCATTTTTACGCCATTTTATAGCGGTTATACGTTAAATTTCAATCCACAGGCTTCATCGTCGGGAACAGCAGCACATCACGGATGGAGTCGCTGTTGGTGAGCAGCATGATCAAGCGGTCAACGCCAAAGCCAAGGCCGCCGGTGGGGGCCAGGCCGTACTCAAGGGCGTTCACATAATCATAGTCCACCTGTGCCTTGCAGTCGGGCTCAGCAGCCTTGCGCTCGGCCACCTGACGCTCAAAGCGGCCCTTCTGGTCGATGGGATCGTTCAGCTCGCTGAAGGCATTGCCGAACTCGGTGGCGTTGATGAAATATTCAAAGCGCTCGGTAAAGGCGGGGTCGCTGGGCTTGCGCTTTGCCAAGGGGCTGATCTCAACGGGATAATCGTAAATGAAGGTGGGCTGAATGAGCTTATCCTCCACGAAAGCATCAAAGAACTCGGCCAGAATGGCACCCTTGGTGGGCACCTCGGGCAGCTCTACATGATGCTCCTTAGCCGAAGCAATGGCATCCTCGTCGGTTTTCCAATCGTGGAAATCCACGCCGGAGTACTTTTTCACAGCCTCCACCATGGTCAGGCGCTCCCAGTGGCCCATGTTGATCTGGTTGCCCTGATAAGGGATCACCAGGCTGCCGCAGATCTTTTCGGCCAGGCGCTTGTACAGCTCTTCCACCAGATCCATCATGCCGTGGTAATCGGTATAAGCCTGATACAGCTCAATGGTGGTGAATTCAGGGTTGTGCTTGGTGTCCATGCCCTCGTTGCGGAAGATACGGCCCACTTCGTACACACGGTCAAAGCCGCCCACGATCAGGCGCTTGAGGTACAGCTCGGTTTCAATGCGCAGCACCATATCCATATCCAGGGTATTGTGGTGCGTGATAAAGGGACGGGCGCTGGCACCGATCTCGAAGGGAGTCAGAATGGGGGTGTCCACCTCCAAAAAGTCCTTTTCGTCCAGATAAGCACGAATTTCGCGCATGATCTGGCTGCGCTTCACAAAGGTGTCCTTTACGCCGGGGTTCACGATCAGATCCACATAGCGCTGGCGATAACGCATTTCGGTATCGGTAAGGCCGTGGAACTTTTCGGGCAGGGGGCGCAGGCTCTTGGAAAGCAGCGTTACCTCTGTAACGCGAACGCTCAGCTCGCCCATCTTGGTGCGGAACACAACGCCCTTGCAGCCAATGATATCGCCGATATCCAGCTTTTTAAAGGCAGCATAGGCATCGTCGCCCATGATGTCGCGGCGGGCAAAGATCTGGATATCGCCCTTGCCGTCACGCAGGTGTGCAAAGCTGGCCTTGCCCATCACGCGCTTGCTCATCATGCGGCCTGCCAGCGAAACCACACGCTCGGTTTCGGTTTCGGCGGGCAGATCCTTATATTCTTCCTGCAGATCAGCCGAATAGGCGTCCTGCTCGTATTTGGTCAGGGCAAAAGGATCCTGGCCTGCATCCTGCAGGTTCTTGAGTTTTTCGCGGCGCACCGCCATGAGCTGGTTTATATCCTGCTCGGGAGCGGCCTGATTCTTCTTGTTCTGATTTTCCATCGTATTTTTGCTCCTTCTCATCGACGGCCCCGCCCCGTTACCGGCAGGGATGATGTTGATACGGTTTTTTCAAAAAAAGGGAGGCACCGGCTGCGGCACCTCCCCCAAAAGGCTAAAGTTCCGCTGAGCGGGTTTGATCTCAAGCGCGGAAGATGCGCAGCACCTGAACCTTCATGGTGCTGCCGTTGGGCAGCTGCACCTCGGCCTCATCGCCCACATGCTTGCCCACCAGCGCCTTGCCCATGGGGCTTTCATCGCTGATACGGCCTGCATCCACATCGGCCTCGGTGCTGCCGGTCAGCATATATACCTCGGCTTCATCGGGATCATCGCCCTCGGCCAGCACTTCCACCGACAAACCAATGCTCACCACATTGGTGTTCAGGTCGCTGTCGTCCAGCACGCGGGCCGATTTGATCAGGCCCTCCAGATCGGCAATGTGTGCTTCCACATAGGCCTGCTCTTCCTTGGCAGCATCGTATTCGGCATTTTCCGAAAGGTCGCCGTAGCTGCGTGCCGTTTTAATTTTATCCTTTACTTCCTCGCGGCGCACGGTTTTAAATTCTTCCAGCTCCGCCTTCAGCTTGTCCAAACCTTCGCGGCTCATAACAACTTCTTTAGCAGCCATGATCGTATTTGCTCCTTTGTGATCTATATTTTATGGGAACTCCAAATCGCTTTACGGGATGCCCGGCCCATGCTTTGCGCGCAGAAAATGCCATTTTACCGGCCATTTCTGCCCGTTCCCTGCAAAAGCCCCGGCCGGACAAAAAGCAAAGGGCACTATGCGCCCCTAATTGGTTTATTATATTCTGTTTTTGCCATTCTGTCAACTGGTTTTTGGGGTGCAAAACCGCCCCAAACCCCCGAAAAACCGCAGTAAAGGCCGCGCCAGCTTTACAGCCGGCGCGGCCTTTACGGTTAACGGTAATGCATTTCGATCATGCACGGAGATGGTATGCCTGGTGCAGGCAGGATGCCTTATTCATCGTCCTCGGCCATGTTGCCCAGCTTGCGGGATTCCTCGATCACCTTGGCCTCCAGATTCGAGGGCAGAGTCTCGTAGCGCACAAAGTCAAATGTGAACGAGCCGCGGCCCTGGGTGAGCTGGCGCAGGAATGCGGTGAAGCTCTGCATTTCGGCAGCGGGCACTTCGGCTTCCACAATCTGGCCGCCGTCCTCGTCCGGGCTCATGCCCAGCACACGGCCGCGGCGCTTGGTCACTTCGCCCATGATATCGCCGGTGTTTTCGGCGGGCACGCTCACCTTCAGCGAGCCCACAGGCTCGAGCAGAACGGGGCCTGCTTCGGGCATGGCAGTTTTATAAGCGATCTTGGCGGCCATGATAAAGGCCATTTCCGAGCTGTCCACGGGGTGATAGCTGCCGTCCAGCAGGGTGGCCTTCAGACCAACCACGGGATAACCGGCCAAAACGCCCTTCTGGGCGGCCTGGCGCAGGCCCTTTTCGACTGCGGGGAAGTAGTTTTTGGGAACGCTGCCGCCAAACACCTTTTCCTCGAATACCAGATCGTCGCTCTCGCAGGGCTCAAACTCGATCCACACATCGCCAAACTGGCCGTGACCGCCGGTCTGCTTTTTGTGGCGGCCCTGTGCCTTGCACTTTTTGCGCACAGACTCACGATAAGCAATGCGGGGCACCGACAGCGTGACTTCTACGCCGAACTTGCTCTTCAGCTTGCACACGGCCACTTCCAGATGCTGCTCGCCCAGGCCTGCCAGGATCTGCTCGGCAGTTTCGGGGTCCTGACTGAATTTCAGCGTGGGATCTTCTTCCACCAAGCGGGTAAGGCCGCTGCTGATCTTGCCTTCATCGCCCTTTTTGGCAACCTTTACAGCCATGCTGTAGCAGGCATGCGGGAAGCTGGGTTCGGGCAGCTGCACCACGCAGGAAGGATCGCACAGGGTATCGCCCGTGCGCGCAGCCAGCTTGGAAACAGCGCAGATATCGCCTGCGATCACCTTGGCGGCGTCGATTTGCTTTTTGCCGCTCACGAACATCAGTTTGCCCATTTTATCGGCTTCGCCGGTGCGGCCGTTCACGATGGCCGAGGTGCCGGTAAGCGTGCCCGAGATCACCTTGACATAGCTCAGCTTGCCCACAAAGGGATCGGCCACGGTTTTGAACACACGGGCCACCAGCGGCTTTGTGCAATCGGGCTCCAGCTCCACAGGCTCGCCTGCCTTATTTGCAGCCAGCACATTGCCTGCATACACAGGGCTGGGCAGCAGCACGCGCATATTGTAAAGCAGCATATCCAATGCCTGCTGGTTCACAGCGCTGCCGCAGAACACAGGCGTGATCTTGCCGCTGTTTACGCCGTTGCGCATACCCTCCACGATTTCCTCGGTGGTGAAGGGCTCGCCGCCGAAGAATTTTTCCATCAGAGCATCATCCGTTTCAGCAATGGCTTCGCTCATGGCCTCGATCATACCGGCATAGGTATGGCCGATATCGGGCACCTCCACCTGCACCTGCTTGCCGCTCTCGTATTTAAAGGCCTTCTGGCTGAACAGGTTGATATACACCTGCGTGCCATCGTCCAGACGGGCCGGAACCACACAGGGGCACACGGTGGGGCCAAGCTTGACCTTAAGGTCGGTCAGGATCTTGCTGAAGTTGGCGTTTTCCAGATCCATTTTGCCAACGAATACCATGCGGGCCTTGCCGTTTTTCACTGCCAGATGATAAGCCTTTTCCGCGCCAACGGTCACGCCGCTGCGGCCGGAAACACAGATCAGCACGCTTTCGGCGGCCATAATGCCCTCGCTCTGGCCCAGTTCAAAATCAAACAGGCCCGGAGTGTCGATCAGGTTAAATTTATAACCCTCGCTCTCCACAGGAACCACTGCCAGATTCAGCGATGCCAAACGGCGGGCTTCCTCGGGGTCAAAGTCGCTTACGGTGGTGCCATCCTCTACTCGGCCCATGCGCTCAAGCGCACCGGTGGAATACAGCAGTGCTTCTGCAAGGGTGGTTTTGCCGCTTCCGGCATGACCGGCCAGCATGATATTTCGGATATTTTTGCTCTCGTAATTCAACGATTAACTCCCCTTTCACACTTGCCTTGGCAAGTGCTTATACAATTCATACAAAAATAATACTATACTTTTGCAAAATTTCAAACACTTTGTGAAAAATTTCCCCTATTTTGCCTGCCAAATTATTCGAGCATTCTTTGTGCAATATGTAGATTTTCTGCTGGGTTTCTTTTGCGATTTTCCATAAAAGCGCCGGTTTATCCCCGTTTATGGGCGTTTGCGATTGTTTTGCCCGCACCGCTCCCCTGCCAAAAAAACACCAGCCGATTTGCGCATATTGCACAAATCGGCTGGTATAGATCATTTTATAAAAGCCTTACCGCTTTTGCGATCACTGCTGGGCAGCCTCGGCCTTTTTCTTGGCCTCGATGGCAGCCAGTGCATCACGGCGGCTCAGGTTGATGCGGCCCTGCTGGTCGATCTCGGTGACCATAACGATCAGCTCGTCGCCCACGGCAACCACATCCTCCACATGCTCAACACGCTTGGTGTCCAGCTTGGAAATGTGAACCAGACCCTCTTTGCCCGGTGCGATCTCCACAAAGGCACCAAAGTTCATCAAGCGGGTCACGCGGCCCTTGTAGATCGCGCCCACTTCGGGATCTTCCACAATGGTCTTAATGGTAAAGATCGCGCGCTTTGCATCCTCCTGATCCGTGGCGGAAACAAAGACATGGCCGTCTTCTTCCACATCGATCTTGCAGTTGCAGTTGGCGCAGATGTCCTGGATCACCTTACCGCCCTTACCGATCACGTCCTTGATCTTGTCGGTGGGGATCATCATGCTGAACATCTTGGGAGCATACTTGCTCAGCTCCTGACGAGGCTCAGCGATCACAGGCTTGATGATCTCGTCCAGAATATACAGGCGGCCCTTGCGGCACTTTTCAAAGGCTTCGGCAATGATGTCGTAGGTCAGGCCGTCCACCTTGATATCCATCTGAATGGCGGTAATGCCCTTGCGGGTGCCGCCCACCTTAAAGTCCATATCGCCGTGGAAGTCTTCCACGCCCTGAATGTCCAGCATGGTCATCCAGCGGCCGCCGTGCAGGGGGTCGCCATCGGTGATCAGGCCGCAGGAAATGCCGGCAACGGGAGCCTTGATGGGCACACCGGCATCCATCAGAGCCAGTGTGCTGCCGCAGATGGAAGCCTGGCTGGTAGAGCCGTTGGAGGACAGCACCTCAGAAACGGCACGAATGGTGTAGGGGAACTCCGCAGGATCGGGCAGCACGGGGATCAGAGCGCGCTCTGCCAGTGCGCCGTGGCCGATCTCGCGGCGGCCGGGGCTGCGGGGTGCGCGGGCCTCGCCCACAGAGTAGGGCGGGAAATTGTAGTGGTGGATATAACGCTTGGAGTCCTGATCGAACAAATCGTCCATCATCTGTGCGTCCTTGGTGTTGCCCAGAGCCACAGCAGTCAGCACCTGTGTCTGGCCGCGGGTGAACATGCCCGAACCATGGGCACGGGGCAGAATGCCAACCTCGGCAGCCAGAGGACGGATCTCGTTGATGCCGCGGCCGTCCACACGCTTACCGTCACGCAGCAGCCAAGTGCGAACCACCTTTTTCTGCATCAGATAGCTCACCTGGCCCAGCTCACCCTCGGTGAGGTCAGGCCATTCGGCAGCGATCTCGTCCATGATAGGCAGCACGGCAGCATCACGCACATTCTTGTCGTCGGTGTCCATGGCAGCCTCAAACTGTGCCAGATGCTTTTCGGTGATCTGCTCCATCATGTCCTTGTCCATCTCCACAGGAGTGAACTCCACCTTGGGCTTGCCGATCTCGGCCACGATGCTGTTGATGAAGGCGATGGTCTTTTTGATCTCCTCGTGGGCGATCTTGATGCCTTCCAGCACGGTCTGCTCGTCCACCTCGTTGGCACCGGCTTCGATCATCACGATCTTTTCCTGAGAGGCAGCCACGGTCATGGCCAGCTCGCTCACAGCGCGCTGCTCCTTGGTGGGGTTCAGCACGATCTGGCCGTCCACCAAACCCACCTGTACGCCGCCGATGGGGCCGTTCCAGGGAATATCCGAGATAGACAGCACCAGAGAGGTGCCGATCATGCCGGCGATCTCGGCGCTGTTGTCAGGGTCGAGGCTCATCACGGTCATGGTAACGCACACATCGTTGCGCATATCGTGGGGGAACAGCGGGCGAATGGGGCGGTCGATGACACGGCTGGTCAGCACGGCCTTTTCTCCGGGGCGGCCTTCACGGCGCATAAAGCTGCCGGGAATGCGGCCCACTGCATACATTTTTTCCTCAAACTCAACGCTCAAGGGGAAGAAATCAATGCCGTCGCGGGGTTTTGCACTCATCACAACATTGCACAGCACGCAGGTTTCGCCGTAGCGGATCATGGCGCTGCCGTTGCTGAGGCCGCACATTTTACCGGTTTCCACCACCAGAGGGCGGCCGGCCAGAGTGGTTTCAAACGTGCGGAACTTGGGGAAAGTTTCCTTTTTGGAAGAGAATTCCAAAGCCATAATGAACCTCCATTATCATTTTTAAAAACAGGGCTCTGCACCATGGCTTCAAGCAATAAATCCAATGCCCAAGCCTTGCCGCTCAGGCGCTCGATTTACTGCTGAAAGCACAGGCAGCAGCCCCAATACTAACAGGAAATAATGAGGAAAAGGCAGGCGGCCTGGTGACCAGCCCGCCCGCCTTTTTGCGGGTTTTGATTACTTACGCAGACCCAGAGTGGCAATGAGCTTACGGTAACGCTCAATGTCGTTCTTCTGCAGGTAAGCCAGCAGGTTGCGGCGACGGCCAACCATCTTCAGCAGACCACGGTTGCTGTGATGATCGTTGGGGTTAGCCTTCAGGTGCTCGGTCAGGTGCTGAATGCGGGCAGTCAGCAGGGCAACCTGCACTTCGGGAGAACCAGTGTCCTTTTCGTTGGTGGCAACCTTAGCCATGATTTCTTTCTTGTTCATGTTCAAATACCTCACTTTAATAATATGCCGCTGGCCCAGCACTGGGGCAACAAGGCTCCCGATACGGGCATACGCCCCACACCGAGCCACGGTAACGGTTAAAAGTATATCACAAAGGATCTGCAAATACAAGAGCCTTTTTTCGCATTTTCCAATTTATTTTTGCATCTTGTCCCCTGCCCGGCGCTTTGCCGGCCGTTCAGCCAGCGCCGCAACCCCGGCTGCCGCCATAGGGAAGCAGCACAGATAATAGGGCAGGCAGTAGCGCGATTTTGCCTCGGAGGCAAGCTGGAACAAAAAGCCGCCGATCAGGCAGACCATCGGGGTCAAGCGCCAAACCGCCGTTTTGTGTTTGGCAAAGGCCAAAAGGATGCCCGCTGCGCCAAACAGATACACCAGCGGCATAAGCAGCCCCAGCCATGCCTGCACCGGTGCAAACAATACGCCGCCTGTCAGTGCGCGGGCCAGCCAACGCGGCTCATTATACAGCGATGGATTGTTTGCCGAAAGCGAAGTAAACCACGGCTCCAGCCATTGATCGGCTGTTTTTTCAGCGAAAAACTGCCAAAAGCGCCCCTGCCTTTGCAAGGCCGAAAGTGAGTTTCGGATGTCCATTGCCGCTTGACGGTTAGCCATTGCCGCATCATAACCGCACTGACGGTATACTTTAATGCTGATACCGTTGTAAAAGCCCGGCATGGCTTTTTCGCTGTAGGCATCCACGCCCATCAGAATGCGCGGCAGGATAGGACATCCGGATTCTCCGGGCATTCCAAGGCGTGTCATCGCAGCTTCCTGCCAAAGATAGCTCGCCCCCACCGCCAGTGCCGCCAGCAGCACCGCTGCCAGTATTTTTCGCCTTTGACCGGGGCAAAACACACCCGTAGCGAACAAAATCAACACCGCCGCCGCAAGAAAGATCATTTCTCCGCTGTAAAGGATCAGTGCCGCGGCAAACGAAAGCACCGCCAGCGCCCACCACCGCACAGGGCTTTTTGCTCCTGCGCATTCGCGCATTACAGCATAGCTGCCAAGCAGTGCCAGCGCTAAGCCGGGCAGGGTTCCATACACAAAGGTAGAATACAGGGCCAGCGGCACAAAAGATGCCGTAAGCAGCGCACACAGGCATTTTGCCGCAGGAGAGTCCGTAAGCCTGCCGCAGATGCAGCTTAGTATATAAACGCTGACTCCTGCACTGCAGGCGCTTAAAAACTGCCAGCTGAACCAGCTTGTTCCAAACAGGCGCACCAGCGGCTCTGCCGCCATGGCCGTTGCTGCCTGAAACGGATACAGCCGCAAATATTCCCATTCAAAATCAAAAAGTTCTCCCCTGCCCGCCAAAAAGCAGGCGGTATTCCAGAAATCCATTTGATCCACCGCCGGATAACTGGAAAACGAACCGATCCATACAAAGCAGAAGGCCGTCACGCCCGCTGCTGCAAGAATGCTGAAAAATCGCGCGTTTTTCCAGCTCAGCCACCGCACGGCAAGCATACACACGCCCACCAGCGCAGCAGCTGCCGCTGCCGCACCTGCCAGCGTGTGGGGCACATTCCGTGCAGTGATCACCAGTTCGTCCGGGATATGCTCGGCAAATTCCTCGGTTTTCATATTTGCCAGCACAAAAAGCGAGGCGATGCCCAGCCCTGCACAAACAGCAAAGCTCAGCACCGCCACAACGCCTGCAGGAACAGCCATGATCCAGTTTTTCAGCTTCCGGTTCATGCCGATTCCCCTTTCAGCGCCGCAAAATAGTTTTTACTTTCCCGTGCTGCATCGTGGATCAGCTGTGCCAGCTCCTGCATGGAATTAAATTTGCGCACGGGGCAAAGATATTTATGAAATTCCAGCACCGGTGCCTGCCCGTAAACATTGCCCGAAAAATCCGGCACATAGGTTTCACAGGTCACCGCAGCATTCGCGCTGCTGTCCACCGTGGGGCGGCGGCCAATGCCGGTGGCTGCCGGATACCAGCGGCCATCCAGCCAGATGCGTGTCAGATACACACCGGTGCAAAGCTGCTGCGCCTCGGCAGGATAGTTTTGGTTGATGGTGGGTGTGCCCAGCTTTCCGCTGCCGATCCCCCTGCCGTGGGTCACGGGCCAGTCGATGCAATAGGGCTTGCCCAGCATGGCGTTGGCACTTTCCAGATCGCCGCTTTCCAGTGCCGCACGAATGCGGGTGGAGCTTACGGTCTGCCCCTGATACTGGGCCATGGGAACAATGTTCACCTGAATGTCCAGCGGGGCGCACAGCTTGCGCAGCATGGGCACATTGCCCGCTGCCTTGGCCCCAAAAGTAAAGTTATCGCCGCAGAAAACGGCTTTTGCATGAAAGCACTCCACCAGCACACGCTGCACGAATTCTTCGGGAGAAAGCGAGCGGAACTGTTCAAAGGGCGGCTCAAGATATTCCTCAATGCCGATTTCGGCAATGCGGGTATGCTTGAGCTGCAGCGAAAGAATACGCCCGCCCTTGAGCGTGCTGTTGCCGGGCAGTTCAAATGTAAACGCCGCCGCTGTAAGCCCGTTCTGGGCCGCACAGGCGGCTGCAGCGCCCAGCACAGCCCGATGGCCGCAGTGTACGCCGTCAAAATAGCCAAGAGCCACCGCACTGCCGCAGGGGGCCGTGATGGGGGTCAGCTCGTGATGGATCTGCATCGTGTTTTAATCCCTTTCGCAAAAAAGTTTTTCCACTTGCAACACACCGCCCGTTACAGCGGCAAGCCCAAGAAATTGCCCCTCGCCGTCATACACGCGGTAGCGGCCATCCTGCGCCGGAAAATGGCTGGTGGGGCAGCCGTTGAACAGGTGCGTGCGAATGCGCTCGCTCACGGTCAGCGCAGGAAGCGGCGCAAACGCCGCATCCACCGGCAGAATCCAGCCGTTGTTCCACAGCTCGCCGCTTTCGGCTGCCGCAATGATCTCGGGCAGGGTGTGGCTTTGCTGCTGACTGAAAACGCCCGCCTGCGTGCGGCGCAGGGCCGCCAGCGTGGCAGGAACCCCCAGCGCCGTGCCGATATCCTCGGCCAGCACACGGATATATGTGCCCTTTGAGCATGCCACGCGCACACAGTGATCGCCCGGGGCATGACTGCCCAGATATTCCAGCTGATGCACCGTGATGGGACGCGGGGTGCGCTGCACGGTTTCGCCCTTGCGCGCAGCCTTATAAAGAGGCTGGCCGTTGATCTTTACCGCAGAATACATGGGAGGCAGCTGCATCTGGTCGCCCAGAAACTGCGGCAAAACTGCTTTCAGCTCCGCTTCGCCCACGGTGACCGGGGCGGTTTCCAGCGCCGTACCGGTCACATCACCGGTATCTGTGCGCAGGCCCAGCCGAATGGTAGCCTCGTAGGTTTTATCGTGGTTCAGCTGGCGGTCGGCTGCTGCGGTGGCCCTGCCGATAAACACAGCCAGCACACCCGTAGCCATGGGGTCCAGCGTGCCGGAATGCCCCAGCTTGCGGGTGCCCAGCACACCGCGCAGCTTGGCCAGCACATCAAAGCTTGTCCACTCGCTGGGCTTATCTACGATCAGAATGCCATTTTTCATAGGGGTCATAGCGACAGTTCTCCCCCCTGCTCGTCCAGCTTTTTCAGGGCACGCTCCACTTCGCGCAGAATGGCAGCCTTTACATTTTCCTGCATGCCCTCGATCTCGCACCCGGCAGCACGGCCATGGCCGCCGCCGCCCAGGCAGGCCACGATCTCGTTGGCGGCAATGCCCCGAACCGTGCGCACGCTGATCTTATAGCTGCCCAAGGGCTGCTGGCGCAGCGTTAAGCCCACCTGCACGCCCTCGATGCCCAGCGGCAGGCTGGTGATATCCTCCAGCTCGGCGGCAGGCACACCGCTGGCTGCGATCTGCTCTTTGGTAAGGCACACCATGGCGCAGCGGTTTTCAAAATAGTATTCCAGGCTTTCCAGCGCCATGCGCTCCACTTCCACGCGGGCGCGGCTTTTGCTTTCAAACAGAATGCTGTTCAGCTCTTCCACATTGGCGCCTGCCTCCATCAAGGTTGCTGCAGCCGCGTGGGTTTTGGCGCGGGTGCTGGCAAACCGGAAGCAGCCGGTGTCCGTGGCGATGCCGGTGTACAGGCAGCCTGCAATGTGCGGGTCGATGGTCACGCCCATCATGGGGATCAGCTCGGTCAAAATCTCGCAGCAGGCGGCGGCATCGGCATCCAGATAGGTGCCGTAGGCATAGGCCGCATTGCTGCCGTGATGGTCGATGCACAGGTTCACATTCTGTGAAAATTCCTGCATATCGTTGTTTTCACCAAACAGCTGCATGCTGGCCACATCCACAGCCACCACAAACTTCGGCTTGAACTGGCGGCTGTAGGTTTCCAGCATCATGTAATTGTACATCTGAGGGATCGGATCGCTGCAAAGCACTGCCGCTGTTTTGCCCAAAGCCCGCAAAGCCCAGTAGAGAGCACCTGCCGAACCGATGGTATCGCCGTCAGGATTTTTATGGCACAGGATCAGGATCTCGTCTTCGGCCAGCAGCTCATTCACTGCGGCCGACATTTCCAGATATTCCGTCATATCCCATTGCTCCTTTCTGCGTATTGCGCATTATGCGCCTGCAAGGCCTATCAGTCTTCCTTCGGCTGGTTTGCCTGCTCTTTTTCGTTCAGTTCCTGCAGAATGCGGTTGATATGCTCTGCATAGGCAGCGCCGTCATCCTCCACAAAGATAAAGCGAGGTGCCTTACGAATGTGCATACGGCGGCTCACCTCGGTGCGCACATGGCCGCTGGCCTTGTTGAGCGCCTTCACCACGGGGCCCGGGCCCTCGGGGTTTGCCATTACACTGATATACACCTTGGCCACATCCAGATCCGGCGTTACATCCAGCCGGGTAACGGTGTTGAGGCCGGTGCCGAGGCGGGGGTCCTTCATTTCGCCGATGATGGCAATGATCTCCCGCTTCATGTCCTGAGCCATACGGCCCATGTTTTTCTGAGACATAGTTTCTCCTATCGCGTTAGCGCAGTATCCCGGCAGACGGATCTGCCGGGGTGCTGTGTGTTCTGTAAATTCAGGGCAATACCGCATAATTCTAAGTGCCGATACGGCGAGCGAGGTACGGCAGATGCTAAGCAAAAAGCGCAGATAATACTTTTTGTATTATCGAGAATTTTTGCAACGCATATGCCGTGCTGCAGCCGCCGGAACGGTGCTTAAGCCGTAAGGCGGGAATTGTGTGGTGTTGTCTCAGCTTAATCGCGGTATTCTTCCAGCTTGAAGGCTTCGAACACGTCGCCTTCCTTGACATCGTTGAACTTGGCCAGAGTCACGCCGCATTCAAAGCCCTGTGCCACTTCCTTGGCATCGTCCTTAAAGCGCTTCAGGCTGGCGATCTCGTCCTCGCAGATCACGATACCGTCGCGCACCACGCGCACCTTGCTGTCGCGGGTGATCTTACCGTCGGTCACGCGGCAGCCGGAAACGGTGCCCACGCTGCTGATCTTGTAAACCTGACGCACTTCCAGTTCGCCCAGCTGCACCTCGCGGATCTTGGGTGCCAGCATACCCTTCATAGCGTCGGTCACATCGTTGATGGCATCGTAGATCACGCGGTACATACGCATTTCCACCTGTGCCTGTGCAGCGGCCTCACGCGCAACGGGGTCGGGGCGCACATTGAAGCCGATGATGATAGCGTTGGAGGCATCGGCCAGGTCAACATCGCTCTTGCTGATCGCACCCACGCCTGCGTGGATCACGCGCACACGCACTTCCTCATTGCTGATCTTCTCCAGCGACTGCTTCACGGCCTCGGCAGAGCCCTGCACATCGGCCTTGACAATGATGGGCAGCTCCTTCATATCGTTCTGGGCCATCTGATCGAACAGATTGTCCAGCGTAACCTTGGTGTAGCTGGCAAAGCGCTTTTCCTTGGCCTCGTTGGCGCGCTTCTCGGCCAGCTCACGGGCCAGGCGCTCATCGGCAACGGCCTCAAACAGGTCGCCTGCTTCGGGCACATCGGTCAGGCCGGTGATCTCCACAGGCATGGAGGGGCCAGCCTCCTTCAGGTTGCGGCCCTTATCATCGCGCATGGTACGCACACGGCCCACCGAGGTGCCGGCAATGATCACATCGCCCAGCTTCAGCGTGCCGTTCTGCACCAGCAGGGTTGCCACAGTGCCCTGGCCGCGGTCCAGACGAGCCTCTACCACAGCGCCCTTGGCACGGCGGTTGGGGTTTGCCTTAAGATCCAGCATTTCAGCTTCCAGCACCACACGCTCCAGCAGATCGTTGATGCCTGCGCCCGTCATGGCCGAAACCGGCACGCAGCCCACATCGCCGCCCCAATCCTCGGGGATCAACTCATACTTGGTCAACTGCTCTTTAATGCGCTCGGGGTTTGCGGTGGGTTTATCCATCTTGTTGATGGCCACCACAACCTTGACCTTTGCAGCCGCAGCATGGTGAATGGACTCGATGGTCTGGGGCATGATGCCGTCATCGGCAGCTACGACCAGGATCGCAATATCGGTCATGTTGGCACCGCGGGCACGCATACTGGTGAATGCTTCGTGGCCGGGGGTATCCAGGAAGGTAATGGGGGTATCGCCCACCTTGACCTGGTAAGCACCGATGGCCTGCGTGATGCCGCCGGCCTCGCCTGCGGTCACATTGGTCTTGCGGATCGCATCCAGAATCGAGGTTTTGCCGTGGTCAACATGGCCCATGACCACCACAACGGGCGGACGGGGAACCAGATCCTCGGCAGAATCCTCCTCGGCTTCAAACAGGCGCTCCTCAATGGAAACATGAACTTCGTGCTCGACCTTTGCCTTGAATTCCTCGGCAATCAGGCAGGCGGTATCAAAATCGATGGTATCGTTCACGGTGTGCATTTCGCCCATCATCATGAACTTTTTGATCACATCGCCGGCACTCTTTTTCAGGCGGTTGGCCAGCTCGCCCACGGTGATCTCGTCAGGAATGCTGATCTTCAGCTGGGCGTTGCGGGCCTTTTCCAGCTGGATGCGCTGCAGGCGCTCAAACTCGGTTTCGCGCTTGCCCTTCTGGAACTGCTGGCGCTGCTTCTGGCCGCGCTGGGTAAACTTCTGCTTGTTGCCGCCTGCGCTTGCCTTGCGGCGGTTGTCGGTGTTCTTGGTGGAAGCCAGATCGTCATACTTGGCGTTGAAGCGGTCCACGTTCACATCCACGGTGCGGGTGTCCACGGTGCGGGTCTCACGCTTGACCTCCACGGTTTCCACCTGTGCAGCAGCCTTAGCGCCGGAATCCTTGGCCAGATCGGCCAGGGTAACGGTTTTGTCGCTGCGCTTCTGGGCAGCCTGACGCTTGGGCTCCTCTTTGGCCTTTGCCTTGGGGGCCTCGGCCTTGGGGGCGGGCTGTTTCTGCTCTGCTGCAGGCTTTTCAGGCTCCTGGCTTGCCCAGAATGCCGACAGATCGCTTTCGGCGTTCTTCTGGGTGTAGGCTTCCATCAGATAGTTCATTTCAGCCTCGTTCAGGCTGCCGCCGGTCTTTTTGGGCTCGCCGCCCATCTGGGCCACGATCTCGATGACCTGCTTTACAGGGATATTCAGATCTTTCGCCACATTGTTGATTTTATAGGTAATCGTCATTCGATATATTCCTCCTTATAATCGAGGTGCTTCTCACAAAGCTTCGCAAAGTTTTCGTCCAGCACGCTGAACACGCCCGTGGGCTTGGGCGCCACGCCGAGCAGGTCGGTCTGGCTCAGCGGCATACTAAGGCAGGGCACCAGTCCCTCGCAGGCTTCGCGGGCACGGCGCTCGGTGCGCGGGCTCAGATCGCTTGTGAGCAGCACCAGATAGCTTTTTCCCTTCATCACGCTTTCCACGGCGGCATCAAAGCCCATGGTCAGCTTGCCTGCTTTGCGGCACATTCCCAATGCGCCCATCAGGCGCTCAGTTTTCTGCATGGCCTGCCTCCTGTTCTGCGGCAGCCACCTGCTGCTCAAGCAGTTCGTATACTTCGGGCGGGATCTGTGTGCCAAAAGCATTTTCCAGGCGTTTTGCCTTGCGTGCCTTGTTCATGCAGGCGGTTTTGGGGCAGATATAAGCGCCCCGCCCGGGCTTTTTGCCTGTCAGATCCAGGCTGATCTCGCCCTCCGGGCTGCGCACGATGCGCACCAGTTCTTTTTTGGGTCTACCCTCACCGCAGCCGGTACAGCGGCGCACGGGGATCTTTCTGGGCTGCATTATCCGGGGTCACTCCTTTTTATCGATCAGTCTTCTTTTTCTTCGCCGTAATATCCGCTTTCGGGGCGAATGTCGATATTATAGCCGGTCAGACGAGCGCACAGACGGGCGTTCTGGCCCTTGTTGCCAATGGCAAGGCTCAGCTGGTGATCGGGTACGGTCACGCGGCAGCTCTTGGTTTCGCCTTCCAGCAATTCCACCTTTACCACCTTGGCGGGGCTGAGTGCAGCGCTGATAAACTCGCTGATATCCTCGCTCCACTTGACAATGTCGATCTTTTCGCCGTGCAGCTCTTCCACAATGCGGGCCACACGCGCACCATGTGCGCCAATGCAGGCACCCACAGGATCCACATTGGGGTCCTTGCTCCACACAGCCATCTTGGTGCGGGCACCGGCCTCGCGGCTGATGGCCTTGATCTCAACAGTGCCTTCGTAAATTTCGGGCACTTCCATTTCAAACATACGCTTTACAAGGCCGGGATGTGTGCGGGAGATCATCACTCGGGGGCCGCGCTCGGTGGGCATAACATCCACCACATACACCTGCACGCGGTCGCCCTCGTTGTACTCTTCACCGGGCACCTGCTCGTTGCGGGGCAGAATGGCATGGCCGCCCTTGCCCAGATCCAGGTTTACAATGCCGCGGTCGGGGTCTACCGCCACCACCGTAGCGGTTACGATCTCGTGTGCCTTGGACTGCATTTCGCTGCACTGGCGGTTGCGCTCTGCCTCGCGGATGCTCTGGCGGATCACATGCTTGGCGTTCTGGGCAGCAATGCGGCCAAACTCCTTGGTTTCCAGCTTCACGGGGATACGGTCACCCACATGACAGCCGGGGCGCAGGCGGCGTGCTTCGGAAAGGCCGATCTGGGTGTGCTCGTTCTCCACATCGAAATCTTCCACAACATCGCGCAGCAGGCTGGCGGCAAACACATCCATTTCGGGAATGATGTCCACAACCACATTCTCATCGCCCACCAGATAATCTTTCTTGATGGCGCCGATGATAGCGGTTTTGATCTTTTCGATCAGGTAATCGCTGGGCAGGCCGCGCTCTTCGGCCAGAGCAGCCAGCGCCGCAAACAGTTCACGGGTATCCACCTTGGTTTCGTCTTTCACTACTTTTTTCTTAGCCATTTTTCCGGATTCCTCCTATATATATGTTATCAGAACAGGTCTTCGTCGTCACACAGCTTCACATAGCTGGCCGATGCCAGGGGCATGGTGACAGTGCCGTTTTCGGTTTCCAGCGTTACATTGCCGTTTTCAAAGGCTGCCAGCTTGCCCTCATAATCGCGGTTGCCGCTCTCATCGGGGCGGATCAGGTGCATTGCTGCCTTTTCGCCCATATAACGGGCAAAATGCTCGTCACGGGTCAATCTGCGGCCCAGGCCGGGGCTGCCCACCTCCAGATAATAGCTCTGTTCAATGGGGTCTGCCTCGTCCAGCAGCGGGTCGATGGCGCGGGTCACATCCTCGCAGGTGTCGGTGTCCAGCGGGGTGTCACGCTCAATGAGGATGCGCAGATACCAGTCGGGGCCTTCCTTTTCAAAGCGCACATCCCACAGCCGCAGGCCAAGGTCTTCTACCACGGGGCGAACCAACTCTTCCACAATGCGAACAGTCGCTGCGCCCGATTTTTCCTTTGCCATAGGGTTACAAGCCTCCTTATTTTCTACAGGCCGCCGGGCGGCGGCTTGTTTATGCCATATTAAAGAAAGAAAGCGGACCTTTCGGCCCACTTTCCAATTCTCATATTCGTACACTAACACTATACCCCATAACGGCGCAATATGCAAGTGTTTTTAGAATATTTTTCCTTTTTGTGCCTTTTACAGCAGCAGCGACATCACAGGAATGCTTAAAATGCAGAAAAGGCTGCTCAAAAACACACAGCGCGCGGCAAACTCACGATCCGCCCCGTACATTTCGCTCAGACTGGTGCAGGCAGCCGCCGTGGGCATACACATAATGATAAACACCACGCCAAACATACACGCGCCGTCAAACGAAAACACCCTTCCCCATGCCAGCAGCACCAGATAGCTGACCATCGGCATCAGCAGCAGCCGGTTCAGGCTGGCTGTAAGCGCATCGCGGCAGCGAAAGGTTTCCGCAATACTGCTCTTGGTCAGATTGATTCCCGTAATGATCATGGAAAGCGGCGTTGTCATGGCCGAAAGATGCGTCAGTGGCGTAAGCAGCATTGCCGGAACACTCCACCGGCCAAAATAAAACACCAGCCCCAGCGCCGTGGCAAGGTTCACACCGGTAAAAAGCACTGTGCGCCAGTTGAATTTTGCCTTCTGTTTCGCCTGTGTATCGCGGCAGATGGTTTGCGCCCCGCTTGTATAAACCAGAACATTAAACGGAATGCCAAAAATGGCAGCCTGCGCAAGTCCCTCGGTGCCAAACAACGCCAGCGCAATGGGAAATCCCATAAAGCCGTTGTTGCAATAGGTGCCCGCAAATTCCCACACGCCCCGGTGTTCGCTTTCCACCCGAAAAACACGCGCAAGCGGCTTTGCCAGCAGAGAATTCAGCGGAAACAGAATGAACCCCAATCCGATCAGTTTGAGCGTAGTGCCTAAAAATGCCGGGTCGTAATCATTCAGCAGCGAAACAAACACGGTGCAGGGCAGCGTGATCTTCATCAGAAGCCTTGTACACAGTTCAGACGATCGCTCGGGCAAAATTCCGGCTTTTGCCGAAAAATATCCCACACCGATCAGCAGAAACAGCCCCACAAGATTGCTGAGAACATCCAAAAAATTCAGGTGCATCCAACCCACCTCCAAAAAAGCAAACGGCGGAAAGCCGCAGATTCGTCTTAAAACGCCCAGCTTCCGTTTTCAAATATCTTCACGGTATCGCCGTTTTTGCACAGGCCGGTCACCGTGGTATCCTCGGCGCCGATCATCACATCCTCGTGAATGGCCGAATCGTTCACGCCCATGGTCAGCAGCTGCTCGCGGCTCAGATTCTGCCCGCCCTTCACCGTGGTGGGATACCCTGCGCCGAAGGCAATGTGACAGGCTGCGTTTTCATCAAACAGCGTGCTGTAAAACAAAACGCCCGTAGCGCGAATGGGGCTTTCCTTGGGTACCAGCGCCACCTCGCCGATATGGCAGGCCCCCTCATCGGTGGCCAGCAGCTCGGCCAGCAGCGCGTCGTTTTCCTCGGCGGAATGCGCCACCACTTTGCCGTCTTTGAATGTTACCGAGAAGCCTTTGATCAGCTGCCCGTTGTAGGCGTAGGGGCGGGTGCTCTTTACCACGCCGTTCACCTTGGTGCGGTGGGGCGCGGTGAACACCTCCTCGGTGGGCAGGTTGGCGATAAAATCAATGCCGCGTTCGCTGCGGCTGTTGGCCCCCTCCCACACAGCGCCATCGGCCAGGCCAATGGTGACGTCGGTTCCGTTGGCGCTGCTGAAATGCACGCTTTCCAGATCCCAGCGGTTCAGCTGGTCTTTTTTCTGTGTAAGCATGGCAATGTGCTTTTTCCACTCCCCCACCGGGTCGCCGCCGGTCACACGGCAGGCCTCAAAAATCAGCTGCCACAACTTTTCCACCGCCTGTTCCGTCGGCAGTTCCGGGAACACCCGGCTGGCCCATGCACGGCCCGGCACTGCCGCCACACACCACTGCAGCCGATCGTTCATAGTGTATTCCGTCCACGGCTTCAGCGCCTTGGCGCGGGCTGTATTGGCACGGTTGATCTTTGCGCCGTCCAGCCCGGCATAGGCCTCGGGGTCATCGGCATCGATATACAGGCGGCAGGCACCGCCCGGAGCTTCGGCGTAATCCAGCCAGCTGCGCAGCTCATACGGCATGGTGGCCGCCAGCGTTTCCTCGGCGGCATTTTCATAGCGGATACGGGTGAGCTTTTCATCGTGGAACCGCACGATCACATCCTTGGCACCGGCCTCAAAGCCCGCCTTGGCGCACGCGCGCCCAAACTCGGCGCATTCTACCGGGCAGTTGATCAAAAAATACTGCCCTGAGTTCACATTTACGCCCACCTTTACAATAAAATCGGCATAAAGCTGCAATAGCCTTCTGTCCATGATGGCTCTCCTTTTATAGTCAATGATAAAAATGCGGCAGCCCCATCATGCCGGGAGCTGCCGCAAAATGTCCCGATCTTTAAAAATCAGAACTCGATCTTCTTTTCGATGTAAGCCTTCAGCTCGCTGATGGGCATACGCACCTGCTCCATGGTGTCGCGGTCACGCACGGTCACGCAGCCGTCGCCTTCTTTTTCTGCATCGCCCACGGTATCAAAGTCCACGGTGATGCACAGAGGCGTGCCGATCTCGTCCTGACGGCGATAACGCTTGCCGATGGAACCGGCATCGTCAAAGTCCACCATAAAGTATTTGCTCAGCTCGTTGCGGATCTCAGCAGCCTTGTCGCTCAGCTTCTTGGAAAGCGGCAGCACGGCGCACTTGTAGGGCGCCAGGAAGGGGTGCAGGCGCAGCACGGTGCGGATATCCTCTTTGCCCTTGCTGTCGGTGAGATGCTCTTCGTCGTATGCCTCGCACAGGAATGCCAGGGCCACACGATCAGCACCCAGAGAGGGCTCGATGACATAGGGGATGTAATGCTCGTTGGTTTCGGGGTCGAAGTATTCCAGGCTCTTGCCCGAAGCCTCCTGATGGCGGCCCAGATCGTAGTTGGTGCGGTCGGCAATGCCCCACAGCTCGCCCCAATCGGTAAACGGGAAGGCGTACTCGATATCGGTGGTGGCGCGGCTGTAGAAAGCCAGCTCGGCGGGCTCATGGTCACGCAGGCGCAGGTTTTCCTCCTGAATGCCCAGGCTCAGCAGCCACTGCTTGCAGAAGTCTTTCCAATAGGCAAACCATTCCAGATCGGTGCCGGGCTTGCAGAAGAACTCGCATTCCATCTGCTCAAACTCACGGGTACGGAAGGTAAAGTTGCCGGGGGTGATCTCGTTACGGAAAGCCTTGCCTACCTGGCACACACCAAAGGGCAGCTTGCGGCGGGTGGTGCGCTGAATGTTGGCAAAGTTTACAAAAATGCCCTGTGCAGTTTCGGGGCGCAGATAGCAGGTGCTGGAGGAATCCTCGGTTACGCCGATGGCCGTTTTGAACATCAGGTTAAACTTGCGGATGGGGGTGAAATCATGCTTGCCGCACACAGGGCACACGATCTCGCTGTGATCGGCAATGTACTGGTCCATTTCCTCAAAGGTCATGGCGTCCACATTCACGCTGTTGTCGCAGGCTTCGATCAGCTTATCGGCACGATGACGGGCCTTGCAGGCACGGCAGTCCAGCAAAGGATCGCTGAACGAGGATACATGGCCGGTGGTGATCCAGGTTTGCGGGTTCATGATGATGGCTGCATCCAAGCCCACATTCAATCCGGATTCCTGCACGAACTTTTTCATCCATGCCTTTTTCACATTGTTCTTAAATTCCACACCCAGAGGGCCGTAGTCCCAGCTGTTGGCCAGGCCGCCGTAAATCTCGCTGCCGGGATACACAAAGCCGCGGTTTTTGCAAAGGCTTACGATCATGTCCAAGGTTTTTTCGCTGTTTTTCATTTTTTTCTCCTCACTGCACGGCTGGCTGCCGCACCGAAATTGATAATGGTTTTCGGGGCAGGGCATGATCTGCCGCCCCAAAAAGCTAACATAAAAGATAGTATAGCACACTCTTTATGCCCGGGCAACTGCCAAGCGATATTTTTCGCCGGTTTTATGCCGCCCCGGCGGGTGCTTTGCCCGAAGCTTGTGATTTAAATTGATTATAGCTCGTGATTTATGTTATAACAAATATAAAAGATTAACTGCTGTATCAGCATATTAAAAGAGATATAAACGAGTATTCTCTAAACGTCTTTGTAAGGAGATTTCGTTATAAAGAAGAAATTTGCATTATGCATTATATTTATTTGTACACTAACACTCGTGGCCTGTGCGGATGCGGGGACTTCTCCTGTCGATATATCTGAATTGCAAACCACCACAGTGATTAGTAGTTCCAAGGCAGGATCGGTGGATAGGATCTCGGAAGAAGAGACTTCTGATGAGAATGGTTCGTCTGATGCGATATCAGAGGTTGGTGAAACATCGTCTCTTGAATTGGATAAAGAGTTAAGTGCTCTTCTGGGAAAAAACAATGCTGTTCTGAAGCAAAGACGACAGGAGAGTTGTTACGCTGAGATTTCCGGTCAAGGAACGGCTCGTGCTTTGTACTTTGCGCCCTTTTTAGATGCGGAGCTTATTCCTTTGGAGGAAGGTGTTTCGACAATATGGCGTGAAGGATACAGCGAGGGACACCAAACCGAAAATCCGTTTGTGGATGACCTGCAAGTAATGGAACTCACCATAGAGGATGAGATTGACCCGTTGACTCCTACAGTTATCCAGCAGGATAGTCTGCGACAGCTGTTTGTGACGGATGCGCTTATCACCTATTCCTTTATTTCTCTTACCAAAATATTCTCTTCATTCGCCATTGATAAGACTTTCCTGTTTGCTTTAATAAGATTTCGCAGATGCTGATTTTTACATACACCGACAGCGAATAGGGTACGCCTGCCTTTCGGTTTTGTCTCAGCAACTTAACCTTATCACAGGGCGATCCTATTCGCTATCTTTTTTATCTCTTTCTGTAGCACATCATTGCAACACCTACAGCCCGGCAGACGCTTTGCCCAAAGCTTTGTTTGAAACCTGCTTTGAAAAGTGCTATACTATGAAAATAATCAACAGGGGCTGCGAAGTGCAGCCCGGAAAAACAGACAAAGGAAGTTGCTGTTCTATGAAATTTTCCACAAAAGGCCGCTATGCGCTGCGGCTGATGGTCGAGCTTGCGGGCCACGACCCCAACGAAAATGTGCCGCTGAAGGAGATTGGCGCCAGCCAGCAGATCAGCGTGAAATATCTGGAGCAGATCATCACCGGGCTTTCCCGCGCGGGCCTTGTAAAAGCCGGGCGCGGCAGCCAGGGCGGCTATCGGCTCACCCGCAAGCCCTGCGAGTATACCGCAGGCGAGATCCTGCGCGCCATGGAGGGCAGCCTTGCCCCCATTCCCTGTCTGGACGGCGAGGAAAATCTTTGCCCCAACAGCGGCAGCTGCTTTACTCTGCCGTTTTGGAGCGGCCTTGGCAAGGTGATCGATCAGTATGTTGACAGCATCACCCTGGAGGATCTGTATCAGCAAACCATGAATACGCCCGGCGCGGCACTGTGAGCATCTGCCAAAAGCGGCACAGCTGAAATTTCAGCTGTGCCGCTTGATTTTATCGGATTTTTCAGCACGAGGTGTGCAGGATCTGCAAAGCGCTTCGCAGCTGTTCCACCGGGATCTGCCCGGGTGCGCTCACCTGCCCCACCGCGCCGAAGGTCATGGCCGAACCAAAAGCCTCGCCGCTCAGGCGGCTGATCACACCGGCCGGGCCCATGCTCATGGTGATAATGGGGCGGTTGGCATATTTTGTATACATTTCCTGTGTGGCATCCAGCAGGGTGATCACATCGGCCTTGCTTTGGGGCATCACAGCGATCTTGGGAATATCGGCTCCCATATCCTGCATTTTGCGCAGCCGGTAAAGCAGGTCTGCCTTATCGGGCGTTTTTTCAAATTCGTGGTTCGAGCCCACCACCGCCACCCCGGCGGCATGAATGTTGGCGATATTTTCGCGCACCAATTCCTCGCCCGCAAAAATTTCCACATCGATCAGATCCACATAGCCGCTTTCGGCCACGGCCTTGTTGAGCGCGGTGTAATTTTCCGGCGAAATGCTCTGCTCGCCGCCCTCACGGGCCGTGCGGAAGGTAAACAGGATCGGCGTTTCCCCCAAGGCTGCGCGCAAAGCCCCGGCAACCTCCAGAACCTTGCCGGTGTCCAGAGCGTGCTCGTAAAAATCCACGCGCCATTCCACTACATCATAGGTATAATACTTCAGCTCGTCTGCCTTATCCAGAATTTGCTGCATGGTTTTGCCCACGATCGGAACAATGATCTTGGGTGCGCCTTCGCCCACCACCAGATCACGAATTTTCAGGGTGTTCATACGCGATGCTTCCTTTCCTGTTTTTCTTTTGGGCTTTTTAATACTTTCCCTGTGGCCATAGAATAGCACTTTCCAAGCGGCATAGTCAACCGATTTTGATAAAAATTCCATGAAATCCCGCACGGCATGGCACGGATAAAAAATACCCGGCACTTTACCAAAAAATGTGCCGGGTATTTTTGCGTTTGCATCAGGTATATTCCAGCTCGTAGGGCCAGTACATCACACCGCCCATATCCAACAGGGCAGTATAACCCATGCTTTCCAGCTTTGCGGCTGCCATAGCGCTGCGCACACCGCTGCGGCAATACACCACCAGCGGGGCGGCCCGATTTGGCAGCACCTGGGCTGCGCGGGCCTCGATCTCCCCTAGGGGCAGATTGATCGCACCGGCAACATGGCCGCCCGCAAATTCATCGGGCTGGCGAACATCCACGGGCGTAGCCTTGCCGCCATCAAACAGGCGGGCAGCCTGCGCGGCGGTAATACAAGGGATCGACATGGCGTATCCTCCTTTTTCATCAGCTTTGCCGCTGTGCCGCCCGGTGTGCAAAAGGCTTAATGTGCCGAACAGCTTTCACAGCTGGTTTCGATTTTGCCCACGAACGGTTCAGGGTCAATGCCCTGGCGACGGTAGTAATCGGCCAAAGCCGCCTTCACAGCTTCCTCGGCCAGTACAGAACAGTGTACCTTGATGGGGGGCAATCCGTCAAGTGCTTCCACCACGGCCTTGTTGGTAAGCTTCAGGCATTCCTCAATACTTTTGCCCTTGATCAGATCGGTGGCCATGCTGCTGGTGGCAATGGCTGCGCCGCAGCCAAAGGTCATAAACTTGGCATCCACCACCACATTGTTTTCAATTTTCAGATACATGCGCATAATATCGCCGCACTTGGGGTTGCCCACCTCGCCCACGGCGTTTGCATCGGGCATTTCGCCCACATTGTGCGGATGTGCAAAATGCTCCATCACCTTTTCACTATACATACCTGCCATTATTGCTTCTCTCCTTTCAGGCTGAACACGCGCGCCTTGCCCTCGCTTTGCAGCCACATACAGCTCATTGCACGGCGGCGGGGGATGATCTCTTCCAGAGTATCACACAGATATTCGGCTTCCTGCATGGTGTTTTGGGGGCCAAAGGTAAAGCGCATGCTGCCGTGGCCGATCTCTTCGGGCAGTCCGATAGAAAGCAGCACATGGCTGGGGTCCAGGCTGTCGCTGTTGCAGGCGCTGCCCGTGCTGGCGCAGATGCCGTGCATATCCAGATCCAGCAGAATGGTTTCGCCCTCCAGGCCCGGGAAGCTGATGTTGGCATTGCCGGGCAGGCGCTTGTCACGCCCGCCGTTCAGGCGTGCCTGCGGAATGTTTTTCAGCACACGGTCGATCACATAATCCCGCAGCTTCTGCTCGTGCTCCATGCGGGCGGGCAGATCCTGCGTGGCAGCTTCCAGCGCTGCGCCAATGGCGGCAATGCCCGCCACATTTTCGGTGCCCGCACGACGGCGTGACTCCTGGCCGCCGCCATCCAAAAAGTTCCACGGCGAAATGCCCTTGCGGATATACAGCGCGCCGATGCCCTTGGGGGCATTGAATTTATGGCCGGACAGCGAAAGCATATCCACGCCCAGCTCTTTTACATCCACAGGGATCGCGCCCACCGCCTGCACGGCATCGGTGTGGAACCAGATCTTATGCGCGTGCGCCACGGCGGCCAGCTCTTTGATGGGCTGAATGGTGCCGATCTCGTTGTTGGCCATCATAATGCTGATCAGTGCTGTGTCGGGGCGAATGGCTGCTTCCACATCCTCGGGGTGGATATAGCCCTCGCTGTCCGGCTTGATATAGCTCACTTCAAAGCCGATGCGTTCCAGCATGGCCATGCTGTGCAGAATGGCATGATGCTCAAATGCGCTGGTGATCAGGTGCTTTTTTCCTTGTGCTGCCAGCTTGAACGCTGTGCCCTTCACAGCCCAGTTGTCGGCCTCGCTGCCGCAGCCGGTAAAAAAGATCTCACCGGGATCGGCATTCAGTGCCTTGGCCACCTGTGCGCGGCCGGTGTCTACCAGCTGCTTGGCTTCGTAGCCCACAGAATAGTGGCTGCTGGGATTGCCGCAAGGGCCGTCCAGCGCTTTATTCACGGCTGCCAATGCCTGCGGGCAGCAGGGGGTAGTGGCAGCGTTATCCAAATATACCAGTTTCATAGGCGTGTTTTCCTTTCCATCACAGTAAGCCGAAATGCCCGGCGAGCGGCACGGGCGGCCCGGCTTTGGATCCTCCATAAAAGTTTTCCTACTGCATTTATAGGAATTCTTTCTCTATCAATATATACTATTCCGGTAGGAATTGCAAGTTTTTCACAAAAATATTTCCGATTTTTTTGTCCGCTTTTCTGCTTCGACTCTTTTTTTGCTTTGCATCAAATAAAATATCTTATGTTTTTGCATTTTTACAGAATGGATGTGACAGAAAATGAATATGATCTTTGGTGCTATGGGCCCCTGTGTGTGGCGGCGGGCCCTGCGCACAGCACAGCAAACGGCAGGCGCAGGCCTGCACACGCTGGGGGTGCCTGGCGGCATGATGGGGGCCCGCGCAGCGGCGCCCGGGCCCGGCTGCCCGCGCCGATGCGTTTGGCACGGGCTGGACTGCGCCATTGTATTTGACGGCCGCCTTACAAACCGGGCCGAATTGCGCAGCCTTGCCGAGCGGCGCGGCTTTCCTTTAGCCGATGGCGATGATGGCGAGCTTGCGCTGGCCCTGTATATGCTGTTTGGGCAGGAGTGCGTGCAAATGCTGCACGGCGCTTTTGCGTTGGCTGTTTTTGATTACCAGCAAAATATCCTGTTTCTTGCGCGTGACCGGCTGGGCCTTGCCCCGTTTTGGCTGGTGCGCCGGGGGCCGATGCTGGCCTTTGCCGGCAGTGTGCAGCCGCTGCTGGCCCTGCCGGAGATCGAGCCCGTGATCACCCGGCAGGGGCTTGGGCAGCTGATCCTATCCCCTGCCCCGGTGGGCACGGTGTTCCGGGATGTGCAGGCATTCCCCGCCGGGCACACCGCCATTTTCCGCAGCGGCAGCCTTACGCTGCGCCGTTCCTGGTTTTTGCGTTCCCGCACCCTGCTGGGCGGCGAAGCAGCTGAAATGCGCACCGAAGCGCTGCGCCGCAATGCCTTGGATGCCTACGGTGAGGGCGGTGCCATGCTGCAATGCCCCAGCGCGCCCAAAATGCCGGATCCTTCCCTTTTTGCCGCTGCGGTGGCCGCTGCGGATCTGCCCGGGCAGATCTCGCCCGCGCTGCTGGCGCTTTTGCAGCAAACAGCCGGGCGCTCGGCCTTTGCGCTGGCCGATGTGGGCGCGGCAGGGCTTTTTGCCCCTTCGCCTGAGCCCTGTGATCTTTCTCTGCTTCGTGAAAACGCTCTGCCGGCTTCCGGGCTGCCGCGCCGCCCCCTGCCGCCCTGCGCTGACGAAGATGCCGCACACACGCGCCTTTTGCGGCGGCAGACCTTGCGTGAGGTTCTTTTGCCCCGCGCTGCCTGCTGGGATGCCATGGGCCGTGCCGCCGGGCTGGCCGTACATTTTCCCTATCTGGATCACCGGCTGGTGGAATACGAATACAACCTGTGCACCCCCATGGCAGGCTGCGCCGCTGCCGAGCCTGCCGCCGAGCCGCTGCCGCAAAGCGCTCTGGAGCGCCTTGCCAGCCCGCAGGCTTTTCTGGCACCGGTTTTGCAGCCGCAGGCCGTTGCTGCGGCGCTGGAAAGCGGGCAGCCAACACCGCTTTTGCACCGGCTGGCGCTTTTAAACGCATGGGCCGAAGCCCACACTCTGCGCCTTGCGTGAGCCCCCTAAAGCAAACAGATCCCCTGCCGAGAACAAGCACCCTCGGCAGGGGATCTGTATTTTGCGTTCTATCAGTGCTGTGCGGATCAGCCGCCCAGCTCTACCATGCGGCGAATGCAGCGGCCTGCGCCCTGCATCACATTTTCAGGCAAAACGATTTCCTCGCCGCCCACGCCCTGCAGGCAGCGGTAGATATCGGGCAGCGTTGTCAGCTTCATGTTCATGCAGGTCAGCTGTACGGTCAGCGGGTAAAAACGCTTTTCCGGGCAGGCAAACGACAGATGCTCCACAATGCTGTTTTCGGTGCCGATGATAAACTCCTTGGCATCGCTTTTTTGTGCTGCTGCCATAATGCCGGTGGTAGAGCCCACATAGTCGGCCTGTGCCACCACCTCGGGGCGGCATTCGGGATGCACCAGCAAAAGGGCGTTCGGGTGGGCTGCACGGGCCTTGGCCACATCGGCCTGCGTTACGATCTTATGGCGCGGGCAGCCGCCATTGTAGAAGGCAAACTGCTTGTTGGGCAGCTTTTCGGCCACATAGCTGCCCAGGTTGGGATCGGGAATAAACAGGATCTTATCACTGTCCAGCCCCTCGCAGATCTTAACGGCGCTCGAGGAAGTAACGCACACATCACATTCGGTTTTCAGCTCAGAGGTGGTGTTGATGTAAGCCACCACCGCATAGCCGGGGTACTGGCGCTTGAGCTCCCGCAACGCGGGCAGATCCAGCTGCTCGGCCATGGGGCAGCCTGCCATGGGGTTGGCCAGCCAAACGGTTTTTTCCGGGCTCAGGATCTTGCAGGTTTCGGCCATAAAGCGCACACCGCACATGATCACCCCTGCCGCATCCGTTTTGGCTGCCTGCACACTAAGGCCGTAGGAATCGCCGGTATAATCGGCCACTTCCAGCACCGCTTCGCTTTGGTATGCATGGGCCAGAATGCAGATATTCTTTTCCTTTTTCAGGCGCAGGATCTCCTGCTGCATTTCATGAGTCGTCATTTTATTCTCCTTATTTTTCCCAAGGCTGCAGCGGAGCCAAAAAGCCCTGCTCACGCAGCTCGCGTTCAATCAGATCCAGGCGCTCGGCGGTGGCGGCTTCTACCAGGTGATAGTGATAGCCGTCGGTCACGGTGGAAAGCACGGTGGAAGAGCTGTCCTCAAACCGCTGCAGAAACTCCACCACATCCCGCCGGGACTGAATGTCCATTTCTGCGCTCACACGGCCATATACACGGTGGCTGATGCTGATGCTTTTCACTCTGCCGCCGCAGTCCACGATCAGATTCAGTTCCTGTGCGCTGCGCTCGCAGCCGTGGCGCACCTTAAACTCCCGCGTACACACCGGCTCAGCCTTTTGCAGCACATAGCCCCGTGCAGTCGAGATCACATTGGGATGCGCTGCGCGGATCACCGCAATATCCTGCACAATGATCTGGCGGCTGACGCCGTACCGATTGGCCAGTGTTCGCGCGGCAACGGGAGTCTCCCCCAGCTGCGCCAAAATCGCTTCGCGCCGTTCGGCGGTGGTCATTGGGCAGCCTCCTCAACAGGGTGCAGATGCTTCATGGAAAGATCCAGAATGGGGGCCGAATGGGTGAGTGCGCCGCTGGAAACGAAATCCACGCCGATATCCTTTAAACGGGCAATATTTTCCACCGTCACATTGCCGCTGCACTCGGTTTGGGCGCGGCCTGCAATCAGCTGCACAGCGGTGCGCATATCCGCATCGCTCATGTTGTCCAGCATAATAATGTCGGCACCGGCCTCCACGGCCTCGCGCACCTGATCCAATGTTTCCACTTCCACCTCGATCTTGCGCACAAAGGGTGCGTAGGCTTTGGCCATTTTAACAGCCTGTGCCACACCGCCCGCTGCACCGATGTGGTTGTCCTTCAGCATCACGCCGTCCGACAGGCCGGTGCGGTGGTTGCTGCCGCCGCCCACGCGAACCGCATACTTTTCAAACACACGGTTGTTGGGGCTGGTTTTGCGGGTATCCAGCAGGGTGATGCCGGTGCCCTGCAGGCGGGCAGCCACCTCATGCGTATAGGTTGCAATGCCGCTCATGCGCTGCAGATAGTTCAGCGCCACCCGCTCACCGGAAAGCAGCACGCGAATATCGCCGTTCACCACCGCCAGCTTCTGGCCGTTTTGCACGGCATCGCCGTCCTTGCAGAAAAATTCCACCTTGGTGGCGGGGTCCAGCAGGGTAAACACCCGGGCAAACACCTCCAAACCGGCCACAATGCCGTTCTGCTTAGCGATCAGATCCACCGTGCCGGGGCAGGCATGGGGCATCACCGAGTTGGTGGAAACATCTTCCCCGGGAATATCTTCGCGCAGCGCCTGCAGCAGCAGGGGGTCAACATTCAGCAAACGGGTGATCTCATTCATGTGATTTGCTCCTTTCGATGGCAGACAAAACTTCTTTACGGTAGGCCGCAAACAGCGGTTCGGTTTCTTGATAAGGGGCTAAGTCGGGGCGGCCGCCCATATAGGCCGGGGGCTCGCTGAACAAAATATCGCTGGCGGCACGCTGGGCAAAAACCAGCGATTCCAGCAGTGAGTTGCTGGCCAAACGATTGCGGCCATGCACGCCGTTGCAGCAGGTTTCACCGCAGGCATACAGGCGGGGCAGCGCGGTGCGGCTGCTCAGATCGGCCGTGATGCCGCCCATAAAATAGTGCTGTGCGGGCACCACGGGAACCGGCTCGTGCAAAGGGTCATAGCCTTCCTGCCGGCAGCGCTCAAGAATATTGGGAAAATGCTCCCGCAGGATCTGCTCGCCGATGGGGCGCATATCCTCCCACACGCAATCGGTGCCGTCTTTTTCCATTTGGGCATGGATCGCAGCGCTCACCACATCGCGGGGCTGCAGCTCGTTGGTAAAGCGGCTGCCGTTTTTATCCAGCAGCAATGCGCCTTCGCCGCGCACGGATTCCGAAATCAGGAATCTGCGCCCTTTTTGGGCGGAATACAGCGTTGTGGGGTGAATCTGCACATAATCCAGATTGCGGCACGCCACACCGTGGCGCAAAGCCATGGCAATGGCATCGCCGGTAATGTGCGGGAAGTTGGTGGAGTTTTTGTAAAGGCCGCCAATGCCGCCGCAGGCCAGCACCACGGCCCCTGCGCCGATCACCCGCGGCTGCTCGCCCTGCGTGACTGCGATCACACCGCCGCAGGCAGAAGCATCGGCAAAAAAGTCCAGCATGGTGGTGTTCTGGCGCAGCTCCATATTGGGGCATTTCAAAACCTCATCCAGCAGCGTTTGGGTGATCTCGCGCCCGGTGATATCGGCATGAAACAAAATGCGCGGGCGGGAATGTGCGCCCTCGCGCGTAAAGCGCAGCGCGCCGTTTTCATCGCGGGCAAAGCGCACACCGCGGCGCACCAGATCCTGTATGATCGAGTTGGACGAGCGGATCATCAGATCCACGGTGGCCGGGTCGTTTTCATAGTGGCCCGCACGCATGGTATCATCAAAAAACGGGCGATAGTCGGCCTCGCCGTGCTGCATACAAATGCCGCCCTGCGCCAAAAACGAGTCGCCTTCGTCGGCCTTTTGCTTGGTGAGCAAAAGAATGCGATATCGCTGGGGCAGATTGAGCGCGCAGTACAGACCCGCCGCGCCGGTGCCCACAATAACAACATCAAAATATTCATCAAATTTCATATCGTTACTCCATCTTCCTGGGGCAACCCTGCAGCGTTTTTTTTGGCCGTTGCCCTCCGTATAGCCCTGCCAGTATACCACCGCTCATGTCATGTGTCAAGACTGCTGTAAAGATATTGCATTCCATTGTTTGCAGCTTGCGATTTATCAAGCAGTATGCTACACTAAATTTGTATAGCATTCTATATACTAGGGCTGCGCCGCCGGGCGCGGTGCCGCCCGGTCTATTTAAAAAATACTGCGAGGAACGGAACATGAAGAACGGATTTATCAAAACCGCTGCCTGCTCGCCTGCTTTGCGTGTGGCAGACTGCAACTACAATGCCGAAAAGATCATAGAAGCCATGCAGGCCCACGCCGATGTGCAGCTGCTGGTTTTCCCCGAATTTTCGCTTACCGGCTACACCTGCGGCGATCTGTTTTTGCAGCACACCCTGCTGCAGGGCGCTGAGGCGGCGCTGGAAAAGGTGATCGCCGCCAGCGAGGGGCTGAATCAGGTGGCCGTGGTGGGCCTTCCCTTTGCGGTAAACGGCAAGCTTTACAACTGTGCCGCCGTTGTTTGCGGCGGTGAGCTGCTGGGCTTGGTTCCCAAAACATATCTTCCCAACTACGGCGAATTTTACGAGCGCCGTCAGTTCACTCCCGCCCCCGAAGCCCCCGGCTTTGTAACCTGTGCCGGGTTTGAAGTGCCGTTTGGCACCGATGTTCTGTTCCGCTGCCGCCAGGTGCCCGCCTTTGTGCTGGGCGTGGAGATCTGCGAGGATGTGTGGGCCCCTGTGCCGCCCAGCTGCCGCCACGCACTGGCGGGCGCTACCGTGATCGCCAACTGCTCGGCCAGCGATGAAACCGTAGGCAAAGCCGAATACCGCCGTCAGCTGATTGCCAACCAGTCTGCCCGCCTGCTGTGCGGCTATATTTACACCAACGCCGGTCACGGCGAAAGTACCACCGACATGGTGTTTGGCGCACACAACATTGTGGCCGAAAACGGCTCGGTGCTGGCCGAATGCGCCCCCTTCACCACCGGCTATGCCGAAAGCGAGTTTGATGTGCAGCGCCTTTGGGGCGAGCGTATGCACAACACCACCTTTACCGCCGATGATACCGGCTATGATGTGATTGAGTTTGATCTTGAGCCTGTGGAGGTTTCGCTCACCCGAACGGTGTCCACAGCACCCTTTGTTCCGGCCGATGCTTCCCGCCGTGCCGAACGCTGCGAGCTGATTTTGGAAATGCAGGCCGACGGCCTTGCCAAGCGCCTTGAGCACGCCCGGGCCAAAACAGCGGTGATCGGCATCAGCGGCGGCCTGGATTCCTGCCTGGCACTGCTGGTGGCTGTGCGCGCCATGCGCATTCTGCACCGTGATGCCAAGGATATTCTGGCCGTTACCATGCCCTGCTTCGGCACCACCAAGCGCACACGCAGCAATGCCGAGATCCTGTGCGATGAGCTGGGCGTGAGCTTTAGCGAGATCAACATTGCCAACACCGTGCGCAGCCATTTTGCGGATATCGGGCAGGATGAAAAGGTGCTGGATGTCACCTTTGAAAACGGCCAGGCCCGTGTGCGCACCCTGGAATTGATGGACACCGCCAACCGCACCGGCGGCATTGTGATCGGCACGGGCGATCTGAGCGAGCTGGCGCTGGGCTGGGCCACCTATAACGGTGACCACATGAGTATGTACGGCGTAAACGCCGGTGTGCCCAAAACGCTGGTGCGCCACATGGTTCAGTATGAAGCCGACATTGCCAAATCGAAGGTTCTGCGCGAGGTTCTGCTGGACATTCTGGACACCCCTGTCAGCCCCGAATTGCTGCCCGCCAAGGATGGTGAGATCAGCCAGCAGACCGAGGCACTGGTGGGCCCCTATGAGCTGCACGATTTCTATCTGTATTATGTGCTGCGCTGCGGTTTTGGCCCGGCCAAGATCTACCGCCTTGCCCAGTATGCCTTCTGTGGGAAATACAGCGATGAAATTCTTCTGCACTGGCTGAAAAACTTCTATCGCCGCTTCTTTGCCCAGCAGTTCAAGCGCAGCTGCCTGCCCGACGGCCCCAAGGTTGGCTCGGTCACGCTTTCGCCCCGCGGCGACTGGCGTATGCCCAGCGATGCCTGCGCCGCCTTGTGGCTGAATGAACTGGAAACGCTGTAATGCACTGATACACACAAAAAGCCCAAGCGCAGCCCGCCCCCTTTTGATCGGGGCAGGCTGCGCTTGGTTTATTATAGGAGCTTTCCCACTGAAAACAGCAATTTTACTACAGTTTACAGTTCTTTTTTGTTATCTGCGCCGGGAGCTGTCACGATCACGCGCTCCGGGGTGATCACCAGTGCGCCCTTTGCCGTAGCAGCCCCCTTGAACATGGCCTCTACCATCTGCTTGAATTTTTCCACGATCGGGCCCTCGGTAATGTATCGGGCCGTGCCCTTGATCTGATAGCCCTCGAGCGTGGCTGCATTGCTGGCCGAAACGGCGATCTTGCCGTTCCGGCGGATATTATGGAGCGTGGTTTTCAAAAATACATCCCCCACCAGCAGCTTGCCGTCATCGGTCACCTCTTTAAAAGCAACGGGAACGGCGTTGGGCTCATCAGAATAAGTGGCCAGATACCACATTTGCTCTTCCAGAAGCTTGCGAACATTTTCATTCATCATAACAGTTTCCTCCTTATTTTCGGGGATTGGGTTGTTTCGTTCGGGAACGCCCCTATTGTAGCCCCTGTGCTTGCCAATGAAAATATATCCGCAAATTTATAAGCTGCTATGAATTTTCATAGCAACTTCAGCCTGTAGAAAAAGTCCGTTTAGGCATCATGCCAAGACGGACTTTTTCATTTCAAACGGAAAAAATATCAGCGTGGGGAAAAAAATCCATGGAGAAAATTTCTCTCCGCCTCTTCCCCGGAGAGGGATTTTTCCGTTTCCATTTCCAAGTGGCCAATTTCTTCAAATTCATGGCAGCAAATTTAAGCTTCACCCAGTTGGTAACCTGGGCCAAGCCTCTGTATTGCGTATAGCGCATACCGTGCTTTTCTTTTGCATCGGCAAACACACGCTCAATTTTTTGTTGTCTTAGCTTGTAGATATCCCTGTACAAAGGTGTGTGTCGGATATCCTCAGCCATGTCTACAAAACGCTGCCAGATATGCCTTGTAACGGTTTTTTCGCATTTGGCATTTTGTGTACACATCGCTTTTGTTGGGCAGTCTGCACACAGATAAGAGCGGCTTTTGTATTCGCGGTATCCATCGCGGTTCGTGGTAGAATAATGCAGTGCCTTGTATTCCGGACAAATCACATCGTCAAAGTATTCATCGTAAACATATGTATACCAAGGATGGTTACCATCTTTGGTTTTGGGGCGTGTATAGGCAGAAGTCAGAACCCTGCCACTTTCAAAGATTCTTTTGCAGATCCAAGGGGTCTTGTAGGCGCTGTCGGCAGCAACGATTTTGTGTTCGGGGTAGTGCTGGCAAATATCATCGTACAGGGAATCAAATGCTACGCTGTCGTGAATATTTCCGGGCGTAACATGTACACCTAAAATAAAGTTGTGCTTGTCACACGCTGTGTGCGCTTCATAGCCGGAATATTCCCGTGGCGGGGCAAGGCTTTTTTTAAGCGGCAGAAGTGGATTAGATTATAATGATAGTAAAACAGCATGGCGGCGTCCTCCCGTGGGCCGCCATGCCTTTAACTGCTGGGAATGACAGAAAGAAAGCAGCGGCCTTGATTTCTCAAAACCGCCA
>Ga0129310_1000330_pt1 | contig 61386 bp, 53 predicted proteins | sample Go1ome_2_FD_94433 | JGI IMG/M metagenome (GOLD analysis project Ga0129310, IMG submission 94433) | Western lowland gorrila individual fecal microbial communities from Wisconsin, USA - Go1022A metagenome | ecosystem: Host-associated > Mammals > Digestive system > Large intestine > Fecal | place...
TCTGCAGGAGGACGGTGCCCGCATCACCCAGATGCTGCGCGTGATGACCGCCATCAGCTTCCAGCAGAACTGCGGCAGCGCAAACCTGCGTCAGGAGCACGATGCCATCTGCGATTGGGTGTTCGATAAGGACCCCGACTTCAAGGCATTCGAGGAAGGAACCACCAAGCTGGACCGCGCCGACATGGAAAAGGCAAAGGATCTGTTCTATGACGCCTTCGGCTGGGACCGTACCACCGGTGTGCCCACCCGCGAGACGCTGGAAAAGTATGATCTGGCGGATATGGCCGATGATCTGGAAAAGCGCGGCATCTACGCCCAGAACACCGCAGCAGCTGAATAAATCCCATAGAAAGAGGAACGATCGTCATGTTGTTTGGCAGACGTAAACCCGGCTATACCACCACCGTAGACGGCAGCGCAGACCCGGAGCAGGCCGTTCTGGAACTGCAGAAGGCAGAGCTGGCCGCAAAGAAAAAGCCCAAGGCAGAGGTGTTCGACATCGATGCCGCCAGCGAGACGGCCCGCCGCCTGAAAGAGACCGGCAGCACCTTTGACGGCAGCGCCGCCAAGGCCGGCGAGGACGTGATGGCCGTGGTGGAACGGGAGACCGCAGAGCTTGCTGCAAAGCAGGCCGCCGGGGCCGCACCCGAAGCCACTGAGGCTGCACAGCCTGATGCTGCAAAGCCGGAGCTGCTGGATTTTCTGGCCGCTGCTCCGGAAGCGCAGGGCGACCCCTACGAGGATCAGCCCACCGTCACGGCCCCGGAGCTGCCTCAGCTTACCCCCGCACAGGAACTGGCAGGCTACATCCGCTCCCGCTCTGCGGCTGCGCTGCTGACCCCCCACGCCCTGCTGCTGACCGAGGTGGAAAATGCAGACGAGCTGCTGGCGCAGATGCCCGCAGACCCCCAGTGTGAGGACATCACCACCCGCAAGGGCGCAAAGGATACCTACTACTATTCCACCGCCAACATGAGCGACAACTACGCGATGATCGCGCAGCTCATCGAGGACAAGGACCTGTGTGTGATGTTCGCCGAGATGGTGCGGTTCAATGCCCGCATCTATCCCAGCGCCACCCCGCTGAAGTACTTCCAGCGCTCCCCCTACGGCCTTGCGCCGGAGGTCATCGAGCAGACATGGAAGTCCATGCAGGAAAGACCTGAATTTTCCGACATCGAGGAGCTGACCAACAACCAGAACGAGCGGTTCCTCTTTTCCACAAAGCACCTCACCCGCCGCTATGCAAAAGCCATCAGCGACGTGGACGAGTTCTGCGACTAAAAGCATTCCCACACAACTGAACAGGGTATAAGAGCTTCTTTGAGCAAAGGTGTCTAAACTCCCACAAGGAGCAGGACACCGCGCCGCAATGCTAAGGGCTGAGATAGAATAGATCGGCCGGCATTCAAGGGTGGAGGGGAAAACCCCGCCGCCTTCCCGCAGAAGAAACGCTGCAATTTGAAAAAAAGAACTCCTCCCATCCACACAGGGCACTTTCCGGGCCGTACCGTCACTGCAAGGACGGCACAGGCCGGGGATGCCGTCGGCAGGGCAGACTGCAAGCTGCCGCTGGCCGGTATGTGCGGATATTCTGCGGAGGCGTTTTGATTTTCGGTCAGAACGTCTCCGCTTCTTTTTCACCTGTCGTTAAAAAAGAATATCCCCGGCGCGCCCCGTCTGAGCCATAGCAGACCGGGTGCAGCCGGGCATTTGGAGGATTTTTTATGAAACAGCCTTTCTGCGCACCTGCCGCTGCGCTGCGCCGCGTGCTGGATGCAGCGGCGGCACTGCCGCGCCCGGCGGTGGAGACCCTGCCGCTGGAAAAAGCCTGCGGCCGCATTGCCGCAAAGGCGCTGTGCGCCCGGATGGACCAGCCCCCCTTTGACCGCAGCCCGCTGGACGGCTACGCCCTGCACAGCGCCGACACCACCGGGGCCAGCCGCGAAACGCCGGTCACGCTGCCTGTGACCATGAAGCTCTACGCCGGGGATGCCCCCGCCGCCGCCCTGCCTGTGGGCTGCGCGGCCCGCATCATGACGGGTGCCCCTCTGCCGGAGGGCGCGGACTGCGTGCTGATGCAGGAGCTGACCGACAGCGGCGAAGAAACGGTGCAGCTTTATTCAAGCCTGAAACCGCAGCAGAACGTGGTGCTCCGGGGCGGGGATATCGCCGCCGGAGCCATCATTGCCGCCGAGGGCACACCGCTGACCCCCGCCCATCTGGGTGTGCTGGCGGGGCAGGGCTATGCCGAGGTGCCGGTATACCGCACCCTGACCGTGGGCATTCTTTCCACCGGCAGTGAGCTTCTGGCTCCGGGTGAACCGTGGGCTCCCGGCAAGATCTACGACGCCAACGGCATCCAGAACGCCGCCCGGCTGGGTCAGCTGGGCTTTGCCGTGCAGCGGCGGCACTGCTCGGACGACCCGGAGGTCATCGCCTGCCAGCTGCGGGAACTTTTGACCGGCTGCGATGCCGTCATTACCAGCGGCGGCGTTTCGGTAGGGCAGAAGGACTATCTGCCCGCCGTGCTGGAACGGCTGGGGGCACAGATGCTCTTTGCGGGTGTGGCACAGAAGCCCGGCAGCCCCATGCTGGCGGCAGAGATCGCCGGCAAACTGGTGTTCTGCCTGTCCGGCAACCCCTTTGCTGCGGCGGCAACACTGGAACAGTACGCCATCCCGGCCCTGCTGCGGGCGGCAGGGCGCCGGGAGGAAGGCTGCATTCTTCCCCGCACCACCTGCACCCTGACCACCGGCTTTTCCAAACCCAGCAAGGGCGACCGCTACCTGCGGGCGAAAGCGGCAGGCGGCAGTGTGACCATCCCCGGTGAGGGCAGCGCCGAAGCGCATTCGTCCGGCAGCCTTTCTGCCATGATCGGCTGCAATTGTCTGGTAAAGCTGCCCGCAGGCAGCGGCCCGGTGGTTCCGGGCGAAGAAGTGGAGGTGCTTTACTTTGTATATTGAATCCAAACAGGCTCTGGCAGAAGAACTGGAGCTCAAGCGCCCAGCGGTGCTGGCCGTCAGCGGCGTACACAACAGCGGCAAGACCACCCTGCTGGAAAAGCTGCTGCCCGTCCTGCGCAGCCGTGGGCTGAAGGTGGGCATCATCAAGCACGACGGCCACGATTTTACCCCGGATGTGCCCGGCACCGACAGCTTCCGTCTGCGGGCAGCAGGGGCCGAAGGCGTGGCGGTCTACTCCGGCACCCGCTATCTGCTGACCGAGGAATTCCGCCTGACCGAGCAGGATCTGCTGGCCCTGTTCGAGCGGCACGGCTATGATCTTGTGCTGCTGGAAGGCTTCAAATCCAGCGGCTGGCCCAAGATCGAAGTGGTGCGCAGGGAGATCGCGGACGCGCCGGTGTCGTTCCAGCCGCTGGCCGTGGTGGGTGACATTCCGGGTGCAGACTTCGGGCTGGAGGATATCCAGCCGCTGGCCGATTGGATCATTGCCCAGATGCCGACTCTGTAAGGAGAAGATAAGATGAAACTGATTCGTACCGAAGATGCGGCAGGGCAGGTGCTCTGCCACGATATCACCCAGATCATTCCCGGCGAGTACAAGGATGCCCGCTTCCGCAAGGGGCACGTTATCCAGCCGGAGGATATCCCGGTGCTGCTCTCCATCGGCAAGGAGAACCTCTACGTCTGGGAAAAGCACCCCGGCATCCTCCACGAGGATGAAGCCGCAGCCCTGCTGTACAAGGCCGCTGCGGGCAGAAACATCCACGGCACCGAGCCGAAAGAGGGCAAGATCGAGCTGATCGCGGACTGCGACGGCCTGCTGAAGATCCACCGTAAGGCGCTGCTGGCGGTGAACAGCCTCCCGCAGATGATGATCGCCACCATCCACGGTGATCTGCCCGTGAAAAAAGGCCAGAAGCTGGCCGGTACCCGCATCATCCCGCTGGTGATCGAGCAGGAAAAAATGGATGCCATGCAGGCCGCCGCCGGGGCAGAGCCGATCCTGAACGTGCTGCCCATGCAGGCCAAGAAAGTGGGCATCATCACCACCGGCAGCGAGGTGTTCAAGGGCCGCATTGAGGATAAATTCACCCCCATCCTGCAAAGCAAGCTGATTGTCTACGGCTGTGAGGTGCTCTTCCACAAGGTCTGCGATGACGACCCTGCCGGCATCACGACCGCCATTCTGGAAGCCAAAGCCGCAGGGTGTGAGCTGATCTTTACCACCGGCGGCATGAGCGTGGACCCGGACGACCGCACCCCGCTGGCCATCAAGAACACCGGGGCCGAGATCATCACCTACGGTGCCCCGGTGCTGCCGGGTGCCATGTTCCTTGTGAGCTATCTGGACGGTGTGCCGGTGTGCGGCCTGCCCGGCTGCGTGATGTATGCCAAGCGCACCATCTTTGACCTGCTGCTGCCCCGTCTGCTGGCAGACGACCCCATCACCGCCGAGGACATCGCCCGTCTGGGCGAGGGCGGCCTGTGCCTGAACTGCGAAGTGTGCCACTGGCCCAACTGTGGCTTTGGGCACTGCTGAAAACCCTCTCAGTCAAAGCCTTTCGGCTTTGCCAGCTCCCCCGAAGAGGAGCTTTACTAAGGTGAAAAAAGTATGAGTGAAAATAATCTGACCCATTTTGATGCCGCCGGCAACGCCGTGATGGTGGACGTGAGCGCAAAGTCCGTCACCACCCGGGAAGCCACTGCCCACGGCGTCATCACCATGAACGCCGAAGCCTTTGCCGCCGTGCAGAGCGGCACTGTGAAAAAGGGCGATGTGCTGGGCGTGGCCCGCATTGCGGGCATCATGGCCACAAAAAGAACCAGTGAGCTGATCCCCCTGTGCCATCCGCTGCCCCTGACCAAGGTGGGCATCGAGTTCCGCCTGCTTCCCAAGCAGCAGGCGGTGGAAGCGCTGTGCACCGTCAAGACCGCCGGTGTCACCGGCGTGGAGATGGAAGCGCTGACCGGCGTTTCCACCGCGCTGCTCACCATCTACGATATGTGCAAGGCGGTGGACAAGGGCATGGAACTGGGCGAGATCCATTTAGTGGAAAAGACCGGCGGCAAGAGCGGCCACTATATCCGGGCGGAGGGCGGCTATGTTTGATTCCACCCGGCGCGAGATCCACTATCTGCGCCTTTCCGTTACCGACCTGTGCAATCTGCGCTGCCGCTACTGTATGCCGGACGGCGTGGAAAAGCTGGAGCGCGAAGCTGTGCTCACCTACGAGGAGTTCCTGCGTCTGGCGGCGCTGTTCGCCCAGTGCGGCATCGACACCGTGCGGGTCACCGGCGGCGAGCCGCTGGTGCGCAAAAACGTGGCACAGCTGGTGGCCGGGCTCAAGGCCATCCCCGGCATCCGCAAAGTTACCATGACCACCAACGGCATCCTGCTGGCGCAGCAGCTGCCCGCTTTGCTGGCAGCCGGGCTGGACAGCGTGAACATCAGTCTGGACACCCTGCGCCCGGAGGTGTTCCGGCAGATCACCGCCCGGGACGAGTTTGCGGCCGTGCAGGCAGGCTTGCAGGCGGCGCTGGAAAGCGGCATCCCGGTCAAGCTGAACTGCGTGCCGCAGGCGGGGGTCAACGAGGGCGAGCTGGAAAACCTTGCGGCCCTTGCCGAGAACCGCCCGCTGCAGGTGCGGTTCATTGAAATGATGCCCATTGGCTACGGCGCGGCCATGCCCTGCATCTCCGGCCCGGAGCTGCGGCAGCGGTTTGCCCACCGCTGGCCGGAGCTGCAGCCGCTGGCAGAGGCAGACTTCGGGGACGGCCCGGCGGTATACTACACCGTGCCCGGCTGGCAGGGCAGCATCGGCTTTATTGCGGCGGTGCACGGCAAGTTCTGTGCCAGCTGCAACCGGGTGCGGCTGACCAGTCAGGGCTTTCTGCGCCCTTGCCTTGCCAGCGAAGTCGGGTGCGATCTGCGTGCCCTGCTGCGCAGCGGCGCATCGGATGCTGCGCTTTTGCAGGCCATCCGGGAGACCATCTGGGCCAAACCCCGGGAACACCATTTTGAAGACAGTTCCATGCCAGCTACCCGCGGCATGTATCGCATCGGAGGATAAATTTTTATGGGAAAAATTCTGGCCATCTGCACAAGCCCCAAGCGCGGCACCGTCAAGACCGAGGTGCCCAGCGCCGTGCTGACCCCGGAATGGGGCATCGTGAGCGATGCCCACGGCGGCAGCTGGCACCGGCAGGTCAGCCTGCTGAGCGCGGAAAAGATCGAGGCTTTCCGCAGGAAGATCTGGGTGGACTATGGTGCCTTTGGCGAAAATCTGGTCATTGAGGGCTTCGATTTCCGCAATCTGCCGGTCACCAGCCGGTTCGCCATCGGGGACGTGGTGCTGGAAATGACCCAGATCGGCAAGGAGTGCCACAACGACTGCGTTATCAAGCAGCAGACCGGCGAGTGCATCATGCCCCGGGAGGGCGTGTTTGCCCGGGTGCTCACCGGCGGCGAGATCCATGTGGGAGATGAGGTGACCCTGCTGCCTCCACTGGAAAACCCGCCCCTGCGGGCTGCGGTCGTCACCCTTTCGGACAAGGGCAGCCGCGGGGAGCGGGAGGATAAGAGCGGCCCGCTCATTGTGGAGATGCTTACCGCCGCAGGCTATGTGGTGGAGGAGACCATGATCCTGCCGGACGAAGCAAAGGCCCTGAAGGCTCAGCTCATCCGTCTGGCCGACGGCCGTCAGGTGAATCTGATCCTCACCACCGGCGGCACTGGTTTTTCGCCCCGGGATATCACCCCGGAAGCCACCTGTGCGGTGGCAGACCGCAACGCCCCCGGCATTGCCGAGGCCATGCGCTATCACAGCCTGAGCATCACCCCGCGGGGGATGCTCAGCCGCGGCGTCAGCGTGCTGCGCGGCAAAACGCTCATCGTCAACCTGCCGGGCAGCCCCAAGGCCGTGCAGGAAAATCTGGAGTACATCCTGCCCAGTCTGGAACACGGTGTGCGCATTGCCGCCGGTCTGGACGGCGAGTGCGCCCGCAAATAAGGTTTTCCCGCCCTGTTTTCCTTTGCGGGGCGTAGAAATAGAATGTTTTTTACTTGAAGGAGAAAAACAGATATGAACGACCATCGCATTTCCCGCCGGAGCTTTCTGGCTGCTGCCGGCATTGCCGGTGCAGCCGCTGCCCTCACTGCCTGCGGCGGCGCTGCTTCCAGCACAGCTGCTTCTGTGGCGTCCTCTGCCGCCGCTTCTTCACAAGCAGCCCAGAGCGTGGAGCTGATCGTGTTTGCCGCCGCATCCCTCACCGAGACCCTCACCGCCATCGGTGAGACCTACTCGGCAGAAAACCCGGGCGTGACCTTCCGCTTCAACTTCGATTCCTCCGGCACCCTCAAGACCCAGATCCAGGAGGGCGCGGACTGCGACCTGTTCATCTCTGCCGGTCAGAAGCAGATGGACCAGCTGGACATCATGTCTTCGGCCGATGTGAACAAGGACAGGCTGGACTTTGTGGACAGCGACACCCGCGTGGACCTGCTGGAAAACAAGGTGGTGCTCTGCGTGCCGGAGGGCAGCGACAAGGGCATCGACAGCTTCGATGCTCTGGCCGAGCACCTGAAGGCACAGGACATCCTGTTCTGCATGGGCAACAGCGATGTGCCCGTGGGCCAGTACACCCAGAAGATCCTTGCCTACTACGATCTGGACGAGGAGGCACTTGCCGCTGCCGGTGTCATCACCTACGGCTCCAACGTCAAGGAGGTCACCACCCAGATCACCGAGGCCAGCGTGGATGCCGGTGTCGTCTACTGCACCGATGCTTTCAGCGCCGGTCTGACCCCCGTGGATGAGGCCACCAAGGAGATGTGCGGTCAGGTCATCTATCCTGCCGCTGTGCTGAAGGCCGCCCCCAACGCCGAGGCTGCCAAGGAGTTTTTGGCCTATCTGCAGACCGACCGCGCCGCCACCGTGTTCGAGGGCGTGGGCTTCAGCGCCGTATAAAGGAGCAGGCATGGACTGGTATCCGTTATGGAACAGCCTGCGCATCGCCCTTATCAGCTGCGCAGCGGTGTTCTTTCTCGGCATTTTTGCCGCCTATCATATCGCAAAGCTGCCGCGCACCGTCAAGGGCGTGCTGGACGTGGTGCTCACCCTGCCCATGGTGCTGCCGCCCACGGTGGTGGGCTACTTTCTGCTGCTGCTCTTCGGTGCAAAGCGGCCTGTGGGCATCTTCTTCATGGAGCAGTTCGGGGTCAAGCTGGTCATGAACTGGTACAGCGCCATCTTTGCCTCCATCGTGGTGGCCTTTCCGCTGATGTACCGCACCGCCCGCGGCGCCTTTGAAAGCTTTGACGAGACGCTGGCATGGTCGGCCCAGACGCTGGGCCAGTCCAACAGCTGGATCTTCTGGCGGGTGCGGATGCCGTACTGCCGTCAAGGCATTCTGGCCGGTACCGTGCTGGCCTTTGCCCGGGCGCTGGGCGAGTACGGTGCTACCAGCATGATCGCAGGCTACACCCCCGGCAAGACCGCCACCATCGCCACCACGGTCTACCAGCTGTGGCGCACCAACGATGAGGCCGGTGCCATGCGCTGGGTGCTGGTGGATATCGCCATCTCTGCGGTGGTGCTGCTGGCGGTGAACCTGCTGGAGAAAAAACAGAAGGCGGGTGGCCGTAAATGAGTCTGGAAGTGAACATTACCAAAAAGCTGGATGGCTTTACCCTTCGGGCCGAGTTTACCGCAGGCAGCACGGCCACCGCTCTGCTGGGGGCCTCCGGCTGCGGCAAAAGCATGACATTGCGCTGCATCGCGGGCATCGTAAAGCCGGATGCGGGCCGCATCGTGCTGGACGGCCGGGTGCTGTTTGACAGCGAACAGCACATCGACCTGCCGCCGCAGCAGCGGGGGGTGGGCCTTTTGTTCCAGAACTATGCGCTGTTCCCCAACATGACTGTGGAGCAGAACATCCTCTGCGGGCTGAAAGCGGAAAAAGACAAGGCCGTCCGCAGGGAACGCTGCGCGGAAATGCTGCGTGCCATGCGGCTGGAAGCACTGGCGAAGCGCTGCCCGGCCCAGCTTTCCGGCGGGCAGCAGCAGCGCACGGCGCTGGCCCGCATTCTGGTGGGCAGGCCCCGCATTTTGATGCTGGACGAGCCCTTCAGCGCGCTGGACAGCTACCTGCGGGAAGAGGTGGAGAGCGAAGTGGGCAGCCTGCTGGCGGGATTTGACGGAACGGCTCTGCTGGTGACCCACAACCGGGACGAGGCCTACCGCCTGTGCCGGGAGATGGCAGTGATGGACGGCGGGCGGGTGCTGCGCACCGGCACCACCAAAGAGGTGTTTGCCGACCCGCAGAGCATTACCGCCGCACGGCTGACCGGCTGCAAAAATATTCTGCCCTGCACCCGCGTGGATGCGCACACGGTGCGGCTGACCGGCTGGGACGCCCCGCTGCGCCTTGCAGCCGAGGTGCCGGAACACTGCACCGCCGTGGGGATCCGCGCCCACGACCTTGCGCCCTGCGCACCGGGAGCGCAGAACGCACTGCCGGTAAAGGCGGTTTCCAGCAGTGAAAATCCGTTTGACTGGAATCTGATCTTCCTGGCACCCGACGGCACGACCCGCCTGTGGTGGAAGGTGAGCAAGGCAACGCTGGGGGCTGCTGCACCCGCCGCGCCGCAGTGCTTTGCCGCTGCGCCGGAAAGCATCATGCCGCTGGTATAAAATCTGCCTCTGTATGAATCGACAAAAAAATAAGACGCGATTTTGTGTAACTTTACAAAACATGAAAAATGTGATGGCAAAGTTGTTGCAACGTTCAGATTGAAAGAAATAACGGAAAACTATACTTTAAGCATCGAAGGCAAAGACGCTTCGCGAGAGATCGCAAGGCGTCTTTTTTTGTTACCCTGCAAGGCAAGGCGGCCTTGAGGGAGAGATGAAACAGGAAAAGGGGAATGCAACGTGATACGTTGAGTTTTTTTGGTGGGCGCGGGTGGACATCGCGAGCCGCGCTGCTAAAAACAGCCCACTGGGCTGTTTTTGCGCCGTCTTCAGCGACGTCGCCGCAGCTGTTCGAATCCACCCGCCCTATGAGTTTAGCCTTGTTACAAAACAAAAACCTCAGCGTACTTGCATACGTTGAGGCTTTTTGGTGGGCGCGGGTGGATTCGAACCACCGAAGCTGAAAGCAGCAGATTTACAGTCTGTCCCCATTGGCCACTCGGGAACACGCCCATATTCGTTTTTGTGAGTCCGTTCGCCGGACGACTTGCTTATTTTAGCATGGGAAATGGATTTTGTCAACTGTTTTTTACTTTTTTCTTCAAAGGTTTTTTGCGCCCGTCGAAGGCGGGGTGCGGCAATGCGGCTGGCTTTGTGCGAAAACGGCGGACATCCGTCTTTTTTGCTGCAAAAATATTTGCCGGATAAGCGGCAGATTCTGCGGCTCTGGATTGCATTCTGCGCAATTCTATGTTATAATTCCGGACGAACTGAACAGAAAACAGCAGGTGCCTTCTGCCGCGTTGCGCGGTGGGAAGGGTAAAAGGGAAGCGGGTGCAGATCCCGCACGATCTCGTCACTGTGATAAGGGAGTCCGCGTCAGGGTGCTGTGCGCACCGGCCACTGGAGCATTGCTCCGGGAAGGGGATGCCGGGCGGCGATCTTTCAGTCAGGAAACCTGCCTGCTGTTGGTACGGGGGCCTGAGCCCCAGATCACGAGGAATTGGTTGTACCAAAAAGCCCTGAAAAAATCAGAGGTCTTTTTGTCATGCCATCCGCAGGACAGAAGGGCCTCTTTTTCACCTCACTTTCCTGTACCTTTGTTCGGTTCGGCCGCAATTTATCCACAGGAAAGGACAAGACAATGAGAAAGATCGAAACCAGGAAGCTGGCTGCAGCCGTTACGGCTCTGGCCCTGTGCGCCGGCGTGCTCACCGGCTGCGGCGGTGCTGCTTCCGGCACTGCATCCAGCACCGCTGCGTCTGCCGCTTCCAGCGAAGCGAGCAGCGAGGAGGCTGACGAAATGGCAGCAAAGAATGTGGCAGACCTGATCGATGCCATCTATGTGCAGGAGCGCAATGATGACACCGACGCCCAGTGCGAAGCCGCCAAGGCTGCATGGGATGCCCTGACCGACACCCAGAAGGAACTGGTGGAAGGCGAGAACGCTGATCCCGACTACTTTGGCCGTGACACCGGCGATGCTTCCAAGGACGATGCCCGCAATCAGGACGACATCGGCGACAACGAGCTGCTGGTGGTCTCCTTCGGCACCTCCTTCAACGACAGCCGCGTGAAGGATATCAAGGGCATCGAGGATGCTCTGCAGGCCGCATACCCGGACTGGAGCGTGCGCCGCGCCTTCACCGCACAGATCATCATTAACCATGTGCAGGCCCGTGACGGCGAAAAGATCGATAATATGCAGCAGGCCATGGACCGCGCTGTGGCAAACGGCGTGAAGAACCTTGTCGTCCAGCCCACCCACCTGATGCATGGCGCTGAGTATGACGAAATGATGGAAATGATCGACACCTACCGCGACAAGTTTGAATCTGTCGCTGTGGCTGAGCCCCTGCTGGGCGAGGTCGGTTCCGATGCCACCATCATCAATCAGGACAAGGAAGACGTTGCCAAGGCTGTCACCGCTGCTGCCGTGAAGGAAGCCGGCTACGACAGTCTGGATGCCGCTGCGGCGGACAAGGTCGCCTTTGTCTTTATGGGCCACGGCACCTCTCACACCGCAAAGGTGAGCTACAGCCAGATGCAGACCACCATGCAGACTCTGGGCTATGACAATGTGTTCATTGGCACCGTTGAGGGCAAGCCGGAAGAGACTGCCTGCGAGAACGTGATCGAGGCTGTCAAGGCTGCAGGCTACACCAAGGTGATCCTGCGCCCGCTGATGGTGGTTGCCGGCGATCATGCCAACAACGACATGGCCGGTTCGGATGATGATTCCTGGCTGAGCATGTTCAACGCTTCCGATGCATTTGAGTCGGTTGACTGCCAGATCGCTGGTCTGGGTGAGATCGAGGATGTCCAGAAGCTGTATGTCGCCCACACCAAGGCGGCGATCGATTCTCTGAACGGTTGATCAAACGAACCCTCTCCGTTTCGCGGCCGCTTTGCGGCATCCGGTGGAGAGGGTTCATTTTTTATCGGAACGATGGTATAATAAAAGCTGATTCTTTATAATGTAGAGGTATTTCCTATGAAACGCGTTTTTTCCTGTGTTGTCGCTGCTTCTCTGGCACTGAGCCTGCTGGCGGGCTGCGGCGCTTCTTCCACGGCATCTTCTGCGGCGTCCGGCGCTGCCAGCTCGGAAGCAGTTTCTTCCGTGGCTTCTTCTGCCGTTGAGACCGCCGCTTTGCCGGATGGTGTGTATACCGCCGACTTTGACACCGACAGCTCCATGTTCCATGCCAACGAAGCCTGCAACGGCAAGGGCACCCTGACCGTGGAGAATGGAAAGATGACCTTCCACGTCAGTCTGGCTTCCACCCACATCGTCAACCTGTATCTGGGCAAGGCTGCGGACGCCGCAGCCAACGCGTCCGACTGGCTGCAGCCCACCACCGACACCGTCACCTACTCCGACGGCACCACCGAGGAGGTGTACGGCTTCGATATCCCGGTCTCTGCTGTGGATGCCGACTTTGATCTGGCCATTCTGGGCACCAAGGGCAAGTGGTACGATCATGTCGTCAGCGTGCGCAATGCGGTCCAACAGGCTGGCACCGCAGCTCCCGCCGACGGTACCTACACCTGTGAGGTGACGCTGGAAGGCGGCTCCGGCCGTGCCACCGTGGAGAGCCCCGCCGCCTTGACCGTGGCAGACGGCAAAATGACCGCCACCATCGTGTGGAGCAGCCCCAACTATGATTATATGCTCGTGGACGGCGAGAAGTATCTGCCCACCAACACCGATGGCAATTCCACCTTTGAGATTCCCGTTGCTGCGCTGGACACGGCACTGGACGTCACCGCCGACACCGTGGCCATGAGCACCCCCCACGAGATCGAGTACACGCTGACCTTTGATTCCGCAAGTCTGAAGTGACTCCTCCAGTCACCTTCTTTGGCAAAAAGATAAACTTTACCGTACTGCCAAAGCCTCCCTCTATGAGGGAGGTGGCACGGCGCAAGCCGTGACGGAAGGAGTTACCTATGAAGATCACCCGAAAGCAATTTCTGAAACTGATCCCTGCTGCGGCGCTGACGCTGACCGGCTGCGGCAGCAAGGCACAGCCTGCCAATACGGAAAGTCTTGTTTTCTCCCATCATTACAAACTGGACTATGCACAGCAGTTCACAGCGGACTGCTATGAGGGCGGCTATACCATGCTGACCATTGCGGAGTCGGATACGCGGTTCCTTGTTGTGCCGGAAGATGCTGCGGAGGTGGACAGCCTGCCCGCTGACGTGACTGTGCTGCGCCAGCCGGTGGAGAATATTTATCTGGTCTCCACCTCGGTGATGGATCTGCTCTTGCATCTGGACGCACTGGACAGCGTGGCCTTTTCCGGCACCAAGGCCGAGGGCTGGTATCTGCCCGCGGTGCAGCAGGCCATGGAAGAGGGAAAAATCGCGTATGCGGGCAAGTACAGCGCCCCGGATTACGAGCAGATCCTGGCGGCGGGCTGCCGCCTTGCCATTGAGAATACCATGATCCTGCATACGCCGGAGGTAAAGGAACAGCTGGAACACTTTGGCATCCCGGTGCTGGTGGAGCGTTCCAGCTACGAGAGCGACCCGCTGGCCCGCATGGAGTGGATCAAGCTTTACGGCATCCTGCTGGGCAGGGAAGAACAGGCAGAGCGTGTGTTTTCCGCGCAGGAGACGGCCGTTCAGCCCATCCTCTCGCAGGAACCCACGGGAAAAAGCTGTGCCTTTTTCTCGCTGACCACCAACAACCTTGCCACTGTGCGCAAGGGCAGTGACTATGTGGCCCGCATGATCGAAATGGCGGGCGGCAGCTATGTCTTTGCGGACCTGACGGACAATGGCAACAGCCTTGCCACCATGAACCTGCCGCTTGAGGACTTTTATGCAGGCGCAAAGGATGCCGATGTGCTCATCTACAACAGCGCCATCGAGGGCATGATCGCATCGGTGAGCCAACTGACCGAGCGTTTCCCGCTGCTGAACGAGTTCAAAGCGGTGCAAAACGGTCAGGTGTGGTGCACCACCCAGAGCCTGTTCCAGCAGAGCATGGAGTTGGCAGACCTGATCGTGGATATGAACCGGGTGTTTACCGAGGGTACACCTGCCGCCGGTGAACTGAAATTCCTCACCCATGTGGATTAAAGAGAAGAAATTTTACAGAAAGGAAAGCCTATGACCCGTACCAGACGCCTTGCAGCCGCCTATATTGCCCTTGCGGCAGCCGTGGCTGTGCTCTTTGCGCTGAACCTGTTCTGGGGCAGTGTATCCCTTGCGCCGGGTGCGGTGCTGACGGCGCTGCTGGGCAAAGGCGGCGATGCGCTTGCGGGGAACATCATCCTGCAGCTGCGTCTGCCCCGCGCGGTCATGGCGGCGCTGCTGGGGGCAGCCCTCAGCGCAGCGGGATACCTTCTGCAGACCTTTTTTGCAAACCCCATTGCCGGGCCCTTTGTCATGGGTGTTTCCAGCGGCGCAAAGCTGGCGGTGGCCCTGACCATGGTGGTGTTTCTGGACCGCGGGATGCTGACCAGCTCGGCCACCATGATCGCGGCGGCCTTTGCGGGGGCCATGGCTGCCATGGCCTTTGTACTGGCGGTGGCCCGGCGGGTGCAGCGCATGAGCATTCTGGTCATCTGCGGTGTGATGATCGGCTACATCTGTTCCGCTGTCACCGACATCGTGGTGGCCTTTGCGCAGGACTCCAACATCGTCAACCTGCACAACTGGTCGCAGGGCAGCTTTTCCGGCATGACATGGGCCAACGTGCAGGCGGCGGCGCTGGTGACGCTGCCTGTGCTGGCGGCAGCCTTTCTGCTCTCCAAACCCATGGCGGCCTACCAGATGGGCGAGGAGTACGCCCGCAGTGTGGGCGTAAACGTCAGGCTCTTCTCGGCGATGCTGGTGCTGCTTTCCAGTCTGCTGGCCGCCTGCGTCACCGCCTTTGCAGGGCCGATCTCCTTTGTAGGCATCGCGGTGCCGCACCTTGTAAAGCAGCTGCTGGGCAGCGCAAAACCGCTGCATGTGCTGCCCGGGTGCTGTCTGGGCGGTGCGGCTTTCTGCCTGTTCTGCGACCTGCTGGCCCGCAGTCTGTTTGCGCCCACGGAGCTGTCCATCAGCTCGGTCACGGCCGTGTTCGGCGCACCGGTGGTCATCTGGCTGCTGGTGCGGCGCAGTCAGGAGGGGGCACGATGAAGGAACATTTTTTGTGTGGAGCACAGGGTCTTGCCATCGGCTACGGCAAGACACCGCTGCTCTCGGATATTTGCCTCGGGGTGCAGCCGGGCCAGATCCTGACCCTCATCGGCCCCAACGGCGCAGGCAAATCCACCTTGCTGCGCACGCTGGCGGGCCAGCTGGCCCCCATAGGCGGCACGGTGCTGCTGGAAGGCAGAAGCCTTGCCGATTACACCGGTACCCAGCGGGCGCAGAAGCTGGCCCTCATGGCCCCTCACAGCCGCCGGATGGAGCTGACCACCTGCTTTGACTTTGTTTCGGCGGGGCGCTATCCCTACACCGGACGGCTGGGCATTTTGTCTGCCGAGGACAGGCAGCAGGTGCACAGAGCCTTGGAGCTGGTGGGTGCGGCGCAGCTGGCAGACCGGGATTTTAACCGCATCAGCGACGGCCAGCGCCAGCGCATCCTGCTGGCCCGGGCCCTGTGCCAGCAGCCGGAAGTGATCCTGCTGGACGAACCGACCTCTTTTCTGGATATCAAGGGCAAAATTGAACTGCTCACCATCCTCGGAACGCTTGCACACACCCAAAAGCTGGCGGTGATCCTGAGCCTGCACGAGCTGGAGCTGGCCGAAAAAATAGCGGACACGGTGGTGTGTGTTTCACCCGGCGGTGTTTCCGGCGTGCTGACCCCGGAACAGGCGTTTCAGCCGGAGAACATCCGCGCCCTGTACGGCCTGACCGAACAGCAGTACACGGCTCTGTTCGGCACGCCGGAGCCGGAAGCCGAAACGGCACCTGCCGGAAAGCCGCAGTTTGAGCATTACGTCCGCAGCGGCCAGAAGCTGCTGCGCTGCGGCTACACCACCGGCACCTGTGCCGCGCTGGGGGCTGCCGGGGCGGCGCGTCTGCTGCTGACCGGCCGCGAACCGGAAACGGTGGCCCTGCGCACGCCCAAGGGCATCGTGGTGGAGGTGGCTCCCCTCTGGTGCCGCAGATCGGACACAGGTGCCGCATGTGCCATCCGCAAGGATGGCGGCGACGACGTGGATGTGACCACGGGCCTGCCGGTGGTCGCATCGGTGGTGCTGGAACCGGATGTCCCCGGCGTACGCATCTTTGGCGGCGAGGGGGTGGGCCGGGTGACGAAGCCCGGCCTTGACCAGCCCGTAGGGGAAGCTGCCATCAACCATGTGCCGCGCCGGATGATCGCCGAGGCACTGGAACGGGAAGCTGAAAATGCTGCCTACACCGGCGGCTTTGCGGTGACCATTTCCATCGAGGGCGGCGCCGAGACCGCAAAGCGCACCTTCAACCCGCACATCGGGGTGGAGGGCGGGCTTTCTGTGCTGGGCACCAGCGGCATCGTGGAGCCCATGAGCCAGCAGGCGATCCTGGATACCATCCAGCTGGAAATGAATCAGGCTGTACTGCGGGCAAAAAATGCCCCCGGCCCCCGGCGGCTGGTGCTGGCACCCGGCAACTACGGGCTGGACTATCTGGCCTCCGCTCTGCCGCAGTTTGAGCGGTTCCCGGTGGTCAAGACCTCCAACTTCATCGGGGATACGCTGGATATGGCGGCAACGGCAGGATTTGAACAGGTGCTTCTGGTGGGACACGTGGGTAAGCTCTGCAAGCTGGCGGCAGGGGTCATGAACACCCATTCCCACACGGCAGATGGCCGTGCCGAGGTGTTCTGTGCCCATGCGGCGCTGTGCGGTGCTTCGCGGGAAGTGTGCGCCGCCCTGATGGATGCCGCCACCACGGATGCCTGCCTTGACATTCTGGACGGCGCAGGGCTGCGCGGCCCGGTGCTGGAAAGCATCCTTGCGGCCATCCAGATGCATCTGGACCGACGGGCAGGCGGGGCATTCCGGGTGGGCGCGGTGCTCTTTTCCAACCAGCACGGCCCGCTGGGCGAGACCTGTATTGCAAAGGAGCTGATGAAGGAATGGCAGAACTGAAAGGCACCTTTTACGGCGTCAGCGTAGGCCCCGGCGACCCGGAGCTGCTGACCCTGCAGGCGGTGCGGCTGATCCGGAAATGCCCGGTGCTGGCTGCGCCGCAGACTTCTTCCGGTCAGATGCTGGCGCTGGACATCGCCCGCAGTGCGCTGGGAAAAGCGCTGGACGGCAAGACCATCGTCCCGCTGCACTTTGCCATGAGCCGTGACCCGGCCGTGCTGGCGGCTTCCCACAAAGAGGCGGTGCAGGCGGTGCGGCCTTATCTGGATGCCGGGCAGGACACTGCCATGCTGAACCTTGGGGACGTTTCCATCTATGCCACCTTTGGCTATCTGCAGTGCCTTCTGGAAGCAGAGGGCTATCCCACCGCTATGGCGGCGGGGGTGCCAAGCTTCTGTGCGGCGGCGGCGCGGCTGAATGTGCCGCTGACCGGCGGCATGGATGCGCCGCTCACCATTGCGCCGGGCAGCTGGGCGGGCCGCATGCTGGATACGCCCGGCACCAAAGTATTGATGAAGACCGGCAGGCAGCTGCCCGCTTTGCTGGCTGCGCTGGAACAGGCTGGCAGGCTTGAAAACAGCGCCCTTGTGTGCAACTGCGGCCTGCCGGATGAACAGGTCTGCCCGGACCTTTCCCGCGGGCAGCCGCAGGTCCAGCCGGGCTATTTTACCACCGTTCTGGTAAAGGAGTGATGTTATGGTACATTTTGTAGGCGCAGGCCCCGGTGCCCCGGACCTGATCACCCGGCGCGGTGCGGCCCTTCTGCAGGCAGCCGACTGCATCATCTATGCGGGCAGTCTGGTCAACCCGGCGCTGCTGGGCCTTGCCAGAGAGGACTGTGCAGTTTACAACAGCGCCGAAATGACGCTGGAACAGGTGCTGGCGGTAATGCAGCAGATGGAGGCCGCAGGCCGCACCACCGTGCGTCTGCACACCGGCGACCCCTGCCTGTACGGAGCCATCCGGGAGCAGATGGATGTGTTGGACGCCGAGGGCATCCGCTACGATGATACCCCGGGTGTGTCCAGCTTCTGCGGTGCGGCAGCGGCGCTGAACGCCGAGTACACCCTGCCCACCGTGAGCCAGACCGTCATCATCACCCGCATGGAGGGCCGCACCCCGGTGCCGGAAAAGGAAAAGCTGGCAGGCCTTGCCGCCCATGGGGCGACCATGGTGATCTTTTTGTCCATCGGCCTTGTGGAAAAGGTGCAGCAGGCGCTTCTGGCGGGTGGAGCCTACACGCCGGATACCCCGGCAGCGGTGGTGTACAAGGCCACATGGCCGGAAGAACGGACCGTCCGCTGCACCGTGGGCACGCTGGCGGAAAGCGTTCATGCAGCGGGCATCACCAAAACGGCGCTCATCGTGGTGGGGGACTTTTTGGGCCGGAACTACGAGCGCAGCAAGCTGTACGACCCGGCCTTTACCACCGAGTTCCGCAGGGGGACAGACCAGTGACCCGGGCCTACCTTGCCTTTACGGCAAAGGGCCTTGCGCTGGCGGAAAAACTGGCTGCAGAATATCCCGGCAGCGTGGCCCGCTGCGGCCATGAGCCCGGGCAGCCGGGCCTCGCGGACTGGACGGCCCGGCAGTTTGCACACAGTGATGCCCTTATTTTTGTGGGGGCGGTGGGCATTGCGGTGCGGGCCATTGCGCCCCACTGTAAAAGCAAGGCGTCTGACCCGGCGGTGGTGGTGCTGGACGAGTGCGGACGCTTTGCGGTGCCCGTTCTCTCCGGCCATCTGGGCGGGGCCAACGAGCTGGCGCGGAGGCTGGCCGCTGTATGCGGCGCGGTGCCGGTCATTACCACTGCCACGGACGCAAACGGTGTGTTTGCGGTGGATGAATGGGCCAGACATCAGAACTGTGCCGTGCTGGAGCCGGAGCGCATCAAAAAGGTCAGCGGCGCACTGCTGGCGGGCAGAACGGTGCGGTTCGCATCCGACTGGCCCATTGCGGGCAGCCCGCCTGCGGGCCTTGCAGAAGATGCAGCGGCCCCGGAGCTTGCCCTCACCCTGTGCCCGGCGGGAGATGCTTTGCATCTTGTGCCGCGCATCGGCGTGCTGGGGGTGGGGTGCAGGCGCGGCACCGGCGCCGACACGCTGGCCGAAGCCTTTGCGGCCTTCTGCGCACAGGCAGGCTTTGCCCCGCAGTGCATCGCGGCGGCGGCCAGCATCGATTTAAAACAGAACGAAGCGGGCCTTCTGGCCTTTTGTCAGAGTCGAGGCTGGCCTGTGGAGTTTTTCACGGCGGAACAGCTGCGGCAGGCCCCCGGCAGCTTTACGCCCTCGGCCTTTGTGCAGAGCGTCACCGGCGTGGATAACGTCTGCGAGCGGGCTGCGGTGCTGGCTGCAGGCGGGCCGCTGGTTTTTCACAAATTTGCCCGCACCGGCGTGACCTTTGCGCTGGCTGCGCGGCTCTTCGCCCCGGATTGGAGGTGGCAGCATGTCTGACAGGTACGAATTTGAGATGGATGAATGGGACATGGACCGGCCCGAGAATGTTGTTTACGTGGTGGGCCTTGGCCCCGGCGATGTTTCTTATCTGACCCAGGAAGCCCAGAGCGCCCTTGAACATGCGGATGCGATCTGCGGCTACAAGCTTTACATTGATCTGATCGAGCCGGAGTTCCCCTGCGAGGAATACTATGCTACCGGCATGACGCAGGAGATCGACCGCTGCCGCTGGGCGCTGGAAAAGGCCCGCACCGGCAAGCGGGTCGCGCTGGTGTGCAGCGGCGACGCGGGCGTTTACGGCATGGCCAGCCCGCTGCTGGAGCTGGCCGAGGATTACCCGGATGTTGCCGTGGAGGTGGTGCCCGGGCTCACTGCCGCCCTCAGCGGCGGGGCGGTGCTGGGCGCACCGCTGGCCCACGATTTCTGCGTGATCTCGCTTTCCGACCGGCTCACCCCGTGGGAGGTCATCGAAAAGCGGCTGGCCTGCGCCGCGCAGGGCGATTTCTGCGTGGCACTGTACAATCCCTCTTCCAAGGGCAGGCCGGACTACCTGCAAAAGGCGGTGCGCATCCTGCGCGCAAACGGCAAGGGGCCGGAGACGGTCTGCGGCCTTGTGCGCAACATTGGCCGCGAGGGCCAGAGCGCCCGGGTGCTGACGCTGGCCGAGCTGGAAGACACGCCGGTGGATATGTTCACCACCGTGTACATCGGCAACGGGAACACCCGCGCCCTTTCGGGCCGGATGGTCACACCCCGGGGGTACCGCAAATGAAAGCTGTCGTGTTCAGCGGCACCACCGAGGGACGCCGCTTTTCCAAAAAGCTGGCGGCATTGGGGGCCGAGGTGACCGTGTGCGTGGCAACGCCGCTGGGAGCCGAGGAACAGGGTGAGATGGCGGGCATCACGGTCCACGCCGGGCGGCTGGGACCGGATGCCATGGCGGCACTGCTGACGGGTGCAGACCTCTGTGTGGATGCCACCCATCCGTATGCGGTGGATGTGACCCGGAACATCCGCGCTGCGGCGGCACAGGCCGGCGTGGAATACCGCCGCCTGCTGCGGGCCCGGAGCCCGCTGCCCGAGGACTGTGTGGTGTTCGGGACCGCGGCGCAGGCGGCAGAGTACCTTGCCGGAACGAAGGAAAACATCCTGCTTGCCACCGGTGCCAAGGAGCTGGCAGCATTTGCGCCGCTGGACCCGGCGCGGCTTTACCCCCGGGTCCTGCCCACGCCGGAGGGCATTGCCGCCTGCGAGGCAGCCGGGATCCCGCACCGGAATATCATTGCCATGCAGGGACCGTTTTCCTGCCAGCTGAACAAAGCTTTGATCGAACAGTTCCACATCCGGTACCTCGTCACCAAGGATGGCGGCGCGGCGGGCGGCTTTGCCGAAAAGGTGCAGGCTGCAGCCGAGACCGGCGTACAGCTGGTGGTGCTGCGCCGTCCGGAGGAGGTCGGCGAGACCGAGGCAGGATTATTCACGCATTGTCAGGAGATTTTGAAATGGTCACACTGATCGGTATGGGAAGCGGCAGCTGGGAGGCTTTGTCGGCGCAGGCGCAGGACGCTGTGCGCAGGGCAGGCCTTGTGTTTGGCGCAAAGCGGCTGCTGGCGGGCCTCCCGCCCGAGTGCACTGCCCGGCAGTTTGCCCTCTATCAACCTGCCGAGATCCTTGAAACGCTGGCACAGGCTCCCGGGCAGGATGCCGCCGTGCTTTACAGCGGGGACACCGGGTTTTATTCCGGCGCGTCCGGCCTGCTCACGCCCCTGCGGGCGCTGGGCATCCCTGCGCGGGTGTATCCGGGCGTTTCCAGCATCCAGCTGCTGGCGGCGGCGCTGGGCCGTCCATGGCAGGACTGGAAGCTGGTGTCGGCCCACGGCTGTGCCTGCGACCCGGTGGCGCAGTGCATGACGGAGCGCTCCGTCTTTTTCCTCACCGGCGGGGCCGAAACACCCGCCACCCTTTGCCGGAAGCTGACTGATGCCGGCATGGGCGAAGCCCACGCACTGGTGGGCGAAAACCTTGGCACCGGGGAAGAGGCCATCCGCTACGGCTCTGCGGCAGAGCTGGCGGGGCAGAGTTTTGCACCGCTCAGCGTGCTTCTGGTGGAAAACTTCGATATCCCGCACTTCCGCACGCCGGGCTTCCCGGACGAAAGCTTCATCCGGGGCGAGGTGCCCATGACCAAGCAGGAGGTGCGCGCTGCCGCACTGGCAAAGCTGGCCGTGAAGCCTGCGGATATCCTGTGGGACGTGGGGGCAGGCACGGGCAGTGTGAGCGTGGAGCTGGCACTGGCAGCACCCAAAGGGCATGTATACGCCGTGGAGTGCGAGCCGGACGCCTGTGCGCTGATCCGGCAGAACCGGGAAAAATTCCGCGCCTTCAACCTCACCCTCATCGAGGGCCGCGCCCCGGATGCACTGGCAGACCTGCCTGCGCCGGACGCCGTGTTCATTGGCGGAACAAAAGGCGGCATGGAGGGCGTGCTGGATGCCGTGCTTGCCAAAAACCCGGACGCGCGCATCTGCATTTCCGCCATTGCGCTGGAAACGCTGAGCGCTGCGGCTGCCGCCCTTACCGCCCGGGGCCTTGCCGCCGAGGTGGTGCAGCTGACGGTCAGCCGCACAAAGCAGGCAGGCCGACTTCACCTGCTCATGGCAAACAACCCCATCTTCCTCATTACGGGTATACGCAAATGATGCAATTCCTCATCGCCGCGCTCCGGTCTGGCAGCGGCAAGACCACGATGACCTGCGCCGTGCTGGCGGCACTAAAAAAGCGCGGGGCCGACCCCTGCGCCTTCAAAAGCGGGCCGGACTACATCGACCCCATGTTCCACCGCTCCGCTCTGCAGGTGGACAGCCATAATCTGGATCTGTTCCTCTCGGACCGTCCCACGGTGCAGGCGCTTTACGCCCGCTGCGCCGCCGGGCACGGCGCTGCCGTGTGCGAGGGGGCCATGGGCTTTTACGACGGGCAGGGCCTGACCACCCGGGCCAGCGCATGGGAGCTGGCGGATACGCTCAGCCTGCCGGTACTGCTGGTGGTGCAGCCCGGAGGGGCCAGCGTAACGCTGGCGGCAGAGATCCAGGGCCTTGCGCACTTCCGCAAAAACAGCCATATTTCGGGCATCCTGCTCAACAGCTGCTCCGAAAAGCTGTATAAAATGCTCAAAGACCTGCTGGAAAGAGAGACCGGCCTGCCGGTGCTGGGCTATCTGCCCCGCCTGCCGCAGGCGGCGGTGGAAAGCCGCCATCTGGGCCTGAAGACCGCAGGCGAGATCACGGACATTCAGGAAAAGATCGCTCTGCTGGCAGACCGTCTGGTGATGGACTGGGAGAAGCTGGCGGCAGTGACGGAAAGGCCGTGCCCCGAGGGCGGACGCCTTTCTCCCCGGGAAACGGCTTCCGCTTCTGTCCGCATCGCCGTGGCGAGGGACGGAGCCTTCTGCTTTACTTACGCCGAAACGCTGGACGCTTTGCGGGAGGCGGGCGCGGAGCCTGTATTTTTCAGCCCGGTGCGGGATGCTGCCCTGCCGGAGGGAGTCTGCGGGCTGTATCTGCCCGGCGGCTACCCGGAGCTGTATGCGCAGGCCCTGAGCGAAAATAAAACCATGCGGGCCTCCATCCGGCAGGCTGTGAACGCCGGTCTGCCGACAGCGGCAGAGTGCGGCGGCTTTCTGTATCTCGGGCAGAGTCTGGAGGACGCCGAGGGAAAGAGCTGGCCCATGGCGGGCGTCCTGCCGGGAGCAGGCGTCCGGGCGGGCAGGCTGGTGCGGTTCGGCTATGCTGTCCTGACCGCAAAGCGGGACAGTATGCTGTTCCGCGCGGGAGAAAACCTGCCCGTCCACGAATTTCACCACTGGGATTCCACCGCAAACGGCACGGCATTTACGGCCCGTAAAAACGAGAAAATGCAGTGGGAATGCGGCTTTGCAAACGAGAATTTCTATGCGGGCTTCCCGCATTTATACTGGGCTGGCACGCCCCTGCCGGGACGCTTTGTGCGTGCGGCAGAACGATACAGCAAAACAAAAGGATGACCAAAATGACCGAAACGGAACTGAATGCACTTTTGACGGGTATCACGCCGCCGGACGAAGCCGCCCGCGCGGCGGCACACGCCCACTGGGCCAGCCTTGCAAAGCCTCTGGGCGGGCTGGGCCGGCTGGAGACCATGCTGGAGGACGCCGCTGCCCTCACCGGCAGTGCGGAGTTTGACCTCTCCCGCCGGGCGGTGACAGTGCTCTGCGCGGACAACGGTGTGGTGGCGCAGGGGGTGAGCCAGACCGGGCAGGAAGTGACCCGCGCCGTGGCCGAAAACCTTGCAATGCGGCGCACCAGTGTGTGCCAGATGGCCCGCGCGGCCCACTGTGATGTGGTGCCCGTGGACATGGGCATGGCAGGCGAACCGGTGCCCGGCGTGCGGAACTGCCGCATTGCCGCCGGGACGATGGACTTTACGGCAGGGCCCGCCATGAGCCGGGCCGAGGCGGTGCAGGCCATTGGGGAGGGCATCGCCCTTGCCCGGGAACTGGCAGAGGATGGCTACAGGCTCATCGCCACCGGTGAAATGGGCATTGGCAATACCACCACCTCCAGCGCGGTGGCGGCGGTGCTGCTGGGCCAGCCCGTGGAGCTTATGACCGGGCGCGGTGCGGGCCTTTCGGACGAGGGGCTTGCCCGCAAGGTGGATGCCATCTGCCGCGGCATCCTGAAGAATGAGCCGGACCCGGAGGACCCGCTGGATGTGCTTTCCAAGCTGGGCGGCTTTGACATCGCGGGCCTGTGCGGCATCTTTCTGGGCGGGGCACTGGCCGGAGTGCCGGTGCTGGCAGATGGCTTTATCAGCGGGGTGGCCGCGCTGTGCGCCGTGCGGCTGTGCCCGGCGGCGGCAAAGGCTGTGTTCGCCAGCCACTGCTCCGCAGAGCCTGCGGCCCGTATGGTGCTGGAAGCACTGGGCAAGGCACCCGTCATCACGGCGGGGCTGCATCTGGGCGAGGGCACCGGTGCGGTGGCAAGTATCCCGCTGTGGGATATGGCGCTGGCGGTGTACGGCGGGTGCTATTCCTTTGCGGAGGGCGGCATTGAGCCGTACAAGCCCCAATGCTGACGCTGGTGCTGGGCGGCGCAGCCAGCGGCAAAAGCGAATATGCCGAGAGCCTTGTGCTCAGGACCACCGGCCCCCGCTGGTACCTTGCCACCATGCAGATATGGGACGCCGAGTGTGCCGCCCGGGTGGAAAAGCACCGCAAAATGCGGGCCGCAAAGCAGTTTGAAACGGTGGAGTGTCCGCTGCATCTGGAAAAGCTGCGTCTGCCTGCCCGGGGCACGGTCCTGCTGGAAGACCTGGGCAACCTTGCGGCCAACGAGCTGTACGACCCCGCCGGGGCAGGGGAGGATGCCGCCGCTGCCATCCTGCGGGGGCTGGACAGCCTTTCTGCCCAGTGCGAAAACCTGCTCGTGGTCTCCAACGAGGTGTTCAGCGGCGGGGCTGACTATGCCGGCGATACAGACCGCTATCTGCGGGCACTGGCGCAGGTGAACAATGCTTTTGCCGCCCGGGCAGATGCGGTGGTGCGGGTGGTATGCGGCATCCCCGTGTACTATAAAGGAGTGGAAAAATGATCGTTTTGCAGACCATCGCGGTGGCTTTTGCCATGTTTTCAGCCATCCCGGTGCCGCAGTTCGACTGGAACGAAAAAAATATGCGCTACGCCATGTGCGCCTTCCCGCTCATCGGTGTGGTGATTGGGGCGGCATGGTGCGTGTGCGGGGTGCTGCCTCTGCCGGGCCTTGCAAAGGCGGCGGGCTTTGCGCTGGTGCCTGTGTGGGTGACGGGCGGCATCCATCTGGACGGCTACGCCGACACCTGCGATGCCCTTTCCAGCTACGGCGACCGAACGAAAAAGCTGGAAATATTAAAAGACCCCCACTGCGGTGCCTTTGCGGTCATCCGGCTGTGCAGCTACTTTCTGGCCTATTTTGCCCTGTGCACCTGTGTGAGTTTTACACCCCGCGTGGGTGTGCTGTGGGTTCTGGCACTGGTGCTGGAACGAGCGCTTTCGGGCTATGCGGTGGCGGCATTCCCTATGGCGAAAAACACCGGTCTTGCGCACACCTTTGCCACTGCGGCAGACAAAACTGCGGTGCGCCGGGTGCTGGCGGCGCTGGCCGCAGTGCTGTGCATGGGCATGGCGGCGCTGGGCGGCTGGGCACTGGTGCTGGCAGCGCTGGCGGTGCTCTGGCGCTACCATGCCGTGAGCCGGAAACAGTTCGGCGGCATCACCGGCGACCTTGCCGGATGGTTTTTGCAAAAGGCCGAGCTCTGGATGCTGGCGGCACTGTGTGCCTGCCAGTGGGGAGGACTGCTATGATCTTTATTACCGGGCCGCTCTACAGCGGCAAGCGCACCTTTGCGCAAATGCTTCCCGGCAAGGCGCTGGCCGATGTGCAGCAGCTGGCGGCAGATGCCGCCGACCGCGAGGCACTGGAACGGCTGGCGGACCGCCTTGCTTCTGAATACGAGATCCTCATCGCCACCGAGGTAGGCGGCGGTGTTGTGCCGATGGACCCAAAGCAGCGTGCCGACCGCGAGGCGGCGGGCAGGCTTGCCTGCCTGCTGGCCGCACGGGCAGAGTGCGTTGTGCAGATGTTCTGCGGCATCCCAACGGTTTTGAAAGGAGAATTGTCTCAATGCTGATTTATCTTCTGCGTCATGGTCAGACGGAATACAACGCCCAGAAGCGTTATCAGGGCCAGCGCGACATCCCGCTCTCACCCGAAGGCGCTGCCCAGCTGCGCCGGGCAGATTTTGACCCCGATGTGGTCTATGTTTCCACCCTGCAGCGCACCAGCCAGACGGCGCGCATCCTGTTCCCGGAGGCAAAGCTTGTGCCGGTGGACGGTCTGAAAGAGATGTGCTTTGGCAGCTTTGAGGGCCGCAATTTTATCGAGATGGAAAAGGACCCCGAGTATCAGGCATGGGTGAAGGCCAACTGCGAAAGCCCCTGCCCGGACGGAGAGCGCAAGACGGACTTTTCGGATCGCATCTGCCGCACTGTGGCAGAGCTGATCGACAAAGCCCTTGCCGCAGGCGAAGAGCGGCTGGTTATTCTGGCCCACGGCGGCACCCAGATGGCCGCCATGGAGCGGTTTGCCGTCCCTCACAGGGACTATTACGCATGGTGCGGGCCCAACGCGGGCGGCTTTGTGCTGGATGCAAAGGACTGGACGGAAAAGCATCTGCTGTATCTCGTGAAGACCGTCCAGTACACAAAGGAGAGCAGGGCATGATCCTTCAGGCAGTTGTCGGCGGCTTTGTGCTGGACGCCCTCTTCGGAGACCCGGCGTGGCTGCCGCACCCGGTGGTGCTTATGGGCAGGTGCATCTCCCGGCTGGAAAAGTTCCTGCGCGCCCGCCTGCCCGGCACCCCGCAGGGAGAGCTGCTGGGCGGTGCCGTGACGGCGTTCTGCCTGCCGGTGGGCACCTTTCTGGTCACGAGCCTTGTGTGTCTGGCGGCGGCAAAGCTCAGCCCGTGGCTGGGCCTTGCCGTGCAGATGTTCTGGTGCGGGCAGGCGCTGGCAGCCAAGGGCCTTGCACAGGAGAGCACAAATGTGTATAACGAGCTGGTCCGGAACGACCTGCCCGCTGCCCGCAAAGCCGTGAGCCGCATCGTAGGCCGTGACACCCAGGAACTGACCGCCGAGGGCGTGACAAAGGCCGCGGTGGAAACGGTGGCCGAAAATGCCAGCGACGGCGTCATTGCGCCGCTGCTGTATATGCTCATCGGCGGGGCACCGCTGGCGCTGACCTACAAGGCTATCAATACCATGGACAGCATGCTGGGCTACAAAAACGAGAAGTACCTTTATTTTGGCCGCGCAGCCGCGAAGCTGGACGATGTGGCCAACTACATCCCCAGCCGCCTTGCCGCCCTTTTGTGGGTGGCGGCTGCGGCCTTTACCGGAAACGATGCCAAGGGTGCATGGCGCATCTGGCGGCGGGACCGGCACTGCCACGCCAGCCCCAACAGCGCCCAGACCGAAAGCGCCTGCGCCGGTGCACTGGGCGTGCAGCTGGCCGGCCCGGCTTACTATTTTGGCGAATATTACCCCAAGCCCACCATCGGTGATGCCCTGCGCCCCATTGAGCCACAGGACATCCTGCGCGCCAACCGCATGATGTATGCGGCCAGCGGCTTTGCGCTGGCATGGGGTGTAGCAATACGGGGGATTTTGTAACCCTCTCAGTCAAAGCCTGACGGCTTTGCCAGCTCCCCCGAAAGGGGAGCTTTATAAGTGGAACCGGAGACAAATCATCTTTTCATCGAAAGAATATCCTACCCGGCAGATGCAGAAAAGCTCGCCCTTCGGGAGAGCTGGCGAACGAATGTGAGCCTGAGAGGGTGAGACTGCTTGTCCAAAAGCACAAAGGAGAACCTATGCAAACACTGACCCATGGCGGCGACTGGGCGGGCTACCGCGCCGAGTTTGGTCGCGACCCGCTGGATTTTTCAGCCAATGTCAGCCCGCTGGGTCTGCCCGGGGGCGTGGCAAAGGCCATTACGGCGTCCCTTGCCACGGCCGACCGCTACCCCGACCCGCTGTGCCGGGCCCTGCGTGAAAAACTGGCTGCGGCTGAGGGTGTGCCCGCCGAATGGCTGCTGTGCGGCAACGGCGCGGCAGACCTCATCTTCCGGCTGGCGCTGGCCGAAAAGCCCCGCACCGCCCTTGTGACGGCGCCCACCTTTGCCGAGTACGCCACGGCACTGGGAACTGTGGACTGCAGGGTGGAACGGCATTTTCTGCGGGAGGAAAACGATTTTGCGGTGACGGATGCCATCCTCGAGGCCGTGCACCCGGGCATCGATCTGGTGTTCCTCTGTCAGCCCAACAACCCCACCGGTCAGCTGGCCCGGCCTGCCCTTGTAGAGGCGCTGCTGCGCAGATGCGAGGCTGTGGGTGCGGTGCTGGCCGTGGACGAATGCTTTCTGGATTTTCTGCCCGAGGGGCAGAGCCTTTCCGCAAAGCAGCTGCTGAGCACCAGCCGGAAGCTGATCATTCTGAAAGCCTTCACCAAGCTCTACGGCATGGCGGGCGTGCGTCTGGGCTATGCTCTGAGCGCAGATGAAAGCCGCCTTGCCCGGATGCAGGCGGCGGGCCAGCCGTGGGCGGTGTCCGGTCTGGCGCAGGCGGCAGGCATTGCCGCGCTGGACGAGACGGACTATGTGGCGCAGGTGCGCGCATTGATCGAAACACAGCGGCCTGTGCTGGCAGACGGCCTGCGGGCGCTGGGCCTGCGGGTGATCGAGGGCCGGGCCAACTATCTGCTGTTCCGGGCACCGGAAGCGCTGGGCGCTGCGCTGCGGCACAAGGGCGCGGTGCTGCGCAGCTGCGGTAACTATCCGGGTCTGGACGCAGGCTGGTACCGCACCGCCGTGCGCACCGAGACCGAGAACCGGCAGCTGCTTGCGCTGCTGGCCGAGACCCTGCCGGAGGTGGCGCAATGAGCAAAGCAAAATGCATTATGGTGCAGGGCACCATGAGCGGTGCGGGCAAAAGCCTGCTGTGCGCGGCGCTGTGCCGTATTTTTGCGCAGGACGGCTACCGTGTGGCACCCTTTAAAAGCCAGAACATGGCCCTGAACAGCTTCGTCACCCGTGACGGCGCGGAGATGGGCCGTGCGCAGGTGGTGCAGGCGCAGGCTGCAGGCACGGAACCGGATGTGCGGATGAACCCCATCCTGCTCAAGCCCAGCAGCGATGTGGGCAGTCAGGTCATCGTAAATGGCAGGGCCCGGGGCCAGATGTCCGCCGCCGATTATTTCAGGATGAAGCGCAGCCTCATCCCGGACATTCTGGAAGCCTACAACAGCCTTGCCGCCGAGAATGACATCATCGTGATCGAAGGCGCGGGCAGCCCGGCAGAGATCAACCTGAAGGCGGATGATATCGTCAACATGGGCCTTGCAAAGCTGGTGGATGCACCGGTGCTGCTGGCGGGCGATATCGACCGGGGCGGCGTGTTCGCGCAGCTGTACGGCACCGTGGAGCTGCTGGAAGCCGACGAGCGCGCCCGCATCAGGGGGCTCATCATCAACAAGTTCCGGGGCGATGTGGAGATCCTGCGGCCCGGCCTTGCCATGCTGGAAGAAAAAACGCACCTGCCCGTGCTGGGCGTGGTGCCGTATCTGCGGGTGGAGATCGAGGACGAGGATTCCCTCTCGGATCGTCTGGAAGCAAAAAGTGCAGTCAAACCGCTGGATATCGCCATCCTGCGCCTGCCGCATGTGTCCAACTTCACCGACTTTATCCCGCTGGAACAGCACCCGCTGCTGGGCGTGCGGTATGTGCAGCGCACCCGCCAGCTGGGCGCGCCGGATCTCGTCATCCTGCCCGGCACCAAGAACACCATGGATGACCTGCGCTGGCTGCGGGAAAGCGGGCTGGAAGCGGCGGTGCTCAGGCTTTCGGCAGCCGGCACACCGGTGCTGGGCGTGTGCGGCGGCTATCAGATGCTGGGCGAACGGCTCTGCGACCCGGCAGGGGAGGAGAGCGGCACCCCCTGCACCCTGCGGGGCCTTGGCCTGCTGCCCACCACGACGGTGTTTGGCACCGAAAAGCATCTGACCCAGACCGCAGCCCGCGCTGCTGCTGCCCCCTTTGCCGGGGCAGTGCTCACGGGCTACGAGATCCACGCAGGCCGCACCGAGGTGCGGGGCAGTGCGTTCTGCACCCTTGCAGACGGCACGCCGGAGGGCTGTGTGCAGGGCAATGTGTTCGGCACCTACCTGCACGGGCTGTTCGACACCGGCGAACTGACCGAAAAACTGACCGCTTTTTTGTGCAGAAAGAAGGGGATCGACCCGGCCGGGGCCGACCTCATCCCCATGGAACAATACCGTCAGCAGCAGTTTGACCTGCTGGCAGACGGCGTGCGTGCGGCGCTGGACCTGCCTGCCGTTTACGCCGCTATGGGCCTTGCCGGACCGAAAGGAGCGAACGTATGACACCACAGCATCATCTGCCCGCCGACATTGAACGGACGAGCATCTCCATTATCACAAGGGAACTGGACGAGCTGGGCCTGACCCCGCCGCCGGAGACGGCTGCGGTGGTCAAACGGGTCATCCATACCACTGCCGATTTCGACTATGCAAAAAATCTGCGCTTTACTTCCGGCGCGGTGCAGGCCGCTGTCAGGGCCCTGCAGAGGGGTGCGGTGATCGTCACCGACACCAACATGGCGCTGGCGGGCATTTCCAGACCGGGCCTTGCAAAGCTGGGCTGTGAGGCCGTCTGCTACATGGCCGACCCCGCTGTGGCCGAAGCGGCAAAGCAGGCGGGCACCACCCGCGCCGTGGCTGCCATGCACCGCGCTGCCCGGGAGCACCCGGGGGCCATCCTTGCCGTGGGCAATGCGCCCACAGCCCTGCTGACCATCGCGGAAGAAATAGAAGCCGGGCTGCGGCCTGCGCTGGTCATCGGTGTGCCGGTGGGCTTTGTGAACGTGGTGGAAAGCAAGGAGACCCTCTTTGCAATCTGCGAACAGCACGGCGTGCCTGCCATTGCTGCCATGGGGCGCAAGGGCGGCAGCAATGTGGCCGCAGCCATCTGCAACGCCCTTGTTTATTCTGCCGCCGAAATGCTGGACCCCTCTGCCAGAGGGTGGAGAGGATAAAGGGCAGGCCGTCAGACCGTTTTCTCCGCAAACAGCGGAGGGCGGCAATGCCGAATGTACAACGAAAAAATTTTGTCGGATACAGGCCTCTCCCTACTTGACAAACAGGGAGGGCCTTTTTATAATGTTTTTTGTCGGTTAGTGATTTCTAATGCAGCCGATTTTCTTTTGAAAAGAAAGTTAGCGTATACTAACAAGTTGGCTGAAAAAAAGAAAGGAGTGTTTTCATGAAACCGAAGAAACTGATCTCGCTGCTGCTGAGTGCAGCAATGGCCTTCAGCCTGCTGACAGCAACGGCGTTTGCAGCCGCTCCCGATGAGGCGGAGAACGGCTTACTGGATGGTCTGTTCTATACGTATCTGTACGCTGCTCTGGATTGGGACGAATACTGGGCAAACGAGAATGTGTATGCCGCCGGCAATACTACCTCGTCCGCTCAGCTGGACAGCCATGATGAGCACGATATGGGCGGCTTTGATGCGGTGTCCCGTGCTACCACCAACCATGGTCTGCACCGCGGCAGTTTCCAGCAGACTGCTGTGCTCTACGCCGCCGATGGCAGCACCTACACTGTGTCGCACTGGTCTGATGATGGCAAGACCTTTTATACTCCCGACGGCACGGCTTACGGCTGGAGCAAGGGTACCATTTCCAAGCCCGACGGCAGCACGGTCAAGATGGATCACTATGAGGTGACCGGCGTCAAATACGTGCCCGTCCGCGTTGCCAAGGTTGACTTGAAGGACTTCTGTTCCAAGTACGCTGTTGTGAAGAACGGCGGCCAGCTGATCGGCGGCTACGCGGAGAACAAGCTGCCTACCTATGCACAGACCGCCGCTGTGGACGCAAACACCAACGGCCTGAAGTATGCCGCCAAGTCCGGCGACGGCTACACCTTCTCTGCTGCCCATCAGGGCTCCGGCTCCGGCATTGCAGGCGAAGCGCAGAAATCTGCCAGCGATCTGATCGTTACAGTGAAGAGCGGCAGTGATGTGGGCAGCTTCGGCGAGGCCATCCGCGTGGATGTCACCGGCAACTACGGTGATCTGGCTGCACATATGCAGTCTGCCACATGGACTTACTACGGCAGCGATAGCACCTACACCAACGCAAAGGCTGCCTACGGTACCAAGTTCGCAGCCGACAACTGGATGCACAAGGTCAACGGCATTCAGCTGGGTCTGACCGATTCTGTGCGCTTCCAGCTGCCGGAGGGTACCGACGGCACCGGCTACTGGGCCATCACCATCCACGCTCTGGGCTATGCGGATACCGTCATCAAGTTCCAGGCTACCAGTGATAATCTGGCAAAGCACGAGCTGGCAAGTGATGCTGACCGCGCTGCGCTGCAGAGCGTTGTGGGTCAGGCACAGGCGCTGAACAAGGCAAAGTATACGGCGGCAAGCTGGGCAAATCTGGAGACCGAGCTGGACGAGAGCGTTGAGCTGCTGGCAAAGAGCACCCTGTACAAGGCCGCTGTGCTGGAGCAGGTCGGCCATCTGACAGAGTCGATCCAGGCTCTGAAGTGAGCTGCTCAACCATAAAATAGCAAATGGGAATAACAAGGTCGCTCCTTTGCGGAGTGACCTTGTTTTCCGTGTCAGAGAGGGGAATTCAATGAGGAAAACAATGATCGGGAAAAAGCTGCTGCCTCTGGTTCAGCTGCTTCCTGCAGCGGTGGTGGCAGCGGCAGTGCTGTTCACACTGCCGCGCACCGGCCCGGTACTGGCTGCCGTGCCGGAAAAACTGGCCGAACCCGCCGTGACGGCACCGGCCAGCGAAGCCGCAGAGGGGCAGACGGAGCCGGAAGGACAGACGGCCGGACTGCCCTATGCCGATGGTGTTTACACGGGCTCCTCCCGCGGGTACGGCGGAGCAGTAAAGGTGCAGGTGACGATGAAGGACGGCGCCATTACGGAGGTACAGATCACCGATGCATCCCACGAGAGCAAGTCCTTCCTCAAGCGTGCCCGGCGGCTGCTGGGCATGATCCTGAGTGCTCAGACATGGGAGGTGGATGCCGTTTCGGAAGCTACCTATACCTCCCGCGGCATTCTGGGTGCGGTGAGAAACGCCCTGACCGGCGAGGCGGTCAATAACCCGCTGCCGCCCCAGCCCAAACCCGCCGAACCGCTGATGGAAGAGGATTTTACGGCACCTTCTGCCTATCGGGATGGGGTGTACACGGCCTCGGCTCCGGGCTATGGCGGCCCGGTTGAGGTGCAGGTGACCATCCACAACGGTGTGCTCACGGATATCTCGGTGGGCAGCCACGAGGGTGAGAGCAGCTCTTACTTCGCCGAGGCCCGCCGGGTGATCCCCGCTATTCTGGAGACCGGCACGCCCGAGGGTGTGGATGCGGTGTCCGGCGCCACCTATTCCTCCACCGCGCTCCTGAATGCAGTCAAGCAGGCGCTTGCCAAAGCGGCAAAAGAGCCTGTGCCCACCGAGGAACTGCCCACCGAAGTACCGGCAGAGTCGGTGCCGGAAGAAGCTGAGGTGGCTGCACCCACCGTTGAGGTGGTACAGCCCGAGCCGCAGCAGGAGACTTTCTGGGAGCAGGTGCAGAGCGTATGGAACACTCTGTTCCCGGAGACGGCTGCTCCTTCGGCGGCATCCGCCCCGGAGTTTTCTGCCCCGGCCCCGGCAGGCTCAGAGGCCGCGTTGGAAGCTGCCGCTGAACCGGCAGAGCAGGAACAGCCCGGAGAAACGGAGGAACAGGCAGAATGAAATACCGCAATTTTATCCTGCGCGCAGTGAACCTTGTGCTGATTTTAGGTGTGCTGTGGCAGTACCAGAACACCGCCCTGCTGCGTGCCGATGCTGTGGCACAGCGGCAGAAGGAGATCCGGGAAGTGGAAGCTTGGAATGCGTCTGTCCTGCAGGCACAGCAGGAGGCTGAGGAGGAAAAGCAGGCCGGCCCGAAGGACGGAACCTATGAAGGCAGTGCTTATGGCTTTGGCGACCTGATCACGGTCGCCGTTACATGGAAGGACGGCAAAATGACCGACATTTCGGTGCTGAAGGCAGACGGAGAGGACAAGCCCTATTACAGGCAGGCGGTCAGCGTGCTGAACGAAATGCTGGAAACACAGTCCACCGAGGTGGACACGGTTTCCGGCGCCACCCTGACGGCCAACGGTCTCATCGATGCAGTGGCAGATGCCCTGAGAAAGGCGGCGCAGTGATGGAGAAAACGCAAATCAGGCCGCAGACTGCGGCACAAAAACGCCAGCAGGAGCAAAAGCACCGCGCCCTGCTGCGTGCGGCCATTCAGGCCATCTTTTTTGTCTCCATGCCCGGTGCCTTTGCGGCGGGCTTTTATGGGGTCCGGCAGATCTTTTTACGCATCGGCACCGGCAGCGTTCTGCAGCTGGACAGCTTTACCCTTTCGCTGCTGGGGCTGTGCGGCTTCACTCTTCTGACGGGCCGCTTCTTCTGCGGCTATGTGTGCGCGTTTGGCAGTCTGGGCGATCTCGTCTACTGGATTTCCGGGCTGGTGCAGAAAAAACTGCTGCACCGCAAAAAGCAGTTCCGCCTGCTGCACAGGGCGGTGTTGTGGGGCCAGAAGGTAAAATATCTGGTGCTGCTGTTCATCGTGGTGATGTGCGCGGCCAATCAGTACGGCAGACTGCAGGGCACCGACCCTTGGGAAGTGTTCTCCCGCCTGACGGCCCTGCGCACCCCGCCGGAGGGCTCTGGCATCGGCATCGCACTGTTCGTACTGATTTTGATCGGCATGGCCATCCAGCCGCGGTTTTTCTGCCAGTTTCTGTGCCCGATGGGGGCGGTGTTTGCCCTGCTGCCGGTGCCGCCCTTTGCACAGCTGCACCGGAATGGGGAAAACTGCATTCAGGGCTGCAATGCCTGCGCAGACCGCTGTCCGGTCGAACTGAAGCTGGATGACGAGAGCCTGCGCGGCGGCGAGTGCATCGGCTGTGAAGCCTGTGTGGGCAGCTGTCCGCGCAGCAATATCAGCCGGTGGGATGCCGCCTCTGGCGGACGTTTCTGGGTGCCCGCAGTGGCAAAGGCTGTGCTGTTCTTCATCATGGGCGTGTGCCTTGGCTTCTGCCGGTTCTTCTGAAAAAGTTCCTTTGCTACAAAAAATAGATACTTTGCACAAAATAGTTTATAAAAATTGGTCATTGCGCGGCGCGACGAAGGTATGTTATACTGTGCGCAAAGAAAGCAAAGGGGCTGCAGACGGTAAATCTGCAGCCCCTTTGCTTTTTTAATCAAAATCTTGATGCACATGATTCCAAAAAGTGCTCAGAGTAGAATGATCGGACCCGGAAGCTTTGGGTTTTACGAAGGCAGTGTGGGTGACCAGAGGCTCAGCCAGCGGAATTGAGGTGATAGGGAAGCGGCCCCGGAAGTTCAGTATCAGTTCTGCGGGTAACAGGGCAACGGCCCCGCTGGTGTTTTCGCTGAGAGCGCCGAACACCACGCTGACTCGGCTGCCGGTCTGGATGATATTTGGTGTAAAACCGGCCTGCTGGCAGCTCTGGATCAGGTATGCATACAGGGCCGAAGAGCTGTCATAGGAGATGAATGGGGTGTCCTGCAGCTCCTGCAGATGAATGGTAGAACGCTGTGCAAAGGGCGAAGCTGAGTTGCATACGCACATCAGCTTATCTTCGCTGATGAGGATGGAATCGTAAAGGGAGAAATCCAGAGTTTCGGTGCGGATGATGGCAACATCGGCGGTGTGGTCCGCCAGTGCCTGCAGGGCTGCCAGCTGGGAGCCTTCGGAAAATTCGATCTTCAACGCAGGGTTCGCAGCCTGAAACGAGGTGATGCAGCGCACTGCACCGTAATCCACCATCAGAGGGATGGACGCAATGCGCAGCACCCGCTCCGGACAGCGCTGATAGGGCCGCAGGTCGGCTATCAAATCCCGGTGCAGCCGGTTGACCCGATGACAGTACTCCTGAAAGCGGACGCCCGCCGGGGTGGGAGCAATGGGGGTCTGGGTGCGGTCGATGAGCTGGCAGTCCAGCTCGATCTCCAGATTTTTGAGCTGCTTGGAAAGAGAGGACTGCGAGATGTATAAACGCTCGGCTGCCTTCGTAAAATTGCGGGTCTCACAAAGGACCTCAAAACATCGGATCATCTGGGTCGTCATGGGAAAGTCTCCTTTACAGAACAAAAACGCGGAGGAGGCGATTCAGTTAAGGAATTTTACTATTCCTGAATGGAATTGCGCGCATGAGACAAATCATTTACAATATTGTTGTAAGATTTCATGCAACCTGCCGATGAACGGATTGACAAGAAAATAACGGCACAACAGCGGTAGGACAGCTGATATGCTAGCATGCCAAAGTGACTTTATTATAGCATGTTACACAGTATTTTGCAAAAAATTTCATTTTTGGCTTTGCACTTCCCGTAAAACAATGGAATCGGGGCCTGCAAATCGAATGCGGGCTTTGAAAATAAATGGTAAAGGAGCAACAACAATGGCAGAAACCAAGAAAGAATCTTCGGGCCAGTTTGCGTCGCAGGCTGTCCCAATGGACCAAAGAATGAAGACTACCTCGCTTTTCGGAGCGATGTCCGGCTTCATCTTTATGACAACCTCCCTTCAGGCAGGTGCGAACATGGGCTTTGGCGGTGACTTCAAGACGGTGCTGGCAGCCATTGCGGTGGGCGCGGTGTTCCTGACGGTCATTGCTGTGGTCATGGGCTGTGCGGCAGCCAAGACTGGCATGACCTTTGGTCAGCTGATCAACTACGCATACGGCAAGCACGGCTCCAAGATCATCGGCTTCCTGCTGGCGTTCTCCCTGCTGGGCTGGACCGCTGTGGACGCCGGCTTGATGGGCAGTGCCATCAACGCTTTCTTCCCCGGTGTGCCGCAGTACGCAATGAGCCTGATCGCTGTGGTGCTGTTCACCGCAACTGCCGCCTTCGGCATGAGCGCCATGAGCAAGCTGGGCACCATCTGCATCCCTGTTATCGGCATTTTCGGTGTGGTCTCCGCCATCATCGGTGTGAAGAGTCTGGGCGGCATGAGCGGCCTGATGGCTTATGAGCCCAGCACGACCCTGTCCTTCGGTTCTATGGTCGGTCTGGCAATCGGTTCCTGGATCGGCTGCGCCTGCTCGCTGCTGCCGGACTTTATGCGTTTTGCAAAGAACACCAAGGTGGCTGCCGGTCTGGGCATCCTGTTCATGCTCATCCTCAACCCCCTGATGCTGATCATCGGCGCTCTGGGTGCCATCGCCACCGGTTATGGTGACATGCCCTATGTTCTGGCTGCACAGGGTCTGGCCATCCCCGGCCTGCTCATCGGCATCTTCGGCAACTGGGGTCCTGCACAGGGCAACGAGTATTCCTGCGCACTGACCTGGGGCAACATGTTCAAGCTGGAGCACAAGAAGATGACCGTCATCTGCGGCATCGTGGCTCTGATCCTGACCGCAATGAACTTCTTCCAGTATTTCGGCACCTTCCTGATCTTCCTGTCCAACTGTGTGCCCGCCATCATCGGCGTGTTCATGGCAGACTACCTGTACACCTACCGCAAGGGCTACCCCGAGATCGAGAAGGTCAAGACCAATTGGGACTGGCGCGGTCTGGTCTCTGTGGCAGCGGGCATCATCCTGGCCTATCTGGGCCTGCCCGGCATCTCCCAGCTGTGGTGCGTTGGCGGCGCTGTGGTGCTGCGCATCGTGCTGAACATGGTTGGCAGCGATTCCCCCGCAAAGATCTACGACGAAAAGTGATTTTTTGAAAACATACATATCACAGGAGGTTTTTTACGATGGCTAGATATTGGGAATGGAACGCACCTTTCAAGATCGACCCCAAGGAGACTGCTCTGATCATCGTTGACATGCAGCGCGGCTTTGTGGACGAGGGCTTCTGCTTCTTCACCCCCGACGCACATGCTCAGATCCCCGTCATTGCAGAGTTCAAAAAGTTCTGCAACGAGAAGGGCATCCCTGTGTTCCTGTCCGCCTTTGTGCAGGACGAGAACTACCACAATGACTTCTACTGGTTCCGCAACGAGCAGCGCGGCCTGCTGAACGAGGACGGCTCCTGCAAGCTGCGCCGCGGTACCCCGGACGGTGAGATCACCGATGCACTGGCTCCCACCGGCGATGATACCTATTTCACCAAGTACACCTACTCCTGCTTTGCTCACACCGAGCTGGAAGAGCAACTGAAGGCAAAGGGCATCCGCACCGTCATCGTCTGCGGCACCTGCACCAACTGGTGTGTGGACAGCACCATTCGTGATGCCTACCACAAGGACTTCAACGTTGTCGCTCTGACCGACTGCATCAGCACCTTCCCCCATGCCGGTGCCGATGCGGAGACTTGGAACAAGATGGAGTTTGATCTGTGGGCAGAAGGCTTTGCCCGCGTGATGGATTCCAAGCAGGCCGAGGCAGAGATCAGCGAGGGCTGAGCGCTGTCTGGAACCTCATTTTGACCCTGTCGCAGTGTGCCGATCTTTCGCTGCGATCGAATAGCCAAAATGCATACTCCTGCGGCATTTTTGCTGCAGGAGTATCTTAAGCTCAAAATTCGAGCTTTTATGCAAAAAACTGCGTAAATATTGAATATATGCAAATAATTGTGTGGATAAGTGAAAGGTGGTTACAGTGGCAAACGAGAAAACAACAGCAGTGGATTCCGAGTTCAGTACCGGCACGGTGCCTTTGAGTGAACGACGGAACCTTGGTTCTCTGGTCTTTACCTGGATCGGTTATGTTTTTACCGTGACGATCATGAGCGCCGGCGGTCAGATCGCCAGCGGCGCTTCCAGCTTTGGGCAGGCAATGGGTGCCGTGTACATCGGTTACGCCATCCTGTTCCTCATCGCAATGGCTACATCGGTCATTTCCATGCGCACCGGTTTGTCCTTCGGACTCATCAGCCGGTTCAGCTTCGGCACCAACGGTGCAAAGCTCATCTCCTTCTTCACCACCGTTACCCTGTGCGGCTGGTTCTCCATCAACTGCTATCTGATGGGCGATGTGACCCATGTTCTCTTTCCCGTCATTCCCCGCTGGCCGGTCACGCTGCTGTTCGGCGCGCTGATGGTGTTCTCTGCCCTGAAGGGTCAGAAAGTGATGAACTTCATCGGTATGTTCGCCTGCGTGGCGGTGTTCGTGGTGGGCATCACCGCTGTGGTGGTGGGCATCCGTGACGCAAACTCGGTGTATCAGGGCGGCATCTTCGCCATCCAGAAGGATGCACAGATGACCATGACCCAGCTCATCACCATCGCGGTGGGCTCCTGCGTGTGCGGCTGCTGCTCCTGGGCACCGGATCTGATGCGTTTCTCCAAGGATTACAAGACAACCACTGGTGTCATGGTCATCGGTTTGGGCATCTGCGGCCCCTTCATGCTGCTCATCGGCATCGTGGGCATGCTGGTGTATGGTCAGTACGACATCGCCTACATCCTCAAGGAACAGGGCCTGCTGTCCATGGCGTTCATCGGCCTGTTTGCAAACATCTGGTCCACCGCACAGGGCAACGCCTACTCCAGCTCTCTGAATCTGGCGTCCATCTTTACCAAGATCAAGCGCGAAAAGCTTCTGGTGATCTTTGGCGTCATCGGCACCATCATCGGTCTGTTCGGCCTGTACCAGTATTTTGGCGCATGGCTCAGTTTTCTGGCAACCGCCTTTCCCCCCATGGCAGGCGTCGTGATCGCAGACTATGTGGTGAGCTGGCGCGGCAAGACCCCGGAACTGGAAAAGGCTATGCCCCATCTGGACGCATGGAACTGGCCCGGTCTGGTGTGCTACGCTATCGGCGTTTCCACCAAGTGGTGGCTGCCCAGCGTGGGCATCCCCGCCATCAACTCCTTCGTGCTCACCATGGTGCTGGAAGCTGCCTGTGCCTGTCTGTGGCTGCGTAAGCGCTCAGACGCTGTGAAACAGGCTATAGAACAGGATGGACAGGATGCATAACAGCAAAACCGCGCTATGATCCTGGAGCTTGCTCCTTACCAGAATCCCCTTAATGCACAAGCCCCCGGAAGAACTGGTCTTCCGGGGGCTTGTGCGTCAGTGCGTTCACGGTCTCCATGCGGGTCCGTCTGAAGACTTTTTCTAAAGTCGAGAGGATGCAGTCAGTACGAAAAGTGGATATGCCTTGATGATGGTCAAAAGGCTTGTCGGCAAACAAAAACTGCTGCACGACAAATGCGTGCAGCAGCCTTTGAGAAAATGATGGTGAAACGCGGTTCAGGAAAAATTATTTGCCCAGATGCCAGATGTCCCGGTCGTACTCGGCAATGGTGCGGTCGGAGGAGAACATGCCTGCTTTGGCAATGTTCACCAGACACTTGCGCCGCCAGCCCTTCGGGTCGCAGGCGTAATCGCTGAGGGCCTGCCCCTTACGCACCACGTAGGCGTTGAAGTCCGGCAGGGTCTGGAACCAGTCCTTGTGGATCAGCTCGTTGTGCAGGCGGGTCAGGTTTTCGGCGTGACCGGCGGCCAGCATCTCCGGGCCGGTAAGGAAGTTGATGGCGCGGCGGATGTTGGCATCCCCCTCCACCCACTGGGCCGGGTCGTAGTCACCCACGGCGTAGCGGTGGATGACCTGATCGGAGGTCTGGCCGAAGATATAGATGTTCTCTTCGCCCACCTGCTGGATGATCTCCACATTGGCACCGTCCATGGTGCCCAGCGTCAGCGCGCCGTTCAGCATGAACTTCATGTTGCCGGTGCCGGAGGCTTCCTTGGAGGCAAGGCTGATCTGCTCGGACAGGTCACAGGCCGGGATCAGCTTTTCGGCGGCGGTGACGTTGTAGTTCTCCACAAAGACCACCTGCAGCCACTGGGACACTTCCGGGTCTGCGGCGATGACCTTGGACAGGGTCAGCAGCGCGTGGATGATGTCCTTTGCAATGGTGTAGGCAGGTGCGGCCTTGGCACCGAAGATGCTCACCAGCGGAGCAGCGGGCAGGTGCCCGGCCTTGATCTCGTAGTACTGATGGATGAGATACAGCAGGTTCAGCTGCTGGCGCTTATACTCGTGCAGGCGCTTGGACTGGATATCGAACACGGCATTGGTGTTCACAGTCACCTTCTGGGTGCGCAGCAGCCAGTCTGCCAGAGCTTCCTTGTTGGCCTTTTTCACGGCGGTCAGCTGGTCCAGCACAGCTTCGTCATCCGCAAAAGCCAGCAGCTTTTCCAGCTCAGCGGCATCCTTGCGGAAGCCGGAGCCGATGTGCTGTTCCAGTGCGGCGGTCAGGCGGGGGTCGCATTCCAGCAGCCAGCGGCGGAAGGTGATGCCGTTGGTCTTGTTGTTGAACTTTTCCGGGTACAGCTCGTAGAAGCCGTGCAGCTCGGAATTTTTCAAAATCTCGGTGTGCAGCGCTGCCACGCCGTTGGTGGAGTGGGTGAAGTGGATGTCCATGTGGGCCATGTGCACCCGGTCGTCCTTGTCGATGATGGCAAGGCTCTCGTCCTTGGTGCGGGTGCGGGCCAGCGCGTCCAGCTTTTCGATAATGGGCATCAGCTGGGGTACAACAGCATCCAGATAGGCGCGGGGCCACTTTTCCAGTGCTTCGGCCAGAATGGTGTGGTTGGTGTAGGCGCAGGTCTTTGTGACGATCTCCACAGCTTCCTCAAATTCGATGCCCTTTTCGCCCAGCAGCCGGATCAGCTCCGGGATGACCATGCTGGGGTGGGTGTCGTTAATCTGGATGGCGGCGTAGTCAGCCAGATCATGGTAATCGCAGCCCCGGGCGGCACACTCGGCCAGAATGAGCTGGGCACCGGCAGAGACCATCAGGTACTGCTGGTACACCCGCAGGCGGCGGCCTGCCTCATCGGAATCGTCCGGGTAGAGGAAGAGGGTCAGGTTCTTGTCGATGGCAGTTTTGTCGAAGGCAATGCCGTCATGGACGATGCTCTCGTCAATGGTGTCAAGGTCAAACAGGTTCAGGGTGTTGGTGCGGCCCTCGTAGCCGGTGACCGCCAGCTTGTACAGCCGGGCAGTGTACTCCTTGCCAGCCAGCTCCACCGGATAGGTGATGTCGGTCTTTTCGGCCCAGCTGTGGGCGGTGAGCCACGGGTCGGGCTTTTCGTTCTGCACGCCGTCCTCAAAGGACTGGTGGAACAGGCCGAAGTGATACCGCAGGCCCACGCCGTCGCCGGGCAGGTTCAGCGTTGCCAGAGAGTCGAGGAAGCAGGCAGCCAGACGGCCCAGACCGCCGTTGCCCAGAGAGGGCTCCGGCTCCACCTCTTCGATATCGGAAAGGCTCTTGCCGGCGGCAGCCAGTGCATCCCGGGCTTCATCGTACAGTCCCAGATTGATGAGGTTGTTGGACAGCAGCTTGCCGATGAGAAATTCGGCGCTGATATAGTACAGCTTGCGGCCGGTGACCGGCTGCACACGGTCGGCGCTCTTCTGCCGGACGAGTTCCAGCAACGCGAGATACAGCTCCTGATTCGTGCAGTCTGCCAGCGGCTTGCCCGTGAGACCCTGTAACGTTTCGGTAAAGCTCATAAATGCATCCTCCTTTGTTAGAGTGTATCTGAAAAGTCGAAAATTTAGTCTGTTTCTACAAGCACAGCCGGATCTTGCGTGAAACAGCCTTGAGAACCACAAAGGATCCCTGCGGCTCTTTGCCTTAGAGCCCGCTTGTGCTTGCGGAATATTCGTCATTTTCTTTGTTTTCAAATACACCTTGCGGAAAACAGGTTTGACATCTGTACTTCCAGATATACCACATAAAACAATCAAAATCTTGCCTAAAAAGCGCAGACTGTGGTACAATCCTATCATCAGGAGGTGAAACGATGCAAAATCAGGCATCTTTGCAGGAGACCAAGCAGCACGGTGCCGTGCGGTTTCCCTTCAATCTGTATCCCTGCACCATTCCGGGGGACTTTCCGCAGGTGGCGCTCCACTGGCAGGAGAGCATGGAGCTGGTCTTTGTCAAGCGGGGCACAGGGCTGGTGCAGGTGGGCGCTGAGAGCTGCCCGGCCCGCATGGGGGACATCTTTATTTTTACGCCCGGCACCCTCCATGCCCTGCGACAGGCCGAGGGGCAGTGCATGGAATACGAAAATATCATTTTTGAGCTGGAGCTTCTGGGCGGCGCAGAGGACCTTTGTGCCGAGAAATATCTGCTTCCGCTGCAAAGCGGGCGCCTGTCGCTGCCTGCGCGGCTGACCCCGAACGATTTGTGCTATCTGCAGGCCGCCGCCTGCCTGCGGGAGGTGGAGGATGCCAACCGTGCCAAGCTCCCCGGCTATGAACTGCAGGTCAAGGGGGCGCTGCTGCGGTTTCTTGCCCTGCTCCTTGCACAGGGCCGGCAGCGGCTTGCCGCCGAGACAGCCGACACCCAGCGGCTGAAAACGCTCCTGCAATGGCTCTCGGCTCATTATGCCGAGGCGCTCCGGGTCGCTGATGCCGCCGGGGTCTGCTCCTTCAGCGCCAGCCATTTTATGCGGTGGTTCCGGCAGATGACCGGACAGAGCTTTGTGGCCTTTCTGAACGAGTATCGGCTCAACGCCGCCGCCGAAGCGCTGCAGGCCACGGATGAGACGGTTCTGACCATCGCTTCCCAGTGCGGGTTTGAGAACCTCTCCTATTTTAACCGGGCGTTCAAGGCACACTTCGGCATGACGCCCCGGGAGTATCGGAAAAAATAAGCAAAACGAGGCCGTTCCGCCTCTCTGGAAAAGAGAGGGAACGGCCTCGTTTTTTGCACATCAGACCTCCGGCGGCGGGCAGCAGCTCTCCCGTGGGATGAGCTTATGCGGCACGATGATCTTGGTTGCCAGAAGATTCGGGTTCTCGATGTGGTTGATGGTCTGGCTGGCCGCTTCCATGCCAAGCTGGTAGGGGTTCACGTCCACGGTGGTCAGCTGCGGGCTGGTGATGCGGGAGAACAGCGAGTTATTGAAGGAAACGATGGAAAGGTCTTTCGGGACGTGCAGCCCCAGTTTGCCGCAGAACTGCTCCAGCACCACAGCAAGAATATCATCGCTGACCAGCATGGCGGTGGGACGGTCCGGCGCGGTGAGCAGGGCCTTCAGCGTTTCTTCGTATGCATCGTTCAGGGTGTTGACCTCCACACAGTCCTCCTCGCGGGGGGTGATGCCATGCTTGAGCAGGGACATCTGGTAACCGCGCTTACGCTCTGCCGAAAACAGCATAGCGTTGCTGACACCAAAATAAGCAATGCGGCGGTGGCCCATCTCATAGAGGTAGTCGGCGGCTTCCTCTCCGGCAAGGGCGTTGTCGTTGTCGATATAGATGGTCTGGTTGGCGGACTGCGCCGCCTTGCCCACGATGACATGGAGCAGTCCCTCATTGCGCAGATAGGCCGCCACAGGACAGTCCTTTTTGGAATAGAGCAGGATGAAACCGTCTGCCTGCGCGTTGGCCACCATGCTCTGGATGGCGTCCAGAACCTCTGCGTCGTCCTGCCCGGTGATGACCGTGTTCACATACCGCCGCTGGTTGCAGAACTGCCCGATGCCGCGGATGATCTCCAGATGGAATGCATTTTCGTAGACGTCCCGCTGGGAGGAGGGCAGGATGATGCCGATGGTCTTGGAAAAAGCTTCCACTGGTTCGGCTTCAAAGTTCGGCTCATAGCCCAGCTGTGCCATGATGCGGCGCACCCGCTCCTTGGTGTCCCGGCTGATGGAAGGGCTGTCCTTGCAGGTGCGGGAAACCGTGGAGGGGGAGACCCCCGCTGCTGCGGCGACATCCTTGATGGTAACTGCCATGATCTGTTCCTCCCGGATCGATAGTGCTTCTATTGTAAAGCTGTTTGCACGCAATGTCAATGTTTGCGCAAAGAGTTGCGCAAATCGTGCAATGCGTCACTCTGCGTACCTTCGACAACTTTCACAAAGAATCCTTCGCACGATTGTAGAAAAGGTAGAAAGTTTATTTTTGCTATAGAAAACTCTTGTAAAAATTGCGAAGTTGGATTATTCTTGTTGCGTAAAGTTATGCAAGCGCAATGCAACACTTGCGTAAAACGATGCAAAAGGAAACAAGGAGGAACATCATGGCAACAACAAAAGCGGCTCCGGGCAAAAAGGGGCTCATCAACTTCGACTTTTTACAAAAGCTGGGCAAGGTGCTGATGACGGTCATCGCCGTCATGCCCGCTGCCGGTCTGATGATCAGTCTGGGCAAGCTGGTGCAGATGGGCGGCGGCGACATCGCAGCAGTCATGACCATCGGCACCACCATGGAGAACATCGGCTGGGCAGTCATCAACAATCTGCACATCCTGTTCGCCGTGGCCATCGGCGGCAGCTGGGCAAAGGAGCGTGCAGGCGGTGCCTTTGCAGCGGTGCTGGCATTTGCCCTCATCAACGTGATCACCGGCAACATCTTCGGCGTCACCAGCGCCATGCTGGCAGACCCCGATGCCGTGACCCACACCCTGTTCGGGCAGGAGATCGCCGTCAACGGCTACTTTACCTCCGTGCTGGGTGCTCCGGCCCTGAACATGGGCGTGTTTGTGGGCATCATCGCCGGTTTTGTGGGCGGTGTGGCTTACAATAAATACTATAACTTCCGCAAGCTGCCGGATGCACTGGCTTTCTTCAACGGCAAGCGCTTCGTGCCCATGGTGGTCATTGGTTACTCGGTGGTCATTTCCATCGTGCTGTCGCTGTTCTGGCCTGTGGTCCAGACCGGCATCAACAACTTCGGCATCTGGATCGCCAACTCTTCCGAGACCTCTCCCGTTCTGGCTCCGTTCATCTATGGCACGCTGGAGCGTCTGCTGCTGCCCTTCGGTCTGCACCACATGCTGACCATCCCCATGAACTACACCTCCTTCGGCGGCACCTACACCATCGCCACCGGCGTCAATGCAGGCAGTCAGGTATTTGGTCAGGACCCGCTGTGGCTGGCATGGGCCAACGACCTCATCAACTTCAAGAAGGCCGGTGACATGGCTGCATATAACAACCTGCTGGCTACCGTTACCCCCGCCCGCTTCAAGGTAGGCCAGATGATCGGCGCTACCGGTCTGCTGCTGGGCATCGCACTGGCCATGTACCGCCGTGTGGACGCCGACAAGCGCGCAAACTATAAGTCCATGTTCATCTCCACCGCACTGGCCGTGTTCCTGACTGGCGTCACCGAGCCGCTGGAATTCATGTTCATGTTCTGCGCCATGCCGCTGTACATCGTGTACGCACTGCTGCAGGGCTGTGCGTTCGCCATGGCAGGCATCATCCATCTGCGCCTGCACTCCTTCGGCAATCTGGAATTCATCACCCGCATCCCCATGTCCCTGCAGGCCGGTCTGGGCGGCGACATCATCAACTTTGTGATCTGCGTGATCGCATTCTTTGCCATCGGCTACGTTGTGGCTTACTTCATGATCGGCAAGCTCAAGCTGGCTACGCCGGGCCGTCTGGGCAACTATACCGATGACAATGCGGACGATTCCGCTGCCAACGCAAAGACCGAGAAGAAGGCCGACAAAAAGGCCGACAACGGTCAGGCCGAGCGCATCATCGCCCTGCTGGGCGGCCGGGAGAACATCGTGCTGGTGGATGCCTGCATGACCCGTCTGCGCGTTACCGTGAAGGACCCCGCCAAGGTGGCCGATCTTGCCGCATGGAAGGCTGAGGGTGCCCTGAGCCTGCTGGTGAAGGGAGACGGCATTCAGGCTGTGTACGGCCCCAAGGCAGACGTTCTGAAATCTGATATCAACGATATACTGTAAAAAACTATGAAACTGCTGACTTTGAATACCCACAGCCTCATCGAGCCGGACTATGAGGCCAAGCGGGAGATCTTTGTAAACTTCATCGCAGCGGAGCAGCCGGAGGTGTTCGCCCTGCAGGAGGTGAACCAGACCGCCGCCGCTCCGCTGCTGGGGGACGCTCCGGCGGGGTACGATCCCTGCCCTGGCAATAGGGTGCCGCTGAAAGCGGACAACCACGCCGCAGCGGTGGCCCGGATGCTGGAACAGCAGGGCGTGCATTATTACTGGAGCTGGCTCCCGGCTAAGGTCGGCTACGATATTTACGATGAGGGCGCGGCGGTGTTCAGCCGTGCGCCCATCACCGCAGCCGAAAACCTGCTGCTGAGCAAAACAAACGATTACAGCAACTGGAAGACCCGCCGCACACTGGGCGTCTGTGCAGGAGACGTCTGGTATTATACGGTGCACATGGGCTGGTGGAAGGACGAAGAGGAGCCGTTTGCTGCCCAGTGGGAAACGCTGTCGCAGGCAGCGGGCGCAAAACAGACCGCCTTTCTGCTGGGGGACTTTAACAGTGAAGCCGACGTGCGGGGGGAAGGCTATGACCTCATCCTCCGCAGCGGCTGGCAGGACACCTATCGTCTGGCGCAGCAGCGGGATGATGGCTACACCGTTGTACAGGCCATCGATGGCTGGCGGGACGCTCCGGATGCGGCGGCAAAAAAGCGCATCGACCAGATCTGGTGCTCCCGAGCGGCAGCCGTAAAAAGCAGCCGGGTGGTGTTCAACGGCTTGCAGGAGCCGCAGGTATCGGATCATGCAGGTATTTTGATCGAGTTATAAAGGAAGGGAATCGAAGATGCAGAGAAGCGCAGGCATTTTGCTGCCCATCAGCAGTCTGCCGTCCCCTTACGGCATCGGCTGCTTTTCGCAGGAGGCATACGACTTTGTGGACTGGCTCAAGGAAGCCGGGCAGACCTACTGGCAGATCCTGCCGCTGGGTGTTACCAGCTACGGCGACAGCCCTTATCAGAGCTTTTCCGCCTTTGCGGGCAATCCGTATTTCATCAGTCTGGATGCACTGGTGGAGGAAGGGGTGCTGACTGCCGACGAGTGCAAAAAGGCGAACTTCGGCCGCAAGGCAGATGACATCAACTACAGCCGCCTGTATACCGAGCGCGGCCGTCTGCTGCGGCTGGCGTACTCCCGCAGCGACATCGGCCACAACGAAGCGTTTACGGCGTTCTGTGAGAAAAACAAGTGGTGGCTGGATGATTTTGCCCTGTTCATGGCGGTGAAGGACCGCTTTGAGGGCAAGCCGTGGATCGAGTGGGCCGAGGACATCCGTCTGCGCTGGCAGCCTGCCATGGACTACTACCGCCGGGAGCTGTACTTTGAAGTGGAGTACCACAAGTATCTCCAGTTCAAGTTCGACGAGCAGTGGCGCAGGCTGAAAGCCTACGCCAACAGCAAAGGCATCCGGATCATCGGCGATATCCCCATCTATGTGGCGCTGGACTCGGCAGATGCATGGGCAAACCCGGGGCTGTTCCAGCTGGACGGGGAAAATCTGCCCACGGCGGTGGCGGGTGTTCCCCCGGATGGATTTTCGCCCACCGGTCAGCTCTGGGGCAATCCGCTCTACCGCTGGGAAGCTCACCGCGAAACCGGCTATCAGTGGTGGATCACCCGCCTGTGGTACTGCTTCGAGCTGTACGATGTGGTGCGCATCGACCACTTCCGCGGCTTTGATGAATATTTCTCCATCCCCTACGGCAGCGAAACTGCGGCGGAGGGCCACTGGGAGAAGGGCCCCGGCATCGAGCTGTTCCGCGCCGTGGAGCAGGCATTGGGCAAGCGGGAGATCATTGCAGAGGATCTTGGTTATATGAGCGAGACGGTCCGTCAGCTGGTGCGGGACAGCGGCTTCCCCGGCATGAAGGTGCTGGAATTTGCCTTTGACTCCCGGGACACCGGCAGCGCCAGCGACTATCTGCCCCACAACTACCCGGTGAACAGCGTAGCCTATACCGGCACCCATGACAACGAGACGCTGGTCTCCTGGTACCAGACCATCTCGGACGCCGAGCGCGCCATGGTGCGGGATTACCTGTACGACTACGCTACCCCGGAAGAGCAGCTCTATAAAAGCATGATCGCACTGATCCTGCGCAGCGCAGCGGCGACCTGTATCGTTCCCATGCAGGACTGGCTGGGGCTGGACAATTCTGCCCGCATCAATCAGCCCTCCACCGTGGGCCAGAACTGGCGCTGGCGGCTGAAAAAAAACCAGCTGACAAAGAAGCTTCAAAAGGAGATCTGCCTGCTGACCACCCGCTATGGGCGGAAAAACTGGGCGTGACCGCACACGGCATAGCGCTGAGATGCCGCATTGACAGGCACTGCTTTGGATAATCGCGGTCATAAAATCAAAGGGGCTGCTGTAAAATAGCGCTCCTTCAAACGGTTGAAAACTCAAACGCAAATTGCAAAAAATGAGATAGACAACCCCTTTTGGGGAAGTCTATCTCATTTTTTGCGTTGGTGCTATTTTGCAACAGCCCGCCCGCGATCAAAAAGGCGAACACGCCGTTGACGGCGGCGGTGTAGAACATCATGGGCAGGCGCAGATCTTTGGTGTTGGAGACGACCCACTTTCATCAGCACACAGATGCCGCACTTGGTAAAGCGTCCTTCGTAGCCGCTGCCATCCGGGTATCCGAAACCGCGAAATATGCCCCTACATCCTTGATTTTAGCCGTCCTGAGCCACGTTTTGGCGATCATCTTCACCGCTGTCCGGTTGGCGGAATGCTTCCCACGAGACCAAGCAGTTTCTGCGGCGCGCAAAGCGGCTTTTGACTACCGTAGTGGATGCCCAGAGTGCCCAGAAGGATTTATTTTACTACGCTTCATCATTTTCCGCGCGAAGCATCCGGTATCCGACACCAACATGAGTCTGGATCAGATGCGGCGCATTCGGGCATCGTTCCAGCTTTTTGCGCAGGGATGCCATATAAACACGCAAGGAGGCAATGTCATTTTCCTGCGTACTGCCCCATACTTTCTGCGTGAGGGAGGTATGCGTCAGCACTTTGCCCACATTATGCGCCAGCACACACAGCAGTTTGTACTCGATGGGGGTCAAATGCAATTCATTCTCACTCAACCAGACGCAGCCTGCCGAGAAGTCGATCTTCAAAGGACCATTGACAAAAACCGGACTGTTTATGCCGTCAGAAGCCAGCAGATTCAATCGGCGCTGCGTTACACGCAGTCTTGCCAGCAGCTCATCCACGGAAAACGGCTTTGTCAGATAATCGTCTGCGCCGTTGTCCAGTGCCTCGATCTTATCAGAATCCTCGCTCCGGGCACTCAGGACGATGATAGGCAGGTTCGACCATGTGCGGACGCTGCGGATGACCTCGATGCCGTCTATATCGGGCAGCCCAAGATCCAGCAGCATGATGTCCGGATTGTGGCTGGTAGTCATCATGATCGCCGTTTCCCCATTGGAAGCAGTCAGATATTTATAGCCGTGGGTCTTCAGGGTCGTTGTGATCAGACACCGTACCGGAACATCATCCTCTACGACCAGAATGGACGGCTTATTCATGAATGTTCACCTCACTTTGCGGCAATGCAAAGGAAAAGACACTGCCATTGGGAATGTTGTCACGCAGGGTCAATGTTCCGCCGTGAGCCGTCAGGATCGCACGGCAGAGGGGCAAGCCCAGACCAAGGCTGCGGTGGCTGTCTGCGATGCGGCTCTGCCCGGTATAAAACATCTCGAACACCTGTGCTTTTGCGCGATCCGGAATGCCGGGACCGTTATCTGCAACTTCCACTACGACCTGATGGTCTTTCCGGTAAGCCGAGATCTGAATGATCGAGCCTACAGGGGTGTATTTGATGGCGTTATCCACCAGATTGACAACGACCTGCATGATCAGCCGTGCATCCACATTGACCAGAAGGATCTCGTCCCCATACTGTGTTGTGATGGTGTGTTCGCAGCTTTTCCGGTTGACATGATGCAGAGCTTCTTCGATCATTTCGTCCATCAGCTGCGGTGAGATCTGCAGATTCATCCGCCCATCTTCAATGCGGGTGATGGAAAGCAGATTTTCCACCAGACCAATCAGCCATTGTGCATCGTCAAAAATATCGGTGCAGATCTTGTTCCGGGTCTCCGTATCCAGCGTTTCTCCGTTGGAAAGCAGATTGCTGGCATTGCCGGAAATGGAGGTCAGCGGGGTGCGCAGATCATGGGAGATCGTGCGCAGCAGGTTTGCCCGCAGCTCTTCATTTTTTGCCTGCACGGTTGCCTGCTCTTTTTCCAGTGCGTTTCTGCGGTTTTCGATGGCCAGCGCACCTTCGCCCAGAATGGAGAGCAGCACGCTGTTTTCAAAGGCATCCAGCGGTTTTTCGGACAGATCGATCCCGATCACTCCAAACACGCCGCCTCCGGTCCGAAGTGCAAGATAAAGCCCCTTTGCATCCGGGTAGCTATCCGTGCCTGCGCCGGAACGCTTTTTGTTGGCAAACGTCCAGTTTGCCGCATCCTGTTCTTCCGGTGCAGAAAAAATGTTACACGGCACTTTCCCATCAACCCAAAAAACCTGTTCTGACCCAAGATCACCGTTTTGTTCCGGGTAGACGATCAGGCTCCGGTTCAGCAGCTTCATCAGCTGGGAAGCTGTCAGCGAAAAGATCTCTTCTTCACTTTTGGCTTTCTGTAAAAGCTGATTCGTATCAAATAGTACCTTTGTCCGGAATGCTGCCTGCGCAGACATTTTTGCATGGTCTTTCAACCGTGTCGTCAACGTACAGGTAATAATTGCAGAGGTCAGCATCAGGGCAAATGTGACCTGATAACCGGGATCATACGCATGGAATGTCAGGCGCGGTTCCGTCAGAAAAAAATTGTACAGCGCAACACTGGCAACAGAGCCCAGCACACCGCAGGTGTAGCCGCTGGTAAACAATGCGGTGAACAGCACCCCCAGCATATAGAGCATAATAATGTTATAACGCGCAAAGTCCAGCTGCAGGAAAAAAAAGCCGATGAGCGTGATGCAGCTCAGGATGCCTGCGGTGATCAGCAGATCACGGACAGACGGCAGAAGCGGACGGGTGAACAGCTTCCGTCCCGAACCGTAGCCGTTCTCTGCAGAAGCATCCGGGATGATATAAATATCCAGATTGGGCGCAGTCAGCGTCAATTTTTCGGTCAGGGACGGTCCACTCCAGAAATGACGGCGATGTACGCTGGAGCGCCCCAGTACGATTTTTGTAATGCCGGAGATGCGGGCAAACTCTGCGATCTGCTGTGGAATGTCATCTCCATAGATCGTAGAAATGTCGGCACCAGCCTGCTCTGCCATACGAATGTGCTGCTGCAAGCGCCGACGATCTTCTTTTCCCATCTGATCCGAATCCGGAGTCCGGACATACAGAGCTGTAAAGGTCCCGCCAAACGCCTTTGCCATCGTTGCTGCCGTCCGCACGATCTTTGCATTGGAGGGAGAGGACGACAGACACGCCAGAATATGTTCAGTGGGTGGGTCGTTCTGATTCATAAAGATCACCTGCCTTGCCCACAGTATAGCACAATTTGATGGTCACGACCACCAGCCGCGTCTTTTTCCTTCCTGTCGAAGGATCTCCCGTCGTATGTGATCCAGCGCATCTGCTGCCCGGAAACCACTCAACATGACTCCAAGGACCATCAATAACAAAACGACATCCATATGATCCGTCCTATCTTTTCAGAGCCGGAAACACTTCTGGATCAATGCGTATTTTCCCAAAACCAGCATGCTTTCGTCCCGGCACAGCTGCGTATCCGGCGTGATGCTCATATCGAGCTTTCCGTCTTTTTTCAGTGCAAGAATGTTGATGTTATACTTTTTTCGGATATTGATCTCACCGATCGTGCGATCCATCCATTCCGGAGGAATGGTCACTTCCATGATGGCGTGGTCGTCCTGCAGCTCGATGTAATCCAGAATATGTTCGGAGCTGTATCGGATCGCTGCCCACTTTGCCAGCTGCTTTTCCGGGTAGACCACTTCATCCGCACCGTTGCGCAGCAGAAACTTGGCTTGTACATCCCGCTCTGCACGCGAGACCACAAGCTTTGCGCCCAGCTCCTTGAGCAGTGAAGTGGTTTCCAACGAACTCTGAAAATTGCCGCCGATGGTTACGATGCACACATCAAAATTGCCGACACCAAGGGAGCGCAGAAAGTATTCGCTGGTGCTGTCACCGATCTGTGCATTCGTCACATAGGAAAGCACGGCGTTCACACGGTCTTCGTTGCTGTCGATCGCCATGACCTGATGACCCAGCACATTCAGTTCCTGTGCAATATGACGGCCAAAGCGTCCAAGCCCAATCAAAAGAATCGATTTCATAGTTGTCTCCTTTATCCGATTGCAATTTTCTCCTGCGGCAGACGAGAGTGGGCAGGGCTGCTGCCAAATGCCGCATAAATCAGCGTCAATCCGCCAACACGTCCCAAAAACATCAGTGCAATCAGCACCCCCTGCGACAGGATGCCCAACTGCGGTGTGATGCCCAATGTCAGACCTACCGTTGCCACAGCCGAAGCGGTCTCATACAGACAGACCGACATCGGCAGCTGCTCGGCCGCAGCAATAACAAAGGCTCCGAGGAAGAACAGCGTCAAATACATCCCTGCGATGGTGGCAGCATTCTTGACCGCGGAACCATCTATGCGCCGCCCGAAAAATTCGGCATCTTCTCTGCGGCGGAAGGTCGCCCACATATTGGCCAGCAGAACGGCAAATGTTGTGGTTTTCATGCCGCCTGCCGTGGAGCCGGGCGAACCGCCCAACAGCATCAGAACCACCATCAATGCCTGTGAAGTGCTGCCCATCGCAGCAAGATCAGCGGTGTTAAAACCGGCAGTACGGGGTGTAACGGATTGGAACATCGACAATAAGATGCGCTGCCGGGCAGAGCCTGCCGTGAACTCGAAGCAATAAAAGTACAGCGTCGGCAGTACCAGAAGAAACGCCGTTGTGACAAGGATCACCTTGCTCTGCATCCGATAACGGTGAAAATCAAGGCGATATGTACAAATGTCCTCCCATGTCAGAAAGCCAAGGCCGCCAAAGACGATCAGGGCCGCGATCACTGTGGTAAGCAATGGGTTTCCTGCATACTGTGTCAGCGAAACAAATTTTGCCCCCTCTGTTCCCAGCAGGTCAAAGCCGGCATTGCAGAACGCCGAAATGGAATGAAACAATGCGTACCAGATTCCGCGCAATCCATAATCGGCGCAAAATGTCGGCAGCAGCAGTGCAGCACCGACCAATTCAAACAGGGCGGTGATCCGCAGAATAAAGCCTGTCAGCCGCACGATGCCGCCCATCTGCGGGGCAGCCGTGGCTTCCTGCATCGTGCTGCGCTGCTTGAGGGAGATCTTTCGCCCGGAAAGCAGCGCAAAGGCAGCGCCCACCGTAATGACGCCCAATCCTCCGATCTGGATCAGAAGAAGGATCACACTCTGCCCGAATGCCGACCAGTAGCTGCCGGTATCCTGAACCACAAGCCCGGTCACACAAAGGGCGGAGGTGGAAGTAAACAGCGCCTCATGGAACGGTGTAACGCACCGCTGCTGTGCAGCAATCGGAAGCATCAGAAGCAATGCGCCCACCAGATCAACTGCCGCAAAACCTGCAATAATGACCTGAAAAGAAGAAAAACGGTGCTGCCTGTAACGAGGATATTGAATCATAAAAGCTCCTTTACCTATCCGTGTGCATAAAGATTAGCATGGAATAGATAAAAGAGCCGTAAAGAAAATTGTAGAAGTATAAAGATTCCATTAAAATTGATCGACCAACACTAAAAAATGCCGGGCATCACCAGCGCAAAAAACGGTAATGTCCAGTATTCATTCAGATTTCTGACCCATGGCTCCCGGCCACATTTTTTAAATATTCCTTCGGGTCACCGTTCAGAATCAAATCGGCATAGCCCAGCGGGTCATTATAGATGAGATAATCCAACTCCGACCTCTGCGCCATGGTCACATCCAGCGCGTCTTCAATCCCGGTGCAGTCGATGGAGATTTTTCTCCCATCAAGAAAAGGTTCGGATTTTCTATTTTAGCGGCAGGCCTCCCGGTAGACATTCCTACGGGCTGGGAACCGCAGGCTAAGCAACAGCCCACTGGGCTGATTGCTTACGGCGTTGCGCGCCGCCGCCTTGTTCAAGTCCTCTTATCCGCGGTTACTGCTAAAGGGAAACTGCCGTGTAAAACAAAAAAGACAGCTGCCAAAAGCTGTCTTCCTTGTGGTGCAGGAATGCAATCCAAATCCGAACCATTTCCCTCGGATGCGACTTCTGTCGCTTCCTCAAATGTGACGGTCTGTGTCCCTTCCTTATAATTAAAGGTTATCAAAACCTTATCGTCATACAGATAAATTGAATTGATGAAGGTATCCACCAGTGCTTGCCGCTGATCTTTCAGGCTCATGTCCAGCTTACGGAACCGCAGCAGCCAGAACCGGATGAACTCTTCGGTTACTTTCGGCTTTGCCAGCTTCTCTTCCGCAATGCGGGCTTCAAGCTCACGCTTGGTTTCTTCGAGCTGCTCCAACCTCTCCTTGGTGGAACTGGTGAGGATTCCGGCCTGAATCGCATTGAGCATATTCTGGATACCCGATTCCGCATCCCGGAGCTGCTTCTCATAGAGGGGAAGGTTGGTGTTCTCCCGGTCTTGCAGCTCCATGACCTTGGCAATGATGGATTCCATGGCGGCATCGTCCCGGACAAGCTGCATGGTCTGGTTGACCACCAGATCTTCCAGCCACTGTTTGCGGACGGTCTTTTTCTTGCAGCCCTTGTGTTTTTTGGCGGTGGCACATTTATAATAACGATGAACTTCTCCCGTCCGGTTCGTACCGCTTTCGCCAAACATCAGCGCACCGCAGTAACCGCAGTGCAGCTTGGTGGTCAGCAGGCAATCATCCTCTGCCTTTCTCCGGGCAGGGGCTTTCTTGTTTTTGGCGATCTTCTCCTGCACATCCTCAAACAGTTCCAGTGGAACGATGGGCGGGATGGCATCCGGCACGACCACATCCCGGAATTTCAGCTCTCCGATGTACCGCCGATTCTTGAGCATATGTTCAACGCTGTTATAGGTGAACGCACCGCCGACCGGGTTCTTGATGCCATTCTCGTTCAGCCAGTCCCGAATCTCCTTCATCGTAAGTCCATCCCGGTACTTTCTGAACGATTCCAGCACGAAAGGGGAGGCAAGCGGATCAATGTGGAATTTCCGCTCGGAATCCAGCGTATAGCCAAAGGTTCCACGGCCACCGTTACAACGGCCTTTCAGGATGTTCTCCGTCTGTCCACGGACGACCTTCTCGGCAAGGTCAGCGGAGTAGTATTCCGCATAGCCCTCCAGCACCGATTCCAGAATGATGCCCTCCGGTCCTTCGGAGATGATCTCGGTGGCAGACATAAGCTTGACACCGTTCTTCTTGAGTTGGGTCTTATACCGGGCACTGTCGTAGCGATTCCGGGCAAAGCGGTCCAGCTTCCAGACCAGCACGATATCAAACAGCTTCTTGTCGCTGTCCTTTATCATCTGTTGGAACTCTGGGCGATTGTCCGTCTTAGCAGAGATGGCTCGGTCAATGTAGTGCTTGACGATGGTGATGCCGTTCTTTTCGGCATAGGCGGTGCATTCACGAATCTGACCTTCGATAGATTCTTCGCGCTGATTGTCACTGGAATAGCGGGCGTAGATCACGGCGGTCATGGCAGGTACCTCCATTTACACATCATTGAACGGTGGAGCGTTTTTTTAAGAATTGCTTTCGTATAATATATACCGCGATCTATATGAATTTGCAATCTTTTTTCAGAGACTTCAAGGGAACAGTTTCTTGTTCCTGTGGGGGTAAGTGCGTCTACATGGCCGCAGACGGCTGATCATATGTTTTTTCCGCCGTCGGCGCGGGGCTGATGTCCTAACTCCGGGATGGCGCGCTGCTGATTGTACCGGATCAGCTGTGCCGCCGAGGTGCTGGCGGCAAGTCCCGGCCGGGTGACCATATACACATAGCGGCGGTAGCGATCCTGCCGCAGGGGTATCAGCACGGTGTCCGGGCTGTACATCTGCGGGTGGTCGGTACTGATAAACACGCCCAGCCCCGCCTGTACCATGCTCAGCAGCACCGAGTCCTCGTTGGAGTAGCCCCGGATCTCCGGCTCTACCCCATACTCGCCCAGCATCCGGCGCAGCAGGTCGGAGTACGCCGGCGAATCGGTAAACACCATGGGTCTGCCTGCCAACTGTTCCGGTGTCAGTTCCCGAAACTCGGCCAGCGGGTCGTCCCTGCGCATGGCTACCACAAAGGGCAGTTCCACGACCGGCGTAAACTGCAAGCCGTACTCACCGGGCTGATAGCTGCAGAATACCAGATCGTACTGTCCAGCCTTCAATCCTGCCAGCAGCCGTTCGGTCTGGTCTACACGGATGTCAAAGCAGGCTTTGCTGTTGGCGTCCTCCCGGAATGCGGCCAGCATCCGGGGCAGGTAGGTGTTTACCACCGGAGTGATGCTGCCAAGCGATACCCGCTCGGCTCCGCTGCGGAAATCCCGCATAACAGTAGCACCGGCATCCAGCGTATCCAGCCCGGTCTCCACATAGCGCAAAAATGCCCGTCCTGCATCGGTCAGCACCACATTGCGTCCCCGCCGGGTAAACAGCAGCACGCCCAATTCCTCCTCCAACAGTGCGATTGCTCGGCTGAGCGAGGGCTGTGCGATGTTCAGCACATCCGCCGCCTTGGTGTAGTGCTCCGTGCCTGCCAGCACACGGAAATAGCGCAACTGATTCAAGGTCATAAAAGCTCCTCCCCGGGTCGTTTTTCGTCTTGGGATGATTATACCATGACTGATAGCTTTTTGCTATGGAATCATTGTGGCAACCTTCTTGTTTTTCACGCATTTTCCACGTTAAAATAATATCAGTGTCCTGCGGGACAAGGAAAAAGAAGATCACAATACACGATAAGGAGAGTAAGATCATGCGTAAAAAGTGGATCGCAGCGCTGCTGAGCGTTGCCATGGTCCTGAGTCTGCTGACCGGCTGCGGAGCTTCCGGCAGCAAAGCAACATCCGGTTCTATTGCCGGCACCTATGAGGGCACCGGCAATGGCCGCAACGGCGATATCGTTGTTGCCGTCACACTGGACGACAATGCCGCCATTACCAACATCGAGGTCAAGGAACAGCAGGAGACTGAGGGTGTGGGCGATATTGCCTTTGACCAGATGATCCCCAAGATGGTGGAGCACAACACCATCGCTGTGGACGCTGTGGCTGCCGCCACCATTACCAGCAATGGTCTGCTGGAGGCTGTGCGCAACGCATTGACCGCCGCAGGCGTGAACCCCGACGATTACAACGGTGAAGTGTCTGCCACCACCGGCGAGGACACCACCTATGACGTGGATGTTGCCGTGGTGGGTGCCGGCGGTGCCGGTATGGCTGCCGCCGCTGCCGCTGCCGAAAACGGTGCCAGCGTTCTGGTGCTGGAAAAGGCTGCTGCCATTGGCGGCAATACCAAGCTGGGCGAGGGCACCTACAATGTTGCCGACAGCGCACGTCAGAAGCAGCTGACCATGACTGCCGACAACTGCAAGGAAGTAGAAGCCGCTCTGTCTGCGACCACTGATGACCCGGAGTATCAGGCACTGATCGATGCCACCCGTGCCGACTACGAAAAATGGCAGGCCGAGGACGGCAAGACTTTGTTCGACAGCCCCAACTGGCACGCTCTGCAGACCTATCTGGGCGGCGGTTCCATCGACAACATTGAGCTGATCGAGACCTATGCAAACGGCGCCGTGGATTCTCTGAAATGGCTGGAGGATACCATCGGCGTGCCGTTCAAGAACGACTACATCTTTATGGCCATCGGCGGCAAGTGGGCCCGTGGTCATCAGGTGGATCTAGTCGCTGCCACCGGCAAGGAGAGCGACAACGGCGGCCGCATCTACATTGAGAAGCTGCAGCAGTACGCTGAGAAGCTGGGCACCACCATTGAGACCAATGCCAAGGTGACCACCCTGACCGTGGGCGACAACGGTGCAGTGAACGGCTGCATCGCCGAGCGCACCGACGGCAGCACCATCACCGTCAATGCAAAGACCGTCATCCTCGCCACCGGCGGCTACGCTGCCTCCAGCGATCTGGTCTACAAGTATTCCAATGGCACCATCACCACCAAGCTGACCAGCTGTGCAGCCACCAGCACCGGCGATGGTCTGGCTCTGGCCGAGAACGTGGGCGGCAGCTTGATCAATCTGGATCAGATCCAGGTCCATCCTTTGGGCGACCCCATCGATGACTGCGGCTGCGTAAGCGAATTTGTGGGCAACTGGCTCAGCGCTACCGAGTATATGTTCGTGAACAAAGAGGGCAAGCGCTTTATCAACGAGGATAACACCCGCTACGCCATCAGCATGGCGGAGCTGCAGCAGACCGACGGCCAGATGTGGCTGATCGTGGACAGCAGCGCCATTGCAGGCGATGACTCCCGCAATGAGCTGATCGACAAGCTGCTGAACGACGGTCACTCCGTCAAGGCTGACACGCTGGACGAGCTGGCAGAGAAGATCGGTGTGGATGCCGACACCCTAAAGGCCACTGTGAAGGCCTATAACGCAGGCATGACCTCCGGCAAGGATGAGTTCGGCAAGGCTACCAGCGAGGACTCCACCATTCTGCAGGCTCCCTTCTATGCCAGCCTGCGCACCCCCACGGTGCACTACACCATGGGCGGTATCCAGATCGACACCGATGCCCATGTTCTGAACGCCGAGGGCAGCATCGTTCCCGGTCTGTACGCAGCCGGTGAGGTGGCCAGCGGCATCCACGGCAACAACCGTCTGGGCGGCAACGCTTACCCCGACATCATCACCTTTGGCCGTATTGCAGGCACCAACGCTGCCGCAGAGGTCAAATCTTAATTCTTCTTTTTTCTTCATCCATCGAAGCAACCGGCCGTCCGGCATTCGCCGGGCGGCTTGTTGCTTTGACAAGAACTGTTTTTTCAGTGTCTTTGTTATAGGGAGCATATCATTTTGAACACAGCCACAGGAAGTGGTCGGTTATCACCGTGAGATCCACCACTTCAGTGAGGAAAAGATCCCGAAAGAATTAACCGCCCCGCAACACGCCCGATTCATTTTGCCGCTTACTTCACTCGACAAAATCATCGCTGCGCTGCGTGGGCGGTATTTTTCTTTTCCGGGGAAGATTGCACCTTGAAAATTTCATGAGCCGACCGGACGTGATACCGACTTTTCGTCAACGCCGCTGCACAAACAGAGGCAGGAACTCCGTTCGGAGCAAACGGCGACTCCCTTACATGAGCAGCACAACTTCTACTTGTTTTTGCGTCTTAACAATTTGGAAACATTTGTTGAAAATGCGTTTTGAGCGCAGCGGTAGAGGGCAAGAACCGTCCCGTGGCCACAAATTTTCAATTCTTGAAAATGTTCTGTCCTTCCGGGACTTCACTTCTCAAACTCTTGCGAGTTTTCTAAGTGATCTTGTTGGGGTAGCGCTTGTCGGGGCCACGCCCCTCCATCTGCTGTTGCAGACCGCGCTGCCGCTTAAAAGCCCCACTGGGGCTTTCATTGCTCCGCTGCGCTTCGCAAACGCGGTCCCACCCCAAACCCTGCTCATCATTCGTGCCGAAAGGCACGAATGGAACGGCGTGTCGTGCTTTACATAACTTCACCGAGGAGTTATCGAACAGACAGGAGGTACAATGACCAAAACGAATGTTCAATCGATCCCTAGCAATTCCAAGCACCACGACACGCCGAACAACAAAACGCACGTCATCAAGTTCCGTGTGACAGCGGAGGAAAAAGCGTCACTGGAACTCACTTGCAAACTCCTGAATTTCTCCCTCTCCACGTTCATCCGCCGTGCCATCCACAACGTCAAGATCGAGAAAACGGTCATTGTTGCCGGCAGCGGCGAAGAAACCCTGACCGCTGTTTCCACTCTGCTTGCCCAGTGCAGCAGGGTGGGCGGCAACCTCAACCAGCTTGCAAGGCACTTCAATTCTGGCGGTGCAGACACCGAGCAGATCCGGGCGAAACTCCTTGACGAACTTGCAAACCTGACTGCATTTCGGCTGAACGCCGAGAAAGTTCTGGGTGAACTGTATGGCAACGCTCAAGCATATCGCCTCAGTCGCAAGGACAGCTGCATTGTTCAACCATAAACCGCATATTTGCGACATACAATTCGATGTTGTTGCCA
>Ga0129310_1000331_pt1 | contig 61300 bp, 53 predicted proteins | sample Go1ome_2_FD_94433 | JGI IMG/M metagenome (GOLD analysis project Ga0129310, IMG submission 94433) | Western lowland gorrila individual fecal microbial communities from Wisconsin, USA - Go1022A metagenome | ecosystem: Host-associated > Mammals > Digestive system > Large intestine > Fecal | place...
AATCTCAGCACATATTTCAAGTTCCCGGAGGAGCTTCGATTGACAACTCAATTGATTTGTGTTACTGTGAATAAGCTCTGGACTCATCAAAATGTTCCCTGAGCTTACTGATTTCGATTAATGTACGTTTGTGGTTTACACGGATTTGGGGGTAGAGCTGCGGGTGCTTTTATTATGTTAACTCAGCTTAAATCTGCCGACAAGGTCTTTCAGCGTCTCAGCCTGACCTGAAAGCTCCTCGGACGCCGCAGCGCTTTCTTCAGCCGTTGCGGAATTAGACTGAACCACCCCGGATATCTTGCTGATGTCGCCGTCTATCTGCTCCACCATATCTTTCTGACGCCTGCAGGACTCGGTTATGCTGTCAACTATCTGCTTCACAGAAGCCGTGTATTCGCTCAGGGTGTTCATCGATTCGGCTGTCTGCTCGGTTATCTCAGAGCCGCTGTTCACCGCATTCACGGAGCTTTCGATAAGCCGCGTCGTGTCGCCTACCGCTTTTGCCGACCTGCCCGCGAGCGTCCTCACCTCGTCTGCCACTACCGCGAACCCCTTACCCGCTTCACCGGCTCTTGCGGCTTCTACAGCGGCATTCAGCGCGAGTATGTTCGTCTGGAATGCAATATCCTCTATCGTGCTGATTATGTTGCTTATCTTGCCGGAAGTCACGTTGATGTTGTTCATCGCTTCAGTGAGAGTCTGCATTTTCTGGTTCACTTCTTCGACGAATACCGACGTTTTTTCCATCAGCGCGCGTGCGCTTTCGCAGCTGTCCGCATTATCCTGTATGCCGCGCTCCATATCCGCGAGATTGTGCGCCAGCGCCTCAACAGAAGCGCTCTGCTCAATGGCGCCCTGAGATAATACCTGCGCGCCGGAAGCCACTTCACCAGAGCCGGAGCTTACCTGGTCGGCAGCCTCGTAAATATCAGAGATAACGCCGGAAAGCTTGTCCTTTATAGTAGTTAGGCTGTCTGCAAGCTCCGAGAAATCCCCGGTGTAATACTGGCTGTTCTGCTTTACATCTACCGCGAGATTTTCGTCGGCAAGTTCCCGCAGTATACGCGCAAAATCGGCTGTGGCGTTTCTGAGGGAAGCGCTCATATCTACGACTGCGGTGGCGATGGTGCCCACTTCATCAGGGCTTGTCACCAGGTCCGCGACTTCATCAGCCGCCCTGAGGTCGATATGTTCCAGTTTCTCAGCGGCTTTCTCGACGCGTTTCAGCGGGAGCATCAGATTATGCACAACGAGGTATACCCACACCGTCAGAAAAGCCATTCCTGCAAGAAAAAACAGCACGAGCCTGCTTTTTGACTCCGACGGCACCATATTCCCGATGAGCAGGAACAATGCCGCAAACACAATAAGCTGAACCACGAACAATGTCACAGTTATCCTGAAATCAAGCCCGAAACGTCTTACCTTTTTCTTCATATAAACTCCAAGTCCCGTTCATCATCTCCGGATAAAGCAGACATGAACACACTGCCGCCTTAGCAGCACACTTTTTCATACGTCAGCCGGCAGACTGACGCCCTTACCTTTTTATTATACAACATAACGGTTAAAAAGTCAATTTATTTTAAATGTTATTTCGACAATTTAGGACAAAATTAGCGCATTTTTAACGAAGACATAATTTTCATGAAATAATATACAGTATAAATCAAAAAAGTACCCTGACAGGTTATGCCAGGGTACTCGACTGATATTAAAGGGAAAGCTCTTTATAGAATGCCTGCAGGACATAGAATGCAAGCTTTTTGTGCTTCTTGTCCGCTGAAAGAAGCCCCTTGGTGTTATAGTAATTCTGCAGCCACGAGGTTCTCCTCGGGCAGCGGAAATCGTGCAGTATCCACGGCGTCATGCCCCTGATGTAGCTGTTGCAGCGGATATTCTCTATCTGCTTCTTGTAAACATACGCCTGGCAGTCCTCGGTTCCCTTGTCGGTTATCGTTCCGCGGTGCCCCGGGAGCGCGTCCGCGCCGAATTCCGTGATTATCACCGGCTTCTTCGGGTCGCTATTGCGGAACAGTTCAGGGAGCATGCTCCATTCCGCTGTGTACCAGCCGCAGTATTCGTTCAGCCCGATGACGTCAAGGTACTGCTCCAGCCTGTCCTCAATGGCGTTCTTCTGCGTATTCACCAGACACGCAGCGGAAACCAGCCTCGTGCTGTCCAGGCTATGAGCGCGCTGCGCAAGTCCACCCATAAATTTAAGACGTTCGTCGGTGTCGGGATTTTCATTGCCCACGGACCATACTATGACGCTTGCACGGTTGTAGTCCCTCTTTATCAGCTCCGTCAGCTGGTTTTCGGCGTCGCTGTAGGTGTCCTCGCTGCTGAAATGAATGTCCCAGTAAACCGGTATCTCCTCCCACAGGAGAAGCCCCATTTCATCGGCAAGCTGCGCCATTCTCTCGCTGTGCGGGTAATGCGCAACCCTCATGAAATTGCAGCCAAGCTCCTTGGCAGCGCGGATATTCTCCAGGCGCTCCTCGTCGGTGAGCGCCTTTCCATGCTCCACGCTGTCCTCATGGCAGCTTATCCCGCGCAGGAATACTGGCTTGCCATTGAGCACGATGTCCATTCCGTCAACGCGTATCTCGCGGAAGCCCACGCGGTCGCGCACCTCATCGCCGCAGCAGCTGAGTTCAACATCGTACAGCCTGGGGTTCTCCGGGGACCAGAGTTCCGGCGCTGCTTCAAACAGGATCTCACCAGAACCGTTTGCCACCTGGAATGTCTGCTTTATGCCGAGTTCGCTTATAGTCAGCACTGCTTCCCCGCTCACCGGTTGGGACATATCAACACGAGCGCGTATGTTATGGAATGTTCCGTTAGACTCCAGCGCGACGCGGAAATCACGCACATGAACCGCAGGCACCCTGATAAGGTCGATGTCGCGGTAAACTCCACCGTAATTGAACCAGTCGGTGTTCGCGGTAGGTACCTGCTCGTTGCGCCGCGTGCTGTCCACCTGCAGGATAATGCGGTTGTCGTGCTGCAGATATTCCGTTATGTCAAAACAGCACGGTGTGGAGCCTCCGCGGTGCATGCCGATATACTGCCTGTTCAGGAACACACGGCAGAGATAATTCGCAGCGCCGATGCGCAGTATCACGCGCTCTCCCTCGTTTTCGCGGGAATAAATGAACTTCCGCGTGAACACCATGCTTCCGTCGTATATCTTGTACATTCTGTCCACGGTGTTCCAGCTGCAGGGGAGCTCCATGGTTTCCCACTCGTCAAAGGAGAAATCCACCGGGAGCGTATTGCCACCGGCGTCGTAATAAACTTCCTCGTTCCATTTCTGGCGTATGCAGGTGTCGTACTGGTCAACTGCATACTTCCACAGACCGTTCAGCGATTCCTTTTCCCTGAACCTGTCATATATCATGTTATCGGCTGTAGTGAGCTTTTCATAATACTCGCGCTCATACTGCTCCATGAACATCAACCCCTTTCAATGTACTGATTATATCACAGCCAGCGCCAGAATAAAATATCAGAAATTGCGAAAATCGCTTGAAATATTTCAAATATTGCTGTATAATAAGGTCATGAAAACTGATTTCCACATTTCACACAATAAAGAAAGCTACACGAAACCGATATACTTCCACAGCCACGATTTCTGCGAAATTTACCTCTTCGCCGACGGTAAAGTGAAATACTACATCGAAAACGAAAGCTACGCCCTGTCGAAAGGAGATGTGCTCGTCATTCAGCCGGGGCTGCTGCACCGACCCGTAATCGAAAGCGCCGCGCCCTATGAGCGATACGTTCTGTGGATATACGGCTCGTTTCTGGCAAACGAGGGAATACGCAGCCTTATCAGCGAGATTTACGGGCTGACAGAGGAAAAGAACACCCGGCTCGCGTCATTCAGCGGTGGGGACTTCAAACGGCTGACGGCGCTTTTCGACCGGCTTGCGGAATGCTACGCTTCCGACCGCGGGAACGCCCGTTATGCCGCGGAGGGGTGCATTCTGCTGATACTTGACGAAATAGCGGGCGCACTGCGGAATTCCGCAAGGAACGCCAGCGAACCCAGCGACCTCATCGGAAACGTGATAGCTTACCTCAATCAGGACATAGCTTCCGCACCGTCGCTGGACGAGCTTTCGGCGCACTTTTTCGTGTCGAAATACTATCTGTCGCACCGCTTCCGGGAGCACACGCGCACCACTATCCACCAGTATATTCTCATGAAAAAGGTGAACCTCGCAAAGCAGCTGCTGGAAAACGGCGCTCCCCCGCAGGAAGTCTGCGACAAATGCGGATTTTCAACCTACTCCAACTTTTACAAGGCTTTCGTCAGCCAGACCGGGGCTTCCCCCAGGGAATTCAGCAGCAAGGAAAAAGCACGCCCATAACGAGCGTGCTTTTTGGTTATCTGAACTCAATGCGGTACTCAGCGGATATCTTCGGCAGCGGGAGCCTGTATTCCTCAGCCAGCGCGGGACCGCAGGCATTTGAGCCTACGCCTGCCATTCTGCCGTCCACGCAGACAACGCTGCTTCCGCACTTCTCAAGTTCGAAATTGTGCCGTTTTGAAGCCAGTTCCTCCTGGGTGTACTGCGACGCGTTGAACGAAAAGCTTTCCGGCGCAGTGAACCTGACGGTGCTCTTACCGTCGGAAATCGTCATGAACCTGCACCCGCAGTGCGAGCCGTTTTCCTGGGGACGTATATAGTCCTCGTGGAGCTCGTCAATATCTGCAGTGAACCTGCCCACAAAGGAAGCCTGGTGCTTATCAGCGTAACTTTCATACGGTCCGTAGCCGTAATATTCCACCCGCCTGAACTGCTCCGGCAGGAACATTCTCACACCGAAACGCGGCAGGAATTCCACCTTGTTGGACATATCCGCGCTGCAGCTGATACTGAGCGCGCCGTCCGGCGTTATCACGTAGCGCACGTCCATGTACGCAAACGGCTGGTGAATGCTCCACCCGAACGACTGTCGCAGCGTTATTTCTGCGCCTGCTTCGGTTTTCTCCGCGCAAACGCCGTAATTCCGCACGGTAAAGTCGTTCAGATGGGCACGGTACCAGTCGCCCTTCATCACGTCGTTATCCACTGGCGCGCGGAAAAAGTTGAATTCCAGCGGGCGGTCGAGCAATTCCCTGCCGTTCACGCATATCGATGTGAATGCAGATCTCCGCTTGCTGAACACATATTTTACAGCGCCCGCAGTCACGCAGACTTCCAGCGGCTCGTCGGAAACTTCGACATGTCCGCTTGCTTTCGGGAATTCCGCGCACGGGGCTTCGCACAGCTTCACCTGATCGAAGCAAACCTCGTAGCCGGGCTCCCAGAAAAGCGTTTTCTTCTTTGCCGTGAATATGAACCTGATATAGGCTTCCCTGCCGCTTATTTCTGCCCCGGGCACTGTCACCCTGGTTACGCCCATCGGCTCGACGGAAAACTCCACATCGCCGGTTGAAACCACGCCGTCCTCAGTCGTTACCTCATACCTGCAGTCCAGCATATCCCCGGCGTCCGTGAATTCCAGGAAACTGCGGAACTCGAAATCGCCGTCCTCAAGCCTGCAGACCCGCACCGGACGGTACACCTGCTTTACCTCCAACAGACCGGTGTGCGGGGTCCTGTCGGGGTAAGTCAGGGCGTCCATGCAGAAATTGCCGTCGTTATGCCGCTCTCCAAAATCGCCGCCGTAGCCGTATTCCGGCTTTCCGTCCGGCGTGTGGCCGAGAATGCACGCATGGTCGCTCCATTCCCACACAAAGCCGCCGCAGAAGCGTTCGCTGGAATAGAACATGTTATGGTAATCCTCCAGGTCGCCCGGTCCGTTGCCCATCGCATGGCAGTATTCACACAGCACAAACGGCCGGTGTTCCTCCTTGTTCTCCAGAAAACCGCGCATTTCCTTAAAGTCCCAGTACATGCCGGAAACCACGTCCAGTATATCGGTAGGGGTGTCATCCAGCCGATGGGTGCTCTCGTAATGCACCAGCCGCGTGTCGTCCAGGGATTTCACGAGTTCCGCAGCCGCAAGCATATTGCTGCCGTAGCCGCTTTCGTTGCCCAGCGACCAGAATACCACGCAGGGACGGTTTATATCGCGCTTCACAAGGCTTTCCGCGCGGTCGGTTATCGCACTGCGGAACCGCTCGTCGCAGGCAAGCAGGGCAATTCCGTTGTAGCCGCGGGTCCATTTCAGGTCGTTGTAGACCTCCACGCAGCCGTGGCTTTCCATATCAGCCTCGTCGATAACATACAGCCCGTATTCGTCGCAAAGCTGGTAAAACAGCGGAGAATTCGGGTAGTGGGAAGTTCTCACGGCGTTGATGTTGTGGCGCTTCATCAGCTCGATGTCGCGCTTCATCTGCCCGACGGAAGCGTAATACCCGGTGTCAGGATAGCTGTCATGCCGGTTCACGCCCTTGAATGTAACGTGCCTGCCGTTGATTTTGAGCACTCCGTTTTCTGCAGTGACCTTCCTTATGCCCACGCGCTCCCCTATCGCCTCGTCGCCGGCGGTTATCTCCAGGGAATACAGCGCCGGGACTTCCGCAGACCACAGCTGCGGGTCGGTGATCTCGATTTCAGCGGTTTCACCGTCGGCTGTGGAAAGCCTGCCCAGCGGATTTCCGTCCGGGGAAATCAGCGTTGCTTCCGCAGGGCTTCCGTGCGGCGTGAATGTTACCACAGCCGAGCGCATATCGTCCGCGACTTTGGTACGTATAACGTAGTTCTCCAGCCTTTTTTCAGGGCGCGAAAGCACGTACACATCACGGAATATTCCCGACAGCCGGAACTTGTCCTGGTCCTCAAGATAGGTGCCGTCGCACCATTTCAGAACGGCTGCGGTTATTGTGTTTTCCCCGGAGCGGAGATACGGCGTGATGTCAAATTCAGAGGCGCTGTGCGACACCTGGGAATACCCCGCGAATTTCCCGTTGACATAGAGATAAAGGCAGCTGTCCACGCCCTCAAACACAAGTATCCTGCGCATTCCGTCCGGGGAATAACCGTACCCGCGGCTGTACACTCCCACCGGAATATCGTCGGGGACATATGGCGGGTCGAACGGTATCGGATAGCAGACATTGGTGTATTGCGGTCTGTCGTAACCGTAAAGCTGCCAGTTACCCGGAACGGGTATCGTTTTTTCAGCCGGAACTGACGCAAAATCATCTTCCAGGTCGATAATGCTGTCGTAATACCGGAAGCCCCATTCCCCATTGAGAAGTTCGAAACGCGGGGAAATTTCCCTCGGTGCGAACGCATTCTGCCCCGGCGCAAACGGAATGAAATAACAGTGCTTATCCAGCGTGTTTATGTGGAGTTTCTGCGGGTCCTCGTGGAACGTCATTCTGCTTTTCTGCGAACCGGGAGCCGCGATTTTTGAAATATCCATGCTGTTCTCCTTTTCAAGATACATGCCTTATTGATGATTATATTATAGTTTCTGTTGACAAATAAGTCAATACATGATATTATTATTTTGTAACGATATGAATATCAGAGGTGATTTTTTGTTTTTCTGTGATTACCCTATCCTGCAATCCGAAAAGGAACTCCCGCTGTACCTGCTCAACATGGGTCAGCAGCACTGTCAGGATCATATAATACGTCCTGAGGGCTACCCGGATCCGCAGATACTCTACTGCACCAAGGGCAGCGGTACGCTGGTCATCGACGGAAAGAAGATACCAGTCCCCGCGCACACCGCTGTATTCCTGCCTGCAGCGTACCCGCATGAGTACTACGCCGAAGAGGAAATATGGGATATCCACTGGGTCGTGCCAGCCGGGGCTGCTTCCGGTGAGATACTGGAACACTTCGGGCTGACAGCGCCTGCCGCATACCCGCTCAGCGATGAAAAGAACCTGGAGCATATTTTCAGAAAAATGCATGAAGCGATACGTTCTGACAGCTTCTTCGGGAATTATCGTGCTTCCGGCTATCTTTACGATTTTCTTATCGAGTTCTACCACGTCATTTCGTCAAGGGGAATATCCCTGGCGCCGAATTCCGCGCTGATGAAAGCGATCGACTACATCAACTCGAACTACGCTGCGCAGATAACACTGGAGGACCTGTGCGCGGTTTCCGGGGTATCGAGGCAGCACCTCTGCCTGCTGTTCAGGAACAATCTCGGCACCCGTCCGATGGAATACATCGCAAAAAGGCGCATTCAGGCCGCAAAGGAACTGCTAAAGGGTTCCGACAGGACGATAGAAGATATCGCGGAGGAAACCGGGTTCTGTTCCGCAAGCTATTTCTGCAAGCTTTTCAGGAGATACGAGGGATTTTCCCCGTCGAGGTTCAGAAAAATTTAAAAAGTTCTTGATTAATGCTTGATTTTAATAATATAATATGCTATTATAAATATATAAGGTTGGTAATCTTTCACTTTTACGATACTGACATATTCTTTCTATGAATGGAGAAATGGTCATGCAAACTTATATTACCAAGAAAAACATTGCTGAACATATAAAGCAGCAGACAAGTGATAAAAGTTGCGTCAATCATCTGCCAAATTCTGTATATTCGCAAAAAATCTCCGAAAATTCTGTCAGCGGTCTGGAAAACGCCCTTAAAAGTCGCATTGCACAAAATCACATGTCGCCAGAAAAAGCGCTGTACTCGCTGAATTCACACGAAAGGCATGTGTCACCGGACCTGCAAAACCGCCTTAACAATAAATTTGGCGCCGATATGCATGGCATACGCATATTTGAGGATGACCAACTGCATGAAGATTTCGGACAGCGTGCTTATGCCAAGGGCAATGAGATACATATTTCCAATGGTGAATATTCTCCTGATACGCCATCGGGGCTGGAGCTCATTATGCATGAAGCGGGTCATGTCATACAACAGGGTTCAGGTATGGTACATTCCCACGGGATAACTGAAAACCCCGCGCTGGAGGCTCAGGCAGACAGAGGATTTATTGCTCCATCGTCATTTTCAATGCCAACAGTTTCTGACAGTTCCCCAATACAGGGTTGGGCTCCGTGGGACAAATTCAAGAAGTGGCTATCACGTAAAAATAGCGCTGAGCCACCAGCAATAGCAGAAAACATTGGAAAAGACACAGATATTCCAACATCAGTAGAAGCTACTGAGAAAGCCGCCGATGTCCCACAGGCAGCAGAAGCCGCTGAGAAAGCCGCCGACGTTCCACAGGCTGCAGAAGCCGTTGAAAAAGCCGCCGACGTTCCACAGTCTGCAGAAGCCATTGAAAAAGCAGCCGACGTTCCACAGGCTGCAGAAGCCGCTGAGAAAGCCGCCGACGTTCCACAGGCAGCAGAAGCCGTTGAAAAAGCCGCCGACGTTCCACAGGCTGCAGAAGCCGTTGAAAAAGCCGCCGATGTCCCACAGGCTGCAGAAGCCGCTGAGAAAGCCGCCGATGAATCTACAAATTCAACACCTGAGACACAAATACCGGAGGTTACAAACAACGAACCACAACCTTCATGGCTGAAAAAAATAGCAAATAATATTGTTAGAACTAAAGTTGAAAAAGCACACAGAAACGCATGGAATATAAAAGCAGTCTTTAATGGCATAAAACGCATATGCAATAAGTTATTGAATATAGGCGGACTTGCAGATAAGCATCATTCGGCAGTAGACCAGCTAAATAACTTCCGTAAGGATTATGAAAAAATGAGCCTGGGCTCACGATTCATCTGGACTTGCTGCAATCCGCTCGCCCGTATCTTTGCAGGGGCAGAGGCAGACGGCACAAAACGCCGCAACCAGGAAGCGCAACTGATGGCAGAAACTGAGGGGCATAATTTAAATCCCGTAGAAAATGAAGATATAAAGCCGTTTGACGTAAATGAAGCCTTTAAAAACACAGCTCCCAATAATGTTAACAGCAGTGTAAATTCCGGATTAATTAACGGAGAGGGCATTGCAGATATTGTCGGAAAAGTTTCCGCAGCAGCCGGCGCCGGTACAAGTGTATTCGCCAATAATGGTCTGTCGGTAATCCAGGATGGCGCTTCACTCGGCGCCAAGGACTTTAAGTTAAACGAATCCTCCGGATTTCTTAATGCTGCAACAAGTTTAGTTGGGGCAGTGAATTCCGGCACGCAGACGTATAAGGAATTCAAGAATGGAAATCATGCTGACGCCATCAACAATGGTCTATCAACGATTGCCAACACCTCAGACACAGTTGGACAGGCACTGAGAATTTCGGCTAATATCGGTCAAAATATTGACAAAATCAAATATTTTGACTCAAAAGTTATTCCTGGTTTGGATATTACAAGCGGTGCAGTTAATGCTATCAGAGGACTTACTGAATTTTCTTCGGCAAAATCCACCGAAAACGCTATGAAGAAACGTCTTTCCAGTGGAATGGACAGGAGCTCTGTTTTCTATAAGGCAGCTGATATGGCAAATAATAAAGCCGGTATAAACAAGAAGCAGGGAGAGTTTGATATGCTTACCGGCGCTCTCAAAGCCACCGGAGGCGCGCTTAAACTCAGCGGAGTTGCCTCACTGGCTGGCGCTACAGCAAGCGGAATAGGAACAGCGGTTAATATCTATGGAGGATTTATCACCGATCAGATGAAACGCGAAATGCGAGCCAAGCTTGTAGACCAGGAAACAGGTCTGAACGAAAAAATTGCAGAATATGCAGCCGCGCACAATTGCGATCAATATATGGCAAAACGTATTATCTTACGCTCAATGGGATATCAGTCAGGAAAGCGCAAGGAAGTATTTAACAACATTGTCATGAACAGAGCGGCAAAAATGAAAAAGCTTGCAGATTCAGGCGACAAGGAAGCAATTAGCTTCATGAAAGACATTGGACTTTCTAAAAAGGAAAACGAAGATGGAAAAGGTGAAACCTTCAGTCTGCAGGGAATAGCAGAGAAACTCGGCATGGAAAACAACGACACCTGGGAAAATCAATTGGAACAATCAAAGAAGTACAGGATCTATGACAGGAGCAATCCATTCCTGCCTAAAACCACGGGAGGAGCATAATGACTGAGAAACATTGCAATGAAATATTAAGCAAAATCGAAAATGAGATAAAAAGCGCCGGACTTAAAGTGAAGATAATCGAAAACCCTGACGGAAAGCTGCTGCGTACTGCCATTCCATGCGGCAGCAGCGAGGAATTCACCGCGCTGGCAGACATGGCGCTGGTCACGCTGGAAAGCGGCACTGAACTGGCGCAGATATATTTCACGCTCACTGCTGAACTGAGCGAAGAAGCTTCCGCGGAACTAAACAAGGCGTTCCCGACGCTGAATTTCTACTCGATAATCGGCAGCTACGGGATCTTCAACAGCAGCCAGGTGTATTTCAAATATGCAGTCGCGCTTTCAGAAGCCGATGACGCGGAACTCCACGCCAGCGAGGTGCTTGACGCATATGCCGTGGCTCATGAGTCGCTCTGCGCCGCTTACGATGTCGTTATGGCGATGGCTTCCGGCGCGCTGACTTACGCAGACGCGGTGAAAAACGAACTCCTGCCGGAAATGTAACACAAACAAAAAGGTGCTGTCAGCAACGGCAGCACCCATGTTTATTTCAGCCTCATCAGCTTGCAGTTTTCTATGCCTGCGCTCCAGAATTCCGAAAGCGGAAGCCCCCTCACCTGGCACACTATGCTTGAATTCATCGCGCCGTGCCCGACTATGAGCACGTCTTTTCCCTGCTCCAGCTGCGGCTCCACGACTTCCCTCAGGAACTCCCCCGTCCTCGCGAAAAGCTGGTCGAAACTCTCCCCTCCCTCGACGGGCACCGTGTATTCCTCGGGCTTCTGAAACAGCGTTTTTACCGCGCTGTCGGTAGCCACAAAGCAGTTTGCAGTCCCCTCGAATACGCCGAAACTCATTTCCATCAGCCTGTCGTCAGTGATTATAGGAACGTTTCTCCCGCGCAGGAATATCTCTGCCGTTTCCCGCGCGCGCACTAGCGGTGAACAATAGCATATGTCAAAGTGAACGTCCGCATATTCCACACGGGCGTTTTCTGCCATCCGGCGCCCCTCTGCATTCAGTGGAATATCGGTTCTGCCCTGCAGTTTGTGTAGCTCGTTCCAGTCGGTTTTCCCGTGGCGCATTATGTACAGCATTGCATTCCCACCCTTTCTCTCAGCAGAACAATTATATCACACGGCGTATGAATTGTCAATCCTACTTGAAATCCGCAGCATAATATGATATAATTTAAGAAAACACTAACGCCCCGTTCGTAACGCTGCGACTTATTCAGTGTGTGCTTAAATCATCAAAGCAAGGCTGGTGATGTGATTGAAAATAATTCTGTGGATAATTGTCGCGGTTATTGCGGTGATTATCCTGCCGTTCCTGCTGCTGTTCCTGTTTCTGTTCATCTGCGGACTTTTCGTGGATACAAAGAAGCAGTACGACCGGGACAGCAGATTTTACAGGGCGCTTCTCGATGGTTCCACAACTTTCATTCTGTGGTGCCTGGGCGTGCGATACAATATCATCGGTGAGGAAAAATTCCCACCAAGCGGGAATTTTCTGTTCATCAGCAACCACCGTTCCAACTACGACCCCATCATTCAGTGGACTGTCTTCAAGCGCTACAAGCTGTCGTTCATCTCCAAGAAAGAGAACTTCAGAATTCCGATGTACGGCAGGATAATACACCGCTGCTGCTTCATGCCGATAGACCGCAAAAGTCCGCGAAAGGCAATGGAGACTGTGAACCGCGCTGCAAGGCTTCTCACCGAAACCGAAAACTCCGTGGGAGTTTACCCCGAGGGAAAGCGCAGCAAGGAATGCAAGCTGCTGCCCTTCCACAGCGGCGTTTTAAAGACGGCGCAGAAAGCCGGAAAGCCGATAGTTGTTTCCACCATCGAGGGCACCGAGAATATTTTCAGGAACATAAAACGGCTCCGCAAGACTGTAGTCACCATCAGAATACTCGAAACCATCGACGCCGACAGAGTGAGATCACTCAAAACGTCCGAACTCAGCGAATATTGCGCCGGACTTATGAAAAACGAACTGGAGGAACACCGATCATGACATACGCGTTATACAACCCGTTCGCGGGCAACCAGACCTGCGAGGAACAGTCAAAGAAGCTTCGCGAATTCTACAGCCCGGACGAGCTTGAATTCAGGAGCATGGCTGATATCAGCTACAGCGAGTTCTTTCCGTCGCTGAATGCGGACGACAAGGTGATAATCTGCGGTGGCGACGGAACTCTGAACCGGTTCGTGAACGACACCCGGGATATCGCTATAACAAACGATATTCTTTACTACGCGGCAGGCAGCGGCAATGATTTTCTGCGCGACCTCGGCAAGGAAAAGGGAACGGCGCCGTTTAAGATAAACCAGTACATAGAAAACCTGCCCTCAGTCACCGTCAACGGCCGGGAAACGCTTTTCATCAACGCTATCGGCTTCGGCATCGACGGCTACTGCTGCGAAGTCGGCGATGAAATGCGAAAAAAGTCGAACGGTAAGCCCGTGAACTACACAAGCATCGCGATAAAGGGACTTCTGTATGCGTTCAGGCCTACAGACGCTACGGTCGTCATCGACGGCAAGGAAAAACGCTACAAAAAGGTCTGGATCGCTCCCACCATGCACGGCAGGTTCTACGGTGGTGGAATGATCGCAGCACCCGACCAGCGCAGGGACGCTCCCGACGGGAAATTCTCGGTGGTTATCTGGTACGGCTCCAACAAGCTGAAAACGCTGATGGTGTTCCCGTCGATATTCAAGGGGGAACACGTAAAGCACAGCGAATGCATCGACATCGTGAAAGCCGATGAAGTCACCGTTAAGTTCGACAAGCCCTGCGCCCTGCAGATAGACGGCGAAACGATACTAAACGTGACTGAATACAGCGCCAGAAGCAGCGCGAAAGTCCGTGCGGAACGCAGCGTTACAACTGCATAAAAAAAACAGCGTGAGTTTTTGCAAACTCACGCTGTTCTTTTATGCGGGAACGAAAGTCCTCACAATGCCGATAATGAAAAGCGCCAGAACCAGCACCGGAAGCACATACGTCATGTAGCCTCTCATGAAGCCTTTCATTTTCAGTCCCCTGCCCGTATTGACCTCGTTCATGTAGTTGTCCCAGCCCCAGCCTTTCTTCAGTACGCAGAAAAGTATGATGACAAGCGAGCCAAGCGGGAGTATCAGGTTGCTGACGATGAAGTCCTCAAGGTCCATGATGGTAGTTCCCTCACCCATTGGCTGAATAAAGCCGAGGACATTGAAACCCAGGCAGCATGGCATTGAAAGCACAAACAACAGGATTCCGTTTATTATGCAGGCTTTCTTTCTGCCCCAGCCGAAAAGGTCCTGGGTGCATGCCACAATCTCTTCAAACACCGCAAGCACCGTCGAAAGCGCCGCAAACGACATAAATACGAAGAACAGGCTTCCCCACAGACGACCCATGGGCAGGTTGTTGAAAATATTAGGCAGTGTGATGAATATAAGTCCGGGGCCGCTGTTGACATCAACGCCGTACGCAAAGCATGCCGGGAATATTATCAGACCGGAAGCGATAGCCACCAGCGTATCAAGCAGAGCGACATTCACAGACTCGCCGAGCAGCGATCTTTCCTTGCCGATGTAGCTGCCGAATATCGCCATCGCGCCTATTCCGAGGCTGAGCGTGAAGAACGCCTGGTTCATGGCGTTTACGATGATGTTTCCGATGCCGATTCTCTGCACCTCCTGCACATCAGGCATGAGGTAGAACGCAAGACCCGCGTCACCGCCAGGCAGGAAGAAGCTGTTCACCGCAAGCACCACCATTATTGCCAGGAGCGCCAGCATCATGACCTTAGTCACGCGCTCCAGACCATTTTTCAGCCCTATGGAGCACACCAGCACTGCCGCTAAAACCACAACGCCCATATAAAGTATCATCATCGGCGCGTCGGTGAGCATATTGCTGAACTGCCCGGCAACCCCGTCCGCGTCAAGCCCGGACATCTCGCCGGTGGCAGTGGAAACAAAATACCTTATCATCCACCCCGCGACTGTCGTGTAAAACATCATAAGCAGATAAGCGCCTGCCATCGCGACCTTTCCGTGAATATGCCACTTGGTTCCCCGGGGTTCAAGCTCCTGGTACATTCTCACCGGGCTTTTCTGCGCAGCCCTGCCTATCGAGAATTCCATGGTGAGCACCGGTATGCCGAGTATCGCTAGGAATATCAGGTATATCAGCACAAATATTCCTCCGCCATTCTCACCGACTATGTACGGGAATTTCCACACGTTGCCTATGCCGATGGCACAGCCCGCGCTCAGCAGTATAAATCCCAGCCTGCTTCCGAGTTTCTCTCTGCCCATTATTTACCTCCACGTTGTTTTTGGCTGTGAGTTCTGTATATGTCCCGCTTCTTCCCTTTATCTGTTTATGTGGAAGTATATCAGCAGTCGGCACAGCACTTATTATGATACTATTTATTTTCCGGATTGTCAAGCCCCGGGGCAAAAATATCAGACTTCGCTTGATTTTTCCGATGAAAAATGATATAATTATCACATGACCGACCGGAGGTGCTGATATGTCACAGGTAACAAAACGTGCGCTGGAGGCTTCGCTGAAGAACCTGCTCCTAAAAAAGCCGCTCAGCAAGATAACGATAAACGACATAACCGAGGACTGCGGTATAAACCGCATGACATTCTACTACCATTTCAAGGATATTTACGACCTGATAGAATGGTCCTGCATTGAGGACGCCAAAAAGGCTCTCGAGGGGAAAAAAACCTACGAGACCTGGCAGCAGGGATTTCTGCAGATATTTGAAGCCGTGCAGGAAAACAGGCCGTTCATACTCAACGTTTACCGCTCCGTCAGCCGGGAGCAGGTTGAAATTTACCTCTACAAGCTGACATACGACCTGCTGATCGGCGTTGTCAACGAGCGTTCCGTCGGCATGAACATCCGCGAGGACGACAAGGAATTCATCGCGAACTTCTACAAATACGCATTCGTCGGCGTAATGCTCGACTGGGTGAAGAACGACATGAAAGAGGACCCGAAACAGATAGTAGACCGGCTTTCCACGTTGATGCACGGTAATGTTTCCGCGGCGCTGGAAAGATTCCGCACATCGTGATTTATCATTTCTGGCGTTCTGATAAAAAATCATACAGCTTTGCCACCGTGATGAATTTCTGAACATGGTGGTTATTCTGTTTATTGTATATTTTCCGCGTCTGAGTTAAAATATAATCACAACAAAGGAACACGACCCGACAGGGCATTCTGAAGGAGGATATATATGTACTACTCAAGCGGAAACTACGAAGCATTTGCAAGACCCAAGAAGCCGGCTGGCGTTGACAGCAAGTCAGCCTATATCATCGGCAGCGGACTTGCCGCACTCACAGCCGCATGCTATCTCGTGCGCGACGGTCAGATGAAGGGCGAGCACGTCCACATTCTCGAAAAGGAACAGCTTGCAGGCGGCGCCTGCGACGGCTGGAAGTACGAGGACGTAGGCTATGTAATGCGCGGCGGCCGTGAAATGGACAACCACTTTGAGGTTATGTGGGATCTGTTCCATTCCATTCCGTCAATCGAGACCGAGGGCGTATCCGTCCTTGACGAGTACTACTGGCTCAACAAGGAGGACCCCAACTATTCCCTCTGCCGCGCGACAGTCAACCGCGGTGAGGACGCCCACACGGACGGCAGGTTCGATATTTCCGACAAGGGCGCCATGGAGATAATGAAGCTGTTCTTCACCCCAGAGGAGGACCTGCAGGACAAGAAGATAACCGATTTCTTCGACGACGAGGTGCTGAACTCCAATTTCTGGCTTTACTGGCGCACGATGTTCGCATTTGAGAACTGGCACAGCGCCCTTGAAATGAAGCGCTATATCCAGCGTTATATCCACCACATCGGTGGCCTGCCGGATTTCAAGGCTCTGCGTTTCACCAAGTACAACCAGTATGAGTCAATGATACTGCCGATGATAAAGTATCTTGAAAGCTTCGGTGTGCAGTTCCACTTCGGCGTTAAGGTAGTCAACGTCAAATTCGACTGCAGCAAGCCCGACCACAAGCTTGCCACCCGCATCGACGTAATCAGGGACGGTCAGGAAGAAAGCATCGGTCTGACCGAAAACGACCTTGTGTTCATCACAAACGGCGGATGCGTTGAGAATTCCACAATGGGCAGCCAGAACAAGCCCGCTGAATTCCGTCCGGAGATCAAGGCAGGCGGCGGCTGGGACATGTGGCGCAAAATCGCTGCGCAGGACCCTGCGTTCGGCAATCCTGACAAGTTCTGCGGCAACCCCGAGCTCTGCAACTGGATGAGCGCGACCGTTGAGACCCTCGACCAGCGCATAATCCCCTATATCAAGAAGATATGCAAACGCGACCCGTTCACCGGAAAGGTGGTAACCGGCGGTATCGTCACCGTCAAGGACTCCTCCTGGCTGCTCAGCTGGACCATCAACCGTCAGCCGCAGTTCCGTGAACAGCCCAAGGATCACTGCCTGGTATGGGTTTACGCCCTGTTCAGCGACAAGCCCGGCGACTATATCAAGAAGCCCATGCGCGAATGCACCGGTAAGGAGATATGCATGGAATGGCTGTATCACCTCGGAGTTCCTGAGAATGAGATCGAGGATATGGCTGAGCACTCCGCAAATACCGTTCCGGTTATGATGCCGTATATCGACGCGTTCTTCATGCCCCGTGCGATCGAGGACAGACCCAAGGTAGTTCCGGACGGCGCTGTGAACTTCGCGTTCCTGGGTCAGTTCGCCGAACTCCCCCGCGACACCATTTTCACCACTGAGTACTCCATGCGCACGGGTATGGAAGCGGTTTACACCCTGCTCAACGTTGACCGCGGTGTCCCCGAGGTATGGGGAAGCGTTTACGATATCCGCGCCCTGCTCGACGCGACCGTGAAACTCCGCGACGGCAAGAAAGCGACCGACATGGACATCGGCTTCATGAAGGAGCTCGTTGTAAAGAAGCTTCTCGGCAAGATAAAGGATACGGATATCGAAAAGATACTCAAAGAATACAACGTTATCTGATAATTTACAGGCGCTCCGCTATGGGGCGCCTCAGCTTGTCGAAAAAGTTACTTTTGCCCGCGAAGCGGGCTTTTAAAATCAGTTTTTTGCCACGGGTCTCCCGGGGCAAAAAACACTGCTATCCCAGCAAGTGTCCAAGCGACGACCTGCGGTCTTACGCAAAGCAACGACTACGCCTTATGCCTTACGCGCGCAGGGTGTCTTTTGCCATATGGCAAAAGACGTAAGGCTTGGCTTCGCCAAGCCAGGGGATTGTTCCCTGTCGGAAAAGTCGTAAGACTTTTTCGACAGACTCAGGCGCTCCGCTATGGGGCGCCTTTTTCATTTCAGTTGATAAAAAAGTCACAAACTCATCAGCCATCAGGAGCCTTTTCTGCCATTTTTATACTTTTCTTTTATAGATTTTCACAATGTTTATATTGTTTTTATAGATATTTTTAATAATCTTTTGCTTTTTCTATTGATTTCCGCATAATTATGTGTTATAATTCGGACAGCATATGACAAATGACTATCGTATGCGGTCATTTATTACATTTTTATGGAGGAATATCACCATGGAAAGAAAAGTAGTACTCATCACAGGCGGCGCAATGGGTCAGGGCAAGTCCCACGCGCTCAAGTTCGCTGAAAACGGCTTCGACGTTGTTCTCGCAGACATGCAGGACCCCGATGGCGAGGTATTCAGGTCAACCGTTCAGGAGATCGAAAAGCTCGGCGCAAAGGCGCTCGCAGTCAAGTGCAACGTGACCTCCGACGAGGACATGAAGTCCATGTTCGAAAAGGCATGGGACACATTCGGCAGAATTGACGTGGTAGTCGCAAACGCGGGCGTGATAAACTTCGGCTACACATGGGAACTCACAGACGCGCAGGTGCAGAAAGTCATCGACATCGACCTCATCGGCACATGGCGCACTGACAAGTATGCTGCCATCTACATGAGAAAGCAGGGCTTCGGCCGCATCATCAACATTTCCTCCACATCGGGAATGTACGGCACGCCGCAGCTTGCGACCTACTGCATGGCAAAGTGGGGCGTGCGCGGTCTGACAAAGACCCTCGCACAGGAACTCAGGGGAACCGGCATCGTTGTCAACACCGTTTGCCCGACAAAGGTAAAGACCCCCATGTGCGAAACACAGAGCTACGTTGAATTCATCAACGGCCTCACCGGAAAGCACTTCGAAAACTGGCAGGAGATGTACGACTCCGTTCCGTTCCTCGAGGCTGAGGATATTTCCGACATGGTATTCTGGCTGGGAACCAGCCGCGCTGCAGGCAAGTTCAGCGGCCGCGACCTCGGCCTTGACCTCGGAACTCTCCAGCAGTAATATCGGAGGTCACAGACATGAGAATAACAAAGGGAACAAGATGGCGCGTATTCGCAGGCGTGTGGATACAGAGCCTTTTCACCTCCGCGACGGCTTATTTCAGCCTGTTCGCGCTTCCGCTGACAACGCAGTTCGGCTGGAGCCAGTCGGATTTCAGCATGGCTTACACGATTTACATGTTCATCTACTGCCTGATGGGCTTTGTGGGTGGTATCCTCGCGGAAAAGCTCAAGCCGATGGTCGCTATATACATCGGGCTTGCATTCTTTGCGGCTGGCTGGTTCCTCACCGGCTTTGCTGAAACTATCCCGCAGCTGTATATTTTCTATGGTATTCTCGCGGGCGCAGGCGCTGGTACTATTTACCCCGCATGCCTGCCCACGGCGCTCAAGTGGTTCCCCGACAAAAGCGGTTCCATTTCAGGTCTGGTACAGGCAGGCGCTTCCTGCGGTCCGTTCATTATGTCGCCTATCGCGCAGATACTCATTGATAATTACGGCGCACAGATGACCTGCCGCATTCTCGCAGTGGTATTCCTCATCGGCATCGGCGCTGTGGCGTGGATGATAGTTCCCTGCCCCGAGGGCTGGCTCCCCGAAGGCTGGAAGCCCAGCGAGGAACAGGCAAAGGTGCTCAACACCAAGAACTACAATATCCCCGGCATGGTAAAGACCCCGGTATTCTGGGTAATGGTCATAATGTTCATCTTCGCGAACGCCGCAGGCACCATGATGGTCAGTGCAACTTCTCCTATCGCTCAGAACCAGATAGGTCAGGACGCAATGACAGCCGCTCTCTGCGTAAGCATAATGACGCTTGCGAACATGTTCGGACGTATCGGCTTCGGCTTTATCTACGACAAGCTTAAGGGCTGGAACTCGCTTATACTGGTGCTCCTCATCAACGGAATATCAATGATAATGCTCACATTCGCGGATAATCTCCCCTACTTCATAGTGTGCATCTGCCTGGTCGGCTTCTCGTTCGGTGGACTGCTGGTAGTATTCGCGCCCATCGTCAAGAATGTATTCGGCAGCAAGTTCTATAACAGGAACTACGGTCTGATATTCATCGGCTATGGTATCGGCGCATTCGTTGGTCCCAAGATCAGCGCAAGCTTCTACGACAGCACGAATTCCTACGTAATGGGCTACATCGGCTCTGCGGTGCTCGCTGCAGCTGCGATAATCCTCGTGTTCGTGGCAAAGAAGCTCGCTGCAAACATGCAGGAAAAGAACTGATACATAAATCCAAGCGCCGGCTGAGATCACAGTCGGCGCTTTTTATAGGAGAAATCATGAAACTTATAGTAACATACAAACTCAGGAGCAGCATTGCGGCTGAATTCCTGCGGGAGCTTTCTCTGCTGGGAATACCAGAACTCGTCCGCGCGGAAAACGGCTGCGTGCGCTATGACTACTACCTCCCCGCTGACGGGAGCGCAGACTGCGTTATACTCGTCGAAGAATGGCAGACCGCAGAATTACAGGCGCTCCATATGGAACAGCCCCACATGAAGCGCCTTGCTGAGATCAAAACTCGTTACGTTTCCGCGACGACGGTGGACGTTATTGCTGAACAGCCGACTTCCGCCTTGTCATGAAACTCTCGAACCGGAAATGCCTGTCAAGGAATTCACCGCACAGCCCGACCGCCTTTCCCATGGTGAATGCAGCAAGCACCGTGCCGATGCCAAGTCCCTCGATGTGACCCAGCCCGAAAAATGTTAGCGCCGCAGTCACGACAAGGCAGCTGACGTCGAAGATGATCTTTATCTTAGGATAACCGACCTTAGTGATGTCGGAAAGTTCCCGCGGGAAAAGATCCGTCGGTACTATCGGCAGCCCGCAACGGTTGGAAATCGCGATACCGACGCTGAGAAGTACGTAGCTTATCACGAACCACGCAATTCTCCACGCCAGACCGTCCGGCAGAATATTTATCCACAGCTCGTGCAGGTCGAGAAGTTCACCGAAAACAAAGCCGACAACGAAACTGAAAAGGTACGACGGAACGAATTTCTTACGCATTATCATCAGCGACAGCACCAGCAGTCCCTGAAAAATGTATGTCCATGTACCCAGCGAAAGCGCCGGGAACACCTCTGAAAACGCATACGGAACGCTGGAAATCGCAGATATCCCGGCAGCGGAATACAACATCAGGATCACTCCGAAGCTGTTGATGACCAGCGCGACCGGCAATGCGACCTCACCACGGAACAGCATTTTTTCTTTAGACATGATATGTGCCTCCTTGTATACTATTACAAGATTTATTTTAGCACATACATTTTCGCGTTGCAAATGAATTATTTCTATAATTCGATAGATTTTTTTGATAGAATGTGCTATAATGATACCATGGGGGTATGATCATGAATTTAGACCATCTCAGATATTTTGTGAAACTTGCCGAAATACGGCATTACACCCGCGCGGCAGAACAGCTCTGCATTTCGCAGCCGAGCCTCAGCCACGCTATAAATCAGCTTGAAACGGAACTCGGCGTCCCGCTGTTTGAGCGCTCCGGCAGAAACACCACGCTCACGCGTTTCGGTGAGGAATTCCTCGAATGCGCCAAACGCTCGCTGGATACGCTTGATGTGGGTATCGGCTCGCTGCAGCGTTCCGCTCGCGGTGAGGGCGTAGTCAGGCTGGGGTTTCTGCGCACGCTGGGCGTGGATTACATTCCCGGGCTGACTGCGGATTTTCTCAATGCCGACCCGGACTGCGGCATTCAGTTCAGCTTTCACTCTGGGCTTTCAGGGGGACTTATCGACGGGCTTCTGCAGAGAAAATTCGACCTGGTGTTCTGCTCCGAGCCTGACCCCTCGCTGGGGCTTTCCGCAGTTCCCGTTACGTCGCAGGAGCTTGTGATGATCGTCCCGAAAAACCACCCCCTTGCCGGGCAGGAAAGCGTTGACCTTGCCGACACCCTGCAATACCCTGCAGTGTTCTTCGCGGAAGGCTCGGGTCTGCGCAAAGTCATCGACAGAATGTATGACAAGGTGGGCGGCAGACCCGCGTCAGTCATCGAAACGGAAGAGGACGAGGTAATCGCGGGGCTGGTTTCCGCAGGCTTTGGCGTAGCTGTAGTCCCGTATATGGACATGCTGCAGAAGCTGGATATCTCGCTGCTGAAAATTTCGTCGCCGCCATACCGCAGGGACTTTTTCATGATACAGGACGACGCGGTGTTCCTGCCGCCGGCTGCACAGAGATTCCGCAGTTTCGTGCTTGGCAGGGCTTCTAAAACGCGTTCTTGACGAGTGATAATATGGGAGAGTATGTCAGACCTGCCCCTGCATTCAGAAAGCTAGACGCAGCCAAAATACTCAGGCAGGGGAATGTACATGTACGGAAGCTCCGGCTTCGGAAAGACAGAACTTATAAAGCAGTACCTGAAAAGCCAGAAATACATCTATATTCCCTGCCTGAACGACTGCTGCGATTTGTCGGTAATTCCCGACGACTGCACCGAAACGGTGGTCATCGACAACGTTAACGCAATAAAAAACGCAAAACTCCGCGGGGAGATAGCCGCGACGGAATAGACAGATACATGCGCTCAGAAGGGATCGTGCTGGTAACGAGATATTTTGAAGAAAACATAGTTGGCGCATTGACACCGAAGTGACTGAAATGCTGCTGAAAGTCTGCATTCCGTACGATTTCACGCTTCCGCTGGCGATAATGCTCACCGGGTCGAGGCTGAGTGACTTAACCGACGATAAAAGGCGCAGGATACGGCTGAGCTTTTTATCCCGACCCCATCCGCGTAATTGCCACGCCTCGGAGTTATAGAAAATCCCCCTGAGAATGCGTTATCTCAGGGGGATTTTAATTTAGTCGATGTCAGCTGCGATATCGATATTCTCACCGGTAAGACCTATGTAAGCGCCGTCGCTTGCTTCGCTGGCGTCCTTATGTGCAAGCAGCCACTTGTTGCAGGCTCTGAGCCACTTGTCTTCTTCGTTTCTGGGGGTGATGTTCGGCATAGCGCCGTTTGTTCCCCTGGGGAGAGCGATGACGACCTTGAAGCCGTCAGCCTTCTTTGCACTGCAGGGAGCGTAATGCAGGGTAGTTTCGTAAACCTCTACCACCTGACCAGCGCTAGCCCTGAACGCCTTTACCCTGGAAGTGTCGAGCTTTCCGTCAACGATGTCGTCTGCCTTTGCAACAAGCAGAATGAAATCGTACAGACCGATGTTCAGCTCGCTGTCGCGGTGGTACTCAAGGCAGTTGAGCTTTGTGTTGTGACCGTTGCACCAGCCAAGCTGTATCGGCATTCCACCGTATGCGTTGTTCTGCAGCTGACCGAAAATCCCGGTACATTCCAGGGAAGTCTCGCTCATGACATACTCAACGCCGTCGGGCAGCGGCGTGGTTTCATCAAGCGCTTTCAGCAGACTGGAAGTGTCGTAGCCGCCCAGCACCTTTCCATAAGGAGCAAATTCTTTGTCGGAAACTGAATAGATCTTCATTTTTATAACGTCCTTTCAAAATATAAAATGCTATATAGATGATAGCACAAATACTGCGTTTTGTCAATCAGATTTGCGGTTTTTACCAATCAAAAAATGTGGAAACGCGTGTGCGTTTCCACATCGGTTTATTGAATAAGTTCCTGCTGTTCAGCTGAATTCAGCAGCGGCGTCATGCTCTTGACGCATATCGCGATTGTCGAGCCGTTATGAAGCAGCGCCGACAGCGACGGAGTTATCACCCCGAAGAAGCCAAGCGCAATAAGAGCCGTGTTGAACGTGAGGATAAACCGATAATTGGAATTTATCCTCTTCATAAGCTGCTCGCTGAGAATTCGCAGTACTGCCAGTTCGGTGAGTTCAGCGCCCCTGAGCGTGATATCCGCGGTTTCCTTTGCGATATCGGAAGCGTCGCTCATCGCGACTGAAACATCAGCCGCTGCGAGCGCGGGTGCGTCGTTTATTCCGTCGCCGACCATTATCACGCAGCGCCCCTCGGATTTAAGCTGCTCGATGTGGCTGTGCTTTTCCTCGGGGAGCACCTGCGCGTGCACCTCGGTGATACCAAGCTGCTGCGCGATCTTCTCTGCCGCCGATTTGCTGTCGCCGGTGAGCATGACGACATTCTTTATGCCGCACTTTTTCATCAGCCCAACAGCCCTTGCAGCTTCTGCACGGGGCGGGTCGTTTATGCAGAGAACTCCGGCAAGGCTTCCACCCACTGCCAGATAAATGACAGAGGAAGCGCCTGCATTCTCGTCGATTTTTGCCTGCTGTTCGCTGGTGATAGTAACGCCCTCGTCCTCGCAGACGAAATGACGGCTGCCGATGACTGCGCGCTCCCCGCGGAGAGTTGTCGCAATTCCGTGGGCAACTATGTAGTTGACCTCCGCATGTTCCTCAGCGTGGACTACTCCGCGCATTTCAGCGCCCCTGACTATCGCGCGCGCCATGCTGTGCGGGAAGTGCTCCTCGATACATGCGGCAGTCCTGAGCACCTCTTCCTCGGCATACCCGTCGAACGGAATGACCTTTTCAAGCACAGGCTCTGCATTCGTGAGCGTGCCCGTCTTGTCAAAAACGATGGTATCCGCAGAGGCAAAGGCTTCAAGGTACTTTCCGCCCTTGACCGTGATGTTGTGGTCTGCAGCCTCACGCAGCGCTGAAATGACTGCGATAGGCGCCGAAAGCTTTATCGCGCAGGAATAATCCACCATCAGCAGCGAAACTGCCTTGGTGACATTCCCGGTGAACAGCAGCGTCAGCCCGAACCCAAGGAAGCTGAACGGAACGATACCGTCCGCAAGCCTTTCTGCACGGCTCTGAATGCCCGCTTTCAGGTTCTCGGAACTGTCGATGAGTTCGATAATCTTCTGTATCTTCGTGTCGGAGCTTATCGCCCTTACACGGATCACCACCGAGCCTTCCTCAACGACAGTCCCCGCGAATACGGTGGCGTTCACTGACTTCATCACAGCCAGCGGCTCGCCGGTCATTGAAGCCTCGTTGATGTACGCCTCTCCACTGGTGATCTCACCGTCAACCGGTATCACGCTGCCGGTCCTTACACGTATCTGGTCGCCGACTTTAAGTTCGCTTATCGGGATAAGCACGTCCTCGTCACCGTTTGCAAGCCAAACCTTGTCTGCCTTTACTGCAAGGCTGGAAGTAAGCACCGCCTTTGTGCGGGCGTGTGTGTAATCCTCAAGCAGCGACGAAACTGAAAGCAGCAGCATTATCGTGGAAGCGGTCTTGTAATTGCGCTGGGCAATGCATGCGGTTATTGAAGCCGCGTCCAGCACCTCTACGGTAAGCTTTCCATCCAACAGCACGGAAAGACCCTTTAATATGTACTTTGCACCGTTGAAAACAGTCAGCGCAGCGCGTACCGGCGCCGGAAGAAGCAGTTTCTTCACATAATGTGTGACTATCAGCTTTGTGAGACCGTTCTTGAAATTCTCATCGATCTCACGGGCCGCGTTGTCCTCGGGTATCGGGGTGAGCGTCCTGAAATCCAGGCTCCCGATGAAATCTATCACCTCGCGCCTGAATTCCTTTTTGTAGTATATCAGCAGACCGCCGTTTGCTGAATGCACCTCGGCAGACAGAACGAAAGAGTTAGCCTCGGTTAACTTCCGGATACAGCTTTCAAGCTGCTTTTCAAAAGCGTAGCCACCAAAGCGGACTCTGATACGCCCGGGGTTATCTGATATGATACTGTAAAGCATCAGTTATCGCTCTCTTCGTTCAGACCAGCCTGCTCCTTTGCTTCATAGCAAAGATCCTGAGCCTCGTCCTTCATATTCTGGAATGCAGCCTTTGCGTCGCTGGTGAACTTCATTCCCTTTGCAAGACCTGTTACGGCAAGCTGTCTTGTTTTCTTGGCGGTAATTATCTTCTTGCCGACGATGACGCCAGCTGCGCCTGCTGCTACCAGCCAGAATTTTTCGTTTTTAAAGATGTTTTTCATATTGTTGTCCTCCTGTATTTTGCTTACAGAGCATGTTCAAACTCTGTTAAATAGATTATATCCCTTTTACCCGAAAATGTCAAGGAAAAATTTACTGTTACCCGATAGTTAACTTTTTATTGACAAACTGCGAAAACTGTGTTATAATCTAAAACGGTGCTGAAAAAAGCACTTATTATTCTGACCAATGGTTAACCATGACTAACTACGCACTTATATGAACAGCCTAAAGCCATATAACAGCAGCAAATGGTTAGTCTGCATTAACATCCGGAGGAACCAATGACATCTGCGGAACTAAAATATCTCATCGCGATAAGCAAACTATACGACGGAACAAAGGGCATAAAACTGACCGACGTCGCCGACAAAACAGGCGTATCAAAGGTAAGCGTTTTCAAGGCTGTGGAACGCCTGGAGCAAGAAGGCTGCATACAGCGCGACGCTAAAAACAAAGTGATAATCACGCAATACGGCTATGAACAACTTGAAAAATACAACATACTCATCAGGTGGCTGAGCGGACACCTTGAAAGGAACTGCAAAGTCCCCGCGGACATTGCAGGACACGACGCGACCGGCGCCATATGCGCATTCAGCGAGCAAAGCATAAACGCGCTGACGCAGTTCATCACAATGCAAAAGGAGAACGGGCATGATAGATAAGCAGCTTCTGAAGCTTCTCGGAGGGAGCAGAAAATACATATTTTACACAGTTGGTTCAATGACGCTGGGACTTCTCGCAAATCTCACGATAACGGCAAGCATATGCTATGCCATTTACCTGCTGACGACCGGCGCGGAAGCTTCCGCGTACCTGGCGCCTGCAATATCCGGGGTCATCGGCGCCGCAGTACGCTATGCCGCAACAAGGCTGACCGGCTACCTGAAAGACCTGCTCGGTAGAAAAGCCAAAAAGGAACTGCGCGGAAAGACTTACGACAAGATAGTGCGCCTGGGTGTGAAAAGCACGAACGGCATGAGCATCGCTGGTCTGACCCAGGTTGCAATGGAGGGCATCGAGCAGCTGGACCTCTACTATTCGTCGTATATCCCGCAGTTTTTCTTTGCCATGCTGGCGCCTTTCCTGCTGTTTTTCGTGACTGTCGGTATCGACTGGCGGGTGGCTGTCGTGCTTTTGTGCTGTGTTCCGCTGATACCTGCGTCAATTATCGCAGTGTCGAAATACGCCAAGAAGATATTCGCGAAATACTGGGGAAAGTACACATCAATGGGCGACAGCTTCCTCGACAGCGTTCAGGGACTGCGCGAACTGAAAATATTCCGCGCCGACGCAGCCCAGCATGACAAAATGAACCAGAATGCCGAGGAATTCCGCAAGATAACGATGAAAGTGCTCGTCATGCAGCTTGCAAGCACCACTATAATGGACATAGTCGCATACGGCGGCGCGGGGCTCGGCATCGCGTTTGCAGTCAACGACGCCGCTCACAACGGATTACCCCCGGTTTCCGCGCTATTCCTGATACTGGTCGCGGTGGAATTCTTCCTGCCGCTGCGCGCGTTTGGTTCAGCGTTCCATGTGGCAATGAACGGAGCAAGCGCCGGGAAAAAGATTCTCTCCCTGCTAGGGCAGCCCGACCCGGTATGGGGCAGCGAAATTCCCGACAACGCCGGGCTGCAGCTTGACAACGTGACTTTCAGCTATGACGGCGGGCGTGAAGTTCTGAAAAGCGTGTGCATGGACTTCCCGCAAAAGGGAATGACCGCGATAGTCGGCGAAAGCGGCTGCGGAAAATCCACGGTAGTCGGGTTGCTGACAGGGGCGCTCCGTCCGGCTTCCGGAACCGTCAGCGCGGGTGGAAAGGAACTAGGCAGCCTTTCACGCGAAGCGTATTACTCAAAGCTTGCGGTAGTCAGCTGCAACACGTATATCTTTAACACTACGGTCCGCGGGAACTTCCGGCTGGCGAAAAAGGACGTCACCGACGAAGAAATGATGACCGCGCTTGAAAAGGTGAATCTCGCTGATTTCATTCGCGAAAACGGCGGTTTTGACCGCGAAATAACCGAGGACGCAGCAAACATCTCCGGTGGGCAGAAGCAGCGCCTTGCCCTCGCGGTAAACCTGGTCGCGGACAAGGATATCTACATTTTCGACGAAGCGACAAGCAACATCGATATCGAAAGCGAAGCCGTGATAATGAAGAACATAAAATCACTCTCGGCCAGCAAAAACGTTATTGTCATCTCCCACCGTCTGGAGAACATCGTCCCCGCTGACCTGATATATTACATGGAAAACGGCGTGGTGCGCAGTCATGGCACCCACGGCGAACTTATGAAGCTGCCGGGTGGTTATTCCGCGCTGTACACGGCGCAGAAGGAACTCGAAAACGGCTACACGGAGGTGGAATAATGGAAAAGGCAATACGACGCAGCGGCGCAAAGATAATGGCAAACCTTGTCATGCTCCTCGGCAGCCTAGTGTACATAATGATACTCGCGGTGATAAACGGTTCCCTCGGATTTGTCTGCGCAATGGGGGTTACGCTTTTCGGCGCAGTAGGGGTAGCTAAAGTGCTCGGTGAAACTATCGCTCTTTCCTACGGGTGGATAATCGCGCTTGCTATAGGCTGCGGCGTTCTTCGCGGATTGCTGCGCTATCTTGAGCAGTACAGCAATCACTACATCGCATTCCGGCTGCTGGCAGTGCTGCGCGACAAGATTTTCGGCGCGCTGCGCACACTCTGCCCCGCAAAGCTCGAAAGCAAGAAAAAAGGCTCCATAATCGCAATGATAACCTCCGATATTGAAACGCTCGAGGTGTTCTACGCGCACACCATTTCCCCCATCTGCATTGCGGTGATAGTTTCGCTTGCAGTGTTCATCTTCGTGGGGAATGTCTCGCACTGGTACATCGCGCTGGCAGCGCTCGTGGGTTACATTATGGTGGGAATTGTACTGCCGCTTGTTTCCTCCGCAAGGCTGAAAGCCTCAGGTGTGAGATACCGCGCGGAATTTGCGGCGTTCAACGCGTTCTTCCTCGACAGCATAAAGGGAATAAAGGACATCGTGCTGAACAACGCCGGTGAAAGCCGCAAAGCAGAAGTAGACCGCCGTTCAGACGAACTCCTCGCAGAAACAAAAAAGATGAAGAACGACACCGCAAGGGCGTTTTCCGCAACTGAACTCACCGTTTCCGCGATAATCATTGCCGCGCTCGTTATCGGCATAGTCCTTGTGAACTGCGGCATGCTTTCCATCGGCAGAATGATAATCGGAGTTACCGCGGTGTTCGGCTCGTTTGGTCCTGTAATTGCAGTTTCTGCCCTCCCGGGGAACCTCACCCAGACCTTTGCCAGCGGCGACAGGGTCCTCGACCTGCTCGCAGAAAAACCAGCGGTTAAGCCTGTGGAAAACGGCAGTGAATTCACATTTGAAAGGCTCGATGTTGACGACCTGTCATTCTCATACGACGGGGAAACGCAGGTGCTTTCAGACATCTGCATGCATGCGCAGAAGGGCGAAATAATCGGAATAGTCGGAGAAAGCGGCTGCGGAAAATCCACGTTCCTGAAACTTCTTCTGCGGTTCTGGCAGAAAGGCGGCGGCTCGATATGCTACAACGGAACGGATATCGACGCCATCAGCGAACCCAGCCTGCTTGAAAACGTGACTATGGTCAGCCAGACGACTTATCTCTTTGACGAAACCATAGATGACAACCTGCGCATTGCGAAGCCCGGGGCTTCACAGGAGGAGATCGAAAATGCCTGCCGAATGGCTTCAATACACGATTTCATAGCGTCGCTCCCGGAGGGCTACAAGACCAGGACAGGCGCACTGGGCGACGACCTCTCGTCGGGAGAAAAGCAGCGGCTGGGGCTTGCGCGCGCATTCCTGCGCGGAAGCGGGCTGATACTTCTCGACGAGCCAACCAGCAATGTTGACAGCATAAACGAGGGAATTATCCTCAAAGCGCTCAGACAGCAGAAACGCAGCAAGAGCATAATCCTGGTTTCGCACCGGGAAAGCACGATGGCGGTAGCAGACCGCGTCTACCGAGTAGAGAAAGGACGCATGCATGAATGCCGATAAGAAACGCGAGCGCGAAAAGAAAACAGTAGCGCTGATGATACGGCTGTACTGCCGTAAGAAACACGGAACCAAAACCGCGCTCTGCCCCGAATGCCAGGCTCTTGCGGAATATTCCGCGATGAGAAGCGACAAGTGCCCGTTCATGGAAAGCAAGACATTCTGCTCAAACTGCAAAGTCCACTGCTACAAGCCCGACATGCGGGAAAAGATACGCGAGGTCATGCGGTTCTCCGGCCCGCGAATGATAATATGCCACCCGATAATGGCGATAAGGCACGTCGTCGAAAGCAAGAAAGAAAAACGCAGAGTGGAGAAAACAACATGAAGAAAATCATTCTGGTGATCGTCGGCTGTATCGGCGTAGGATTAGGCGCGCTCGGAGCGGTTCTGCCGATACTTCCGGCGTTCCCGTTCCTGCTGCTGGCAGCGGTATGCTTCGCCAAAAGTTCCGACAGGCTCGACCGCTGGTTCAGGGGAACAAAGCTCTACAAAAACGACCTCGAAAGCTTCGTAAAGGGTCAGGGAATGACGCGTAAAACCAAGATCAAGGTGATGATAACCGTTACCCTGCTGATGTCGATAGGCTTCGCAATAATGTTCTCAAAGGAAATATACGTTCCGTGCATGATACTGGGCGGCGTGTGGCTGTTCCACATCATATATTTTGCGTTTTTCGTAAAGACGCATCGTCCGCAGGAAAACACGGAAGAATGACACAAAAGGGGAAATCCGGCGATTTCCCCTTTAAGTTTATTTATAGTACTGCGCCTGTGCCGCGAACATCTCAGCATATATCCCGCCGGGTCTGCCGCACAGTTCATCATGCGTGCCGTATTCCGCAATCCTGCCATCGGAAAACACCGCTATCCTGTCGCAGAATTTGCAGCTCGAAAGCCGGTGTGAAATATAGATCGCGGTTTTGCCGCCCACAAGTTCATTGAACTGACGGTATATTTCGTATTCCGCGACAGGGTCAAGGGCTGCCGTCGGCTCGTCGAGAACCACCATCGGGGCTTTCTTATGAAGCGCCCGCGCGATCGCAAGCTTCTGCTGCTCACCACCGGAGGGTTCTATGCCATTCTCATCAAACGGCTTGAACAGAAGCGTATCCGCTCCATTTCCGAGGGAATTCACCCTGTCGGCAAGCCCCACCTTTTCAAGCAGCGCTGAAAGCTCGTCGTCCGAAATGTTCCCGCAGGCAGAAACGTTATCCCTTATCGAAAATGCAAACAGCATGAAATCCTGAAAGACCGGCGCGAAGAGCTTCATGTATTCAGCGATGTCGTATTCCTTTATGTCAATACCGTCCAGCAGGATCTCTCCAGATGTCGGGTCGTAAAGCCGGCACAGCAGCTTGATGAACGTCGTTTTACCCGCGCCGTTAAGCCCCACGACTGAAAGGTGCTCTCCCTGCCGGAGCGTGATATTCACCCCGTCAAGCACCTTCACGTCCGTGTGCGGGTAGGTGAAGCACACATTCCGGAATTCCACCGTGTGCTCTCCCCTGCTGACGTGACGCGTCCCGCTGTGTATCGCAGATGGGTAACGCATGAATTTCACGTACTCATAAGCGTAATTAGTGCGCTTGACCAGCTCCTGAATATTCCGGAGCAGGCTCTCCATGGAATTCGTGAATGTCTCCCCGGAGGAAAGCATCTGTGAAAACACCCCGAGCGTCATTCTTCCGGTGATGACCATTACCCCGAGCATAAGGTATGTGAGAAATCCCCGAAGCGCATTCGCAGGGACTTTCATCAGCTGAAACGGAAGCTGTCTTTTCGCAATGGAGCCCCATTGTCCGCAGCTTTCACGGGTGTATTCAGTCCACTTGCCGAGAATCATGTCCTTTGCGTTGTAAAGACGGATATCCTTTCCATAGCGGAAATCTGTTATTTCCCAGCCGAGATAGCCGAATATGCGGTTGACCTTTGACAGCTTCTTGTATCCGTCGATTTCAATATCGCTGACTTTTTTGTTGGAAAACACGCTGACTGCCAGCACAACAGCTATTATCGGCAGCAGAAGCGGCGCGTTGATCACTATCAGCGCGACAACTCCGGCTATAACGGAAACATTTATGACTATCGCAAAAAACGGCGTTATTATGCCGGTGAACCCTCCGGAATACCACGTCATTCCCTCGCGGGCTTTCTGCAGCAGGTCGAGTGCGTTTTTGTCCTCAGTCAGCTGAAAATCAAGCTCCATGGTACGTCGGCTGAGCTTTTCGGTGAAGTAATTTTCAAACATGTCAGAGTACTTTTCAAGCTGAATGTCCACCGTTGATATCCCCGCGGAAATCAGCCGCTCGCCTCCCACAAGTATCGCTGCATAAATCAGCAGGCGCGTTATGCTGCGTTCCCCGCACAGTTCGTTTATGATCAGCGGGAGCATGAGAATATTTATGAACGGTGCGATTATCGTGAGCAGCACATTTGCCCCACCCAGGAAAAAGTACCACTTATATTTCTTCCAGGCTTCTGGGACGAAAAACGCAAGCACCTCACGGACATGTGACTTTTCCTTATTCCGCTGCATTCGCGCATCCCTCCTTGTAATACTGAGCCTGTATCTCAAACATTTTTGCGTACTCGCCGCCCTTTGCCAGCAGTTCCTCATGCGTGCCGTATTCCACCAGCTCACCGCCGATGAACATCGCCACCTTGTCGCAGAACCTCGTTGACGAAAGCCGGTGCGAGATATAGACGGCGGATTTGTCCTGTATCATTCCGTCAAAGCTGCGGTAAAGTTCGTATTCTGCGAGAGGGTCGAGGGCTGCCGTCGGCTCGTCGAGAACCACCACGGGAGCGTTCTTGTACAGCGCCCGTGCAAGCGCAAGCTTCTGTTTTTCGCCGCCCGAGAGGTCAACACCGTCGTCGTACAGGACTTTAAGCAGCTGCGTATCCACGCCGTCGGGCAGGCTTTTCAGCTTTTCGCCAAGCCCCGAGCGTTCAAGGCAGTTCTGTGCTAATTCTCTGTCTGTGTTTTCAGGGGGAAGCATGGAAACATTCTCGCTCATCGGGAACGCGAAAAGCTTCACGTCCTGAAATACCGGTGAGAACAGCCTGTAATAATCGCTGCGCCGAAACTTCCGGATATCGGTTCCGTTGAGCAGTATTTCACCCTCAGTCGGGTCGTACAGCCGCAGGAGCAGCTTTATGAGCGTGGTTTTTCCCGCGCCGTTCATGCCGACTATCGCAAGGCGCCTGCCAGCTTCAAGGGTCAGGTTCAGGTCTTTGAGCGCGTAATCCTCAGCGCCCTTGTAACGGTAGGAAACGTGTCTGAATTCAAATGTAAGCCTGCCCTCCGGCAGCGGAAGCCCGGGTTCGTCTTTCTCTGCCGTATCGAGGAACGACCGGAAATCGTCGGTTTCCATAGACGTTTTTCTGAACCCACCAAGCGAATTCAGAAACTCAGTCAGCGTCGCGGAAAAAGTCCCGGAAAGCCCGAGATAAAGCGTGAAATCGCCGATGGACATATTCTGCCCCACAACGCAGAAAATCAGCACGCCGTAAATAGCGGCGTTGGAAACAAGGCTCATCGCATGCGAAAAAAAGCTGTTGCCGAGCCATAAGTTACGGCTGTGGAAAAACCGCTCCCGCTTTTCGTCAAGTATCTCGTGCTGCTTGCCGGCAAGCGCTTCTTTCATATCGAAGAGCCGGATATCCTTTGCATAGTCGAAATCCTGGGTCACACGCTCCATATAGTTTATTTTTCGCCATGTCGGAGCGAGGACGTCCCAGACTTCCTTCTTATCGCGCTTCACCGTGTGCCTGAAAAACAGGAACTGCGCAAACGACATCGCCGCGATGACAAGTATCAGCCGCCAGTCAAGCACCACGACCGCCGTAAAAGTCACCGCCATTACAAGTGCCTGCTGTACGATTTTGTACATTCCGCGCATAAGCCCTTCAATGCCGACGTCGTTGCCGGCGCAGGCATTCGTGGCTTTCTGATATGCATCCAGCATGTCGGGGTCCTCAAGGCTCTGGTAATCCATGCCGAGGGCTTTCGCGTTCTTTTCGGTTATCACCGACATTCTGGCAAAAACAAGACCAAACCATATTTTGTTGTTGCATATTGTGTTAAGTCCCGCAGCAGTTATCTCTATCACTGCCGCAATGCACAGCAGGGGTATCAGCGGTGCGCAGTCGCCGGCTTCTGCCTGCTTCTGGACTAAATCTATAACGTACTTGCCGATATAGCTCCACAGAAAGCACATCAGCGCCCCCGTGACGACCCCGGCCGCCATCATCGGCAGTACTTTCGGGGAATACCTGCGGACAACGCCCAGCGCATAGCCGCAGTTGCTCAGAATTCCGTATTCCCGGTGGAGCGAATTACTTTCCGGCTTTGTCTTTTTCATCTTTACGCTCCTTGTAGGTGTCATTCTTCATGTACGGGGAATTGCGCTGATTTGTCTGGAAATTGAACGAACCCGGACGATTCAGCAGAGTTTTCACAAACGTCAGGAACAACGGAAAGGTGCAGTCTGCCAGATACTGATAGATTTTTTCAGTCTGTTCGCCGCCATCAAGCGTAGCTTCCCATATAAAATGGAATTCCAGCAGGCCGTCGATTATCTTACGTGCGTTTTCAGAACTTATCCCGAGTTCCTTTTCGAGGGTCTGCGCACGGAAGAACATCATCGTGCTCCTGCCTGCAAGGTAATACATTGCCCGCAGCGCATTCGGCACAGCGAGAAACCTGAACAGCTTCACCATGTTTTCGTCATAGCGTAGCGGACCGTCCAGACCGTTCTTCGGCTCCGGCATAAGGAAAAAGTACTGCAGATTTGCATTCAGCCTCATCTGAAGCACCCCGGTCTCAAGCGTTACCTGGCTGTATGTCGGGTATTCCCCCTCGTTGTTAAGAATCGATTCGGAAATCGGCCAATAATCGTCGGAGCCGCACATTCCCATCAGCATCGAGCGGCAGGTGTTATAAGCGTCTGCCATGGTTTCCTTACCTTTGACGTCGGGGTCGAATGCCTGCACATTGAAATGGTCAATGACCTGCTGGTAAAAGCTCTTTTCCGGAGCGGGTTCCCTGCCGAAAAGTTCGTCGATGGTGACTCCAAGTACGTCCGCTATCGCGGGTATCAGCTGCGCGTCGGGGTAGCTCTGCCCCTCCCATTTGGATACCGCCTGCGGGGATACTCCCACAGCGTCCGCAAGCTGTTCCTGGGTGAGCCTCTTTTCACGACGGATACGCCTGAGCGAGGTGTTAAACTGATTTTCCATAGCTGTCATCTCCTTTCGTTGTATACAGTATATCACAATCTCTGGTAGTATTCAAGCCAATTGTAATTGTGCCGTTCAGTTTCTGGTTGATAGAATTCTGTAAATTCAACCGTAGATTTACAAACGGCTTTAACTCAGAAATATTGTTTACATGTGCTACTGATAAGGTATAACTATTTTCTCAGATTGCGCTATGGCAGCGACCTTGAGGAACTCCAAGTGATCTTATCCATAAAATCAAAGGGCTGCCATATGCGACAGCCCTTTAATTCATCAGCGTATCTCAAAACCATATCCACCCTCGACCGGAATGTTTTCTGAGTCGATGCTGTCTATGCACCCCCAGGAATGTTCATCAAGGGCACGTATAACAGCCGCGATATCAGCCGGATAACCCTCCGCTTCCATCTCAACCGTGCCGTCGCTGCAGTTTCTCACCCAGCCGGTCACGCCGCGGTTTTTAGCGCTGTAGCAGGCTTTGTACCGAAATCCTACCCCCTGCACATTTCCGTGAAAAATATAGTGTATGCGTATTTTTTCCGTGTTCATGGTTTACCTCTCTATTAATAAATCAGCGGTTTGCTACTCTGAAACCATTCCAGATTTAAAGCAACACCGCACAAAGACCATATTTTGTATTTTGTGCGGTATTGCCTTAAAACAGATCCAGCATGCTGTCCAGATATATTTCTTCCCTGACATTCAGCTGATACTCCGGCTTGGTCATGTAATATAGCAGGAACTCCAGAACTACCGCGCTGCCGAGCCCTCTTCCCTCGATTTTGAAATTCGAAAAGCCCATTGGCAGATATACATTCCGGATATCGTTTATGCTGATAAATCCCGGATTTTTCATTGCTTCAGAAAAACGATAGCCATTGCCGGCATTCGGGGCTTTACAGCGATGTTCGGGGCAGTTTTCCCCGAGATTTTTGCGGCTGACATTTTCGTAACAGTTCTTTCTGTCCGTGCAGCCAAACCAGCAGCATTCATTACACAGGAATTCCACCTTGTTTTTCTGTGACGCGGACAGTGAATTCAGCTTGTCGAATGTCTTGTTCAGCCGGAAATCCGGCACAACAAAGCTGAAATCTTCACGCTCGAGCTCATGCACAAACTGACGGAAATCAGTCAGCACCTTGGTGGTGGAAGACACAAAATAAAATTCCGGATAGCGCTTTTTCAAATACTCCAGCAGTATATCCGAATGGATTATTACGCCGTTCCGCGGCTCTTTGCTTTCGCCGAACAGCGCGCATAGTGCATTGCATTTTCTGTCGGACAGGTGTTCCGCGCAAAGCAGTGAATTGCTGAACGTCAGCCGCGACGAAACACCGTATTCCTGCATGAGCTTCAGAACTTCACGCGGCTCATGCTCTCCAAAACCTACGCGGCCGCCTCCCCAGACGCAATCCGCAGGAGCGCCATACACAGAGCCAATCTCACACCAGTCGTAAAAGTATTCCCTGTGCCCCCGGAAAAGCGGCAGGAAAACGCTGTACAGATCATAGAACTCAAACAGACCGGGAAGATGGTAGTATGCGGTGCGTTTTTCCATATTTCCTGCCACCTTTCAAAAAAGCTATGCTTGATATAACTTGCCGATATGCACGGAGTTCCCCGGAAATGAACATATGTGCAAGGTTTATTATATCACACGACCTGCTAAAAGTCAAACTTTAACTGTATTAATGCGGACTGTACAAAACGGATATTCCGTGCTATAATAAATGCAAGGGGTTTAAACAAACACAGAATTTACTCTGAATTAAACGTATTAAGGAGATCTTGCTATGAAAGAAATAAGATGGGCAGTGCTTGGCACCGGGGTCATCGCAAATGAAATGGCAGCCGCATTAAAGAAAAACGGCAGAAACATATGCGCCGTCGGCAACAGGACGCATTCAAAGGCAGTTGCATTTGCTGAAAAATACGGAATACAGAAGGTTTATGACAATTTCAACGAAATGTTTTCAGACCCAGATATTGACGCTGTCTATATCACCACGCCGCACAACACGCACATCGGATTCATGAAAAAAGCAATTGCAAACGGCAAGCACGTTCTGGTGGAAAAATCCATCACGCTGAACAGCAGCGAACTTTCAGAAGCAATGGCGCTCGCGAATGAAAAGGGCGTCGTTATCGGCGAGGCAATGACAATATACCACATGCCGATATACAAGGAACTCCGAAAGCTGCTTGACTCCGGTAAACTCGGAAAGGTAAACCTTATAACAATGAACTTCGGCAGCTTCAAGGATTACGACATGAACAACAGGTTCTTCAACAGGGAACTTGCGGGCGGCGCCATGCTGGATATTGGAGTTTACGCGCTGTCATTCATCAGATTTTTCATGAGCGAAAAACCGTCCAATCTTCTTTCGCAGGTAAAGAACGCACCTACCGGCGTTGACGAGCAGGCTGGTCTGCTTCTTATGAACGATGCCGGGCAGATGGCTTCGGTCATGCTTTCGCTGCACTCAAAGCAGCCGAAAAGGGGCATGGTCTCCTGCGAAAATGGCTATATTGAGATAATGGAATACCCGAGAGCCTGGGAAGCTTCGGTAACATACACTGATTCAGGGAAAACCGAGGTTATCAGGGCAGGTGAAAATGCTGACGCGCTCGCTTACGAGCTTCATGACATGGAAATGGCGATAAACGGCGACGCCGAATGCATGCGCCTTGATTACACCCGCGACGTTATGGAAATGATGACGGAATTCAGAAATTCCTGGGGACTAATGTACCCGGAAGAAGAATAACCACTGCTCGTATAATTCAGGCTCTGTGAAGCAGAAATGGCGCGGGAATTTGATATTCCCGCGCCATTATGCACTTGAAGAACATAAAAGGTGCAGGGAGTAAATCACCTGCGCCTTTTTCAAAACTCGATCATTCCTTCGCCGACTGACAGTTCAGCCGAATGAAACGGTATCACCCTGCGGAATTTATTTCGCTTTACAAGCTCCGTGAATTCATCGTGATTCTGGTGTACCGGATATCTCAGGAACTTCATTTTTCCTGATTTTATCAGCCTTTCGCTAGCTGTATCCGGCTCGGGTGTCCCGGTCATTATCGCAGCGCCGCCACTTGCGAGAATGCTTTCCGTGATATTCTGCGAATAGCTGCTGCGCAGCTGCGGGTCGCTCAGAAACAGTATATCGCAGGCAGTCCCGGGAGTATACAATCTGGCATACAGCGTTTTATTCATGAACCAGCGGCGTTCAGAAAGTTCGTTCATCTGGCTCATGAAGCAATCATCTCCGCAGCACGTCATTTCCGGGAACTTCTCGTTGAACAGCCGCAGCAGATCGATCCCCCTGCCGTATTTCGGCACCGGAAATACTATCGTTCTGTGCTGTTCCTTCATCTCGGAAACAGCGGAGGTCAAATCGCTGCAGCATTCCGAAAAGCTGCGGCTGTCGCGTCCGTATGCGCAGTCTATCACCGCAATGTCGGCGGTTCTGTCGCATATAGGGTCGCAGTGGTACATCAGGGAATTTTCAGTGTAATCGCCGGAAAACAGCAGTTTCTTTCCCGCAATGTGAAACTCATACCACACCGCGCCCTGGCAATGCCCGCTCCTGCCGTGGGCAAACTTTATCCCGCCTATCTCACCGTGCAGTTTTTTCAGCGCGACTGAATACTTCGGCTTGAACGGCAGCTGCTCCAGCGTTGGCGCAGCCGCGACGATAACGCCGGAAAATCCGCGCTCGTACAGCCACGGAAGCGCCCCGGTGTGGTCGGCGTGGGAATGCGTCAGAAACACGTATTCCAGCCGCTTTATCTCGTTTTCCGTCAGGTTCGGGAACGGCTCGTCAGCCCCTGCCATAATCCCGCAGTCAACCAGAAACGGCGCGGTGTAGTCCACAAAAAAGCAGTTTCTGCCATGTTCGCCGCAGCCGCCAGCTATTTTCAAATTCATATCAGCGCTCCTTTTGTCTGTCAATAGATCTGTTTAAGATAAGCAGTGCAGTCGTGGTGAAAAGCACGCACAGTACCGCCATCGCCATGCCGACCGACACGCTCCCCTGCTCGAATTCCCGCACGATATATGTGGAAACCACCAGCGTATTAGGGGGCGCGATAAGGCTTGCCGTAACCAGCTCGCGGAATGCGATTATGAACGTCATGGTCCACCCGGCAAACACGCCTTTCATGATGAGCGGCAATGTCACGCGCCGGAAGATATACCCCGGGCTTCCCCCGAATACCCGGGCTGCCGCTTCAAGGCTGCCGGAAATCTGCGTGAACGACGATGTGACATACTGTATCGTGTACGGCAGGAACAGCACCACATACGCAAGTATCATTATCCCGAGCGTGTTGTACAGCGGAATTACGTTGTAAATCCGGTTCCAGAACAGCATTATTCCTATCACGAGAACGATCCCCGGCAGCATTTCCGGCAGAAGCCCGACGACCTCCACCACTTTCCCCAGCTTTGAGCGGGATTTACGCACCGCTATCACGATGAGCGTTCCGAGAACAGCGCATATGGTCGCGGCGCCTACTGCGAGAATTAGACTGTTGCCAAGCGCGCGTATTCCCTTTTCATTTTCGGTGAACAGGTCGATGTAATGCTGGAACGTGAAATTCCCCGGTCGGAAGCCATAACCGCGCAGATTTATCAGCGATGTGGAGATAATCGAGAAATACGGAATTCCCACCGAAAGCAGAAGAACAACCGCAATATACGCCCAGCCGAGTATCTTTGCCGGCGTGCGCAGCTTTAATTCCGTAAAACGGCTGCCCTTTCCGCTTACAAGGTTGTAACTCCTGCGAGATGTGACGTAATTCTGCAGGAACCACATCGCAATGCACACCCCGACAAGCACGGAAGCAAGCACCGCAGACTTGCCGAAATCTATCGGCGCAACAGTCGCGTAACGGTGTATCTCCGTCGTGAAAACGTAATATCCGATGCGCTTTCCAAGGGTCGCGGGGGTGCCGTATTCCGCGATGGTCTTGACGAACACCAGCAGCGCGCCGATGGCGTAATTCCCACTGATGAGCGGCATGAATATCTTACGCAGCCTGCTGCCGAACGAGGCGCCGAACACCGCTCCGGCTTCCTCGAGGCTGGAGGGGATATTCAGCATTGCATTCTTGAGTATCGTCAGCATGAACGGGAATACGTGCAGGCTCATGACAAGCACAAGTCCCCCCAGCGTGAAGAACCAGTTTTCGCTGCCTGCCGCTGCGGGAATAAGCTGCTGCAGCAATCCGCGCTTCTGCATGAACAGTATCCAGCCCATTGAAGCAATGTAAGGCGGCGTCATGAACGGTATCATGAATATTATATCAAAAAAACGGTATTTTGCAAAGCGGGTGCGGGAAAAAAGATATGCAAGCGGCGCGGCGATTATGGTCGAAACTATCACCACCAGTAATCCCAGGAGCAGCGAGTTGAATATCATCTGCGCATTTTCGCTTTCCGTCAGCGTCTGCCATGCCGTGACATAATCAGGGCGGCCATCTCTTATGACCGCCCTGAGGAATATCATGACAAGCGGGCAGACGATCAGGAATATCAGCACAGCCGCAATTATTATCAGCGGCAGATATTTCTTAATTCTGATCGTTTTCATCTCGTCAACCGCAGATCTCGTTTATTTTTGCAGCGGAATCAGAAGCAATTTCCATCATCTTGTCCCAGTCGCATTCTATCTGTGGGATATCCTCGAGATTGGTTCTGCCCTCGCACTTGACGTCGCTTCTGCCGGGGAGGAGATATGCGTCTGCGACCAGCTTCTGCGCGTCGTCAGAGAAGAGGTAATCCACGAAAGCCTTTGCGTTTTCAACGTTAGGCGCGGTGTTCATTATCATCGCCGGACGGGGGTTAACTACGGTTCCGCCGGCGGGATAGTAGATAGCGAGCGGCTCGCCCTTTGCGATGGAGGAATATGCGTTGTAGTCCACGCCTGCGACAAGCGCGCCGACCTCGCCGGTGGTGACTGCTTCAAGAGCAGCCTTGTTTGCGCCGGGGACTATCATTCCGTTAGCGGCCATGCCCTCGAACGCGTCCCAGCCGTACTTGTTCACGAAACCTGCAACGAAATCCTTGCATGCGCCGGATTTCTCAGGATCGGGGATCGCAAGCAGTCCCTTAAACTGCTCGTCAGCAAGCTCGCTCCAGTCTGCGGACATCTCGGGTATAACGGTGGTGTTGTAGATAATTCCGACTGCGGAAGCGCTGTAACCGAACAGCGTGCTGTCAGCGTCTATCCAGCCGTCAACGATCTTGTCGGCATTTGCGGGGGTGTAGCTCATTATCTGCCCGTCAGCCTTCATGGAAAGTCCGTCAGACCAGGAAGCAAGGATAACTACGTCTGCCACGGGGGTTGCCTGCTCAGCCTCAAGTCTTGCGAGTATCTCGCCGGTGGTGCCCTGGAATACATCTACCTGCACGCCGGTCTTGTCGGTGAAGTCAGCAGCAAGCTTGTCTGCAAGTCCTGCGGGAGAGGGCATGTACACTGTTACCTTTCCGGAAAGCGCGGCGTTTTCTTCTGCGGAGGTGTCAGCGGTGCTGTCGGCTTCGGAGGCTGTGGCGTTTTCCGGAGCATTCGAAACGGAATCCGATTTTGCCATGCTGGAGGGCTTTGACGCGCCGGAAGCGTCATTTGCGGAACATGCCGCAAATCCCATGCACATTAATCCGGCAGTCATTGCTGCGAGTATTTCCTTCATTTTCATCGTTGTTACCTTTCTTTCACTGTGATAATATCTTCTTTATTTATGTAAATGGAAACATGCGTCCCCACCTGCATTCTGTCGTTTGTTATCATTGTCCATATATGGTCGTCATGCTTCAGCTTCGTCTGGTATGAACCACCGAGAAACTGCACTGAAAGCACATCGGCGGCGAATTCATCAGATGCCGCGCCCTGCGAAAACCGCGCCTTTTCCGGACGGAACATGTGCGTTTCATCAAGCCAGTTGGAGGAGCCGATAAACTTTGCAACGAACTGTGTTTCCGGGCTGGAATAGATATTCTCAGGGGAAGCATACTGCTCGACTGTTCCACCGTTCAGCACCGCGATTTTATCGCTCATGCTCATTGCTTCCGTCTGGTCGTGGGTGACGAAAACCGCTGTGATACCCAGCCGGGAAATGAGTTCCTTCAGCTCCACACGCATTTCTTCACGCAGAAGTGCGTCAAGCGCCGACAGCGGCTCGTCAAACAGAATGCACTGCGGTTCGATAACGATAGCCCTCGCGAATGCAACGCGCTGCTGCTGACCTCCTGAAAGCTGGTGCGGAAACCTTGAAGCGAACTCGTCCAGCTGCACCGCATGGAGCGCGTTCCGTACTTTCTCATCAAGGTTTTTCGTGTTGTGCGCCGCTCGCAGCCCGAAAGCCACGTTTTCGTAAACGCTCATGTGCGGCCACAGCGCAAAGTCCTGGAACACAAACCCCAGGCCGCGCTTTTCCGGAGGGACGCTTATCTTCTTTTCGGAAGAAAAAACTACCCTGTCGTCAAAGCAGATCTCGCCGGTGTCCGTGGTTTCCAGCCCGGCGATCATGCGGAGAAGCGTGGTCTTTCCGCAGCCGGAAGGTCCCAGCAGGGTCGTGAAGCTGCCGCTTTCTATTGTAAGCGACGTGGTGAGTATTACTTTTTTCTCACCGAATGATTTTGTTATTCCTGTTAGCGTTATTTTCATCTGTTCCCCCGATTTGATTTATCTTGCTTTATTTTATCAAATCAAGTGTAAAGTGCGCTATCATGTTCAGATTATATTTGTGTAAAATATTCCTGGTTTCACGTTAATAAAAAATGCGGGTGTAAATCTGGTATTATCAATTGTTTTCTTTCTGGACATTGAAACATACTCAGATTTGGTTATAATAAAATACAAGAGAGCGCTCAGAACTATAATACCAGAAGGAGAACAACACCATGTCAGACAGACTTGAACTCAACAAAAACCTTGCCCAGATGCTCAAGGGCGGCGTAATAATGGACGTAACCACGCCGGAACAGGCAAAGATCGCAGAGGCTGCGGGCGCCTGCGCAGTTATGGCGCTGGAGCGTATCCCTGCGGATATCCGCGCTGCCGGAGGCGTTTCCAGAATGAGCGACCCGAAGATGATAAAGGGTATTCAGGAAGCCGTTTCGATTCCGGTAATGGCAAAGTGCCGTATCGGTCATTTCGCAGAGGCGCAGATACTCCAGGCCATTGAGATCGACTACATCGACGAGAGCGAAGTGCTTTCCCCTGCCGATGATAAGTACCACATTGACAAGACCAGGTTCGATGTTCCGTTCGTATGCGGTGCAAAGGATCTTGGCGAGGCGCTGCGCCGTATAAACGAGGGTGCTTCCATGATACGCACAAAGGGCGAGCCGGGCACAGGCGACGTCGTTCAGGCGGTCCGTCACATGAGAATGATGCAGAGTGAGATACGCCGTATAGGTTCCATGTCCGAGGACGAACTGTTTGAGACAGCAAAGGCGCTTGCTGTACCGTATGAACTCGTTAAATTCGTTCACGAGAACAAGAAGCTGCCGGTAGTCAATTTCGCAGCCGGCGGCGTTGCAACTCCTGCAGACGCTGCCCTGATGATGCAGCTTGGCGCAGAGGGCGTATTCGTAGGCTCAGGCATTTTCAAGTCCGGAAATCCCGAAAAGCGCGCAGCAGCAATCGTCAAGGCGGTAACGAACTTCACCGACGCAAAGCTGCTCGCAGAGCTTTCCGAGGACCTCGGTGAAGCAATGGTCGGCATAAACGAACAGGAAATAGCACTGCTGATGGCGGAGCGTGGCAAGTAATGAGAATAGGTGTTTTAGCGCTCCAGGGCGCATTCATCGAGCACGAAAAAATGCTGTCACAGCTTGGCGCAGAAAGTTTTGAAATACGCCAGCTCAAAGACCTCTCCCAGCCGATGGACGGACTTGTGATCCCGGGTGGTGAAAGCACAGTCCAGGGGAAGCTGCTGCGTGAACTCGGCACGATGGAACCTCTGCGTGATATGATAAACTCCGGGCTCCCGGTTTTCGGGACCTGCGCAGGGCTGATACTTCTCGCAAAGGATATTGAAGGCGGTGAAGCCCCGCACCTTGCCGTAATAGATATCACCGCAAAGCGCAACGCTTACGGCAGGCAGCTTGGAAGCTTCTCATTCAACGGAGAATTCAAGGGGCTCGGCAATATCCCGATGACATTTATCCGCGCGCCTTATATCAGCCGTTCGGACGGCGCTGAGATCCTCGCAGAAGTAAACGGAAAGGCTGTCGCGGCACGCCAGCAGAATATTCTGGTGACTGCGTTCCACCCGGAACTTACCGACAACACAGCGGTCCACGGCTACTTTCTGGATATGGTCCAGGCTGCGGGAAAATATTCGGCTGCTGTATAAAAAACCATGGTCACCAAAGTGTTATTCCCGCTCTTCTTTCAGGCATTCTACCATGTCAACTTTTTTCAGCTTCCGTGCGGAAAGCGCAAGAGACACAACATAGGCTGCCGCTATGAACACTGCGCTGATGAGCAGCGTTTTTCCGGTAAGCGTTGTGGACATCAGCATGCCGCCGGAGAAAGTTGGCGATATAGGCATAGTCCACATCTTCGCGGACGCCTTCCACATAGTCCAGCACCAGTTTTGCATTCTTTACCGCGTATTCTGCGGAAAAATACTTCCTGGTTTCCTCCATTTCCTGCATGAGCGCTATATCGTCTGGCTTGAAGTGGAACGAAAATGCGGTGTTAGGACGAAACAGCTCCACGTAATAATTAAAGTTCACCTCTAAAGAACTCCGTTATCGGTATCTTGTCCCGGGCGCCGAATTTTGTTCTCAGTTCCTGTTCTGACACGGCGTCGAAGTCGTCTATTATCTCAGCCACCAGCTGTCCCTTTGTGGCGTAGAAGTTGTAAAACGTTCCCTTTGCAATGCCGACGCTATCAGAAAGCTCGGCAACTGTCGTTTTGCGTATCCCTTTTGTTTCAAAGAGCCGTAGAGCCGCTTCCTTGATCTGTCTGCTTATCTCCAGACGTTTCTTCTCGCTGAATATTACGGGCATTATCGTTTCCTCCTGCCTTAAATGACTAATCTGTCAAATCGGTCATTTGTGTTATATCGCACTAACTCATTGGTTGTCAAGAGCGGAATTCAAAAAAGATGTTGAAAAAGTCAGGGCATAGTGATATAATGAAAAAGTTAAGTACGGATATCAGCATATAAAAAGCGTCCGCTGCGATGATATCTTCATATCGGAACAAGCCCGATGAATGAAAAAATTTAAGGTGAAAAATGAACATTGAGTATATCCATGAACCGACCGACCTGCAGTGCGGTCAGGCTGTCCTTGCAATGCTGCTCGGGACGACCGCCGAATACATATGCGAATATCTCGGCAACGACCGCGAAACTGACCTCCGCGAAATGAAGCGCGTACTGACTGAACACGGCATAAAATTCTCGCCCGAGCGTAAGCAGGCGCAGGCTGCCTGCGACCTTCCCGGGTGTGCGATACTCAGCCTTGAGACCCCGCGCTGCTGGCACTGGGCGCTGTATGCGGACGGCGTTTTTTACGACCCCGAGCATGGAATACTAAGCGATTTTCCGCAGTCTGCACGAAAGTTCTACTGGGAGATATTCCCCGAAAAATAAACAGCGCACAGTTTATGATCTGTGCACTGTAGCTTTCAGAATAGCATGCCGTCAAGCTTTTCCCTGATGATTTCCGGACCGATGAAAACGCATTGCTGTTCACCTGTCGGCTTTTCAACGCCGGTAATGCTGTACATTCCCTCGGCAAGATCAAATCGCACAAGCTCTCCACCGCAGAGTATCTCACCCTTGGCACGGACGATATTCCCGTAATACCCCCAGAGAAGCCCCCGGAGCAGCTCCACAAGTTCAGCGATATTGTGAACACCCTTTCCTTTTATCGTGTGTTCCTCTAACTGCTCAGAACGCAATTTTATTGGGACCCGCGCTGCAGGAACGTGTTCTGAACCGAACAGCCCGTTCCACCATTCGTCTGTTTTTTGAGTGTAATGCTCTGATATTATCTCTGCGTACGGGTTTATTTCGTGTATCTCATTACAAAGCGATCCGATTTGCTCAAGTTCTGCGTTTTCTGTTTTTGAAAGAACCACCACCGGTGCGTTTCGTATCTGGTCGCAGTATATTGCGCTGTTCGCTCCTGCGATAAATCCGGCAGGGGACACTATTGTTATCGGCTTTGCGAGGGAGATGCTGCCATAGCACAGCTTTCGCAGAGAATTGATCACGGAGCCAAGCTCGGCAGCGCCGGTCGGCTCTATGACAAGGTACTCCGGATCGAGCGTTGTGGAAACCGTAAGCACGGAATTCACAAAGCTGTCCTTCATGGTGCAGCATACGCAGCCTTCCATGAACTCAAGCACTTCTATGCCGCTTCCGGAAACCGCATTGGAATCCAATGCAGCACTGCCGAATTCGTTTTCCATGACAACAATATTCTTTCCGGTACGTCTGATGATTTCCTTGATAAATGTTGTTTTTCCCGCTCCGAGGAACCCGGAAATGACAAGTATTTTCACGTTTTCTCCTTTAGATATACTTTAAGCCGGGAATTTCTCCCGGCTTAAAGCTGAAGGTACATCTATTGAAAAAGTCCGTCAGTCTGCGAACTTTACAACAGGCTTGATAAGATCTGCGGGCTTGTCTTTCATGATCTGGAGCGCCTCCGGAACATGGTCCCAGCCCTCGTAAATGTGCGTGGACAGCAGGCTGACGTCAAGCCTGCCGGAAGATACCAGGGCGCCGAGCTTTTCCATTCTCAGACGTCCACCGGGCATAAGACCGCCGTTTATCTGCTTGTGACCCATGCCTACACCCCACTCAACACGCGGAATATTGATATAGGTACCGCTGCCAAGGTAATTTACGCTGCCAATCTTTCCACCAGGCTTGAGCGACTTGACTGCGGATTCAAACGTATCAACAGTACCACCGGCGATTATGACCTTATCGACACCTTTGCCGTGAGTCATAGCGAGAACCTGTTCCTCAATGGTGCCGTCCTTGTAGCTGACGAATTCAGTTGCGCCGTATTTCTTTGCGGCTGCGACGCAGTTAGGACGTGTGCCGACTGCGATTATCCTGGAAGCGCCGCGTAGATTAGCGCCTGCAACGGACATAAGGCCTACCGGGCCGATACCGATTACAAGCACCTCGTCGCCGAATTGAACATCGGCCAGTTCCACGCCGTGAAATCCAGTGGGAACCATGTCGGACAGCATGCAGGCGTCCACAACGTTTATGTTTTCAGGCAGAAGCGCGAGGTTTCCGTCTGCGTCGTTCACATGAAAATATTCAGAGAAAACGCCGTCCTTGAAATTTGAGAACTTCCAGCCCGCAAGCATTCCACCGGAGTGCATTGCATATCCTGCCTGCGCTTCAAGCGAGTTCCAGTCAGGGGTTATAGCAGGGACGAGAACGCGGTCGCCGGGCTTGAAATCCTTGACGAGAGAACCGACCTCGACAACTTCAGCACAGCATTCATGACCGAGTATCATGTTGTGCCTGTCGCCTACGGCGCCCTCCCAGACGGTGTGAACGTCAGAGGTGCAGATGGCGATCGCCAGCGGCTTGCATATTGCGTCCAGCGGTCCACAGACGGGGACGTCCTTTTCAACCCAGCCAACCTCGCCGATTTTGAGCATTGCGTAACCTTTCATGTGCAAACTTCCTTTCGAAAACGTATTCACAAGTAACCTTTGAGTTACGTTTTGATTATATACCTTTTTGTGATGTTTGTCAACAGAAAGTTCGTGGTGTTAGACGAATTCGTTAATTTTCGCCAAGAAGAAGCTTTGCTGAATGTACACTTTCGCCAAATCTGCAGCAGCCTGCACGATACATGCTGTATGCTGTTTCGATGTCCTTTATACCACCGGCAGCCTTGATTTTTATGTTGCCACTTACAGAAGCCTTCATAAGCTGGATATGGCGCAGTTCCGTCGGCTTCCTGTGCCAACCGGTGCCGCTCTTGACGAATGCCGCTCCTGACTGCCCGGACAGTTCACAGCCGAGTTTTATCTGGGCGTCAGTCAGGTTGTTCACTTCAAGAATGACCTTTAAAGGAACCTTTCCGCAAAGCCTGGTGAGCGCGCTGATTTCTTCAATTATGAGTTCCTCTCTTCCGGATTTGAGCCATGACTGATTTATCACCATATCAAGTTCACCGCAGCCGTATTTCAGCAGGCGTTCCGCAATGAACAGCTTTGTGTCTGTTTCCTCGCAGCCTGAGGGAAACCCCACCACGCCGCCGACTGTTACCCCCGTGCCCTCCATCATGGAACAGAGAAGCTCCGTATTTGCCGGCATTGCGAATACCGCTGCGCAGTTCAGCCGTACTGCCATCTCCGCCATCTCTCCGAGTTCCTCTGCGGTGTTGTCCGCTCTCACGCAGCTAAGGTCGATCATTTCCGGCAGCTGCTTCCGGAATTCATCAATGTTCATATCCAGCCTCCAAACGTGTTCTAAACATCACTTGTTTCTTCCCTCAGTGGTTATCTTCACTTTATATTTGTTTGCCAGCACGCGAACTTTATCCACACAAAGCGGAGTTTTATCCCTGCCGTAGCAAATGCGTTCCACGATAAGAATAGGCGAGCCGGTCGGAACGTCCAGTATCTGTGCTTCAGAGAAATCGCAGGCTGCTGCAAAAATCGTATCGCTGGTGCTGCATATCTCAAAACCGTATTTTTCTTCAAGAAAGCTGTACAGCCCGACAAAATCCGAGGAATTATCCAGACCCGGCACCAGCCGTTCCGGAATATGGTTGACCATAATGCAAACCGGCACACCGTCGGCAGTCTGGACTCGCTGCACACGCACTACGCTTTCTCCCGGAGCGAGACCAAGCTGCGAAGCGATATCCTCGGGCGGCTGAATTCTGTCTATGTAGCGACTCTTGGTTTCGACCCTGTAGCCGCGCTTCCGGAGCGATTCCGTAACGCTGGTGACGCCGTTGAAGCTCTGCGGGGTCTTGCTGTCAAGCACCATCGTGCCGCGCCCCTGCTTTATCTCCACAAGCTGTTCGTCCGCAAGAAGCTTCATCGCCTTACGAACCGTAGTGCGGCTTACTCCGAAAAGCTGTTCAAGTTCCGGTTCTGTCGGAATAAAACTGCCGGAGGAATACGAACCTCTTTCGATATCGGCTTTTATTTTTTTGTATAATTGTCTGTATGCAGGCTGATTCATTACATCATTCCTTTCTCTTTGGTCATACATTGATTATATCACAAATTTGTTTGTTATTCAAGTGAATAATCCCGTAAACGTAATCATATCGCCGCCAATGGTCGGGATTTCTCTGTCCGCAAGGTCGATATATGCACCGAGGACATAGTTTCCCGACCACATATCGGAAGTCTGCATACGCTTCACGATGAATTCCAGCAGACAGGCTACCGCATTTATTATTGCGGAAATCTGCTCAGAGGTACCGTCCGGTAATGCTGTTTTCATTGCTCTTTATTTCCTGCGGGGTTCCGGTCGCAACGATCGTCCCTCCGCTTTCACCGCCACCGGGTCCCATGTCGATAACATAGTCCGCATTGCGGATAACATCAAGGTCGTGCTCAATAACAACGACGGTCGCGCCGTTGCTTATCAACGCCTCAAAAACGCCGATAAGCACCTGCACGTCCAGTGGGTGCAGCCCGATAGATGGCTCGTCAAAGATGAACACGGAATCCGTCTGCGTTTTGCCGATCTCACTCGCAAGCTTCAGGCGCTGCGCTTCGCCACCGGAAAGGCTGGGAGTTTCCTCACCGAGAGTGAGATATCCAAGTCCCAGCTGACGGAGAATATTCAGCTTCTGACTGACGGCCTTCATTTCCTTGCAGAACTCTATCGCAGAATTTATATCCATATCCATAAGTTCCGGCAGCGAAGCGGACTGCCCGACCTTATTCGTCAACTTCACATCACGGGCGTCCCTTGCGTACCGGGAGCCACGGCAGTCCGGACAGGGAATATTGACATCAGGCAGGAACTGCACGTCAAGGCTTACTACTCCTGTGCCGTCGCAGCCGGGGCAGCGCAGGGAGCCGGTGTTATAGGAAAAATCGCTCGCTTTATAGCCCTTTACCTTTGCGTCCGCTGATTTTGCATACATCTTGCGCATTTCATCATGTACGCCTGCATAAGTAGCCACGGTGGAGCGGACGTTTATCCCGATGGGCGTGGCGTCGATGAGCTTGATATGTTGTATTCCCTCCGCAGTAATACCCCGGATATGAGCCGGAAGCGCCCTGCCCTCGATTTTCGCTCCCAATGCCGGGACAAGGCTTTCAAGCACCATAGTCGTCTTTCCGGAACCGGAAACGCCCGTGACGACCGTCAGCCGCCCTTTCGGGAAGCTCACTTCAAGCGGTTTCACGGTATGTACCCGCGCGGTGGAAAGCTGGATAGCGCCGTAAGAAAACAACTCCTCCGCTGACGTATGCGAACGCTTTGTTTCTGCCCTTCCGGAAAGAAACGGTCCTATCCGGGAGGAGGGATTATCTATAATTGTCGGTATCGTTCCTTCCGCGATGACGTAGCCGCCATTTGCACCGGATTCCGGACCCATTTCAACTATCCAGTCGGCTTCTTTCAGTATCTGAGTATCGTGGTCAACTAAAATTACGGAATTTCCATCCGCAACAAGGTCATGCATAACTCCGGTAAGTCCCACAATGTTAGAGGGGTGCAGACCGATGGACGGCTCATCCAGCACATAAAGCACCCCCGTAGTACGGTTGCGGACGGCACGGGCAAGCTGCATTCTCTGGCGCTCTCCGGTAGACAGTGTAGCAGCAGATCGGTCGAGGGTCAGATAGCCCAGACCTAAGTCCATAAGCCGTTTTGCCGTGCTCTCAAACGATTCACAGATACTCTCCGCCATCGGACGCATTTCGTCAGGCAGGCTTTCCGGAACTCCGCGAACCCAGTCCACCAATTCGGAAAGAGTCATTGTGCAGGCTTCGTCCAGCGATATTCCGCGAAGCTTCGGTGCGCGTGCGGCAGCTGACAGCCGTGTTCCGTGGCACTCAGGACAGATATCCTCCTTCAGGAATTTTTCCACCCGCTTCATGCCCTTTTCATCCTTGACCTTGGAAAGAGCGTTTTCCACGGTGTAAACTGCGTTATAGTAGGTAAAATCCAGCTCCCCAGCCTGATTGGAGTTCTTGGCGTGGTAAAAGATACGCTTTTTCTCGGCAGAACCATGGTAGACGATTTCCTTTTCCCGCTCGGTCAGTTCCCGGAATGGAACATCAGTGCGCACACCCATTTCACGGCAGACGTCAGTCATCAGCGACCACATCAGGCTGTTCCATGGCGCGACTGCGCCCTCATCGATACTCAGGGACTCGTCCGGCACCAGGGAATCCATATCCACAGTACGGACGCTTCCGGTGCCACCGCATTTCTGGCATGCTCCCTGGGAATTGAATGCAAGTTCTTCAGCAGACGGCGCATAAAAATGCTCACCGCATTCCGTGCAGACCAGCTCCTTTCCGGCAGCGACAAGCAAAGACGGCTTTATATAATGCCCATTTGGGCAGCGGTGACTTGCGAGCCGTGAATACATCAGCCGCAGGCTGTTCAGAAGTTCGGTACCGGTACCGAACGTACTGCGTATTCCCGGTACACCGGGGCGCTGATGGAGCGCCAGCGCAGCGGGAATATACAAAACCTCGTCAACGCTTGCTTTGGAAGCCTGAGTCATACGACGGCGCGTGTAGGTAGAGAGCGCCTCCAGATATCGACGGGAGCCCTCGGCATACAACACCCCCAGCGCCAGCGAAGATTTTCCGGAGCCGGAAACTCCGGCAACGCCGACAATTTTATTCAGCGGAATATCTACATTGATGTTTTTCAGATTGTGGACTCTGGCTCCACGAATAAGCATTTTATCTATCATTTTTGTCACCACGGGCAGTCCGCGCCCTTTTCCGAATAGCCGGTCAAGCCGGGCTTTATTCTTTCTGGAATAAATACGTGACGTTCAAAAGCGACGCCACAATAAAAAGTATACCACACCCGGCCGCTATAGTCAACCACATAAGGTCACCTCTAAAAACCTCATGTGAACGAAAAAGTGTCAACGGAAATGTACCTGACAAGCTTATCTGCAATAAAACGATGTATTTTTACCCCTCCTCAAACCGCTTCCGCAGCTTCTCCAGCGCCTTTTTCTCTATCCGCGAAATATAGCTCCGCGAGATTTTGAGCTGCTTCGCTATCTCCCGCTGGGTCATCGCTTCGCAGACGAATCCCCTGCCGTCCCGTATCCCGTATCGCTTGCAGATTATCTCCTTTTCACGCTCGTCAAGCTCCTCTTCGATGTATTTGTACAGCTTCTGCGAATTAATTCTGAGCTCCGTTTCCTCTTCAATGTTCACGCCGCTCGACAGTATGTCAGCTATCGTCAGCGTGTTTCCCTCGCTGTCTGTTTCAAGAGGCTCGTTTATGTAGACCTCGCTCTGCTGGCGCTTTATCTTCCGAAAGTGCATTTTTATCTGGTTATCTATATGTCACCTACGGAAATATTCCCTGATTATTCCACCTGCATAGATTTCGCATTCTGGTGCGGTTCTGTGAGGGTGGTCGGGGCTAAGAAGCCGAAAGATTCCCTGCTGTGCGCTTGTGATGTGAATACGCTTACTTACGGTGAGCGGCTGAAAGTGCTCAGGCTTCGCGCCGGGCTGACTATCCGGCAGACCGCGGAGGTAGTCGGGATTTGCCGGCATACGCTGATGAATTATGAGGACGGGAGGTCGAAAGTTAAGCCTGCGGTTCGGGAAAGGCTGGTCAGGCTATATTCCCGTTGTTAAAATGCAAAAGGTGCTGTCTAATGAAACAGCACCTTCATTTTATTTATCCTGTGATATATTCGCACGAAGCGTCATTTCACCTCTGCGATATCTGCCGATCTCTACAAAACCATTCTCATTATCATGAAATGGTGTATATCTTCATGTTTGCCTTCCGAATCTCATTCGTAATATTTACTACCACAATAATATTGGTCAGTTATTTTATAAGCAGATACTCCTCCATAAGCTTTGCAAAATGAAGCGGCGCAGGTAGCATTACAGGGCTATCTTTATACTCTGGCATAGCTTCCCTTGTGATATACACTTTTCTCACCCATTCTTCCGGGTCATCACCGTTATTAAGCATTACAGGATACAGTTCCAACAAATTATGCTCATCAAAGTTGGTTTCCGGAGATTCAACACGGCTATTCTTCTGACTAAGCCAGAATTCCTTGTTATGATCACGTCCATCAAGTCCCCAGTATACCTTTTCATAACGGAATATTCCGGAAGCGGAACGGCAATTTCCGGCTGAATCGTACTCGGTAAAGCAATCAGGAACCTCCCTGTTCTCAGCAGTTCTTATCCTCACGACACGCAGTTCTCCGCGATTTTCAAGAGCAAACGGTGAAAGCTTGGTGCCTATATCTATTTTTTCCGGATAGTATGCGGCTCCATTATAACCTCCTATTGTCTTATCTGCGATACCATTCCACAAACTGCGACTCTTCCCGTCTGCCTTGACAATAAAAACAGCAGGTCTGGTTCGATACAGATTTGAGTAACCAAGTAGTTTCTGCTTTACAGTTCCCTGGCAGGAATTGCTGCAGCGTTTAGTAAAATCGGTTTGCTGTGAAAAGGATGAAAACTCCAGCAATGCTTCATGATACAACAGATGTCGGCGGTCAAGTGCATCGCAGTCTACATACACCTTTCCGCTGACTGGATTGAACGTAACATACACAGGAAGCATACGCACACGGTCGTATCTGCTGTTTCCGCATATTGGCATGAGTTCACTCAGGAGATACATTCCCACGAAATCCACATCAAGGAATGACGAAAGTGATTTTTTACACGGTTCCGTATATCCAAGTTGGCGAAGCATATCTGAAAACGCAGATTTCGCCCTGTGCTCAGCGCTGTTACCCTCCGGAGTAATAAACTGAGTGAGCCTTCCGGTTTTCGCGAAACCTGCCCTTATAGCAGCCTTAGGGTCCCTCTTTTCTTCATACTTTTCCTTTCCTGGCAGCACAACAAAAGCCGCAGTAATTTTTTCAGCTTGGTTAAGTGTCTGCGTGACCTCAAAAATACGCTTCCGAACAAACTCAGAACCATCACCTCCAAGAGCGTCGCCAAGAGAACCCAAAGGAACGGCTTTGATGTCGGTTACAACTCCGAAACAATGATCATCTTCTTTAAAAAAACTCCGTATCTGGTTCTCAAGATGTTCAACAAGCTTTTCACAGCCGCTGTTTGTATATATTTCAAAATTGAATTTCGTGCACTCTGTGCATTCAAAGAGTCTATTGCGGCAAGATATCAAGTCAGAATCATTATTGTGATAATGTTTAAGTGCAGGCAGTATTTCAGGCTGTCTTGCCGGTTCCGCAAATGACGAAAAAAGAGTCGTAAGCCCGTAATAAAGTTCATGCTTGTCCTTCATCGGAACACCAGAACCGATGATTAATTTCTTCGAACATTTTGTATCCACAGCCTGCGGACAAAGTATCTGAACGCTTTCGTTATCACCATAATATTCGGAAGGAGAACGCAGCACAGATTCAGCTTCTGGAAGATTATGCAGCTCAAAAAGATTATAGAAACGCAAATCACGATCATTCCAGAATATCGCGTTGTTTTTATAATTACCGATTATAGGCACAACACGGAAACTGTCAGGAGTTGTTCTAATATGTGCATTGATATTATCAGGCAGATACAATTTTTCTCCCTTGGTTTCATAAATAAACCTTCTTATGCTTGTATGCACATATAGCATACATCTGCATTCGGGTGGAGTAGTCTGCACTGACAGCCGGAACACAAACGAATATGCCATTTTTCTGCCATTTGTTTCATAGAACAAAGGGGCGCTGATAATATCGTTATTTGCACTGCACAAATGAAGAGTCTCTTGAAACAGTTTTATATTCTTTCCCACAAGCTGATTTCTGGCAATAAGCGAAAATGCACTGAAAGAAAAATTACCCGCTGCCGTACCATCATCATTAAACAGTCTTGTTTTATAACTCGATATACCTTTCGAAAGCACATCAGAATTTATCTCGCCAATAAGCATCCTTGCAAGTTCCTTTACCTCATCAGTTGTTTTATCGGTGATATATTCAGAAGCTACCCAGATTTTCATTATTTCACAGATACGCCCGGTATCCGGCTTGCAGAGCGAAATAAGCCACCTGCTGTCATCAGAGTCTTTCCTTACATTTGTCATTTCAACAACATTTCCAAGCCAGGATTCCAGGTTTTTTCTCAAAGAACTTAATCCGATGGGATACATTGGATTATAATTATTGTTGCAGGCAGAATAAAGCTCGAATAACTTATCCTTCCACTCTCGCGGAAGCGCAGTATAAAACAGTTCAGCAGTAACATTCGTCCTCGGAATAAATGCCATCGGAATAATCCGAGTTCTTGTTTTCGTTTTTTTCATTGTTTTCAATACCTCTCATAAATGCAGTATAGAACGGCTGATAAAGCGCAGAAGCAATCGCGCCATGCCACTCGTCGTTTATTAGATCATGCAAATAATCTGCTATTTCATTCAGGCAGTCGTAGCCATTGAAATTGTTCTCAGAGGCGCGGAATGAGCCGTCAGCAAAATATATCCTCGGTGGCTCCCTGTTCGGATCAGTTATTCTCGCAAGCCTGCCAAATACCTGAAGTATCATTACAAAAATTCCAGACGTAACATCAGTTCTGAGTTCATCAGACAGCTCGCTTAGCCCGAATGTCTTCCTTTCAAGCAGGTTCCACTTTATCGCAGCTGTTTTTCTAATATCATAAGCCTTTTTAAACTCACTTTCATATACTCTGTGCGAGAACTCTGCGTCTATCATGCCGTTCAGTTTTGCACATTTCTGCGATATATCGTCCGGATTGCTGAGCGGCCTGACCAACAAGAACAAACTGCTGAAAGTAGAATGTCCACTCTCGTCTACAATGTTATAACCACGCTCTATTGCCTTGGCAGGAGCTATCAGGACCTTTGCACCGTATTTAGAGAAATCCGGGAGCATGCCTCGCGGAATACAAATGTCGGATTTTTCTGACATTTCTCTCACCATTCGCACTGTCCGGTAATGCAGCTTATATTCTTCCAAGCACATGTCAAGACATTTCTGGGCATACTCTGCTTCATCGTAACTGTTTACAACAATAAGAATGCACCCATCATGTTCAAGCTCTGCTCGGATAGTATCCATCGACTTGGATATAACCGCTGCAAGATGTTTCCTTCTTGAATCCGAGTCGCTTCCAGACACTCTGTCAGTAATACCCAGTTCCCGGACTTCGGATTGACTCAAAAAATCCGTTTTCCATTTTTCGCTTTTCAGGATGTACTTCACAGGAGCATTCACATGATATTCAAGGCAGCCCTCGGCCCAACTTGAACCAGAAAGCAGCAGCACATTCGGACCAAGCGGTCTGCCGTCATCAGATACGGACAACCATGGTAGCGAAGTGAGCAAAGCCCTGCCATATGCAAACTGGCGATACAATACCAGTCCACACTTCTTATCATATTTCATGCCGAACAGATTTCCCATCACCGATGCAGGAAGCAGCTTTTTCTGCTGAGTAAACCTTCCGGACAAGAAATTGTACAGTTCCTTGTCGCTGTTTTCAGAAGCATAAACTGAATGCTGCTCGTCCACCTCTCGGATATAGCTGTCGAAACCCGCAACTACCAGGTATAATTTGATGTGGGATAGCATTTCACGGCTATAATTCTTGTAATCCAACTCGTCCAGAACCGCTCGCAGCCTTCTTTCAAAATCATTATCTCTTAGTGAACTGCAAGCCATTGAAAACAAGTCAGAATATTCTGACAATACTGGCTTGTACATTGCTTCTTCGAGAACTTTCAAAACGTTTTCTGGAAGCCCGTCAAGCCTGAGCTGTTCAAACAATGTCCCGGAGGAAAAAGTGTGCTGTAGGATTTTCGACCAGCTGCCAGTTTCAGATGTTACCGCTTTCTGAACCACATCAGATATTACCGGTGAGCGATAAAGCAGCTCCATGAAATAGGAACCGTTTATATCGTTCAGCCGCTGTTCACTGCTCTTTTTCATATCGTGGCTGCATTCCTCGCTGCTTTCCTGAATGAATCTGCTGAATTCAGTTTCGGGAATGAACAGCTTGTCCAGAACACTCTGAACTCTGTCGCATTCATCGAAAACAACAAGATCCGATTGCTCAATAACATACTCTAAAAACAGGCGCTTATCGGTTCCGACCTTCGCGCATGCAAGTCCCTGTGCAGTAGTAACCACGACCGAAGCAGTAAGCGCTTCCCGCTGCATTCTTGTTACAGGGCACACATTGAAAAATGGACAAGTATAAACTGTATCACCTTTTTTCAAAGAATAACACGGTTCATCGCCGTATATAGCAGCCGGCTCTCTATCATTCGACAATCCCTCAATAAAGCAGGCACCACACAGATATCCGGAATAATAATCATCTGCGTACAAAGCCCCTTTTTCGGTAACCCTAGACAGATATGACATGCGTTCACTCCTGCCTACCAGTGGAGTAGCTGAAACTCCCAGTTTACTGAAATACCCGCTGAACCGCAGTGCTTCATCGGCAGTGTCAACTACCAAAATGATACGCTTTTTCTGCTTGGCAAGATGATATGTCAGCGCCTTTATCAGCGTAGATTTACCTGAGCCGACCATTCCAACAATGTTTGTAGTACGGCATATTTCCAGTTTATCAATTGAACATAGATTGTTACCTTCTGCTTTTAACAAACCATTTTTCGATAGAACATCGTAGCATATATCACCACTGCATTTGACATTCATTTCTTTTGCAGAATCAAGGAGTTCCTTTACTGATACCGAAACAGCATCACGCTCTGATTTTGGAGATAACTTTCTGTCATTTGATGTACTGACAGATTCAATAGACACGGTTTTCTCCGCAACAGTTCCGGTCGTCCTTTTTACAACATATTTATATGATCCATTGTTCGCAAAGCGAATTTTTGACACTTTAGCTGTAGTCATTATCTCGCTGATATATGCCTCAGTCCTGGTAGGAGCCGGAATGGATCTTGTATTCCGTTTCAGAATAAATCTGTCATTATATTCTTCAACAATATATAATTTCACATTGTCATACTGACCATCTCTATATTCTGTAAGTGTTTCTTCCCAGTATTTCTTTGAGGAACATTTCAGAAGCCGCTTATGGGCTTTTTGCAGTACCACTACAGCGCACAGATCAGCAATCCGCCCCACGACCGAATAATCACAAAGAAGCAGATAAGCCTTAAACGGATCAGCATGGGGAGCATATTGTTCCAGAAGCATTAGAACCATTTCGGTTTCCGTTAGCTTCTGCGCCGCTTTTCTGTCATGCATTACTGCTGTAAGCGTAGCCAAAACAGTATTGTATTCAGGCATCAGATTCTCCCTCCTTTCAGAATAGTCATCAGTTGTTTCACAGTAATGCATTTGATACTGCATCCGGCTCCTGCAATGGAACAGTAGCCATTCCGTATTTTTTCATACTCGTCAGGAACAACATAATATGATTCTGAACAGCCCGTATTTCTGAAAGCAAAGTCAGCTTCTATCTGTTTCTTGAGCAGCCACGGATTGTGATGAGTCTTTGCATCGACCGCAATAGTTCTCCCGGCTCCTGATATTCTGATGTCATACTTATCCTTTTCCGGATAAAGCTCTGTAGCGTACCCAAGTTTTTCAGCATTGTCCCGTATCTGAAGCTCCAATTTTCCTGGAATTGCCATATAGCGCATTACTCCTCGCCGAAGACGGCATATTCCGGCTGGCAGGATATCTCTAACGGGAATATCAGCTTCAGATAACGGCGTCTGGGTACATGATCTGTTACAACATGATGCCTGTAATCCGACAAAAGTCATTGTCCAGCCGCAGTGTGGGCAGCGATAGGTCTGCCTATTCACCTTTTCATACGAAAAATCAAGGATATCACCAATAGCCTGAGTATCCGGATATTTAAGCCTCAATTCACGCAGTGCTGAATCATCACATACTGGATTTGTTACAATAAATTCACGAACCTCCGAATACAGCTCCGGTGTCAATGAAACCATCTTCTTAAATACATTTTTCTGCTCCTCGCCATAAGCCAAATCATCTTCTGACACATCGAGAAGTTCAATACAGTCGTCAGTAAGTTCAAAACGAGAGTTATCAGACTGTACAATAAACTCTCCAAGCATAATAAGCGAATGAACAGATAAAAAGAATTTATTTCATCTGTAAGTGTTTTATTTTTTCGAGTAAAATAATATATTAACACAAAGCAAGTGATTTATCACTAGGTAAAACTCAATTGTTTACCATATTCTTAACAGGGTCTGAAAAAACAACTGTGTAAACGCGAATAATCCCGAAAAACGTACCAAAGCTAAAAATGCAGCGAAACAGGGCAACGCTGGAGAGCGACCCGACGCAGCTGCAAGATAAACGGTGAAGAGCAGCGGAGCTAATTCGCTGCTTTTCATACTTCACCGGTATCTTCTAGCGGATAAACTCCGGGGTTCGGGGCAGAGCCCCGAATTGCTCCTAGGCTGCGAATCTGTCCTCAAAATAAATCATGAACTGGGCATAAGCCAGCCCCCAGTCGCGAACCGGCATGGTCCACTTCTTCGAAATCTCGGAAACGCTCATATAAACGACCTTGCGAATAGCGTCATCGGTCGGAAAAATCGACTTGGATTTAGTGAATTTTCTGACCATTCTATGGTAGCCCTCGACGGCATTCGTCGTATATATTATCTTACGAATTTCCTGGGGATATTCAAAAAATACCGTTAATTCAGCCCAGTTTTTATCCCAGGATTTCAGAATATTCGGGTACTTCTTATTCCACTTCTCACGGAATTCTTCCTTTGCAAATTCAGCGTCATCGAGGTTCACAGCGCCGTAGATTTTCTTCAGATCAGCGCAGACTTCCTTGCGGTCCTTATACGATACGAACTTGCAGCTGTTGCGGATCTGACGAACTATGCAGAGCTGATTCTTCGTCTTGGGGAAAACCGAGTTTATCGCATTGCAGAGCCCTGTGAGGTTATCATGGCAGGCAATGAAAATGTCCTTAACTCCACGGCTTTGGAGGTCAGAACATATGCTTGCATAGAAGCTCGCGGACTCATTTTCCGATATCCAGGTGCCGAGAATTTCCTTATGACCATCCATGTTTATACCCAGCACAGAGTACACGCATTTCGTGACAATTTTGTTATCCTTGCGCGAATTGAACACGATCCCATCGAAGAAAACTACCGGGTAAACTGCCTCCAGAGGACGGTTCTGCCACTCGTTGACCTCAGGCAGAATTTTGTCGGTTATCCGCGAAACCAAGCCCTGCGAAATTTCGGTTCCGTAAATCTGTCTTAACGTATCTTCAATGTCACGCTGAGACATTCCTTTCGCGTACATCTGCATGATTTTCTGTTCGATTTCGTCGGTTCTTGTCTGTCGCTTTTCAATGACTTGATATTGTCAATATAGCTTTACACATTTCACTCAAAAATTTTGAGCAACAGTGCAATGGAATAAATATCCACGTAGCGTAGCGAAGTGGATACTTATTCCATTGCGGCGGCCGCAGATTTG